>Ga0172376_10005636_pt1 | contig 13886 bp, 19 predicted proteins | sample Lak35m_FD_121114 | JGI IMG/M metagenome (GOLD analysis project Ga0172376, IMG submission 121114) | Freshwater microbial communities from Kabuno Bay, South-Kivu, Congo - kab_092012_35m | ecosystem: Environmental > Aquatic > Freshwater > Lake | place: Democratic Republic of the Congo: South-Kivu...
ACTTTCCTATATGCTTAAAAATCCTGGTAAAAAGTTACCTATGCACTTAGATCCTAATAGACCATTTGATCCAGATCCTCCTAAGAAAAATCCAAGTGCATTAGCAGGAAAATATGGACAAGGTTTTTCTTCAGCAAAACACTTAGCTAAACAAGGTATGGCGAGTATTAAAAAAGAAGAAACCGAGATCGACGAAGCATCCAAGAAACCCAACGCTACAACACGTCATTTAAGAGATTATCCAGTCAGTGATAAGGAGATGGCTAAACCCGTAACATATTACTCACTAGTACATAAAGCAACCAATAAAGTACTAAGCACACATAAAGATTTAGAATCTGCTAAAGACGAACATCGAGGCATGGATCAGGGTGAACGAGCACATTATAGAATTGCCACATCAACAAAAGCACCCAAGTCTTTTAGTATGAAAGAAGACGCCGAAGGTGTGGCGGAAGGCTATACTGGTCGTGAGACCAAAGATGGAACATGGCGTGTATTCAAAGATGGACAAGCAGTGGCAGTATCAGGTCCTTTCAAGAGCAGAGAAGAGGCTGCGGCTTGGATAAAGAAACAAAAGCAAGGTGTGGCGGAAGGCTTAGAGCTCCAAGAAGCAGAAAAGGGTGGTAGAAAAGTTCAACTGAATAAACCTTTTAGAACATCTGACGGCAAAGGTAAGTTTGCTGTTTATACTAAGAATGAAAAAGGCAATGTAGTTAAGGTGAATTTCGGTGATACCACTGGATTAACTATTAAGACAGGTAACCCAGATAGACGTCGTAATTTTAGGGCAAGACACAACTGTGATAACCCGGGACCGAAACATAAAGCTCGTTATTGGTCATGCAGAAGCTGGTCCAGAGGCACAGTTTCCGCAGGCTTAGGCACCTAATCAAATAAATATATAAATTAGAATCAAAGGAAAACAAATGCAAAGAATCACAAATGATCTTTTCGAAGCCATTAAGAAGGTGTCTGCGCCCGTACAAGAAGCCACACCTTCTATGCTTAGCGAAGAGACAGTACAAGAAGATTTTACTAAAGAAGTAGATGAAATTATTGCAGAAATGACTGAGCAAGATCTGGCGGAATCTTTAGAAGAAGCAAAAATGGATTATTCTGCTAAGAAAGCTCGTGCTGGTAAAGATATTGGTAAGCCTGGTAAGATGTTCGGCAAAATTGCTGCATCTGCTGCAAAGCGTTATGGTTCAGAAGAGCGAGGCAAGAAAGTTGCCGGTGCTGTTCTAGCTAAACTCCGTGCAAAGAGCATGAAAGAGGGAGCAATGAGCGACTTAGATGCTGGTCGTAAAGACAAGGCATATCAATCACGTCAGGCTAAGACTACTATGAAGCACATAGCCAATCCAACACCAGGTGAGAAAAAGGCTGCTAAGGATATTAAACCAGGGATTGCTGGATACCGCGATCGAGTTGCTATGCTTAAATCCGCAAAAGCAAGAGGTGCTTTGAAGGAAGAAGATATCGAACAAAGTGAAAATATTACAATGGAATTCGTTATTGAAAATACTATAGAAGTTAGTATGCCTTCTACAGTGACATATCAAGATTATATTGATGCTATTAAAACCATTGTAAATTCTGACGATTCAGAAATCCAAGCAGAAATCGTTAAGATTGCTAATGAAGCATATGAAAATGATAATATTGAAGTGATTGCTGAGGCTCTTTTAATTAAGAAAGGCATTCTAGAAGCAGGCTATAAAGCAACTCGAATGGGCGACAAACAATATAGTCCTGAGCTTAACCTAGATGTAGATAGAACCAAACCTGGCGTGACTAGAGTTTCTCGTAGAATTAAATCAGGTGAGGGTAAAGGAACCACTGCGACCGAGCGCAGAACAATGAAGCGCATTGCTGCTTCTAGAACAAAATAATAAGAAGGAGGCAAAATGCCATCAAGTTATTTAACCACAGTTGCTCCTAAATGGGCAGCTAGTGCTAATGCAACAATTGAAGGTAGAACAGTTCAGTTCTACCCACTACCTATAGAAGGTACTGTAAATGTATCTTCCTCATCTGTAGTGGTATCAGGATATAATCTTACTGGTACACAATTTGCTGTAACAAGTACTCGTAGAAGTGAATTAGAAGTAAACGATACTATTCTAATTCGTCCATTAGCAACAGGTAACTACACAAATGCGCGCGTCGTAACAGTAATCACCGATGCAGCTAATTTGAATGTTAACTATGCTATGGCTGCTACAGAAACTGCTCAGACATTAGTAAGAGCAAAGTATTTTGTTGTTCCTCATAGAGGTGGTTGGGCATCTGCTCAATATCTAAGAGGTAATGCAAATACAACAGCTGCAGCTTCCAACACTACTATAACAGGGTATGGCACACGCTGGGCATTAGATCTTAAAGCGGGTGATCATATAACTATTGTTGGTACCAACGTTAATGCACAAACAGCTACAGTTGCCAGTGTAACTAATAATACTACAATTGGTCTAAACGCTAACGTATTAATTACCAATAATCACGCTGTATTCAAGATTATTGAAGTTCTACAAACCATTCCTGGTTTAGAAGCACAGATAGCATAATATGGCTGACTCTAAAGTATCGGAGTTAACTGCTGCCTCTTCCGCAGGCAGCAGTGATTTACTCTACATTGTACAATCAAGCACTAGCAAAAAGATTACAGTAGCAAATCTTTTTGCCAGTGCTGCTAATCCTACGTTATCAGGTAACATTACATTATCAGGGCAACAATCTATGTTGGCTGCTGGTGTAATTAATACCACTTCTCCTATTACTAATTTAACAGGTGATGGTAGCGGAGGAATTTGCAGTTTACCTACAGGATCTGCTAATCAAATTAAGATAGTTAACTATATTTCTGGAACAGGAATTTATACTATCTATGGTAATATCGCAGGCAATGCTAATGTGGTATTAAATAATGTCGGTGACACTGCACTAATGCTATATAATAATAGCAAATGGTATGTCATTGGGGGAACTGCTAACGTAGTATACTAATGAAATTTGAATTGAATGAAGATAATTTTGTCATGTATGCCATTAAGCATTATGACAATCCTCACTGCAAAGGTATTGATGAATTTTATGATGATCTAAAAAGATTCAAATATCTAAAAAGATTATTTAGAAAACATTGTGCAGGTAAAGGACTTAAGGAAAGATTGATATTGAATCACATTATCGTTATCTACAATCTTTTCGGACCAGAAGCTGCTACCAAAATGCTATTTTATAAAATAGAAAAAAAATTTTGGTCACAGTTAAAAACATTTCTAGTTTTTTTAAATTTTATGCCCTTAGAAGTTATAGTATCTAAAGGTATAGAAATAAAAGAAGCAGACATACCGTTAGACGAAGAAATAATTACTACACTAAGAACCATCTAATGTCAAGAGCAATTGATTCAATTATAGCATATAGAGTTTTAAAGTTATTGGTGACTCCTTTTGAGGACACTGATGCTTTTAAACTGGGCATTATAGATGAAAAAGGTAGAGAATTAAAAAAGATGGGACAGTTAAATACTGTTCAGGAACGCGATGCATATACATTATTACATAGATTAGTTTTTAGACTAAAACGAATCATTGAAAAAGTACCTATTGATAATAAAAAGTTATTGTCTTTTGCTGCTGCTCTGTCTCTTATAAAAGAGCACTATGAAAAGAACAATGAACCTCTTGATTTAGAATTCCAATATGTAAAAAGAATGCGTACCGATTTAACTGAAGAAATCGACTTGGTGAATAGATATACAAAAGGACAGTATATGAAAACATTCAAGCAATATTCAGAAGAATTGGCAGGCAATGCTGTAGGTCGGGGAGCGATTGCGGGTATAGGAGTCGGTGCTGAAGGGGAACCTGGGCTGACACCTGCACAAATGAAGAAGTATAAATCTAAAAATGCAAAGAACGCACCACCATTACTACTAAGGAGAAAAGATGTTTGATTGGTTAAGAAAATTATTTGTAGGTGCAGAACAAAAACTTGATGTAAATAAAGATGGTAAAGTTGATTCTGCAGATGCTAAAGTAATGGTTGAAAAGGCAAAAGAAGAAGTTAAAGAAACTGTTGCTGAAGTGAAAGAAGAAATTAAACAGGCAGAAGTTGTCGTAAAAGATACAGTCAAAAAAGCATCTAATAGAGCAAAGTCTGTTGCTAACAAAGTAAAAGCTGGTCGTCCAAAGAAAAATGGATGAGGCGGTTATAAGGGTATCTAAATTGGAAGCGCAAGTAGATGCGATTAAAGAAGATGTGGCTGAATTAAAAAGCGACGTTAGGGACCTGCACTCACGAATCACTACTGGCAATCGTGAGATCATGGATAAGTTAGATAACAAATTTGATAATCTCACAAAAACAGAAACAGCTGCACATAATGAAGTGTATCAAAGTATGGAGAGATTATCAACTAGAGTAGATACACTTGAAAAATGGCGCTATATGATTGTTGGCGCAGCCATAGTATTAGGTTATCTTGTTGGCAATATTGATATAAAAAGATTCTTTAGTTAATTGACCTAACATCCTTCAGATTATATAATAAAGTCTGGAGGATTTTTTATGAGTTTGTATGTTGATCTGAAGTATCTCAAATTAATTAGTAACAGATTGCCGTTTTTCAAGCAAAAAAGCGAACGGCTATACAATTGTCGTTGTATCATCTGTGGTGATTCTAGTAAAAAACGAAATAGAGCCCGAGGTTATTTTTATGTAGTAAAAAATGATTTGTTATACAAGTGTCATAACTGTGGTGTTGGAATGTCCTTTGGATCATTTCTAAAATCCCAAGATAAATTACTATATGATCAGTATGTTTTAGAGCGATATACTGAGGGATTACCAGCAAATAAACCACATCAAAAGGCAGAAAATGTCTTTAAGATGGCGGAACCTGTTTTTAAACCAAAAGAAGAGAAACTATTAGATAAATTGTTGGATAGACTTGACTCCTTACCTGAGGATAATGAAGCTATTCAATTTTGCCTCAAAAGAGGTATTCCGAGTAAAATGTTCAATCGTCTTTACTACATTGATGACATTAGAAAGATCGAACAATTATCTGATAAGTACAAAGACAAATTACTAACATCTGAACCTAGATTGGTAATTCCTTTTCTGGACAACGATGGTAAACTTATAGGTGTGACTTGTAGAGGATTGCGTAACGAAACACTACGATATATCACAATAAAAGTAAACGAAGATTATCCCTTTGTCTTTGGATTAGATAAAGTTGACCATAACAAGACTGTCTATGCTGTAGAAGGCCCAATTGATAGTTTGTTTATAGATAATTCGATTGCTGTTGGTGGCACTACATTTAATAAGCTTGACTCGTTGGGAATAGAAAAAAGTAAGCTTGTAGTTGTATTTGACAATCAACCTAGAAACAGAGAAGTAGTAAAATTAATAGACAAAGTAATTGAAACTGGACATAAGGTAGTAATATGGCCACACAATGTTATAGAAAAAGATATAAATGACATGTTCTTAGCCGGAAAAAATATAAATAAAATTCTGAAGGATAATACATATACCGGATTGGAAGCTAAACTTAAATTTACAGCATGGAAAAGAGTATGAAAGTAAAACTAATTAGTTATTCTCAAGCATCCAAGGAAATGTTGGAAGAATATGATGGACACATTATACCCGACGTACAAGATCTCGTTGCCTATTGCGCCCGAGTCTCGAACCCAAGTAATCAATCCAATACTGAAACCTCGGACCGATTACTCAGATACCTTATTAAGAACAAACATTGGTCGCCCTTCGAAATGGTCAATGTCTGTCTCAAAATCGAAACTACACGCGATATCGCAAGACAAATCCTCAGACACAGAAGTTTTAGTTTCCAAGAGTTCAGCCAAAGATATGCTGATCCTACTGAAGACCTCAGCTTTGTTATTAGAGAGGCAAGGCTACAGGACCCCGTCAATAGACAGAATTCTATTGAACTTGATTTTCGTAGAGAAGATCATAGAGAACTTACCCGATGGTTCGCAGACAAGCAACATGAATTACTTAAGTTAGTAAAGGAAATATATACTACAGCCGTTATGCAGGGTATAGCAAAGGAACAAGCAAGGGCTGTTCTACCTGAAGGTCTCACTGTAAGCAGATTGTATATTAATGGCACATTAAGGTCATGGATACATTATATTGAATTGAGAAGTTCAAATGGCACTCAGCTCGAGCATTCTGATATAGCATTGGCATGTGCTCAAGTAATAGCAAAAATTTTCCCATTAATTAAGGATGTAACTAATGAACACTAAGCTTGATGTATTGACAAGTTAGTAAAGGAACAAGCAAGGGGTTTATTATTGAGAAGCATCACGATTTCTAAATAATACCTTAGCGACATATACATTTATAATGAATAGAGAATTTAAATGAAAGCATTTATAACAGGAATCACAGGGCAAGATGGTTCGTACCTGGCCGAGCTATTGCTGGATAAAGGATATGAAGTCCATGGCTTGATACGCCGATCTTCATCATTTAATACGAAGCGTATAGATCATATTTTTGATCGAATAACTTTACACTATGGGGATATGACAGACGGCTCAAGTTTATTAAATCTTATTGCAATGATTCGCCCAACCGAAATATACAATCTCGCGGCTCAGTCGCATGTTATGGTTAGCTTTGCAAATCCAGATTATACAACACAGACAAACGCATTGGGTATATTGAAAATTCTTGAAGCTGTTCGTATTCTGGGCCTAAATACGCGGATCTATCAGGCCAGTAGCTCTGAAATGTTTGGAAGTGCCCCTCCACCTCAACTAGAGATCACACCATTTCAGCCCTGTAGCCCATATGGTACTGCCAAGCTATACGCTCACTGGATATGCAAAAATTATCGGGCATCCTTTAATATGTTTGCCGCTACGGGAATTCTATTTAATCACGAAAGCCCAAGACGAGGTGAAACTTTTGTGACGCGCAAGGTGTCCAAGGCCGTGGCCAACATATGGCACAGAAAGCAAGAATTCGTCACGCTTGGAAATCTTAACGCGCTTAGGGATTGGGGTCACGCAAAAGATTATGTTCGAGCCATGTGGATGATGCTACAACAAGATAAGCCAGATGATTATATTATTGCCACTGGAGAGACTCACAGTATTAGAAGCCTAGTCGAAGTTGCTTTCGCCAGCATCAATATGCATATTACATGGAGCGGCGAAGGTCTTGATGAAATGGGCACCGATCAGCATGGGGCTGTTCGCGTGAGAATTGATCCTCGATATATTCGCCCAAATGAAGTGCATAACTTATGCGGCCCACCATTAAAATCCGGGCACAAATTAAACTGGCAACCAGAAATATCTTTTGAAACTCTTATTCGTGAAATGGTGATATATGACATCAATAAAATATCCTCTAGCAAGTGATAGCTGGAACTGGGAAGAGAAGCTAGCCATTCTTAAGGTCATGTGGAATGGCCGATATACCATGGGGTCCGAAGTCGCTGAGTTCGAACGGCGCTTCGCTGCTAAAATGAATATGAACCATGCGGTCATGGTTAATAGCGGTAGCTCAGCTAATCTTATTGGGCTAAGCGCAATGGTTCTAAATAAAAAATACAATATTAATCCTGGCGATGAGATCATCGTTCCTGCCATAAGTTGGAGTACCACGTATTTTCCATTAACCCAGCTTGGATTAATTCCTGTATTTGTCGATGTTGAATTGAACACATTCAATATTTCCATAGAAGAAATCAAGAAAGCTATTAACCCAAAGACTCGCGGAATATTGGCCGTAAATCTTCTTGGGTTACCCTGCGACCTTATTTCACTAAGAGAAATATGCAAGAATCATAATATCCATCTAATTGAAGATAATTGTGAAAGCTACGGGGCTCTATACGAAACTAACTGTTTAACTAAACACGCAGGAACATTTGGCGTTCTGGGCACGTTCTCTTTTTTCTTTAGTCATCATCTACAGACAATGGAAGGTGGTATGATAGTCACGGACGATTCGTCTTTAGCTGATTACATGCGATCATTACGCGCACACGGATGGGTACGCGATCTTAAGACTGATGAACTCTATACCAAGACGGGTGATCCATTCGAGGATAGTTTTAAATTTGTGCTTCCGGGATATTGTGTGAGGCCTCTTGAAATGAGTGGCGCCATCGGGCAAGTGCAGCTTAAGAAGATGGATAGCTTCATAAAGAGTCGCCGCGCAAATGCTGAAATTTTCACTAAAGAATTCGGCAAGAATTTTATCATTCAACAAGAAAGTAGCACACAAAAGTCAAGTTGGTTTGGATTCGGCGTTGTACTCAAGGACTCACTAGAAGGCCGTCGCCCTGAAGTAATTTCGATTCTACGAAAAAATGGTATAGAGACACGCCCAATCGTGACAGGAAACTTTGTTGAGCAGCCCGTTGTAAAAAGTGGGCGCATTAATAGTCGTATTTCGGGTAATTTAACAAATGCGGAGTATATAGATCGTAATGGATTTTTCTTCGGTAATGATCACCGGGATTTAACAAGAAACATCATATATGTTCGTAAAATGATTGAGCAATTAACATGACAATTCTCGTTCTTGGCGGTCAAGGTATGCTGGGCTCTGCGTTAGTGAGAAGTCTCGCGAATCAAAAAGAAGAAGTCATTACTCATAATCGAGCGGCCTGCGATCTAACAGACTCTTGGAGTACGTATGATTACATCAAGCAAATTAGGCCAACTACAATATATCACACGGCTGGGCTTGTTGGTGGTATTCTATCAAATATAAATAATCAATATGAGTATCTATTTAAAAATGTGGCAATGGCGAGCAATGTGATAAATGCCGCCGCTACATTATCTGTTCCTAATTTGTTTTATATATCATCATCGTGCGTATACCCAGCTGCTTGTGCCCAGCCTATGAAGGAGAATACGATTTTTGATGGGTATCCGGAAACGACTAATCGCGGGTATGCGTTAGCCAAACTGGTCGGAATGGAACTAACCAAATATGCGAGAGTCGGGCGACAATTAAATTATCTAACAATGATTCCGTGCAATCTATATGGACCGAATGATGATTTTTCAATTGACGGACATGTCTTAGCTTCTTTAATTAAAAAAATATGCGATGCTCAAAGACTTAATCAGAAGACTATAACTATATGGGGATCAGGCGCGACTTTTCGTGAATTTTTACATGTAGACGACTGTGCTTCGGCCATTACTCATGTAGTCAATACACTCTTCGAATCCAAGAAAATCCCACCCGACTATATTAATATCGGATCAGGAAAAGAGATATCTATTATGAATTTAGCTTTTCTTATTCGTGAAATAGTCGGCTGGAATGGCGATATACTATGCGACAAGTCAAAGCCGTCGGGTATGGTGCGTAAACTTCTTGACATTCAATATCTAAATGACGTACAATGGAGATCAAAGATACCACTCCGTGAAGGAATAGGACGCGTGGTAAAAGAATATAATGCGAATCTACTTGGAGGCAGTCACAATAAATAAACGTATTCGTTATAGGAAATCTTTCGGATCTCGATAATATAAATTCTGACATAGCATTGGCATGTGCTCAGGTAATAGCAAAAATTTTCCCCCTAATTAAGGATGTAACTAATGAACACTAAGCTTGATGTATTGACCTTTATGCGTGCCGGCGGACAAAACACAGAAACGAAAAATCCAGGATTTTATCCTATTAGAGAAGAACAGTCTAATCTATACTTTAATCTAGTAGCAGAAGAATTCGATGAACTGGGTGTTGCATATTTGAAGAAAGATATCGTGGAAGTGGCAGATGCTTGCGCTGATATTATTTGGGTAGTAGAGGGATTGATGTATAGTTTAGGTATTGATCCTCAAACAGTATGGGATGAAGTAGCAAGGTCTAATCATAGCAAAACTGTCGATGGACAACTTATTAAACGAGATGATGGTAAAGTGTTAAAACCGGAGACTTATTCTCCGCCAAATATACAAAAAGCACTGGGAGTATAAATGTGGCAAATCACATCATTGTTTAGTTGGTTACCTGATTGGTTTTGGTATGCAATACTAGGATTAGGTGTACTATGTATGGCAGCTGCTTGGTTTTTAGGTAAACTGCCCGTCATTAATTCTTATCGATTTGGTATTCAATTAGGCGGTATTGTAGCTACAGTTATATCTATTTGGTTTCTCGGAGCAGCTAGCAATGAAGCTAAATGGCAAGCAGCATTGGAAGAAGCCAAGAAAGAAAAAGAAAGAATAGAAGCAGAAGCAAAAAAGGCAAATGAAGAACTCAACACTAAATTAAATGCAGCATTGAATCAAGTTGAAGAACAACGTAATATCAATAAGACCCAAGCAAATGCTTTATCAAATGCTTTGAAGAGCGGTACAGCTACAGTTCAAACAATAAAAGAAACTGTAATCCAAAATATGACCGCTGAAGAGAAGTCCAAGTATGAGCAAATGAATGCTGAGCAAAAGGCAGCAAATGATAAGAAAATAGCAGATCTATTGGCACAATATAAACAGTGCCCTAATGTTCCTGCATTTAATATAGATGAGATAGAAAAGAAGTTAAGACCTCCAAGAAGACCAGCAGAAACTAATAAGGAGGAAAAGAAATGAGATTGTTGTTAATTCTATTAGTATCTCTTGGTCTATCCAGTTGTATGTCCTATTTTAATCTAAAACCTAAGTGGCCTGATCCAAGCGGAGAAGAAGCCATGAAACCGTGCGAAGATTTAAAGCGTTTCGATAAAAAGAATCAAGACGGATCAGTCGATCTAATAGAGTTTCAAAAGTTGATAGTTGATAATTATTTACTACATTACAAATGTTCCGATAAGAATGATGGTTGGATCGATTGGTATACTACACAGAAAAGAATCTACGAATCAGGCGGCAAAAAATGAAATACTTTCTTTTAGGGTCATTATTCACCAGTTTGTTATTATCGGGGTGTGCTAATATGTTGCCCCCAAGTAAAGAACAATTGTACTATGAAGCAGCAAAATCAATTTCTAAAGACAATACTGTATCTCAAACAGCATGTTGGAATGCTATAACAGAAATAGCAAAAGGTGGAGATTCTGGTGCTAAGGTTGGTGCTGTAGTCACTGCTGAAAAATGTAAAAATGAAACAATGAAAATTGATAGACCTAGGAATTGGCTAGGTTTTTGATCTAAAATAAAAATAAGGTAGAAGTAAATGGTAGATACTGTACATGGTATAAGGGTAGACTATTCTCGGGACAAACTGTTTGATGAGCTAGGCATCAAAAGATTAAAAGAAAGTTACATGAAAGATGATGAACGAAGTCCACAAGAAAGATTTGCATATGTTTCAAATGCTTTCGGATCTAATCCAGGACATGCTCAGCGTCTTTATGAGTATAGCAGCAAGCATTGGCTTAGTTATAGTACTCCTATACTATCGTTCGGTAGAAGTAAACGTGGACTGCCAATTTCATGCTTTTTGCCGTTTCTTAGCGACAGTGCTGAAGGTTTGGTCGACACATTATCAGAAGTCAATTGGTTGTCAATGCTTGGTGGAGGAGTAGGTCTTGGAATTGGTATTCGTTCAGCGGATGATAAAAGTGTTGGAGTCATGCCACATCTTCGCACATATGACGCATCATCTCTCGCTTATAGACAAGGTAGGACTCGTCGTGGTTCCTATGCTGCATACCTTGATATTTCTCATCCAGATATTTTAATGTTTTTGGACATGCGTAAACCCACAGGTGATCCCAACATGCGAGCATTGAATTTACACCACGGTGTTAATATTACTGATGATTTCATGCATATCATTGAAAGATGTATGATAGATTCAAAAGCTGATGATACATGGGAACTAAAAGACCCACATAATGGATCGGTAAGAGAAAAGATTTCTGCAAGAGAACTGTGGCAGCGTATTCTTGAACTAAGAATGCAAACAGGTGAACCCTATATTCACTATATTGATACAAGCAATAAAGCTATGCCTGAGTTTCAAAAGAAACTTGGTCTGAAAATCAGACAAAGCAATTTGTGCTCAGAAATTATTTTACCAACAGATAAAGAACGTACTGCTGTCTGTTGTCTAAGCTCGGTTAATCTTGAGTATTACGATGAGTGGAAAAATAATAAACAGTTCCTCCGTGATGTTGCTGAGATGCTTGATAATGTTCTACAATATTTTATTGATAACGCACCTGATTCCATTTCCCGAGCCGTATACTCTGCTAGCCGTGAACGCTCTATTGGTGTTGGAGCCTTAGGATTTCATGCGTATCTTCAAAAAGTACAAGTCCCGTTTGAATCAGCGTTGGCTGTAAGTAAAAATAAACAAATGTTTAAACATATTCGTGAAGGATTAGACCGTGCAAATATCGAACTCGGAAAAGAAAGAGGCGAGGCTCCTGATGCTACAGGTACAGGTAAGCGTTTTAGCCACATGCTTGCTATTGCGCCCAATGCTTCAAGTTCCATTATTATGGGCAATACTAGCCCCTCCATTGAGCCTTATCGTGCTAATGCTTATAGACAAGACACTCTTTCGGGTGCTTTTCTAAATAAGAATAAGTGGTTAGATAAAATTATTATGGAGAAGTGCAATGCCGATTCTAAGTTGGACTATAACGAAATCTGGTCAAGTATTATCGCAAACGATGGCAGCGTTCAACATCTCGAGTTCCTATCAGAATGGGAACGTGACGTATTTAAGACATCAATGGAAATTGACCAGAGATGGGTTGTACAGCATGCCGCTGATCGCCAGTCCTATATTGATCAAGCGCAAAGTGTCAATCTATTTTTCAGACCAGATTCAAACGTCAAATATATTCACGCGGTACATTTCATGGCGTGGCGCCAAGGACTCAAAACGCTTTACTACTGCCGCAGCGAGAAGATTTCGAAAGCTGATAAAGTCTCTAGAAAAATCGAAAGACAAGTCATTGAAGAATTGGATATGAAAGCGTTGGTCTACGGAGACGAATGTTTAGCATGTCAATGATAGTGAGTTTATTGGTTATTCTACCTACAAAACAAATTAAAATATGAGTAAAATTATATTATTAAAAGATGTCTATGAGATGAAGGAACAAAAGGAAAAAGAACTTTTGTTCTACAAAGAGAAACTAGAAGAATTACGAGATAAAGTATATTGGTTAGAACGAGATATATCTTTAACAAAAAATATTATTAGAATGATTGAAGAAGAAAAACTTAAAAATATAGCGGAGGGGAATAATGAAACTACTTAAATTTGAGGCCTCCTGGTGCGGTCCATGTAGAATGCAATCAAGTATTATTAAAAATTTAGGTGATCGAATAACTCTACCGATCGAAATTATTGATATTGATGAAGATATGGGCGCTGCAAGAATCTATGGTGTTCGTAGCGTACCTACTTTAATTTTGCTTGATGATACTGGAGAAGAAATAAAAAGAAATGTCGGAACGCTAAAAGAAAAGGAACTATTAGAGTTTATCAAAAATGATCAAGAAAACTAAACTAACACTAACAGACGAAAGAAGTGCATTTAAACCTTTTAACTATCCTTTCGCGTATGAAGCATGGTTAAAACACGAGCAAATGCACTGGCTTCATACAGAAGTACCAATGATTGAAGATGTAAAAGACTGGAAGAACAAATTAACAGGCGATGAAAAGAAATTTCTAACACACATCTTTAGATTCTTTACTCAAGGCGACGTTGATGTTGCCGGCGGATATGTAAAAAATTATTTACCATATTTTCCTCAACCAGAAGTAAGAATGATGCTGTGTGGGTTTGCCGCCCGTGAAGCATTGCACATAGCAGCATATTCCCATCTAATTGAATCTCTTGGTATGCCAGACACTACTTATAACGAGTTTCTCGAGTATGC
>Ga0172376_10005638_pt1 | contig 13886 bp, 15 predicted proteins | sample Lak35m_FD_121114 | JGI IMG/M metagenome (GOLD analysis project Ga0172376, IMG submission 121114) | Freshwater microbial communities from Kabuno Bay, South-Kivu, Congo - kab_092012_35m | ecosystem: Environmental > Aquatic > Freshwater > Lake | place: Democratic Republic of the Congo: South-Kivu...
CTCCGCGCCGATGATACGGGCGGCGCCTTCGCCTTTCAGGGCATTGTGGGCATTGGCTTCACGATTGACCAGGTGCCGGGGCTGACGCTGACGGCGGAGTATCGCTACCTCGAAAGCCTGGGGCCGAGCATTCCAGTCAGCTACGTGAATGCTGCGGGTGCCACGGTGCTGTCGGGCAAGGCGGATACGGAAAGCCGCAACCAATCCTTCCTGCTTGGCCTGCGCTATGCTTTCAATGCGCCGGCTGCCGCGCCCGCCGCTGTCGCGGCGCCCGTCACGGCGCGGAGCTTTCTGGTATTCTTTGACTGGAACCGCGCTGATCTGACCGCGCGTGCGCGCCAGATCATCGGTGAAGCCGCCGAAGCCGCGCGCGCCCAGCCCACACGGATTGAATTGGCGGGCCATGCGGATCGCACCGGCACGCCGCAATACAATCTGGCATTGTCGCGCCGCCGCGCCGAAACCGTGGCGGAAGAACTCGTCAGGCGCGGCATTGCGCGGCAGGACATTTCCATCACGGCCCTTGGTGAAACGCAGCCCCTGATCGCGACCGCCGATGGCGTGCGCGAACCGCAAAACCGGCGCGTCGAAATTATCCTGAAATAAGCACTGATTTTGGCGCAGCACTGCGCCACTGGCGGAGCAGCATGGCCCCCGCGACGGTCAGCCCACCCAGCGTGCCAATAACGCCCGCCGCATTCAGCGCAAACTCCTGCCCGAGTGCCGCCGGCACAGGCCCCGCCAAGGCATAACCGAGCGCGCCAAGCGCCGCGCCCAAAGCCGCACCACCCAAAACCTGCGAGCGATAGGAATCCGTGAGCAGCCGTATTGCCGCTGCCGGGCACACCAGCATCGCCACGACCAAAATGCTGCCCACCGCTTCAAAGGCGGCCACTGCTGCTGCCGCCACCATCAAATTCAGCGCCAATTCCAAACCGCGCGCCGGCAGGCCAATCGCAGCCGCGTAATCGGGGTCAAAACAGAGCAAATGCAAGGGCCGCCACAGCAGCGCGACCAGCCCGGCCAGTACAAGCGCAACCGCAGCCAACAGGAATATCTGGCGCGGCAGCGAAGCCAGCGCCGCCGGATCAAACAGCGATGCAAAACCCTGCGCTTCCAGCCACACCAGGCTTTCCAATTGGCCGAACAACACGCAATCAAGATCAAGATCAACACTGCGCGCGCCGGTCGCTTCAATCAGCATCAGACCAAGCGCGAAAAAGCTGGTGAAGACCGCGCCCGTTGCCGCGCCTGATTCCAATTTGGCGACACGTCGCACCAGGCTGATCACAAATACCGCCGCCAGTGCCGCTGCCAGCGCACCCAACAACATCGGCAAGCCCGCCCGCGCGCCGGTGATCGCAAAGCCCGCAATAATGCCCGGCAACACCGCATGGGACAGCGCATCCCCCAGCAAACTATCGCGCCGGAGCAACAGAAAAGACCCAAGCAAACCGCATAAGCCGCAAGCGAGAATCGCCGCCAGCAGCGCCGGCAGATCAAGCCTGAGGAAATCCACTGCCGTCATTGTTCAGTGCCCATCCGCTCCGCGTCCGCGCAGCGGACGAACACTGAAATTTTGTCTTGTCGCATTTTCCGAGTCGCCAAGCGTATCCGCTTGGCTAGAAAATGCTCCCGGCCCCAAAGCATGGGGCGATGCGGGCAGCGATGAAGGTTCTGCCAATAACCGCGTCGCCATTTCCGCCGGCAGGCCATGCTCCACCAAATCCGCCAAACGATCCGCGCCCGCGATATCCGTGGCCCCAAGGCCGAGCAGGTGAAGTTCCACCGCGCGATGCGCGCGCACGGCGCGCCGCGCGGCAGCGGCTCCGCGCGGTGTCAGGTGAATTTCTCCATCTGCCCGCGCCACCAAGCCGCGCAGCCCAAGCCACAATGCAAGGCGCGATGCGTGGCCTTCAGACCAGCCGCGCGCAGCGGCCAGCGCGGCAATCGGTGTCCAGCGATCGCCCGCCGTGCCGGGGCCGGCGCCAGCGGCTTCCTGCGCTTCCCAGGCGGCGCGCAGGAAATGGCTTTCGGTCGCGGCAATGCGTCGGCGCGTGCGGCGCCAGGCTTCGGGCAGCACGCCGCGTTCTTGCGCCAGCAGCAAAGCCAAGGTGAAGAAAATCGCGCCCGCCAAGACCACTGCCGCGCCCGTCGGCCATTCCGGTTCAAAGGCGGAAGCCGCCGCGCCCAAAGCCCCCGCCAAAGCCCCCAGCAGCGCCGAGACCAGCAACAGCACGGGCAACCGGTGCGTGAGCAAGCGCGCCGTTGCCGCCGGCAGAATGAGCAAGGCCACCACCAGCACCAGCCCCACCGCCTGCAAGCCTGCCACCGCGACAATCACAATCAGCGCCAGCAGCATCAGATCGGTGCGCGCGACCGAAAGCCCCATGACTCGCGCGTAATCGGGATCGAAGCAGGCGGCGCGCAGGCGCTGAAACAAGGCCAGACAAATCAGCACGGAAAATGCCGCAATGCCGCCAGCCCAAAGCGCATCTTCCGCACGCATCGCCGCCGCCTGACCCAGAATGAATTTGCCAAGCCCCGCCTGCGCCGCTTGCGGCATGGTCTGCACATAGGACAGCAGCGCGACGCCAAGTGCGTAGAAACTGGAAAGCACAATGGCGATGGCTGCGTCTTCGCGAATGCGCCGTCCGCGCGTGAGTGCCTGCACAGCCAAAACCCCAAGCACACCCGCGACCAAAGCGCCCACCAGCAAGGGCGGCAGCGCGCGCGGATTGCCGCCAAAGCTCGCGACCAGCATCGCTGCCAGCACCACACCTGGCAGCGCGGCATGACCCACGGCATCCGCCATCAAGGCGCGGCCGCGCAGCAGCGCAAAAGCGCCAACCGTGCCACAGGCAAGCCCCAGCAAGGCACAGCCCAGCAGAACGACCAGCGTGTTATAGCCAAGCGTCACCCGAGCCCGCCTTCCGCCACCGCCTGTTCCAATACATTCAACCTCCCGCCATAGGCGCGCGCAATTGCATCCGGTGTGAAGGCGGATTTCACAGGACCGGCGGCGACCGCGCGGCCATTCAGCAGCAGCACCTGATCGAAATAGGCCGGCACGGTTGAAAGATCATGATGTACGGCAATCACGCTCCGCCCCGTTGCCACAACGCGGCGCAGCACGGCGATGATCGCCTGTTCCGTTGCCGCATCAACCGCGGCGAAGGGTTCATCCATCAGGTAAAGATCAGCATCCTGCGCCAATGCGCGCGCCAGAAACACGCGCTGCTGCTGCCCGCCCGACAGCCGCCCGATTTGCCGATCCGCCAGATCAGCCAAGCCCACCTGATCCAGGGCGGCGCGCGCAGCGTCCCGTTCCGCTTTCGGCACGCGCCCCCACCAGCGCATGCGCGGATAGCGTGACATGCACACGACATCGAGCGCGGTTGCCGGAAAATCCCAATCTACCGAGGCACGTTGCGGCAAATACCCAACCCTGTTGCGTACCTCATCCAGCTTGCGGCCAAAGAATCGCGCCTCGCCGGCGATGCTCGGGATCAGGCCGAGCGCGGCGCGCAGCAGCGTGGATTTGCCGGCGCCATTCGGCCCGACGATCGCGGTCAGACCCCGCGCTGCCTGCCAGGTGATGTCCCAGAGCACCGTCTTGTCACCATAAGCGACGGTCAGATGCGTGATGGCGAGCGGTGCGGGCGCTGCAATGCTCATGCGGCGCTCAGGCGGCCCAGCATGCCGCGCGCCGGCGCCTCCCCACCAAGCGCGCGGGCGATGGTGGAGAAATTGTGATCCAGCATGCCGTGATAGGTGCCCTCATAGGTGCCGGGCTTGCCCATGGAATCGGAAAACAACGTGCCGCCCAAGGCCACACGCTGCCCGCGCGCCCCGGCGCCTTCAATCAGCGCCCGCACGGCGCGATCAGGGACCGAGGTTTCAGCAAAGACCGCCGGGATGCGCCGTTCCACCAGGCTGCGCACAATGGCCTCAATCCGCGCGAGGTTCGCTTCCGATTCGGTGGACAGCCCCTGGATGCTGTCCACTTCCAGCCCATAACGCGCGGAGAAATAGCCGAAGGCATCATGGGCGGTGACCAAAAGGCGCTGGCGCGGCGGGATGCTGCCCATCACCCGCGCGCCATAATCATGCAGGGCGGCAAGGCGGCTGCGCAGCGCGGCCAGGTTGGCGGCGAAAACATTGGCTTGGTCGGGGATCAGCCGGGAAAGCCCCGCGGCGATGCTCCCCGCCGCTTCGGCCCATAAGACCGGGTCCATCCAGACATGCGGGTCTGCCGCGTCAGGGTATTCCGGATTGGCGCGGAGGCTCGCGCGCGGCAGGCTTTCCGCCACCATGACCACCGGCTTGCCATTGGCGGCGGCGCGGGCGAGCACATCACCCATGCGGCCTTCCAGCCGATGGCCATTGGCGAAGATGATATCGGCGGCCAGCAGCCGCGCCGTATCGGCCCGGGTTGGGCGAAACAGATGCGGGTCCACGCCTTCCCCGATCAGGGTTTCGGCTCGGATGGCGCCTCCGCCGATCTCGCGCACCAGATCGCCCACCATGGCAACAGTTGACAGCGCACGGGGCCGGGCGCGGTTCTGGGCCCGCGCCGTGATGGGGGTCAGCGCCAATAGCCCAAGGCCAAGGCCCCGCCTGCCAATGGCTGAACACCTGTTCATTTCTGCATATATTCCTTGTTTTTCAGAGGCTTATTCTGTGGATAAGCTTGGCCCTGCACGCCCCGCCGTCAAGTCCTCGCGCGGCGATACCTTGCGGAATCCAACCTGCCAGGGCCATGTTCAGTATGAAACAGCAGCGATGATCCCATGCGGGGGCGTTTTCGGATTGGTGATGATTTGGTGGTTGAATTGGCCGAGACCTTTCGGCTGATGAGCGACCCGACGCGCCTGAAGATCATCCTGGCCTGCCGGGATGCGCCGGCGGCGGTGAATGAAATGGCTGAGAAGCTGGGTATTTCCGCATCGCTTGTCTCACACCATCTGCGACTCCTGCGGGCAGCGCGCTTGTTACAGGCGGATCGGCGCGGGCGGCAGGTGTTTTATGTGGTCGGCGATGAGCATATCCGGTCCATGCTGGCCGATATGGTTGACCACATCAGTGAGGAAGAAGCCGCGGATGGGGAGGCTTGAGGTGGTGGAAAATGGTTTATGCTGCTTTTCCGCATCTCCGCCCTTGTGCAGTGCGGGAGGCACCATTATGGTCCGGCCAAATTCGGGACTTCAGGGGCAGTAGCCTTCCTGGAGCAAAGGGTAAAAACTTGAAACGGCGTGATTTTCGCGACCGATAAGGGATGGGTTGATGAAGGTTTTGAAGGCAAAGCGCCGCGCATTCGGCACAGGCCGGTTTTTCGCCGGTCTGGCAGCATTGGCAATGGGTTTGGTGCTGGCGCTGCCAGCCCTGGCAGAGGGCATGGTCGGCGCGCCGGCCGCTTGGGGGATAGGCTTGCAGCCCTCAGGCGGCGTGATCAAGGAACGAATCGCCTCGCTGAACAGCCTGGTGTTCTTCATCATCGTGGCCATCACGATTTTCGTGCTGGTCCTGCTGGCCTATTGCGTGTGGCGCTTCAGCGCGGAACGCAACCCGGTGCCTTCCACGACCAGCCACCATACCGGGCTTGAGATTGCCTGGACCGTCATTCCGGTGCTGATCCTGGTGGTGATTGCCATCCCATCCTTCCGCTTGCTGTATTTCCAGGATCGCACGGTGGATGCGGATATGACCATCACCGTGCAAGGCCGTCAGTGGTACTGGAATTACACCTATTCCGACCACGGCAATTTCACTTTTGACAGCTACCCGCTGCAAGAAGCTGATCTGAAGCCGGGGCAGATCTTCAAGCTGGATGTGGATAATCAGCTTGTTATCCCTGTTGGCGCGAATATCCGCGTGCTGACCACGGGGCATGATGTGATCCATTCCTTCTTCGTGCCGGCGCTTGGCATTCAGAAATACACCATTCCGGGCCGCACGCTGGAAAGCTGGATGCGCGCCGATCGTCCCGGCATTTTCTACGGTCAGTGCAATCAGATTTGCGGCACGAATCACTGGTTCATGCCGATTGCCGTGCGCGCCCTGCCGCGCGCCGAATTCGATGCCTGGGTTGCTGATGCGCAAAAGCGCTTTGCCCAGGCTGATGGCAGCGCGCCGGTGATCGCCGCTGCGCCCGCTGCTCAGGAGCAACTTCAGATCGCGGAGGCCCGCCGGTAAGGCGCGGTTTTGGAGACAACAATCATGGCAACCACTTCGCACGCCCATCACGACGATCATCACGATCACACGCCGGGCTTCGTGTCCCGTTGGTTCTTTTCGACGAACCACAAGGATATCGGCACGCTCTACATCATCTTCTCGCTGGTTGCGGCGGTGGTGGGGATTGGCATTTCGCTGCTGATGCGCCTGGAACTCATGTATCCTGGCATGCAGATCTTCTCTGACGGCCAGATGTGGAATGCCTATATCTCGGCCCATGGCCTGATCATGGTGTTCTTTGTGGTCATGCCCGCGCTGATCGGCGGCTTCGGCAATTGGTTCGTGCCAATCATGATCGGGGCGCCGGATATGGCCTTCCCGCGCATGAACAATATCTCCTTCTGGCTGCTGGTGCCGGCTTTCCTGCTGCTGGCGGCGAGCCTTTTCGTGGGCGAAGGCCCTGGCGCGGGGTGGACGATCTATCCGCCGCTGTCGGACAGCACCTTCCATTCGAGCCCGGCGATGGATTTGGCGCTGTTCTCGCTGCATTTGGCGGGTGCTTCATCCATCATGGGTGCGGCCAATTTCATCACCACCATTTTCAACATGCGCGCCCCTGGCATGACTTTGCACAAGATGCCGCTGTTCGTTTGGTCCATGCTCGTCACCGCCTTCCTGCTGCTGCTGGCGGTGCCGGTGCTGGCGGGCGCGATCACCATGCTGATCACGGACCGCAATTTCGGCACGGCCTTCTTCCGCCCTGAAGGCGGTGGTGACCCGGTGCTGTTCCAGCATCTGTTCTGGTTCTTCGGCCATCCGGAAGTCTACATCATGATCCTGCCGGGCTTCGGCATCATCAGCCATGTGATTTCCACCTTCAGCCGGAAGCCGGTGTTTGGTTACCTCGGCATGGCTTACGCCATGGTGGCGATTGGCTTCGTCGGCTTCCTTGTCTGGGCGCACCACATGTACACCTCCGGCATGGATGTGGACACGCGCGCCTACTTCATGGCGGCAACGATGGTGATCGCAGTGCCAACCGGGGTGAAGATCTTCTCCTGGATCGCGACCATGTGGGGCGGTTCGATCAAGATGGATACGCCGATGCTGTTCGCCGTTGGCTTCATCTTCCTGTTCACCGTGGGTGGTGTGACGGGTGTGGTGCTGGCCAATGCGGGGATCGACCAGATCCTGCACAATACCTATTACGTGGTGGCGCATTTCCATTACGTGCTGTCACTTGGTGCGGTATTTTCGATCTATGCCGGTTTCTATTACTGGATCGGCAAGATGTGCGGGCGGCAATATCCCGAGGCGCTCGGCAAGATCCATTTCTGGATGACCTTCGTTGGCGTGAACCTGACCTTCTTCCCGATGCATTTTTCGGGCAATCAGGGCATGCCGCGCCGCTATCCGGATTATCCTGAGGCCTTCTGGGGCTGGAATTATGTCGCTTCGATCGGGTCGCTGATCTCGGTGGCGTCGTTCCTGTTCTTCTTCTACATCGTATGGGTGACCATGCGCTCGGGCGCCAAGGCGGCGGCCAATCCCTGGGGCGAAGGTGCGACCACCTTGGAATGGCAAGTGGCATCCCCGCCGCCCTTCCATACTTTTGAGGAAATTCCTCGGATGCGGTAAGACCGCGACGTCATTGGGGTCACGATGAGCGATTCAGTCATCGAAAACGGCAAGGGGGGCGCGGCCCCCCTTCCTGTTTCCTACAATATCTCCGAAGTGCGCGACTGGGTTGCACTGCTCAAGCCGCGCGTCATGTCGCTGGTCGTGTTCAGCGCCGTGGCCGGGCTTTTGGTCGCACCTGGCCATTTGCATCCGGTTCTGTCGGTGATTGCGATTCTCTGCATCGCCGTGGCAGCCGGTGCCTCGGGCGCCATAAACATGTGGTATGATCGCGATATTGATGCGGTGATGCGCCGTACGGCGCGCCGGCCGATACCCGCCGGGCGCATCGCGCCGGATGCCGCGCTGGCCTTTGGCATTTTGCTTGGTGTCGGATCTGTGGTGGTAATGGCCTTTGCCACCAATTACCTGGCCGCTGGCGTGCTGGCCTTTTCCATCCTGTTCTATGTCGTGGTCTATACCATGTGGCTGAAGCGCCGCACGCCGCAGAACATCGTCATTGGCGGTGCAGCCGGCGCCTTTCCGCCGCTGATCGGCTGGGCCGCGGTAACCGGTGACATCACCCTGGTGCCGATCATGCTGTTCGCCATCATCTTCATCTGGACGCCGCCGCATTTCTGGGCGCTGTCGCTTTGGGCGCATGAGGATTACGCCAAGGCTGGCGTGCCGATGCTGCCCGTGACCGCCGGCGCGCGCGAAACCCGGAAACAAATACTGTATTATACGCTGGCCCTGGCACCGCTTGGCATGGCGCCCTGGCTCATTGGCTTTTCCGGCCCGGTCTATGGCGTGATTTCAGCACTTCTCGGCCTTAATTTCATGCGCCACGCGGTCGCTGTGCTGCGAGAGCCGCAGGACAGCGACGGCCGCAGCCTTGCCGGCGATAAGGCCGCAAAGAAATGCTTCCGCTATTCCTTGACCTATCTTTTTGCGCTTTTCGCTGCGCTGGCCGCTGAAAAGCTGATCCTGTCACCATGACACCGGAAGAGCGCGCGATATTCGAAAAGCGTCGGCGCGGGCGCAATATCGCCCTGCTGCTGGTGCTGGTAGGGCTCTCGGTGCTGTTCGATTTCATCGGCATCGCACGCCTGCTTCGGGCTTGAGCACCGGCGCGGCGCTTCCCACATGAAGGACATGGATCAGCAACAGCGCAAGGCAGAGCTCGCAAAGCGGAACAAGCGCACTGGGCTTGCGGCAGCCGGGATGGTGACCTTCATGGTCGGGCTTTCCTTTGCCGCTGTGCCACTTTACGATTTGTTCTGTCGAGTCACCGGCTTTGGCGGCACCACGCAACGCAGCGCGGCAGCACCTGGGGCTTCGGGGGATCGGCAGATCACCATTCGCTTCAACGCGACCACCCATCCCAACCTGCCCTGGCGCTTCATCCCCGAACAGCCAAGCGTGACGCTGCGGCTTGGTGAAGAAGGGCTCGCCTTTTATTCCGCCACGAATCGCTCTGAGGCGCCCGTCGCGGGGGTTTCAACCTATAATGTGACGCCGGAGAAGGTCGGGCGCTATTTCCACAAGATCGCCTGCTTCTGTTTTGATGAACAAACCCTAACACCCGGAGAGCGTGCGGATATGCCGGTCACCTTCTGGGTGGACCCGAAAATCGCCGAAGACCCCAGCACGCGCGATGTCACCACCATCACGCTGTCCTATAGCTTCTTCCGCACCATTGAAGACGCGAAAAAGGCCGGTGCGCTGGCCAATGCGGGGCCGCATGTGGGGCGCGCCAATGCCAGGCAGAATTGATTGACGCATAAACCCGGTTTTCATGCCTGGTGGGCTTGATTTCGGGGGCGGTTTCAGGATTGATGCTGGCGTCCGTTTCGGGCACTAAGCCCGTGACCGAGGAAGGCACCAGGACTGACAATGGCAAGCACATCTCACGCACAGGCAACCACGGCGGAGGGCGAAGCGCCACCGCTGCATAAGCACCCGTATCACCTGGTTGATCCGTCACCCTGGCCTTTGGTTGGGTCCTTTGCCGGTGGCGCCCTGGTGCTGGGCATTATTCTGTGGGCGCATTACGGCAATCGCGCCATCTTCTTCATTGGTCTTGCTGGCATTCTGGCGACCATGTTTTTCTGGTGGCGCGATGTGGTGAAGGAAAGCCGCACGCCTGGGCTGCATACGCCAATCGTGCGCATTGGGCTCCGCTACGGCATGACATTGTTCATCGCCTCCGAAGTCATGTTCTTCGTCGCCTTCTTCTGGGCCTATTTCCATTTCGCGCTGTTCCCGGAACATGTCTCGGGCGCTGAGGTCGCGATCTGGCCACCCAAGGGCACGCTCACCTTTGATCCCTTCGATCTGCCTTTCCTGAACACAATGATCCTGCTGCTGTCGGGCTGCACGGTCACTTGGGCGCATCACGCGCTGCTGAATAATGACCGCAAGGGGCTGATCCGGGGGCTGACGCTCACGGTTTTGCTCGGGGTGATTTTCACCGCGTTGCAGGCCTGGGAATACAGCCTCGCGCCGTTCAAGTTTTATAATGGTGGCATTTATTCTTCGACCTTCTTCCTCGCCACCGGCTTTCATGGCTTCCATGTGTTTGTGGGCACGACCTTCCTGTTCGTCTGCCTGATCCGCGCCATGAAGGGACATTTCACGCCGGAGAAGCATTTCGGCTTTGAAGCGGCTGCCTGGTATTGGCACTTCGTGGACGTGGTGTGGCTGTTCCTGTTTGTCTGCATCTATTGGTGGGGCGCGGGCGAAATCGCGCATCACTGAAGCGCGCCGGGCTTTTCCGGCGTGCTGAAATCAGCCTTGCTTGGCCGCTGCCCGCGATGCGGGCGCGGCCATGTTTTTGCGGGGCTATTGGATATCCGCCCAGCCTGCAGCGAATGCGGGCTTGATTTCACCGCGCATGACGCCGGCGATGGGCCGGCCGTGGCGGGCATTTTCCTGATTGGTGCCATTGCCGTTGGGCTGGCGCTTTGGGTGGATCGGCGGTTCGAGCCTGATCTTTGGGTGCATGCGCTGATCTGGCCCGTGCTGGTGCTGCCGCTTTCGCTGCTGGTGATGCGCTTTGCCAAGGCCATGCTGCTTGGCTTGCAATGGCGGCATCGTAGCACAAGCTAGTTCAGGGATGATGTCGCGCCGCCTGCTCTGGCCCGCCTTGGCGGGGCTGCCTGTTCTGATCATTCTGCTTGGCCTCGGCACATGGCAGGCGCAGCGCCTCGCCTGGAAGAATGATGTGCTGGCGCGCATCGCAGCGGCTGAGGCCGCGGCGCCTGCCCCCTTCAGCGACCCGCCAGTACCCTACGCCAAGCTTGAAGTGCTTGGGCGTTTTGATCATGCGCGCGAGGCGCTGCTCGGCGTTGAAATCCGCGCCAATCGGATGGGCGCGCGGCTATTGGTGCCTTTCCTGCGTGATTCCGGCCAGCCCTTGCTGGTGGATCGCGGCTGGGTGCCGCTTGATGGATTGGCCGGCCTGCCCCGCCCCGAAGGCCCGCAACGCATCATGGGCTATGTGCGCTTTGGCGAGCCCGCCGGGCGCTTCGCCGCGCAGGATGATGTCGCGGGGCGGCGCTTTTATCACTATGACCCTGCGGCGATTGGCGCGGCGCTTGGCGTGCCTGGGATGGCGCCCTATGGCCTGGTGCTGCTGGGCCAGGCGGGCAGCCCGCCAGAGCCCGCGCAGACCCTGCCGCGCCCGCGCAACAATCACCTTGGCTATGCCATCACCTGGTATGGCCTGGCGCTTTCCCTGATTGGTGTCTTCGCCGCTTTTGCGTGGCGCAACCGGAACAAGACCTGAATGAGCAACCCTGCCTATGCCAATCTGAAATCCCGCTTCGGCCGCATCGCCGCGCTGAATGAAGCGGCTGCCATGCTGCATTGGGATGCGAGTGCGATGATGCCGCCGGGCGGCGGTGCCGCGCGGGGCGAGCAATTGGCGACCCTTGCTGGCCTCGCGCATGAATTGCTGACCGCGCCGGCAGTGGCGGAAGATCTGGCGATTGCCGAGGCAGCGGGCGAATGGGATAGCGCGAACCTTACCCTGATGCGCCGCGCCCATGCACGCGCCACTGCCTTGCCGACCAGCCTCGTGGAAGCATCCACCCGCGCCAATTCGGCCTGCGAGAAAATCTGGCGCGACGCCAAGGCGCGCGCTGATTTCGCGATGGTGCGCCCGGCGCTCACGGAAGTTGTCGCGCTACAGCGCGAAACCGCCGCAGCGCTTTCGGCCGCACTTGGCATGGCGCCTTATGATGCGCTGATGGATGGCTACCAGCGCGGCGTGACGGCCGCGGATGTGGAACCCGTCTTTGCAGCCTATGAGGCGTTTTTGGCCGAAGCCCTGCCGCGCGCTGAAGAAATCCAGGCGAGGCGCGGTGCGGCCCTTTCGCTGAAAGGCACATTTCCCGTCGCGGCGCAAAAGGCGCTGTGCCAGGCGCTCTCGGCGCGCATTGGCTTGGAATATGATCACGCGCGGCTGGATGAATCGCTGCATCCCTTTTGCGGCGGCACGCCCAGCGATGTGCGCATCACGACTTTTTACAATGAGGGCGATGTCGCCAAGGCACTGCTTGGTGTGCTGCATGAAACGGGGCACGCGCTTTATGAACGCGGCTTGCCGGCAGCCTATGCGCGCCAGCCGGTCGGTGAAGCGGCGGGCATGGCGGCGCATGAAAGCCAATCACTAATTGTTGAAATGCAGGCCTGCCGTTCGGATGCGTTTTTGCGTTTTCTGGGCGGCGAATTGCATGCGCGTTTCGGCTGCGATGCGGCGGTGGTCGCACCCGAAAACCTTGCTCGGCTTTGGCGGCGCGTATCGCGGGGGTTCATTCGTGTGGATGCGGATGAAATCACCTATCCCGCCCATGTCATTCTGCGCTTCAGGCTTGAAAAGGCGATGATCGAAGGCACGCTTTCAGTCGCGGATTTGCCGGGGGCGTGGAATGAGGGGTTGGAGAAGTTGCTCGGCATTCGCCCGCCCAATGATGCCAAGGGGTGCTTGCAGGATATCCATTGGCATGACGGCGCCTTTGGCTATTTCCCATCCTATACTTTGGGCGCAATGGCGGCGGCGCAATTGATGAAGGCAGCGCGTGCGGCAGAACCAGGTTTGGATGCTGCGTTGGCAGAGGGCGATATGGCGCCGTTACTTGGCTGGCTGCGCGCCAATGTGCATGGCAAGGGATCGTTGCTCGGCTTTCAGGATTTGTTGCGCGCGGCAACCGGCAAGACATTGGACCCAAGTGATTTCATGGATCATTTGCGGGCGCGGTATTTAGTGAATTAAGCGCGCCGGCGTTACGCAATTTCCCGCAGCATCTTGGCGCGCATGGCGCGGGCGAAATCGCGCCGCGTTTCAGCGACCATCACGAAGGCGCCCGGCCCGCCCATCACGTTGCGTTCATAATGCACATGCAGCGGTTCATTGCCGCGCGTTACCGGCGCGATTTCAATGGCGAGGCCATTGATGGTGATGCCCTGCGCCACCGCCGCATCCCGCGCATCGGGCGCGAGGATGACGGAACGCATATCCGGCCCATCACCGGCCACATCAATCACGCGCTCATTCGCGCGGAAAGGTGCCGCGGCAATCAAACCTGCCGCATGGGCAATCGCGTCCCCAATCGCGTTGTAGCTTTGTCGTGATCGCGGCGCGGCCAATACAGCATTGGAAAAAACCTGGGCGGAGGCCGCATCACTCACGCGATGCCAATCCACCACCAGCGCCGCACCACCAGGGCTGCCCCATTCGGTCATCGCAATCGCAATGGCACGGCGCGGATTGGCCGCGATGGCATTCAACACCGCAGGGTGAATGATGGATTCGGCAATGCCTTCGCGTTGCAGGCGAAACTCATCCGCATCAATGGAACCAGACGCATCCATTGCCAGCACCAGCAGCAAATCCACTTCGGGTGCGGCTTGCGCCTGCGCGGTGGCACTGATCAGCGCTGGCGCGAAAAGCACACCACGGCGTGGCCATTTCAGCATCAACGAGCCCTTCCCAGTAGCCGCCGAGCGCGTTCTACCACGGGAAGGTCAATCATCGCACCTTCAAAAGCGACCGCGCCCTTGCCTTCCGCCAAGGCCACGTCAAAAGC
>Ga0172376_10005641_pt1 | contig 13884 bp, 12 predicted proteins | sample Lak35m_FD_121114 | JGI IMG/M metagenome (GOLD analysis project Ga0172376, IMG submission 121114) | Freshwater microbial communities from Kabuno Bay, South-Kivu, Congo - kab_092012_35m | ecosystem: Environmental > Aquatic > Freshwater > Lake | place: Democratic Republic of the Congo: South-Kivu...
AATTACCGCTTTCATGATATTAATTGTTTTATATATTATTTAAATTATATATATATTTGCATCTGATAACAAATATAATAGAAGTAGGTGATTTGTACATTAGTGTATAATAACCATTTTCCGGATAATGTTGTTTAAACAATTAGTGAAATGACTGTTTATGGCAGTGATGTATTTCAACCTTGTATAACTAAAAATTAACGAATGTACTTTATCAAAAGAATTGCAATATTATGGTTTTTGGTTTCAGGCGTTGTGATGCACGCTCAAAAAAATGATTTACCTGCACTTCCGATAGATGCAATCCAAAAAGATCAGCTGTATACTATACATCAAATAAAAAAGGGAGAAAGCATTTTTCAGATTGCTCAAAAATACGGTAAAAAATCTCAGGAAATAGCATTATTTAACGGTATTAATGCGACAGCTGCCATTCAGGAAAATCAACTGGTCCGGATTCCTGTAGCTGTCGGTGAAATCAAATATGAGATTACGGATGGTGTAAAATACAAACTGGTATATCAGGTAAAAGCCGGAGAAACGCTTTTTGGAATTGTCAGAACAAAATTTGGAATAGATATGAAGCTTATTCAATCCATTAATGGACAGGAAATAACCGCTTTAAAACCAGGAATGGAAATCCTGATTGGGTATTTCCAGCCGCAGATTTCTCCTGTACGGGAAATTGCGGACAGACCAAACGATACTTCCTTGTCCGGTAATGATAATTTGGATGAAGTAAACATGATTCCGGTTTCGGAGAAAGTCATTGGTCTGTGGGACAGGCAAAACCAGTCTTCAAAAGGTATGTATGTTCTTTTCAACGGAGTGCCAGCAGGAGAGGAAGTTGAAATCTATTTTCCAATGCGTCGGAGAACAGTGAAGGCAGAAGTTATAGGAAGAGTTCCTGACGGTACCTATGCGCCTGAGGTTAAGTTGTTTGTAAGTCCCCTGGTTGCCAGAAAGCTTGGTTTGTTTGATACCAGGTTCATGGCAGAAATACGCTACATGAAACCGGAGTCCACCATATAAATGTAGGAAGAAATTTGTATTAAATTAAACGAATTTCATTACGCATTTTAATAAATCAGGCAACACACTGCAGGTGGATATTGCATTTTAGGTCGCATTCCTTTTCATTTTTCAAGATTAAAATCGCAAAGTGTATTAAACATTTTATTAAATGCACCTTGTATCTGTTTAACTAAAAGGCCTGTGCTGATGCCATTATTATATAACGTATTAATTTATTTTATTGTATATTTGCACTTTAGTCATATTATCAAGTTAAAAAGGTATGGTCAATAAAATTACACTCATTGGGCATCTGGGAAGAGATCCTGAAATAAGGACTTTTGAAAATGGTAGCAAGATGGTAACATTTACCCTTGCAACAAATGAAAGCTATAAGGATAAGAATGATAACTGGCAAAATCTGACTGAATGGCACAATGTAAAAGCATGGAGATATCTTGCTGAGAAAGCAGAAAGAGAATTGAAGAAAGGAAATCTCGTTTATATTGAGGGTAAAATGACTTATCGAAAATATCAGGATAAGGATGGTGTTGAAAGAACTGTGGCTGAAGTTGATGCGAGTACCATTCAATTGCTTGAAAAAAGAGAGCCGGGACAGCGAAATATAGGTCCTATGTCTTCTCCGGGAGATACGGGATTTTCATCTTCCGGATCCCTTCAGAAAGGGACGTCTTCCGCATCCCCTGGCGCTCCAGAAAATGACGATGATTTGCCTTTTTAATACGTAAATGTGGATATCTGTATCCGAATGGTTTAACTAAATAGAATATTTTGGACCTTCCGTCCCCCCTTTCAGATCAACTTCATTACAGTATGTTCCTGTTGCAGGGAACCTCTTTATCAGGTTACTTATATGCACTGGCTGTATGTTTACTTGTGATATCTGCATTGATATCAGCTTCAGAAGTTGCATTTTTTTCACTGGACACTAATGATATCCGACAGCTGGAGGAAGACAAATCCGGAAGTTCGAGAAGTATCTTACAACTTAAGCACAAACCCCGTTATCTGCTTGCAACCATTCTCATTACCAATAACCTCGTTAATATTGGTGTAGTATTGTGCGCAGATGAAATATTGAAAAATATTTTAGGAGATCAGCAATTGCTTGCTATGGGCAATTGGCTTTCAGAAACAGTCTTTATGAACTATGTGGAGCCTTTAGTTTTGGGAAATGCAATAAATTTTCTCATAACTGTAGTTGGCGTAACGTTTATCTTGTTATTATTTGGAGAGGCTACGCCCAAAATTTATGCCACCTATCATAAGCTTACAATAGCTCATATAATGGCAGCTCCATTGACGCTGCTGACGTACGTTTTTAAGCCTATATCCACACTGCTGGTAAAGATGTCTACAGGACTGGAAGAAAGGCTTGCCGATACCGGGAGCCATCACTTTACAACAAAGGAAGATATTGATGCTGCCATTGAATTAACCGTGACAGATACGGAAAATGCCGAGCAGGAGGCTGATATTTTAAAGGGTATTGTCAATTTTGGAGATACATCTGCTAAGCAGATAATGCACCCTCGCACAGATATTGTCGCCGTGGATGTAAGTGCTTCCCATAAGGAATTAATGAAACTCGTAAGAGATTCAGGCTATTCCAGAATTCCTGTATTTCGAGATGATTTTGATATTATTGAAGGAATACTCTATGTTAAGGATCTCTTACCTTATCTGGATGAGCAGGATGATTTTAAATGGCAGGAACTTATACGAAGGAATGTGTTGTTTGTTCCGGAATCCAAGAAAATAGATGAATTGCTGCGTGAATTTCAGACTAAAAAACTTCACATGGCGGTCATTGTTGATGAGTATGGAGGAACTGCAGGTATTGCTACGCTTGAGGATATCATGGAAGAGGTTGTGGGAGATATCAAAGATGAATTTGATGAAGACAATGATATAGAGTTTGTTAAAATTACGGATCATCATTTTATTTTTGAAGGCAAATCGCTGCTAAAGGATGTCTGCAGAATTACGGGATTGCCGGGTAGTATTTTTGATGATTACCGGGGGGATGCAGATTCTCTTGCCGGACTTTTTCTTGAGATAGTCGGGCATATCCCCAGAGTTGACCAGGAAATAGAGATTGACCAGGTTATCTTAAAAGTGGTTGCTTCCAATAAAAAGCGAATTGAAAAAATCAGTCTTATGATTAAGGCTGTTTAATAATTTTTGCATTTTGACAGCATGATATATAGGAGTAGATATTGGATTTCTATTAGGTATTTATGTTGGTTGTTCAATATCAGTTTGAAGATTAAATAATACATTGTACATGTTAGGAAGGGCGTTTTTAGTTGGCTTATCAATGTGTTTATTGTTAGCATGTGAAAGTGAGGAAACAGTAACACCAAAGCCAAGAATGTATCCAAAAATAAACTTTCCCGCACAGCGGTACATCACCTTTCATAATATGGGGTGCCCTTTACAATTTGAATATCCTTCGCATTCAAGAATTGTTGAGGATTCCAGTTCTTTTGAAAAAACGCTTCCTGGAGAATGCTGGTTTGACCTGCGTATGGATTCGCTGAATGCTTCCTTGCATTGCTCCTATCTCCCAATCCGCAATAAGGATGATTTGAGTAAACTTATCAACGATGCTTTTGATCTGGCAGGAAAACACAACATCAAGGCAAATGCCAGAAAGGAGTCTGTCATCAGCAATGTGAATGGAGCAGGTGGATTATTTTTTGAAATAGATGGTCCGGTTGCTACGCCAATTCAATTTTTCTTGACGGATAGTACACAGCATTTTTTCAGGGCATCTCTGTATTTTAATGCGAAAGTAAATCCAGACTCTACGGCACCTGTTTTACAATTTGTCAGAAAAGACATAGAAAAAATGCTGGAGTCATTTTCCTGGAAGAATAAATAATGTAGTAGTTTTTACTGGATGTGTACATGAAATTGACATGAGTAAAAGAATCATTAACGCATAAAAGGTAATGATTATTATACTTATCAAAGATTCCATATGACCTTAGAAAACCATTAAGGCATGGCAAGACGAATTAAAAAATAAGCATATAAAATTAGATTTTAAAAAATAGTTTTTCAAACTCTTTTTATGAAAATAAGTTAATTTGATAAAGGTAATTGATTTGGAATATTATCAATTGATTAGGTTGATTACTGAATTTATTTCCGGAAGTTTTTTCCATTGAGAATATTTAAAAAATAAAAATAATGAAGTTTAATACCAAGGTTATACATGCCGGAGTGCACCCTGACCCTTCTACCGGGGCTATTATGACTCCTGTTTTTCAAACATCTACCTATGTTCAGGATGCCCCGGGTGTGCATAAGGGCTTTGAATATGCCAGGACTCAGAATCCTACAAGGGCTGTACTGGAAAACAACCTTGCTGCCCTGGAAAATGGAACTCATGGCATTTGTTTTGCCAGTGGCCTCGCAGCTTTGGATGCTGTATTAAAACTTCTTAAACCCGGCGATGAGGTGATTGCTTCAAATGACCTTTACGGAGGTTCGTATCGCCTGATGAATCGAATATATTCAAAATACGGGCTTAGGTTTCATTTTGTTGATTTGAGAAAGAAACAAGAAATACAATCTGTTTTAAATGATAAAACAGCCATGATCTGGGTAGAGACTCCCACCAATCCTATGCTCAATGTGGTCGATATTGAACAGATAGTCAATATTGCCATTGGAAAAAATATACTGGTATGTGTTGACAATACCTTTGCATCTCCATATTTGCAAAATCCGCTGGATCTTGGAGCAGATATCGTGTTACATTCAGCGACCAAGTATCTGGGAGGTCATTCTGATGTGATACATGGGGCGATTGTTGTGAAGGACCCATCGCTGGCAGAGCAGTTTTATTTTATACAGAATGCATCGGGGGCAGTACCTGGACCACAGGATTGCTTTTTGGTACTTCGCGGAATAAAAACACTACACATACGCGTTCAGAGAGCCTGCGAAAATGCAGAGAAAATAGCATTGTTTTTAAAAAATCACCCCAATGTAGGCAAGGTCTATTATCCCGGATTTACGGAGCATCCTGATCATGAGGTTGCTAAAAAGCAAATGCGGATGTTTGGTGCTATGGTGTCTTTTGATCTGAAGGATCAAACTGAACATGCAGCCCGAAAAATATTGAGCAATACGCATTTGTTTTCACTTGCGGAATCACTGGGTGGGGTTGAATCGCTGATAGGACATCCGGCATCAATGACACATGCCAGTATCCCTAAAGAAGACAGGCTAAAGGTGGGTCTTACAGATTCACTGATCAGGTTAAGTGTCGGCATAGAAGATGTGAGCGACCTCATTGAGGATTTAAGGATGGCGCTCGAGGCGTAAACCAAGCAGATTTAATTTTTTGGCGACTGGCTGTAAAATGTGGTAGATTTGCAGTAATTTATTGAAAAACTACTACTTTATGGAAAATCTATGGAATGCCTCGACTGTAAAGGACTGGCCGGAAGAAGAGCAGCCTAGAGAAAAACTGCGAAAACACGGAGTCAGATACCTTACCAATGCCGAATTATTATCTATTTTACTGCGCACGGGCAACAAGGATGAGAATGTAGTGCAATTGTCCCGCAATGTCCTGATGGCTTCACAAAGCAGCCTGACGCACCTTGCCAGGCTTACTGTTGAAGAAATTGAATATGCCCATAAAGGTATTGGCAAAGCAAAGGCTCAATGCATAGTGGCTGCTTTGGAGCTTGGTCGCAGGTTACAGGCAGATCAGTTGCCCGAAAGGGTACTTATCAAGTCCAGCACCGATGCATATGGTATACTGCTTCCACTTATGGCTGATCTTGCGCACGAAGAATTTTGGGTTTTGCTCATTGACAGGTCAGGAAAATTAATTTCAACCAGAAAAATGAGTTCCGGCGGGCAGTCAGCAACTATAGTTGACGTTGCGGTCATCATGAAAACGGGACTTTTCAATAATGCCCATTATATAATTGCAGCGCACAATCACCCGTCTGGTTCGCTGGAGCCTTCAGCAGAAGACAGAAGGATAACCGAGCGACTAAAAAAAGCAGGAGAAATTATTGGTATTGGTGTCAGAGATCATCTTATAATCAGCAATCATGGATACTACAGTTTTGCAGATCAGAATTTGTTGTAGCTATTACTGCTTATATTTTAATTTTTAATCATAAACCTGGTTTCCCTTATTATTCTGATACGCTCGTTGGCTACATCTGCAAAGTTTCCGTTAGGTGCTAATTCAATGTGCTTTTTGTAATTTTCTGAGGCTTTTTTCATATGTTTATTTATAATTTGTCACGCTCTGCTTGACTGGTTTTCTAAGGTCATATGGAATTCGCATGAGAAATAATCATCCTGTTTTGCGTGATCGCCTCATGCTCATTTCATATGTTTATTTTTAGTTTGTCACTCTCCGAGTGACTGATTATCAAGGCCATATGGAATTCGCTTGAAAAATAATCATGGTTTTTTGTGTGACCGCCTCATGCTCATTTCATATGTCCGGATTCTTCAGAGATACTGGCAATATACATGAAAATTTCGGGATTGTTTTTGAGCGTATAACTTTCTGTATAGTGCTTTTTAATGCGTAAAAAAGTAAGCCAAGTTCCGAATAAAATTATATAAAATTTAACATAATAAAATACAATAATAACAACATTATGTATTTATAATGCGTTATTGTATATAGAAAAATAAAATTAAATTTGGTATGAATATTCAAAGTGTAATGTCGGTTTCGTTGATTTTATTTTCTGTCATTGATATTGTGGGGACACTGCCTGTGATTATTGATTTAAAGAATAAAGGAGTGCAGATTGACGCCAGAAAAGCTGCGATTTATTCGCTGGTGCTGCTCACTGTTTTTTTAATATCGGGAGAAGGTCTGCTGGGATTGTTTGGCGTTGACGTAAAATCATTTGCTGTTGCCGGATCTTTAATTTTGTTATTTCTTGGGTTGGAGATGATTCTGGGAATTCGATTTTTTAAAGAAGGCAGTTCTACAGGCTCGGGGACGCTTGTACCCGTAGTATTTCCTCTGATTGCTGGAGCAGGAACAATGACCACAGTTATTTCTTTAAAATCAAAGTATGAGGCTGCAGATATTATGGCAGCAATCGTTATCAATATGGTTTTGGTATTTTTAGTCCTACGGTCTACAGGTTGGTTAAAAGACAGGCTTGGTGATGCAGCTATTGAGGTGTTACGCAAAGTGTTTGGCATCATTCTCCTGGCCATTGCTATTCGTCTTTTTAAAGAAAATTTTCACATTGTCATCACTCCTGACAAACACCTTACATTTGTTTCCTGATTTGAAAAAGACATCTTGTCTGTGAATTTTCTGAATGATATTCATTCAGTGTACAAGCTTATCCTTTAATCCTGTGTGTTTCCGGAGGAAATAATAACCAATGACAAGTTTTGGTTATAATTTTGTTAAATCAATTCATAAATTGATAATTTTACCATCTTATTGCGTTTTACATCATCTGAAGCATACTTTTTTCCTGTCTGAAATTTGATATTAAATTTGAATCAGGGAGGTTTAATGGTTCATTGGCATGTGTAATGCAGGTAAAAATGATATAATGTTTGTTTTGGAGTTCGAAATCCTTTTGGCCTTCTTTGAGGTCTTTTGGATGTCAGAAAAAGGTTTTTTATGCTAGTAATAATTTGATGGAATTTAAAATAGGAAATATTATGAGATATAGCAGTTCTGTTCTGATTGCGGCATTATTCAGCTTGTTTATTTATCAGTCCTACTTTTCTTCCAAACCGTATCCTGCAACTAAAGATGCTTTGACATTAAAAGGTATTATAACAACTGTTCAGGCAGCCCATTTTGACCCAAAGCCAATTGATGATCAATTTAGCCAAGAAGTTTTTGCCACTTACATGGAGAGACTTGATCAGAGTAAGCGGTTTTTTACCATGGAAGAATACAATCTTTTGAAAAAATTTGAATATCAGATAGATGATCAGGTAAATGCGGGATCTTTTGAATTCTTCGAAACTTCACTCCCATTACTGGGTTCGGCAACCAAACGTGCGCGCAGTATATTTAATGAAGTGGTAAATCAGCCAATTGTTTTCGAAAGTAAGGATTATATCGAAACGGATCCTGAAAAGAGGGATTATGCCAGTGATACTGTTGCTTTAAAAATGCACTGGAAAAATATGATTGCATTTGATGTCATGAGCGCTTACCATACCGGCAAAAGGGAAAATGATGATGCTAAAAATACAGAAGATAAGCTATCTGATGAAGCTTTAATCGCCAAGGCGACCAAAGACGTTGTTAAAAGATACAATGATTGGTTTGACAGGCTTTCAAAGCTGCGCAGATCTGACAGACTGGAGTCATATTTTTCTTCTATTTCCACTTATTTTGACCCGCATACAGATTATTTTAGTCCAAAAGAAAAGCAAGACTTTGATATCAATATGGGCGGCCAACTGGAAGGTATTGGTGCCCGATTACAATCTGACGGAGATTATACAAAAGTGGCAAGTGTAGTTGTAGGTGGACCTGCGTGGAAAACGAAAAAGCTGGAAGATGAAGATGTCATACTTAAGGTAGCACAAAAAGGACAGGAGCCTGTAGATCTTACCGGGATGAGGCTGGATGATGTTGTGCAGCTGGTACGTGGTAAGAAAGGTACCATAGTCATACTCACCGTTAAGAAGAAGGATAACTCTATCATAGAGATTGAAATAGAGCGGGACAAAATTCAAATGGAAGATTCCAAAGCTAAATCCCTCCTTCTCCAGATCCCCGGCAGTGTAAAGAATATAGGTTATATCAATTTGCCAAAGTTTTATTCTACGTTTGATAATGATGGAGCAGGCAATAGTTGTGCCTTTGATGTTGCGCAGGAAATAAAAAAGTTGAAGGATTCCAATGTAAATGGAATCATTCTTGACCTGAGAAATAATTCCGGTGGATCATTAAATGACGTAGTGGAAATGAGCGGTTTTTTCATTGAAGATGGACCTATTGTACAGGTAAAATCAAGAGAGGGGGCACCATATATTCATACAGACCGTGATAAATCAGTCCTGTATGATGGTCCGCTCATTATTATGGTAAATCAGTTTAGTGCTTCTGCTTCAGAAATAATTGCTGCGGCTATGCAGGATTACGGAAGGGCTATCATTGTAGGAACACCGACATTTGGAAAAGGGACAGTACAGCGCTTTTTTGACCTGGACCGAACTATACGCGGGTATGATGAATTTAAGCCTTTAGGCAATATTAAAATGACTACTCAAAACTTTTACCGGATCAATGGAGGGTCTACCCAACTAAAAGGTGTGACACCAGATATTATGTTGCCGGATGCATACCAATTGATAAACATTGGAGAAAAAGAGTATGATAATGCACTTGAATGGTCAGAGATTACCCCAACTTCCTATCAGCAGAATATTGTCAAATTGCAGAAAAAAAATGACCTGATTCGTCAAAGCAATAAGCGTGTTTCTCAAAGCAGCAACTTTGCGCTGGTTTCTGAAAGTGCAAGCAGGGTAAAGGAATCCAGGGATCAAACTAATTTTCCCTTGAATTTATCAGATTACAGCACAATGATGACATCAAGGGAAAGCCAGAATAAAAAATTCGATAATCTGATGAAGGACGAAATACCAGGGTTGCAAATTGTCAATCTGGACTCTGATATGCCAAAAATCAAAATGGACGAATCCAGTATTGCGAGAAATGATGAGTTTATTAAGGATTTAAAAAAGGATTTTTATCTCGAAGAAACCCTTTATATTATGAGGGATATGATTAAACTGGAAAAATCTTTTGCTATGCAGCAAAAAAGAATGTAATCCAATAGTTTGTTAAGGTATGAAGCCCTGACCTTTACATAAGTCAGGGCTTTTTTTTTAAAATAAAATAATCAAACGGATGGCTAAGGTTTAATTGGTATTTTTGTATTCCTCAATCCATTAATTTTGTACGAACCCCTTAAAATAGATGTTATTATTCCTGCATACAACGAGCAGGCAGCTATAGGCAATGTTATTCGTGATATCCCGGCGCATTTGGTCAGAGATATTATCGTATGCAATAATGGTAGTACGGATCAAACTGCCCAAATTGCTTCTGAAGCAGGAGCAACAGTGATTGATGTACCGGTGCGCGGTTATGGAAATGCTTGTTTACAGGGAATCGCTTATATTGATTCAAAAACTGTAAAGCCTGACGTCCTTATTTTTATTGATGGAGATTATTCTGATTTTCCTGAAGAAATTCCTTTATTGATTGAACCTATCAGGTCAAAAAGAGCCCATCTTGTGATAGGGAGCAGGAGCCTTGGAAATGCTCAGTCCGGATCAATGACACCGCAGCAAATTTTTGGAAACTGGCTTGCTACCAGGCTGATCAGGATTTTTTTCAGTGTAACATTTACCGACCTTGGCCCCTTCAGAGCAATTACCTATGAAGCACTGGAACAACTTAAAATGAAAGACAGAAATTATGGATGGACGGTAGAAATGCAGGTAAAAGCCGCAAAATTGAATATTTCGTTCGAAGAAGTGGCTGTATCGTACAGAGTCAGAATAGGAAAATCAAAGGTTTCAGGGACAGTAAAAGGTACCGTTATGGCAGGGTATAAAATTATGTGGACAATCCTAAAATATATATAATTGATCATGGCCTCGGCATTTATTTCGATATTATATATACTTTGTCTTATTGTAATTGCTTTATTCAGTATGATGCAATTCTACCTGCTCATTAACTATTTATTCAGTCAAAAGGAAAATTCGGAGGCATCCACTGAAGAGGATTTTGACTGGCCCGACGTTACCATTCAACTTCCAGTATACAACGAGCCCAATGTAATTGGTCGACTATTAGAGACTATAATTAAACTTGATTATCCACGTTCAAAGCTTTTTATTCAGATACTGGATGACAGTACAGATTTAACAAGCGATATCATTCATCAAAAAACAAAGCAATATAAAGCACAGGGATTTCAGATTAACCATATCAGACGCCTGGAAAGGACTGGGTTTAAGGCTGGTGCATTGCAGTATGGTATGCAAATAATCGATACGCCACTAGTAGCCATATTTGACGCCGATTTTGTGCCAAAGCCAGATTTTTTAAAAGTATCGGTTCCATATTTTAAGGATTTGCAAACAGGCGTAGTAAAGGGCAGATGGACGCATCTTAATCAATCGTATTCCTTACTCACTCAAATGCAGGCTTTTCAGCTTGATACGCATTTTACGATAGAGCAGGCTGGTAGATTCCGTGGGGGAAGTTGCCTCCAGTTCAATGGTACAGCCGGAATATGGCGTAAAACTGCCATAGAGTCCTCAGGTGGATGGTCATCGGAGACATTGACAGAAGATCTTGAACTGAGTTACCGGGCTCAGTTGAATGGTTGGAAAATTGTTTTTCTCGAAGATCTTGAAGTTCCTGCAGAGCTACCTGCATCGATCCGGGGACTTCGGTCTCAGCAATTCAGGTGGATGAAAGGTGGTGCAGAAACAGCTAAAAAAATGATACCCGTAATCTGGCGTTCTCAAATGTCTTTTTGGCAAAAATGTCAGGCTTCTGCGCACCTTTGCTCAAGTTCCGTATTTATCGCCATTTTATTGATGGGAATTTGTTCTATCATATTGCCGTTTTCTGAGCCAAAAATAATGTATACCGAAGGTGTCTGGCCTTATTTTCCAGTAAGTACTTTTATATTATTGCTGGTTTACATGGTATCGTACGTTAGAGTGAGAACAGGCAAGAGATTTATATTTTCAGATATATTATTTTTTATGGTCTTATTTCCCGTTTTTCTGGCTACATCTATGGCTATGTCACTGCACAATTCAAAAGCCTCTCTGGAGGGATGGATTGGGTTGCGGTCTCCTTTCATCCGTACACCCAAAACAGGATTTGTGAAAAAAAATAAAAATAATGGTTTATCAATGTTTCAGAAACCTGACTATCAAACCATTGTAGAATTTTTCTTTTTTATTATTTTTATCCTGGTGGCTTTATATTCTTATAGAGTGGGTGAGACATACCTGATAACAATTCACATGCTGTTTGCGGTAGGCTTTGTCACGCTGGTTTATTTTGGAATAAGAAATGAGAATGTTGAATCGCACCAATAAAAATTACATTTTAGTCATATTTTTCGCAGTTATTTTTGTGATTTCTGCTATATGGACGGCATCTATACCAAGAATCGAGACAGGGCAATTGTTGACCGGTTTTTTTATTTCTTTTCTGCTCTATTTGCTCATTATGTTGGGCGCTCGCAGTTATTCATTTTACATACTTTTCATAATCGCTGTTGTTGCGAGATGCGGCCTAATATTTTTATTTCCTGAGCTCTCTGACGACATATACAGATTTTACTGGGACGGAAAACTGATGACAGCAGGAATTAATCCCTATGGGATTTTACCAACGAGTGTAAGTGTAAGTACTTTTTTTCCTTCAGAGGGCTGGTTATTAAGTGCTATGAATTCTCCGGGATATTTTACCGTTTATCCTCCGATACTTCAGGGATTATTTTTGGTGGGTGCTTGTGGTGATGATATTTATGAATTTAATATCATATTAAAAGTATTATTTATCCTGGTAGAATGTGCCGGGTTTTATTATCTGTCGAAATATTTGGAAAATAATGGATTGGATAGGAAAAATGCCCTTTGGTACTTTCTGAATCCTCTGGTGATCATAGAAGGCATTGGAAACCTGCATGCCGAAGTGGTTATGATGGCTTCATTATCCATATTTATTTTTTTTTGGAAAAAAGGTATGATGGCAAAAGCTTCTGTTTTTTTCAGTGTAGCGGTTGCTATAAAATTAACGCCATTGATGCTGATTCCCTTCTTGTGGTTTTCACAGCAGAAAAGCAAGTTGACTTTTTTTCTTGGTGCTTTTTTGACCACTGTTTTACTTTTTACACCTTTGTGGATTTCCGGAAAATGGCTGTCATATGCCCAAAGTCTTGATTTATATTTCCGGACATTTGAGTTTAACGGCAGTGTATATTACATCTTGCGTGAAATAGGAATCTGGTGGAAGGGGTACAATCTAATTGCTATAACGGGGCCATTGTTGGGGGCTATTTCAATGATACTTATCATATGGCAATCCTGGAAAAGCAGGAATACATTTCAAATAACCGGGTTTAGTATTATTGCATGGTTTACTTACTTAATGCTGGCAACTACTGTTCATCCGTGGTATATTTTGCCACTATTGTTTTTTACATCAATACATGGTATTTCCGTGGCTGTATTATGGAGTGCAGCCATATTTTTAACTTATATTAATTATGGCAATCAACCTTTCAGGGAGGACATGTGGATAGTCATATTGGAATATTCCTTAATTTTAGGATATATTTTGATAAACTATAAGGATATTTTTAGTAAAATAAAAATTCAACCGGAATAGTATATAAGTAAATCTGGAAAATGAGTTTTCAAACACTTTTAGAAGTAATGCAGGAGCCATGGGCTGTAAGGGCATTAGCAGCCAGTTTGCTGGTAGGGATTACTTGTGGTTTATTGGGTGTATTTATTGTACTTAGAAATATGTCTCTGATCGGAGATGCTTTATCACATGCCGTTTTGCCTGGAATATTCACTGCATTTTTACTGGTAGGGTATAATACCATTGGTTTTTTTATTGGGGCTGTAGCAGCAGGTTTAATAAGTACTGCAGCGATGACCTGGATACAGCAGACGATAAAGACTCGAAATGATGCGGCTGTCGGTATAGTATTTACCGTGATGTTTTCTCTTGGAATTATAGGTATTTCCTGGCTAAATGCCCGACAGGGGGCACATATTGATTTAAAGGACTTTCTTTTTGGTAATGTGCTC
>Ga0172376_10005642_pt1 | contig 13883 bp, 16 predicted proteins | sample Lak35m_FD_121114 | JGI IMG/M metagenome (GOLD analysis project Ga0172376, IMG submission 121114) | Freshwater microbial communities from Kabuno Bay, South-Kivu, Congo - kab_092012_35m | ecosystem: Environmental > Aquatic > Freshwater > Lake | place: Democratic Republic of the Congo: South-Kivu...
ACACGCAGCGAGGCCGCCTTCCCGGCGGGCCACGAGCAGCGGGCCAGCAAGTTCTGGCCGGCGGTCGCCCGGATCGACAACGCCTATGGCGATCGCCATCTGGTCTGCACCTGCCCTTCGGTGGAGGAAGTGGCGGTTACCGAACTGGCCGCCTGATGGTTCCCGGGGCTACCGCATCGGGAGTTCATCACGCATCATTGCCGTGCCTGCCGCTCAGGGTGGCCGGCACACCAGCCATTCATCACACGGGGACCATGAACGGCGACGGCATCACACCTCACGCCGGAAGCGGAGGCATTCAGCGCATCGAGGGCACCAATGTGGTGCGGGTCGCCTTCGGCGTGCGTCACGCCCGGCGCTCCCGTCCCCAGCGTCCCGATCACTGGGCCACGCTCGTGCTCCCCTTCCAGGGCGGGGGTGGCGGTGGTCCCACCCCTCCCCAGGCTGCCTGAAGCAACCGCGCAAGCCCCTCAGCGGCCCTCGTGCTGCGCCAGTCGCCAGTCGACCAGGGCCTTCACATCGGTGAGCGAGCTGGCGGGCGCCCGGAAGGGAAGGATGCGCATCGGGCTGCGCTCCGGCCGGATCAGCCAGGTGAGATCGGCCTGGGGGATGAGCACGAAGCCGCGGTAGCGCACCGTGGCGAAGTGGCCTGCGCTCTCCCGCGGCCAGTCGTGGCTGCTGCCGTGGGTGAGGGTGTGGGTTGGGCTGGGGGCTGGGCCTGCGGCGGTACTGGTGCTGGTGGGGGCTGTGCTGCGGCTGGCGGCTGTGCGGCTGTTGAGGTGGTTCACTCCTGCTTCGCTCGATGCCATTTCGGCGTGCTGTTGTTTCGCCGCACAGTGTCCCCACTCCTGGCCGGGATGTCAGCGGCTGCGAAGAAGAATCACACCTGTACTCTGCGATACCCGTTCACGGGAAATCCCCTGCCAGCACTTGTGCAGACAGGGGATCTGGGCCTTGTGTCAGGGGCAGTCTCAGGGGGCCGGTGTGAGGTTGCTGATGATCCTGGCGCAGGGCTTTGCGGCCCGCCGGTTCAGGCAGCAAGAAGCTCTGCTTCGTGGTAGGGAATGAAGTTGGCCTTGCGGGTGCCGCAGATCGGGCAGCGCCACTCGTCCGGGATGGCCTCGAACGGCGTGCCAGCCGCAATGCCCGATTCCGGATCGCCGATGGCGGGGTCGTAGATCATCGAGCACACCTTGCAGATCCACAGGCCCGGCACGGGCTCGGGGGTCTCGCCGGCCGTGCCCTTGCCCTGCAGGGCCTCCAGGGCCACGCCGTAGCGTGTGGCGTGGTGCTGCTCGATCGGGGTGAGCAGGCCGAAGTTGCGGGCAGCGGTGCGGAACACACCGGCGTGCTCGCGCGATTCGGCCACCTGCTCCTCGAATTCCGCCTCGGCGCCGGCGTCGCGCTCGGCCCTGGCCTGGGCGGCGAACTCTGGATACATGGTGGTGTACTCGTAGGTTTCGCCCTCGATCGCCAGCTCCAGGCAGCGGGCCAGCATCGCCTGGCGGGCTTCCTCGCTCAGCGCCTCGGGGTTCTCCACCACCAGCTCCGGGTGCAGCAGGCGGAAGTGGGCGAAGGCGTGCTCGGTCTCCTGGTTGGCGGTGTCGCGGAACAGGCGGGCCAGCTCCGCGTTGCCGAGCTGCCTGGCCACCTCGGCGAAGAAGAGGTATTTGCGGTTGGCCATGCTCTCGCCGCCGAAGGCGGCTTCGAGGTTGGCGAGTGTTGCGGGATTGGACAGGTCCATGGGTCGGGAAGGATTGGGGCGGGCTGTTCGGGGGGGCATGCCTGCCCTGCATCCTAGCCTAAAGCGGAATGACTATGAGTTAGCGCTGCGGGCGGCGGGCAGCGGGCTGCGTAGGGGCCGGGCTGCGGAGGGGACGGGCAGCGGGCTGCGGAGGGGCCGGGCTGCGGTGCTTGGGGGCTGCGGAGGTGCCGGGCTGCGGTGCTCACGGGCGGCGGGGCGCCTGGGACCGTGTGCTCGAGGCGCCTGGGTGCCGTGCCCGTGCCGGCGGCGGCGCCGCGGGGGGTGTGTGTGCGAATGGCGTGCCGATGGGTTCTGGACAGCCTGCTGAGAATGCTGATCCGCCCCTGCATGGCATGCCGCCGGGCCTTCAGCCCGCGCTCCCGGGCGTGCGGGTCGCATCGGTGGGCTGCTGGCAGGCGGCGCAGTGGCCGTAGTACTCCAGGGTGTGGAACAGGGCCCGGAAACCGCCCGCCGTCTCCGCCGGCAGCGGATGATCGTGCATCGGGCACTGCGACAGCGCCACGCTGCTGCCGCAGAGCACGCAGGTGAGGTGGTGGGCATCGTGTTCAAGCGGCGCATACACCGTTTCACCGCCGGGCAGCAGGCGGCTGCGCACCAGACCGCGCTGCTGCAGCCAGCGCAGCTGCCGGTACACCGTGGCCAGCCCGATGCCTCTCTGCCCGTCGCTCAGCCGCCGGTGCAGCTCCTGGCTGCTCAGCTCGGCGCCGGCGCGTCTCAGCGTTGTGAGCAGCAGCTCCTGGCGGGGGTTCAGGGCCACCGCAGGGAGCTCGGGCTTGGATCGGCTGGGCATCGCCGGTGGGCAGCTGCTGCGCCGGAGCGTCTTCAGGCACGCTACCTGCCTGGGGATGCCAGCGCTGGCACCCCGGTGGTTCCAGCCGGGTGCACCTGCCGCGGCTCACGGGCCAGGGAGGGCGCTGCCGGCTGCCCTGCGAGACGCCGGACCCTGCTCAGCTGCTGGTGCCGCTGTGCTCAGTAACTGGCGCCGCTGCGGCGCTGATGCACCGCCGGGGTTCCGCCCGCATCGAGCAGACCGCCATGGTTCACCTGGGCGTAGAGCAGCCAGTGGTCGCCGCACTCCATGCGCTGCATCACCGTGGCCTCCAGCCAGGCCAGGGCGTCCGGCAGCACCGGCTGCCCACCGGGGCTGCTCTCGGTCGCCAGGCCCTCGAAGCGGTCGGCGCCGGGGGCGAAGGGCGCCAGAAAGCGCTTCATCAGTGCCTTTTCGCGCCCTGCCGCCAGCACGTTGAGGGCGAAGCGGTCTCCCACGTGCAGCAGTGTCTCCACGGCCCGGTCGCGGGCCACCGCCACCGTGAACCCCGGGGGCGTGAAGCTGGCCTGGCTCACCCAGCTGGCCACCATCGCGCCGCTGGCGGCCTCCTCCCCCTCACCGCGGCGCACGGTGACGATCGAGAGCGGGCCGACGACGCGGCCGAGGGCCTGCAGGGCGGGGTTGCTGCGGCTCTCGCGGATGCCGCCGGCTGGCCGGCGCAGGCTGCGGCGCCGCTGTTCGGTGATCAGGTCGCGACCGAGGGCGACGCCCGTTTCCTCCAGGCTGCGCAGGGTGGCGGGATCGGGGCTGAACTTCACCCGGATCGGCTCGAAGGCGAAGCGGAAGCCGCCATCGCGCAGCTTGCTCTCGAGCAGATCGATCGCCTCGCCGCTCCAGCCGAAGCTGCCGAACACGCCCACCGGCTTGCCGCGGTCGCCCTCCGCCAGCACCGTGCCGAGAGCGGAGACGCTCGGCGTGGGGGCGTGGCCGCCGAGGGTAGGAGAGCCGATCAGCAGGGCATCGCAGCCGCGGATCGTCTGCAGCAGCTGCTCCGGCTCGGCGAATTCGCAGTTGAGGCTCTCCACCCGCACGCCGCTGCGCGCCACCCCATGGGCCAGGGCGTCGGCGATGGCGGCGGTGTTGCCGTAGGCGCTGGCGTAGAGCAGCGCCACCGACAGGTTGGTGCGGCCCTGGTTCTCCCCCCAGCGGCGGTAGTCGGCCACGAGGCTGCGCCAGCTCGTGGCGATCGCCGGACCATGGAAGGGGGCGATGGTGCGGATCGGCAGCTCGTCGAGCCGGTCGAGCAGGCTTTCCAGCTGACGCGCCATCGGCGCCATCAGGCAGTCGTAGAACCAGCGGCGGTCCTCCTCGGTGCTGCTGCGGTTGGCCTCGGCGAAGGTCTCGCCGCAGATGTGCGCCGAAAAGTATTTGCTGCTCATCAGCAGCCCCGTGCTCTCCTCGAACGCCAGCAGGTCGCCCGGCCAGCGCGGGCTCGGTGCCGGGATCAGGCAGAGGCTGAAGCCTCCGGCCAGGCGGCGGCAGGCCTCCTGCCTCACGACATCGATCGGCGGCAGCGGGGGCAGGGGCGGTGGCTCGGGCGCGCCGGGGGCGGCCGGTCGCCGCTGCTCCCAGAGCTCCCGCACCACCTTGGCGCCGGCGTTGGAGGCCACCAGAGCCAGGTTAGGCCAGCGCTCCGCCATCGCCCGCAGCAGCTCCACCCGGTTGGGGTTGACCACCCCCACCACCACCTTCAGCGGGGCGTCCGCCGGCACCCGCGCCGCCAGGGCCTCGAAGAAGGGCGCGGCGTAGGTCATGCCGGGCGGGTGGATCAGCACCGGCGGCACCGGATGGCCATCGGCGGCGCTGCCCGCCTCAAACAGGACGCTGTTGGCCGTGGTGCCGCGCTCCAGCCCGTACTCCACCTCGAAACGCAGGCGTTTGGGGCTGAGGCCGCGCAGGCAGAGCAGGCCGGGTTCGAGCGGCAGGGCGATCACCCGGCGCTCGCTCTGGTCCGCGCTCCGGGCAGGAGGCTCAGCGGCGGGGCCGAGGGGAAGGGTGGCGCTGGCGGGAGTGCTGGTCATCTCAGTAATGGTTGCCCACCTTGCGGTGATGCACGGCGGTGCTGGCGCTGCTGTCGGCCACCTTGCCCTGCTCCACCTCGGCGTAGATGATCCAGTGGTCTGGACCCTCCATCCGCTGGACGACGCGGCAGCCCAGGAAGGCGAGGGCGTCGCCCAGCACCGGCCCGCCCTCGGCGGCTCCCTCCAGCACGTTGACGCCGGCGAAGCGATCGGCCCCGGGCGGGAAGCGGCGCAGGAAATGGCGCAGCAGGCCCTGGTGGTTGTCGTCGCGCAGGATGTTGAGCACGAAGCGGTCGCCCACCTGCATCAGCGATTCGATCGCCCGGTCCTTCGAGACCGCCACGGTGATGCCGGGCGGCTCGAAGCTGGCCTGGCTCACCCAGCTGGCCACCATGGCGCCGCTGCGGGCGGCCCCGCCCTCACCCTGGCGGGCCGTGACCACGTAGAGACCGCCGGAGAGGCGGCCGAGGGCCTTGTCGAGGTCGCCGTCGAGGGCCTTCATCGCCGCGATCGCCTTGGCGCGGGTGAGCAGCTGGCCCAGGTCGGTGCCGGCCTCCTCGCAGCGCTGGTAGTCGGCGGCAGCAGGCACCTGGCGGATGCGCAGCGGCGTGAAGGCCTCCTGGGCGTTGAGGGAGCGCAGCGTGCCGGCGACGGAATCGATCGGTTCATCGTTGCCGCCGTAGGCGTCGTAGCAGGCCAGCCACTGCTTGGGCCTGAGGGCCGCCAGCAGGGTGCCGATCGCGGCCTGCAGCTCCGGATCGGGCTCGGCTGGCCAGGTGGGCACCACCACCGCCGAGGCCTCGCCGATCAGGGCGCTGAGCTCCTGGGGGTCGGTGGCGCGCAGGTCCACGAGCTGCACGCCGGCCTCGGCCTTGGCGACGCCGCGGGCGATCGCCTGGCTGAGGCGGTCGCAGAAGCCGTACTGGCTCACGTAGCAGACGGCCGCGTAGGCCTCGCCGGCGCTGCGCTGGCTGCTCCAGGCGCGGTAATCCTCGATCCAGAGGCTCAGGTGCTCGCGCAGCAGCGGCCCGTGGCCGACGGCGATCGTGCTGATCTCCGGCAGGGCATCCATGCGCTTGAGGGCCTGCAGCACGCTGCGGGCGTTGGGGCCCATGAGACAGTCGTAGTAGAAGCGGAAATCCGGCGCGATCGCACCGGGATCGCTGTCGAACAGCTCCTCGCTGCAGTAATGCAGGCCGAAGGCATCGCAGGTGTAGAGGATGGCGGTGCCGTGGTCAAACGAGAAGATCGTGTCCGGCCAGTGCAGGTTGGGGGCGCTCAGAAACTCGAAGCGGTGGGCGATGCCGCTGTCGGGGTTCGTGCCCAGGTCGAGCGCGTCGCCGCTCTTCACGGCGCGGCTGCGGAAGGGCCGGTGCACCTGGTTTTCGAGGAACTGGATCGCCACCTTCGAGCCCACGATCTCGATCTCGGGATGGAGTTCGATCAGGTCGCCGATCAGGCCGGAGTGATCAGGTTCGGTGTGGCTCACGATCAGATGGTCGATCGAGCGCGGGTCGATCTGCCCGCGCAGCAGCGGCAGCCAGGTGTCGCGGAACTTGGCGTGGCTGGTGTCGATCAGGGCGGTGCGCTCACCCCGCACCAGGAAGGCGTTGTAGGTGGTGCCGTTGCGCAGGCCGAATTCGATGTCGAAGCGGCTGCGGTCCCAGTCGAGCGAGCGGATCGCGGTGCTGTCGGGCGCGATCGCCTGCTGTTGCAGGCTGAGGCGGGCCGCTGCGGCGGCAGTGGCGGTGGCGGAGCCGGGGCCGGCGTGGGTCGGAGCGGATGACGCGGTGAGGCTCATGGGTCTCCTGTCGTTGCGGCATCAGGCAGGGCAGGACTGTAGGAAGTTCACGGCGATTCGGACGGTGTGCGCCGCGGCCCGCCTCTTTCCTTTCCAGGGCCGCAGGTTGCACAATGCACGGGTTCGGCCGCCGTTTGCGACCCTTGACTCCTGGCGACCAGGCCCCCGGCGAGTCGATGCCCCGCAGCGCGGCCGCATCCTCCCGGATCCCACCCCCAGCTTCCGGCGGGATCGGCGGCAGCGGCCTCGATGGCTTTCGCGACGCCCTCGAGCGCCTGCAGCACCGCCTCGAGGAAGCCAACCGGCCCAGCCGTTTCAAGCCGGTGGAGGATCTCTCCCTGGCCCGCATTCTCTTCGGCGATCGCTCCGGAGCAGCGCCGGTGGTGGGCGAGATCCTCGATCTCAGCCGAGACGGCATGAAGATTGCCCTGGCCGTGAGCCATCCGGTGGAGGTCGACCAGGACTGCCATCTGCTGGTCGGCCCCCCCGAGAGCGAGTGCTACGAACTGCACGGCACCGTGCGCTGGGTGGATCGCAATCCCTACATCACCGTCTTCGGCCTGGCCCTGCGCGACGCCACCCTGCACAATCCTTCCGCGCTCTGAACCGCCCCCCGCCTGCGCGGATCAGAGCACAGGATCAAGGCGCCGGATCAGAGCCGGATCAGAGCCGGATCAGAGCCGGATCAGAGCCGGATCAGAGCCCGACCGGCTGGTACAACACCCCCAGCGAGCTGCCCACGAAGCGCTCGACCTGGGGGGCGTTGAGCAGTTCGGCCTGAGCCAGGGAGGGATTCCAGGCCGCCAGCTGCGAGGAGGTGCCCCCATCGAGGAGCAGCCCGTTTCTGGCGCCCAGCCCGCGCAGGATCAGCCCCATGTCCTGGTCGGTGGCGCCGAACCAGTTGCCGGGCACGATGCCGGCCTGCTGACGATCCACCGTCACCAGCATGAGATGGCGGCGATCCGCGCTCAGGCCCAGGGCCGAACGGGCGTTCTGGGTGATCGCGTCTCCCTGCACGAGGCCATCGCGGAGCACCATCGCAAATCCGGAGCTGGCCACCTTGAGGGAGGAGGCCGCCGGCGCATTGGAGGCCCAGATGTCTTCGATCCGTGCCCCGGTGATGGCGTCCAGCAGGAAGGTGCTCTTGAAGGTGTCGGTGTTGCTGTCTGGCCCGCTCAGCAGCTGGCCTTCACTCACCACAAAGCCGCGCAGATTGGTGGGCACCGCCTCGAATTGCTTCTGGTCGTTGAGATCAAAGGGCGCGGCATTGATCGCGGCCACGAGCGGCAGCCCGGCGGCGCGGCCGGCGGTGATGAACTGGCGGCTGGTCTGGCTGATGGTCTCGCTGCCGTTGTCGCTCCAGAGCGGCGCACGCCGCTGCCGGTGAGGCTGATGCCCGGAGCCTGGAGGTCCACCCGCAGGGCCGTCACGATCAGGGGCGGCTCAGCACTGCGGGGGCTGCTGAGGGCGAGGCTGGTCTTGAGGATGCCTGGAATGCCAGCCAGGTTGGCCGCGTTGGCCCAGTCGAAGCTGAGCCCGGCGGGGGTGGGGCCGGCTGTGATGGGGAGGCCGATGAAGCCGTTGGCATCGAGATCGATGTCGAGGCTGAGTTCATCGCTGATCAGCTGGGAGGTGGTGAGAACCGAGCCGGAGGAGAGAGCGCCGGAGGCGTTGAGATCCCAGCGTGCGAACTGGCCGGAGAGGCTGTTGCGCCAGTAGAGGGAGTAGCCGCCTGGAGCAGCCGCAGCGGCGAAGGCGGTCCAACCGCCCCCTGGATTGGAAGCTGAGGCGTTCTGACCGCTGAAAGTGATCGGGATCGCTGCGTTGCTGCCATCCTTGATCGCATAGCCAAGCTGGGCGCTGCCAAACGCCACGCTGCCGATCGTCTTGGTTGATGAGAACACCAGACCGTTCTTGCCATCACCATCGAGATCCGCGCTCAGGCGGGTTTCAGCGGCGTACAACTCGGCTGCGCTCAGCAGAGCACCGGCCACGAGGCTGCCGCTGCCATTGAGAACCCAGCTCGCAAATTGACCGCTGCCGCTGTTCTTCCAGAACAGCTCATAACCACCTCCACTCAGCGCAGCGGCAGCGATCGCACGCCAGCCCTGTCCTGGATTGCTCTCTGAGGCGTTCTGACCCTTGAATGTCACCTGCAATGAAGCTCCGCTGCCGCTGCGCAATGCATAACCAACAGCAGTGAATACGAGGTTAAGGCCGTTAGTGGCGGGGCCTGGGGTGTAAGGGTCTTCGGGAAGATCAATCACCAAAAACGACAACGAACGCTCCAGGCTCAATCCTCCCTGATCGGTGCTGCGAACGCGGATGCTGTAGGAGCTCTTCGCTTCGAAATCAGGGGATGCATTGATGCTGAGCTGATTGCCTGCGATGGAGAAGGCGTTGTTGTCGGTGTCTCCGCTGCCGGAGACTAGGCTGTAGGTGAAGGTGTTGCCGGCGTCAGGATCCGTCGTGACCAGGGTGGCGACGGTGGAGCCAGCTGCGATGTTTTCGTTGAAGCTGGTGGCTGAGATGTTCAGGGCGGTGGGGGCCTCGTTAGGAAAATCGTCGTTGCTGATCGTGCCTGTTACGGCTGTGGAGGTAACGATGCTGTAGCCGCTGCCTGCTGCGAGGGCGAGGGCTATGGTTTCATCGGACTCGATTTCGGTGTCAGCGGTGGGATCGACCGTGACGACAGCCGTGGACGATCCAGCCGCGAAGATCACCGTGCCGGTAGTGGCGGTGTAGGAGGCGGCACCGCTCTGGCTGTAGTCGGTTCCGAAGTTTGCCGTTCCACCCACGCTGTAGTTCACCGTCAGCGCAATGGTGGTGGCTCCGGTTCTGGTGAAGGTGTACTCCAGATTGGTAATCCCATCTTCTGTCACAGAAGACGGTGCCACAGCCAGAGTGATCGAGGGGAAATCGTCATTGCTGATCGTGCCAGTGACGGCTGTGGTGGTGCCGATGCTGTAGCCGCTACCTGCGGCCAGCGTGAGGCTCACGGATTCATCCGCTTCAACGGATGAATCTCCCTTTGGGGGTGATGGTGAGCGTGGCTGTTGAGAGCCACGAGTAAAGGTAATGGTGTTTCCGCTGCCGGGGGTTGCGCCCGAATAGTCAGAGGCGTCTGCAGATCCTCCGATCGCGTAATTGACGCTAAGAGGTTCGGTTGTGGGACCAGTTCTTGTGAAGCTGAAGACCAGGTTACCGTTGCTGTCTTCTTTCACGCTGGCGGCAGAAACCGCAAGGCTGATGACAGCTGGCGTGACGAGTGGAGAGGAAGAGGCTAGGTTGAAAAGACGAAGATCCTCAAGCGCAATGGATTCCTTGCCGGAAAGGATGGCAAAGCGAGCTGCCTCCTGATTGCCGCCTGCACCATCTCCGTCGTAGAAGAGTTCCCCTGTGCTGGTGTTGTAGATAATCTGCCCAACGTTTCCATTGGCCTCGCTATTAGTATTGGTGGTGAAACTTCTTGTATCCAGCCGATCACCATTGCTTAACAGACCTCGAAAGATCTCAGCATCAAGCCAAATCTGATCCGCCTCTGGGCCTCCAGTTTCAAATCCCAGTATGCTGTCGGTATTGCTTTGTGAATTCAGAGGGGTATAGAATACAAAAGCATCCAGTTTTCCGGGGGAAGAATACAGTAGATCGTTTCCTAATCCACCACTGATCCAATTTCGTCCGTCGGTGCGACTTGCATTCAACTGGTCATCGCTTGTTCCCCCTACCCGTAGCTGATCGAAAAGAGTCCCATTGACGTAATTCTGACCAAATGCCAAGTCGTAAGCGCCAGCCAGATCACTGCGAATGGCCAAGCCATTATTGAACACGTTCCCTGATATGGACGACATCGTCTCAACGATCTGGGGAGCAATATCTGCTCGAATCAGCACTCCATAGCCTGAGGGGATGATGTCAAACGTGTTGCCGATGACGCTGGTGCGTAATCCAAAGGTGCCATCGCTCGTAGCAAATTTTGTTTTGTAGTCCGTCCAAACCGCCCCAGTATCCGAATTGAACTGGATTAAGTAGTCAAAAAATGCCCCGTTGGAGAGATGATTGCTTGCAAAAGTGCCACCTGCATTGACGAAGCGTTCGCCGCGGGGGTTGTCAGCGGGATTGTCGCCATCATCCTGTCTGATCAGGCCTCAGCCGATGAATCGATTGCTGGCAACCAAAGAATCTGATACATAGAGAATAATGAACGACCCACTGTAGCCTGCTGCATTGAACTCACTGTTTAGAATCTGAAAGTCAGCTCCTCCTTCATGAAAAACAAAAAAACCACCACCTGTGCCCTTGCTGGCATCAAATCCGGCCTGCCCTGAGAGTGAGACGCGAATGCCATCAAAAATGGTATTTTTAGCTCCACTGATATCCATGTAGGTGCCAGAAACACCCGCGTTTCCCTGATGGCTGCCTGTGAAGACAACGTTCTTCAGAGTGAAAGACGTGAGTGTGGGATCGAGGGGATCAAAGGGCACTGCCTATGCTTGGAGCAAAGATATAGCCGCTCTGATTTGTGTATTGAAATGTCAGGTTTCGAATCGACGTTTGCGGTAAAAACTTGCCCTGGCCCGAACGCTGCAGAATTGGCGTATTCTGTAGGATTGTCTCTTCGTGTGAGCCTGAGCCATTGAGGATTGTTCCCGCTGCTGATGCCAACAGCAGCGGAGCCGAATAGATGCCAGAATCGAGCCAGATAATATCGTTACTTCTCGCCACGAGAAGGGCTTCGCTGATTGATGAAAGGGTGCTAGAACCAATCCTGATGCCAGACATTTCAGAGATCTTTGATCTTCTTTATGGGCTGAGTATAGGGCAAATTTTGATTCGCCTACGGCTTGTGCCAGGTTGTTGATTGGCTGGTGTTTGCCGGCTTGGTGTTTCTTTCTTACCCAGCTCGCTCCGCGAGCAACGAGCCAGAGGCTTGGGATTATGCGCACATGCCAGTGCGGTCCTGGCTTGCAACGGCATCCGATTTCAGAAAGGCCTCACGCTGCCTGAGTTCCAGCGTCACTACGGCGCCGAGGAGCAATGTGAGGCTGCCTTGGATAAGGCGCGTTGGCCCGATGGCTTCCGCTGTCCCCGCTGCACTGGCTATGAGCATGGGCTGGTTTATGGCCGCCGACACTGGCGTGATCAGTGCCGATCCTGCGGCCTTTAGGCCACGCTCACGGCCGGCACGATCATGCAGACGATCAAATTGCCTTTTGCCAACTGTTTTTTGGGCCTCTTACCTGATCTGTCAGTCTTCCAGGCATTCAACTTTGACAAGGTCGCCCGGCGGTACCTCGGTGGCTACTGCTTCCGCTTCAAACGGCGTTTTTCGCTGGCGGCGATGACCGAACGGATCGCCAATGCGGTCTGTTGCTGCATGCCTTGCACCGAGCGAGATCTCAGGGTCGCGGAGTGAGGTGGGTCATCAAGTGGCGTTTTGATTGCCTAGCTCAACCACCACCAGCGGGCAAAGCGGGCAGCCTGGCCGCAGAGGCGACCGCGGGAATCGTGCAGGCTCCACAGCCGGGCGCCCTCGATCCGGAAGCGGCGGCCGGTGCTGTCGATGCGGATGCCGCCGTAGCCGCTGATGCCCCCGCGGCGCAGCGCCTCGGCCAGGGCATCGGAGCGCCCCGCACGTTGGACGGGCTCGGCGGTGAGGCGCGAGGGCATGCCCACCATCGCCCTCCAGCTCCGTCGCCAGAGCTGGAGGGCGGCACGGTTGGCGTAGATCAGGCGCGGGTCCTCGCTGCCGTCGTGGGCGAGCACCACCGTGGCGGCGGCGAAGAGCTCCTGCGCCCGCAGCCGCGGTGATGCTCCGGCCGGCAGCGCCAGAAGCGGTTCGCCCCACGCCCGGTGGAAGCCGTCGAGGATCCGCTCCGCCACCGCCAGAGCCTGCGGCGTCAGCCACGGTGCCTCCATGGGGTCGGGCGCCTCACTGGGCCCGGGCGGCCGAACCGCCGCTCCGATGCCATCACCGGGGTTGGCCTGGTGCGCCACGGCTGCCTCAGGGGGATTCGGGCGCGTCGCCCTCAGGCCTGCCCTCCGCCTCCTGGCCGGCCGCCATCGCCCGCGCCAGCGCCAGCTGCCCCAGCTCTGCCCCATGGCTGCGCAGTCGCTCCAGCAGCAGCTGCCGGGCGTCGGGAAAACGCGGCTCCTCCGCCAGTGGCAGCGGCCCCGCCTCCTCCAGGCCGCTTTCGCCCTCCAGGGCCGGCGTGATCACCACCAGATCGGGATCGAGGGGGGCGTCGTAGCGCCACCAGCGCCCGGGATCGGCGATCGCCCCATGCACCGGATGCGGCGCCGCCTCCGGCGCCCGCACCGCTCCCTGGCGACGCCGTTCGGCCAGATCCGCCAGCAGCTGGCTGCGGGTGCGGCCGCGCAGCTGAAAGAGCACGAAGGGATCCTCCGAGAAGCGATCACCCATCAGGTAATAGACGGCGCTCACGTGCTTGCAGGGATTGGCCTTGTCCGGGCAGGTGCACTCGCTGCGCACCTCCTGCAGCTTGAAGGGGAAGAGCCGCTTGCCGCTGGCGGCAAAGGCGCGTTCGATATCGTCCGGCATGATCCCGGCCAGCAGCTGCGCCGACCAGCGCGCCTTCTGGCTGAGGGCCTCGAGCACATAGCCCCAGTCCTCATCGTTGAGCACATCGAGCCAGAGCTTCACCTTGTAGGGGTCTTCGCCGCTGCCCTGCACCCGCGCATGCACCCGCCGCCCCTCGAAGCGGATCGACACCACGTTGCCGGAGCGGGCGTAATCCCAGGCGCGCTCCAGCCGTTTCTTGAAGCGGTAGGCATGGATCAGCTCCATCCACTGCTCCACCCACCAGGGCTGCTGCCCGAGGCCCTGCTGGCCGAGCTGGGTGGTGATCGCAGAGGGCGTCGCGCTCATCGGCTGGGGGCCCCTCAGGCCAAACCAGGCCCATTATCCCGATGAGGCCGGCCCTGCCTCCCGGCCCCCGGCTGCAGAGCGTGGATGGCGCCCTGGCTTGTGCGCTGGTTTGTGGCCTGGCTTGCGCTCTGGCCTGCGCAGGCACGGCCGGTTTCAGGATCAGGCTGTCGTGGCCGCCCCTGGCGTCAGCCCTCGGCCTCCGGCAGGGTCACCAGCCTGTTGGCGGCATCGTCCCAGAGGATGTAGGCGAAGCAGCCCGGGATATCGGCCAGGCGCAGCCGGTGGCTGGCGCTGAGCAGGTGGGCGTTGCGCTGGTGGCAGGCGCGCAGGCGGTAGTTGGGGATGCGTTCGCAGAGGTGATGGATGCTGTGGAAGCCGATGTCGGCCGAGAACCAGTGCAGCAGGCGGGGCAGCTCGAGGTTGCTGCTGCCCTCCACGGCACCGCGCAGGTAGCTCCAGCCCTCGCTGGCGTGCGCATAGCTGCCCTCGAAGTTGTGCTGCACGAAGAACACGCAGATGAAGATCGCCGCCGAGAGGGTCATCACCACCGCGTAGCAGCTCCAGAACAGCCCCGCCCC
>Ga0172376_10005643_pt1 | contig 13882 bp, 10 predicted proteins | sample Lak35m_FD_121114 | JGI IMG/M metagenome (GOLD analysis project Ga0172376, IMG submission 121114) | Freshwater microbial communities from Kabuno Bay, South-Kivu, Congo - kab_092012_35m | ecosystem: Environmental > Aquatic > Freshwater > Lake | place: Democratic Republic of the Congo: South-Kivu...
CCCGCGACGCGGCAGACCTCTTCGGCATCGGTGGCTTCGAGCGCGTCGGGCCGGGCGACATTCGTCACCACCGAGACCGCCGACACGGCGAGCCCCATCCGGCGGGCCGCCACCACCTCCGGCACCGTGGACATGCCGACTGCATCGGCGCCGAGCCGCCGCAGCATCCGATACTCGGCGCGGGTCTCGTAGCTGGGGCCGAGCAGATAGGCATAGACGCCGGCGCGGGCAGTCACTCCCGCACTGCGGGTCGCTCGCAGCGCGAGTTCGACGAGCGCGGTGTCATACCAGGGGCCGGCCTGGCTCCGTCGCGGCACCACGGTCGCGTGGCCTGCGCATTCGAGCTCGACGGCCCACGGCCGCGCCACGAAGTCGAGGTGATCGTTGACGACGACGAGTTCGCCGCCGCGCATGTCGGGCCGCAGGCCACCGGCGGCATTCGTGACCAGCAGCGTGGTCGCGCCGAGCGCCGCGAGCAGCTCGACGCCACGCGAAAGCGTCTCGTTCGCCACTCCCTCGTAGGCATGCACGCGGCCCTGCAGCGCCACGACGGGCAGGCCCGCGATCGCGCCAAACACGATGCGGCCGGCATGGCCGGTGGCCGTGGAACTGGCGAGCCAGCCCGTCGCCGCGGCATCGATCGACCGCGATCGATCGAGCCGCTCCGCGAGGCCGCCGAGCCCGGTGCCGAGCACGACGCCGAGCGTCGCATGCTCGCCACCGGAAGCGAGCAGCCGCGCGGCGGCGGACCGGGCCTCCGGCCGCGGCCGGCAGGTTTCGTGCGGTCGAGCGTCCAGGCTCGCAACCATCGCTGTTCCGGTTTCCACCGGCTTCCAAAAAAGGGATCGGTTTCCTGCCCGCGGCGGGGGCACCCTTTGCCGCTCCACTATCCACATCTTATTCTCCGCAGTCTCAGACGGGCTGAAAACGCCCTTCCACTCCACTCCCTCGAACCTTGGAATCATTCCTTCCGATGCCCACCCGCGCCGAAAAATTCGCCGGACTGTCTGTCGCCATCGTCACGCCGTTTCGCAACGGCGAGGTCGATTACGCCCGCCTGCGGGAGCAGGTTGATTTCCAGGCGCAGTCGGGCGTGACCTGCATCTGCCCGGTGGGCACGACCGGCGAATCCCCCACGCTCACGCACGACGAGCACGAGCGGGTGATCTCGGAGAGCATCGCCGCCGCCGCAGGCCGGCTGCTCGTGATGCCCGGCACCGGCAGCAACTCGACCGCCGAGGCGATCCGCCTCACGAAGCATGCCGCCCAGGCGGGCGCGGATGCCGCGCTCGTGGTCGGCCCCTATTACAACCGCCCCACCCAAGAGGGCATCCACGCGCACTTCAAGGCGATCGCCGAAAGCGTGGATATCCCGATCTGCGTTTACAACATCCCAACGCGCACCGGCCGCAACATCGAGCCCGAAACGATCCTGCGGCTCGCCGAGATCCCCGGCATCGCGATGGTGAAGGAGGCGACCGGCTCGATGGACCAGGCTTCGCAGATCCTCGCCGCCACCGATCTCACCGTGCTCTCGGGCGACGACAGCATGACGCTGCCGCTCTTGGCGATCGGTGGCCGCGGCGTGGTCTCCGTCGTCGGCAATCTCGTGCCGGCCGACATGAAGGCACTGATCGACGCCTTCGACGCGGGCGACCTCGCGGAGGCCCAGGCGCTGCACTACCGGCTCTTCACACTCTGCCGCGATCTGCTCGGCCTGGCGAGCAACCCGATCCCGATCAAGGCCGCGATGGCGATGCTCGGCCGCGACACGGGAGACGTTCGCCTCCCGTTGGTACATCTGGAAAAGCCGCTCGCCGACAAGCTCCGCGGCGTGCTCCGCAGCTACGGCCTCCTGCCCCGGTAGGGTAGGCTTCAGCCTGCCACTACTCGATTACGCGCAGCACCGCGCCCTGCGAATCGAATCGGGCGATGATCGTTTCATACTGTTTCGACAGCCCGAGCGTGTCGAGCTTTTCGACGATCTCACCCGCCACGTCGAGCGACTCGCAGCAGGCCATCACGGCAGGGCCCCAGCTGCTCTGGGCCGCGCCTGGCACGCCGAGCTCGCGAAGCAACTCGATGAGCTGCTCCGTCGAAGCGGCATGCGGCAGCCTCGCCGACGCCGGCTCGAACGGCTTGCCGGCCAGCCGGCCATACCGATAGACGGCCTCGGAAAACGCCGCGAAGTCAGCCTCGACCGCCGCGGGCAGAAGCTCCATGAGCGCGAGCCGCGCGAGCTCCGCCGCAATCTCCTGCGGCACCGGCGGCAGGGCCGCAAACGCCGCCTTCTCGGGATCACCGTGCAGCCCGATCGAATCACGTTGCACGATCACCAAACATCGCCAGGCCGAAGGCAGCCGCACGCGGGCCACCATCGGCGAGAAGGACCGCTCACCGGGCGGATCGCCACCGACCGGAACCTGGCGGCCAGCCTCGACGATCAGCCCGCCGCGGCTGAAGCCGTAGACACCCACGCACGACCGCCTGCCGCGGCCCACCGCCTTCGCCAATTCGAGCACGTCGGGCGTGTCGAAGAGCCATTCGCTCTCGGTCGGGTGAATCTCGAATTCATGGGGCGCTTCGTCGGCGTGGTCGCGAAAGAGATGCCGCATGCCGGCGGCCACCGCGAGGGCCAGTTGCGTGCCGCTGCCGAGGCCCACGTGGGAACGCGGCGTTGCGAGCACGTCGATCTCGCAGGCCGACTCTGGAGGCAGGCTCCAGAATTGCATACAAGCCTGCGCGAATTCGAGCGTGCGCTCGGCGAGCGGGCCACGGGCCTGAAAGGCGTCGCTGCGCCGCATCCGCACGTGCACGGGGGGCCGATCGACCATCACGCCGATCCCGCCGAACGACCGCATCGCAGGCGAGCCAAACGACAGCATCCCCAGGTGCAGCCGCGCCGGAGTCCGCACCTCGACAGCCGTCGGCTTCCAATTCGTCGCGTCTCGTTCGGCTGCCATACTCAGCAGTAGAACGCTCCTCGCCGCGCTGGAAAAGGGGTGGCAAAGTAGACCGCTTGCTCCGCAAGCGGAACTCCAGCAGGCGAGCGAGAGGAATGTGGGTGGCTCTATGGAGGGCAGATTGCCAATCTGCCGCCACACCACGCCCATTCCCTCGCCTGCGCAACGGGCTTCTCGGCGGAGGGATCCGCTTGCGGAGCAAGCGGTCTACACTCGCTCTTCGAGCAGCCGAAACGCCTCGTGCTCCCGCTCGCCGCCCGTCTTCCCCACGAGCACCCGCAGGTCGCGAAGCTGCCGTGCCACCTCCTCCGCCCCGAGCAGGTGGAGCCTCGTGACGAGGATCGCCCCCTCCACGACCGCATGCCGCGCCCGATTGAACCCCACGAACGGCCGCCCTGCGTGAATCTTCACCACCCGCGCCTCGAGCCGCCCGCGCTCCCGCGACCGGTCGGCCGCCTCGACGCGAAACTCATAGGCCTGGCACATATCCTCGAGCACCCAGCCCCGCACCGCGGCGGCGGGCCGGCAGGCCGGTGGCGCGGCAAGCGATCCCGTCACGAGCCGGGCAATGAGCAGACAATCATCCGTGAGATGAAACACCCCCTCGGGCAGCCGCGCGAGATTGGCCGCCGTCTGGCTCGTCTCGAAGGGCTTGAGCACGAGCGACTCGATGGCTCCGTCCCGGCAGGCGGCCTCGGCCACCTCCGGCCCCATCGCCGCGAGGTGCACGCCGCCGGCCGCATCGCAGGTGGCGACGACGCCTTCGAGGATCATGGAGCCGGTGGGCATGGGGCTCGCATCACGGTGGGATGGGGGCGGACACTCTCGTCTACAATAGCGACGAAACAATAGCGACAAAACACCCTGCGTGCGTCCCCTTCCCCTGCACCCGCCCGAATTCCGTGACCGAACCCCGCGAGCGCATCCACTTCGTCACCGGCAAACTCGCGGAGCACTCGCTGCGGCAGGTGCTCGAACGGCTCGCGCCCCGGGTGGGCTTCGACTACACCGTGCAGGTGATGAATATCACCGTGGCGGCGCTGATGACCACGCCCTGGATCGCCCGCAAACTCGCCGTGCCGGACGGCACCGCGCGGGTGATCATTCCGGGCTCCTGCAGCGGCCCGCTCGAGGCCTTTCGCGACGTGACCACGATCCCGGTGGCCCACGGCCCGGAAGACCTGCGGCGGCTCGACGAATTCTTCGGCCAGCAATCCCGCGACCTCGCCGAGTATGGCGGCCACGACATCGAGATCATCGCCGAGATCAACCATGCGCCGCGGATGAACCGCGACGAGATCCTCGCCGAGGCTCGCCGGCTCGCGGCCGACGGTGCCGACAGGATCGACCTCGGCTGCGATCCGGGGGGCATCTGGGTGGGCGGCCCCGATGCCGTGAAGATGCTCGTGGACGAGGGGCTCCGCGTGTCGATCGACAGCTTCGAGCCCCGCGAGATCGCGCCGTCCGTGCGGGCCGGAGCGAGCCTCGTGCTCTCCGTCAACTCGACGAACGTGGCCGCCGCCGCCGACTGGGGCTGCGAGGTGGTCGTGGTGCCCGACGTGCCCGCCACGATGGCCGGGCTCTTCGACACCGTCGAGCGGCTTGCAAACGAGCGGGTGAGGCTCCGCATCGATCCGGTGCTCGAGCCGATCGGCTTCGGATTCGCCGCGAGTCTCGGCCGCTATCTCGACGTCCGCTGCCGATTCCCCGAGGCCGAGATGATGATGGGCATCGGCAACCTCACCGAGCTTACCGACGTCGATTCAGCGGGCGTCAACGTGATGCTGCTCGGCTTCTGCCAAGAGGTGGGTATCCGTTCGGTGCTGACCACGCAGGTGATCCACTGGGCCCAGAGCAGCGTCCGCGAGTGCAGCCTCGGCCGGGCGCTCGTGCACCACGCCGTCGCTCATCGCACGCTCCCCAAGCACGTCGAGCCGCGGCTCGTCACGCTGCGGTCGGGCAAGCCGCAGGTGCACGGCCAGGAGGTGCTCGACAACCTCGCGCAGGTGATCCGCGACCCAAACTTCCGGATCTTCGCCGAGCGCGGAAAGATTCATCTCGTGGGCGCGGGGCTGCACCTCGAATCCCGCGATCCCTTCGCGCTCTTCAAGGAACTGCAGGCGGCCGGACGCGACGACGTCGATCCGAGCCACGCCTTCTATCTCGGCTACGAGATCGCGAAGGCCGTGACGGCCCTCACGCTCGGCAAGGACTATCATCAGGATCGCGCCCTCGACTGGGGCCACCTCACGCAGCCCGAGATCGGCCACGGCCCCTCGCAATCGGCGGCCGACGTCGCACGCAAGGCAGAGGCGACCACCCCATCATGAGCATCGCACCGCCCAAACACGAACCGCCGCTCGTGGCCCGGCGCTGGTTCACGCCGTCGGGCGCGGTCGTGGCCGAACTTGCTCCGGGTCTCGACGCGCCGAAGACCTTCGCCCGGCTTGCCGGCGCGCCGCGGCTCGTCTTCTTCGATAGCGCGGTTGTGGATCCGGCTGCCACGGACGACAACGCGGCGCCGCGGCTCGGCCGCCATTCGTTCGTTGCCGCCGATCCGATCCATTCGATCGTGGTCGAGCCGGGCCCCGATGCCGCGCCGCGGATCGCCGCCGCGATCGACGCCGCCCGCGGCCTGCTCGCCGATCTCGCCACCGCCACCGTGCCCGGCCTGCCGCCCTTCCAGGGAGGCGTGGCGGGGCTCGTCTCCTATGAATGCGGCCTCGCGCGGATCGGCGTCGAAGCGGCGAAGCCGGCGGCGGCGGGCGTGCCGCTCCTGGCGCTCTCTGTCTACGACGTCGTCTTCGCGTTCGACCACGACGCGGGCCGCGGCTGGGTGATCTCGCAGGGCGTGCCGGCGAAGGGCCCCGCCGCGCGGCGGGCCCGCGCGACGGAGCGGCTCGACGCCCTGCTCGCGCAACTCGGCCGCGGCGGCCCGAAACCCTCGGCCGCTGCGGCGACTTCACAAGCCCCGCTCCCGCCCGGCGCCCTGCATCCGCTGGCCGGCCACACGAACGTCTTCTCCACCCACACGCCCGACTCGTATCGCGAGATGGTGCGCGCAGGCGTGGAGTTCGTTCGGGCTGGCGACATCTTCCAGGTGAACCTCGCGCAGCGGCTGGCCGTCGCGGCGGCGATCGACCCGGTGGAACTCCACCTGCGGGCCCGCGCGATCAACCCCGCCCCGTTCGCCGGCTATCTCGACACGGGCTCAACGCAGATCGCCAGCATGTCGCCGGAGCGGTTTCTGCAGGTGGCCCGCGGCACCGTGCGGATGCATCCGATCAAGGGCACCCGCCGCATGATTGCCAATCCCGAGGCCGATCTCTACGCCGGTGACGACCTCGGCGCGAGCGCAAAGGACCGGGCCGAGAACGTGATGATCGTCGATCTCGTGCGCAACGACCTCGCGCGGGTCTGCACGGCCGAGAGCGTGCGTGTGGAGGCGCTTTGTCGCCTCGAACGCTATCGCTACGTGCAGCATCTTGTTTCGATCGTGGCCGGAAGGCTGCGGCCCGGTCTCACCGCGATCGACGCGCTCGACGCGGGACTCCCCGGCGGCAGCGTGACGGGCGCCCCCAAGCACCGCGCCTGCGAGATCATCACGGCGCTCGAACGCGTGGCCCGCGGCGCCTACTGCGGCTCGCTCGGCTACGTGGGCTTCGACGGTACGGCCGATTTCAATCTGCTGATCCGCACGTTCGTGGCCTCCGGCGGCACGATCACGTTCGCGGCCGGCGGCGGCATCACCGCGGCGAGCGACCCCGCCGCCGAGCACGCCGAGTCGCTTCACAAGGCGGAGGGCATGCTGCGGGTGCTCGACTCGTTCGCCACGCGCCCTGCCGCGGAGCGCCGAGCATGATCATCGTCCTCGACAACCGCGACAGCTTCGTCTTCAACCTCGCGCGGTATTTCCAACTGCTCGGCGTGGAGACGCTCGTGCTCCCGAGCCACGCGGTGGACGTGGCGGGGATCGCGCGGCTCGCGCCCAAGGCGATCGTGATCTCGCCGGGGCCGTGCACTCCGGCGGAGGCCGGCTGCTCGGTCGCCGCAGTGACCGCCTTCCGCGGCCGTGCGCCCATGCTCGGCGTCTGCCTCGGCCATCAGGCGATCGCCGCGGCGCTCGGCGGGCGGATCATCCGCGCGCGAGAGCCCGTGCACGGTCGCACGAGCCCGGTGCATCACGACGCGGTGAACCTCTTCGCCGGCATCGAGAGCCCGATGACCGCCTGCCGCTACCATTCGCTCGTCGTCGATCCGACCGCGCTTGCGCCGGGGCTCGCCGTGACGGCCCGCGACGACGAGGGCACGATCATGGCGATCGAGCACGCCGCCGATCGTCTCTACGGCGTGCAGTTTCATCCCGAGTCGATCCTCACCGAGCATGGGTTCCGCCTGCTCGCCAACTTCCTCGACATCGCCGGCATCCCGCGGAGCGGCCGCATCCCGGACGTGGAAACGCACCGCGCCGCCCAGCCGGCCGACACACACCCCGAACGCATCGTCACGTTTTAACCCGTACGACAGGCCTCCGTGCCTGTCGAAAGTAGACCGCTTGCTCCGCAAGCGGATTCAAAAGGCCAGCGAGCCCGGGTCGGCGGAAGCTCGAGGAGCATTTGGACCGAGTCCGCGAGGGCCACCGCGAGGAGCCATTCCGCCGTCGGAGCGGCGGACGAAGAACTTCTGCCGCCCGGGCGAGCGGGTGCGTCGGAAGGGATCCGCTTGCGGAGCAAGCGGTCTACTTTGAGCAAGCGATTACGACCTGCGAAACCCGCCGTTCACGTTGACGGTCTGCCCCGTCACGAAGGCGGCGTGCGGCGAGACGAGCCAGTGGACGGCCGCGGCGATGTCTTCCGGCGTGCCCCAGCGGCCGAGCATGCTCTCGCGGACCGCGCGGCTCTGCCAGGCGTCGCTCGCCCCCTCGCCCCAGGCCGTCTTGATCCAGCCGGGGGCGACGCAATTCACGCGCACCTTCGGCGCGAGCGACTTGCCGAGGCTGCGGCTGAACGCCATCACGGCCCCCTTCGTCGCGGCGAAGAGCTCGCCGCTGTCTCCTTCCATGCCGGTGTCGGCCTGATCCCAGCCGATCGTCACGATCGCTCCGCCCTCGCGAGCTTGCATCCAGCGGCCGATGACGCGGCAGAGCGTCATCGTGGCGACGACGTCCACCTTCAAGAGCTCCTCGAGCTTTCGCTCGAACGGCCACTTCGCCGGCTCGCCCGTAAGGACGTCGGCGCCGGCCACGGCGACGAAGATGTCGATCGCGGGGAGCCGCAGTTCCACCTCCCGGATGAGCCGCGTCACGGCGTCGTCGTTCGCCAGATCGGCGAGGAACGTGCCGGCGTGGCGATCGTGGCGGGCGAGCACCGTCGCGAGCTCGTCGGCCGCCTTCGCCGAGCGGCCGTGAATGGCCACGCGGGCGCCAGCATTCGCAAGCTCGAGCGCCACCGCGCGGCCGATGCCGTGGGTCGAGCCGGTGACGAGCGCCGTGCGCCCTGCGAGATCGCTCATCGGCTCGAATGCGGCGCCACGGCCGCCTCCTTCACGGGCAGCTCGTAGCAGGCCGCTTCCTCGGCGTTGCGCACGAGCAGCCGGTTTCCGGCCAGGCAGAGATTGTTCCACGTCTGCCCCTCGATCGCGTCGCACCGCGCCCGCACGCGATGCTTGTCCGGCGACGCATCGACGAGCGTCACGTCGCCCGATTCCTCCTGCACGAGCAGCAGCCCGCCGACCCGCAGCACCTGCCCCTGGCCGTAGCGGCCCGCCTTCCACATCCGCTTGCCGTCGGCGAGCCGCACGCATTCGAGGATGCCGTCGGAGAGGCCATAGGCATGCCCGTCGTGGATGGCGACATTCGTGAACTTCGTTTTCAGGCTGCCGGTCTCGTGCCAGACCTGGCGCATCGTCCAGGGCGTGGCTGCGTCGCTCGCGATCTCGAAGACGGCCGCGCCGATCCCGTAGCCCTTCGAGACGAAGACCTGCCGGTCGCCGATCGCAATCGCCTGCGAGCAGCTGGCGTCGGAATTCGAATGCCCCGCCCAATCGAAGTGCCAGACGACCTCGCGGGTGGCGGGATCGTAGCCGACGACCCGCGATTCATTCACGCTCACGATCACGTCGCGGCCGCCGAGCCGGGCGACCGCAGGCGTGACGTAGCTGATCTGCTCGTCGCCGGCGGTCCAGCGCCGCTCCCCCGTGCCGCGATCGTAGGCCACAAGCGCGATCGGCTGCTTGTTCGCCGACCGCGGACCACCGCCGGGCACCACCACCACGTCGTCGAGCACCAGCGGCGAGCCGGCGCGGCCCCACGCCACCGCAGCCGCATGCGCCGCCGGATCGATACCGAGATCGGCGAGCACGTCTTGCTTCCAGACGACCCGCCCCGTGGCGCCGTCGATCGCATGCAGCCAGCCGGTCGCGCCCGTCGCGTAGACGACGCCGTCGCGAATCGTCGGCGTCGAGCGCGGCCCGACGCCGCCGAGCACCGTCTCATGACGCGCCGGCACCGACACGCTCCACTCTGGTGTGCCGGTGGTGAGCGAGTAGCAGGAGACGATCTCCTCGTCGCCACGCTGCTCGAGCGTGACGGCGTGGTCTCCGCAGGTCGTGAAGCCGCTCCAGCCGGCACCTATTGTTCGCTTCCAGAGCTGGCGGGGCGGCCGCGCCTCCCAATCGGCGTCGAGCTCGATCCGATCGATGCCGAGCGAGCCAGTGGGACCGAGAAACCGCGGAAAATCATCGGGCGTCGCCTGCCAGGCTGCAGCCGCTTCCGCCCCGGGCGCGGGCACCGCCGCCGGCACGAGTTGCCGATCGCGGGAGGGCGCCCAGCGCCACGCGAACTCCGGCACGAGATCCCCCGACACCCGCTCGATCCGCAGTGTTCCGGCGGCCACCACGACGAGGCCGACGAGCGCGCCGGCAAGCATCTGCTTGAGCCAGGTCGGATGGCCGCTTTCGCGCAGAAACCACAGCAGCACCGACACGAGGGCCGAGAAGCAGAGGATGAGCGTGATGATGTTGCGCACCGCCTGATCGACGATCGGGCCGACGACCTGCTCGAGCAGGCCGGCCCGCACGAGCACCGTCGCCGTCGCCAGCGATGCGATCGAGATGAGCACCCGTCGGGGGGGCCAGAGCGAATGGGGCTTCGACGCGGCAATGGCGGCGCGGCGCATGACACACTTTCCGGAGAGCGACAAGAAGACCGACTTGAGACGAATGGGACTGAAGACGTGAGACGGGGGAGTGTAGCGGTCGTGCGGCGCGGGCGTCCAACCCCGGCGCGTTTCAGTCATGCCGTTCCTTGTCCACCCTCGGAGGCTCGACTACACTCGCCGAAAACGTCGTTTCCTCTCCTTCGGGCCCACCGCATGCTCACGACGAAATCGCACGACCAGGCCGGTGGGCAGGACGAACCGCTCGCCACGGCCGGCCTCGGCCCCTCCACCGCGGCCGTGCATGCGGGCGAGGCGCGGCAGAAGCCCGGCCACGCGATCGCCGACCCGATCTTCGCATCGAGCACCTACACCTTCTCCGACACGCAGTCGATCGTCGACTTCATCGAAGAAGAGCACCCGCGCGAGGAATATGGCCGCTACGGCAATCCCGGCGAGCGGGTGGTGGAACGGAAGCTGGCCGCCCTCGACGGAGGTGAGATGGCCGTCCTCTTCGCCAGCGGCATGGGCGCGCTCGTGGGCCTGCTGATGGCCCACCTCAACGCCGGCGAGGAGATCATCTTCTTCGACGAGTGTTATCACCGCAGCCGCGAGTTTTGCCGCAAGCACCTGACGCGATTCGGCGTGGGCTTCCGCGAGGTGGCCTCGTGCGATTACGACGCCATGGAGGCGGCGATCACGCCGCGGACGAAATTCATCGTCAGCGAGTCGCCCACCAACCCGCACCTGAGCGTGGTGGACATCGCCCGCTTCGCCGAGATCGGCCGCCGCCACGGCGTGCTGACGCTCATCGACGCCACGCTGTGCACCCCCTACAACCTCCGGCCGCTGGAGGCGGGCGTCGATTTCGTGCTGCACTCAGCGACGAAATACCTCGGCGGCCACAACGACCTGCTCGCGGGTGTGGTCGTCGGCTCGAAGGAGAAGCTCGAGCCCGTCCGCAACCTCCGCGGGATCATGGGGGGCGTGAATTCGCCCCACAACGCCTACCTGCTCGAGCGCGGCCTGAAGACATTTGCCCTGCGGATGGAGCGGCACAACGCCAACGGCCTCGCGGTGGCCCGGTTCCTCGAGCGGCACCCGCGGGTGGAGCAGGTCTTCTATCCCGGCCTCGAGAGCCATCCCTACCATGCCGTCGCCGCCCGCACGATGCGCGGCTACGGCGGCCTGGTGACCTTTCTCATCAAGGGTCACGAGAAGGGAGCCGACTGGCGCGAGACCGCGAAGGTGGTCGACTCCGTGCGGATTCCGCGGATCGGCCCGAGCCTCGGCGGCGTCGAATCGCTCATCGAGCAGCCGATGGTGATGAGCTACTGGAACTACACGCCCGCCGAGCGGGCGGCGTTTCGCATTCCAGACAACATGATCCGCCTCGCCTGCGGCATCGAAGACTCGGCCGACCTGATCGCCGACCTCGCCCAAGCCCTCGATTCGTAGCCTTTCGTCCCGCAGGCTTGTCATGCAGTTTCGCACCCGCGCGATCCACGTCGGCCAGGACCGCGACGCCGCCACCGGCGCGATCGTGCCTCCGATCCACATCGCCAGCACGTTCGTGCAGCCCGACGCCTCGATGACGGCGGAATACGACTACGCGCGAACGGCGAGCCCCACGCGGCGGAATTTCGAGACCACCCTCGCGGGCCTCGACAACGGCACGCGGGCGCTGGCCTTCGCATCAGGCATGGCCGCCACGCACTGTGTGTCGCAACTGCTCGCGCCGGGCGACCAGATCGTCACCGGCACCGACATCTACGGCGGCACCTGGCGGCTCTTCAACAAGGTGCTCACCGGCCACGGCATCACCGTGACGGCCGTCGACACCTGCGACATCGACGCGGTGGCCCGGGCCGTGACGCCCGCCACGAAGCTCCTTTGGATCGAGTCGCCGGGCAATCCGCTCCTCTCGATCACCGACATCGCCGCCTGCACGGAGATCGCCCACCGCCACGGCGCCCTCCTCGCCTGCGACAACACGCTCGCCACCCCAGCGCTCTCACGGCCGCTCGACTTGGGCGCCGACATCGTGATGCACTCGGCGACGAAATATCTCGGCGGCCACAGCGACCTGCTCGGCGGGGCCCTCGTCGTGCGCGATGCCGAGCTCGGCAAGAAACTCCACTGGATGCAAAACGCGACGGGCGCCGTGATGGGCCCACTCGAATCATTCCTCTGCGCCCGCGGCGTGAAGACGCTCGAACTGCGTGTCAGGGCCCAATCGGCGACGGCGCTCGAGCTTGCCCACTGGCTCGAGGCACATCCCCGCGTCGCGAAGGTGCACTATCCGGGCCTCCCCTCCCATCCGGCCCACGCGCTCGCCGCGCGGCAGATGGAAGGAGGCTTCGGCGGTCTCCTGAGCTTCGAGCTCGCGGGCACCGGAGGAGACGGCGACGTGGCCGCGGCCCGGCGGGTCGTCGAATCGACGAAGCTCTTCCAACTGGCGGTGAGCCTCGGCGCGGTCGAATCGCTCATCGAACTGCCGGCTGTGATGTCGCACGGCTCCTACGAACCGGCCGCCCGTCGGGCCGTGGGCATTGTCGACGGACTCATCCGCCTCTCCGTCGGCCTCGAAGCCTTCCCAGACCTCCGCGACGACCTGGCCTCCGCCCTCGGCTAGGGCCTGTCCGGTGCGCTGCCGGCTCAGGGACGGCAGAAGTCGACTCGCGGTGGCCCTCGAAGACTCGGTCCAAATGCTCGTCGAGCTTCCGCCGACCCGCTCACATCCCTGTGCGTGAAGGCTTGGTTGAGCGACAACCTGGCGATATGGGGGACGTAGGCTCAGGGATCGGCTGAAGCTCGACGAGCGTTAGGAACTTTCGACCTTCTGTGGAATGAAGCTCCGTAGGTCGTCAGCGGAGAAAGTTTCTCCGCGAGTCGACTTCTGCCGTCCCTGAGCCGGCGCACTTCAGCAGACTGGCAATCTGGGCAAGCCCTGCCGGTGGCGTCGATTTTGGCGGAAGTTTTGGTCGTGCCGTTGCCGATAACCCTTCCGATTGGAGAACCGCTGCCGGGCGACGGACGCTTCGGGCTGCGGTTTTCCGGGAGGATGAGTTCATGCGAGTGTCTTACGGCTTCCGGATGCTGATGGCTTTCTCGGTGATTGGCCTCGTGGCGGCGGATCGTTTCGCCGTTGCCGAGCAGGCCGACGCGACGGCCCAGCCGAGCCAACTGCGCTGGACGCCCCACCGCGTGGCGACGACGGCGCCCACCGATGCCGCTGCCACTCCGGCCGCGACCGCGCCGGCCAAGACAAACGAACAGCCCACCTGGAAGCCGGCCGGCTCGTCGGCGCAGCAGGCTGCATTGCCGCCGGCCTCGGTCACGCTGCCCGAAGGCGTGCCGCCGGTGAACGGCCCGACCGTGCCCGGCTACGATCCGCGGAACCCCACGAACGACCCACGGCTCAGCGTCGGCGAGCGATTTGCCCGCGCGCTCAACGTGCCGAACCAGTCCCAGTCGCGGCGGAGCACGACCGGCGACTACGCTCCCCTTCGCGGCGCGATCGACGCCACGCTCGGCGAATGGACGAGCCCCAACCGGCTCGCGGGCACCTTCCAGGCGGCACGCGACCCGGCCGCCGACGACAAGATTCTTGGCATCGACGTGATGCGGACGCCGACGGGCGACCGCGGCCGCCCGATCCTCGGCATGGAGGGAGCGACCCGGCCCCGCCCCGCACCCGGCCGCCCGGCCTTCCCCGTCGGCGGCGGTGAGGCGCCCCGCTTCGATCCGCGGACCGCCCAAGCC
>Ga0172376_10005644_pt1 | contig 13882 bp, 14 predicted proteins | sample Lak35m_FD_121114 | JGI IMG/M metagenome (GOLD analysis project Ga0172376, IMG submission 121114) | Freshwater microbial communities from Kabuno Bay, South-Kivu, Congo - kab_092012_35m | ecosystem: Environmental > Aquatic > Freshwater > Lake | place: Democratic Republic of the Congo: South-Kivu...
ATTTGGTAAAAAGGAGCTCTATGGTCTCGCATACCGTACGGATTTTGATCTGAAAGCACATACTGGCCTCTCAAAAGTTGATCTCTCATATTTTGATGAGGAGACCAAGGAGCGATTTATTCCACATTGTATCGAGCCGTCTTTCGGTGTTGACCGTACGGTACTCGCCATTCTTTCTGATGCGTACACTGAAGATACACTTGGGGGAGAGACTCGTTCATACCTCAAGCTTTCTCCACATGTTGCGCCGTACCGTGTGGCGGTATTTCCACTTCTCAAAAACAAGCCGGTGCTCGTGGAAAAAGCCAAAGAAGTGTATGCAGATTTGAAAAAAGTATTCGGCTCGAGGGTGTCTTTTGACGACAATGGTAATATCGGCAAAAGATATCGCAGACAAGATGAAATCGGTACGCCATATTGCGTGACGATTGACTTTGATACGGTAGAAAAAGATGCGGGAGTGACGGTACGAGATCGAGATACTGGTGAGCAAAAGAGGATGCCAATAGGGGATTTGGCGAGTTATTTAGCTAGCGTAAAGTAAGTCGTAATTCTAACGGCTCAACAGGTCTGTTGAGCCGTTAGAATGGCTCTATAGAGCCATTTACTAAAATCATGAATTACCACAAAAAAGTCCTCAAAAATGGTCTCCGGATCATCACGGTGCCTATGAAAGACAACCCGACGGTGACGGTTTTGGTCATGGTGGAGGCTGGTTCTAAATACGAGAAAAAAGAGCAGGCAGGTATCTCGCATTTTCTCGAACACATGTGTTTCAAAGGTACCGCAAAAAGACCAGAGGCGATCAAAATAAGCGAGGAGCTCGATAGTATTGGTGCCCAACACAACGCCTTTACCGGGCAGGAGTACACTGGCTACTATGCCAAGGCGCATCCAAAACATTTGGACACTATTCTCGGTGTAGTTTCTGATATTTATCAAAATCCCGTGCTTGACCCGGCAGAAATACAGAAAGAAAAAGGGGTAATTATTGAAGAAATCAATATGTATCGTGATATGCCTCAGCATCACGTGCACAGTCTCATGATGGAACTTTTGTATGGAGAACAGCCAGCGGGTCGTGATATTGCCGGGACAAAAGAGACAGTTTCCGCGACTACGCGGGAGGATTTTATACAGTATCGAGCTAAACACTATGTGGCAGAAGCAACAACAGTGATTGTGAGTGGCAATATTGATACTAAAGAAATAAATAAGTCTGTCGAGAATGCTTTTAAAGATATTCCTACTCGTAAAAAAGCCGGGAAAGAAAAAGTATTGGAAAAGCAGACAGCTCCACAAATTCTTGTGCATAACAAAAAAGGTGAGCAGACTCATCTCGTACTGGCCTGTCGTGGGTATGATGCGTACGACAAAAGATTGCCCGCGGTGAAGGTGCTCCGGACGATTTTGGGCGTGGGAATGAGTTCACGACTTTTTCATAAGCTTCGCAATGAGATGGGTGTTTGCTACTACGTTTCGGCGCACCATACTTCTTTTACTGACCATGGTTTTTTCGACATCTCTATTGGAGTAGACAATACTCGCGTACATGAAGTGATCAAGGTAGTGCTTGCGGAGTGCAAGAGGCTCACTGAAAATTTGGTAGAAAAAACGGAATTACAGAAGGCTAAAGAATATATTGCGGGAGGTCTCTATCTCGGGCTCGAGTCATCGGACTCACTTGCGGAGTATTATGGTTTTCAGGAAATTATGCGAAAGGATTTGAAAAAGCCAGAAGAAGTAATTGATGATCTGAAAAAAGTAACCGCACAAGATGTGCAAAAAGTTGCGAAGGATATTTTTCAAGATAAAAATCTTAATTTGGCGATTATCGGTGATTTTCAGTCGAAAGAAGAATTTGAGAACGTCGTTAGATTCTAAGTGTATTTTCCAATCTATTCTAGTGTGGTATTATTGTGGGTATGAATCTACCAAATAGCTTGGACAGTATCAATGTAAGCACCGGTACGATCATCCGTTTCTTTTTAGTACTCCTTTTCTTTGCGGTGCTTTATATTGTGCGTGATCTCGTGCTCGTGGTATTGACCGCTATCGTGATCGCTTCAGCTATCGAGCCGGTGGTCAAATGGTGTAGTAAGTTTCGTGTACCAAGATTACCTGCCGTCATCGGTACCTATATTGTGATAGTGCTCGTAGCGCTGGCGCTCTTTTATTACTTTTTACCGACTCTGGTTGCTGATGTGCTTATCTACCTTAAAGAGCTTCCACCAAGCGTGAATATCTCGGATCTACTTGGCCCGCTCAAAGAAAGTAATTTTCTCAGCGCTTCACAGTCGGTGGGTATTCCACAAGAGTTTTCTATACGGGAGCTTGTAGATAGTACCCAGCAAGTGCTTTCGAGCGCGTCTCAAGGTTTTGTAAAAGTGGCAGGTACTTTCTTTGGGGGTCTTATCAACTTCATTCTCATCATGGTGATCTCTTTCTATCTTGCTGCACAGGAAGACGGGGTGGTCAATTTTTTGAGGATTATTGTACCGGTCAAAAATCAGAAATATGTACTTGATCTTTGGAAGCGTTCTCAGCTCAAAATCGGCTATTGGATGCAGGGACAATTTTTCCTTGCTTTTTTCATCGGTCTTTTAGTGTGGCTATTCCTCACAATTTTTGTTGGTATCAAGTATGCATTTACTCTCGCGGTGCTCGCGGCGGTGTGTGAGCTTATTCCGATTTTTGGCCCACTCATTGCTGCTATTCCGGGAGTGCTCATTGCTGGTGGTGAAGGTGGTACTCAGATGGGTATTATCGTTGCACTTATTTACTTGCTCATCCAACAGTTCGAAAACCACCTCATCTATCCGATGGTGGTGAGGAAGATTGTCGGAGTTTCGCCTATTTTGGTCATCGTTTCGCTCGTCATCGGTCTGAAGCTTGCGGGTTTTCTCGGAGTACTCCTCTCAGTACCGCTCGCCGCCGTATTTATGGAATACGTTCATGATGTCGAGCTAGAGAAGAGGCGAGAGCATGACCGCCTTGCTCAGATCGGGTAGAGGTGGTATTACTTAAAGGTGAATAAATCGAGAAATTCTTTCTCGGCGTATCTTTTTGAGAGTACGAATATTTTTCTGGTGAAAAATTTCTGAAATCTCGGCTACCCGCCTGCGAACCCTCTCAAAAAAGATATGCCTTCGACGAATTTCTCGATTTAGCAGATCATTTTTGCATGATGAAAAAATCAAATACATTTTATATTACGACACCGATTTTCTATCCCAATGCAGAGTTGCATATGGGAAATGTGTACCCTGTTACGCTCTGTGATATCGTGGCGCGGTATCATCGTGCAAAGGGAGACACTACTTATTTTTTGACTGGCTCAGATGAACATTCGACTAAGGTGGTCAAAATGGCGGAAAAGGCCGGAAAGAGTACCGAAGATTTTTTGAACGAAACGGTGGGAAGCTTCAAAACTCTTTTTTCAGCACTCAATATTTCGTATGATCAGTTTATTCGAACCTCAGACCGAGAGGTGCACTGGCCGGGAGCGATTTTGATGTGGAATAAGCTTGTTGAAGCAGGGGATATTTATAAAAAAAGTTACCAGGGCCTCTACTGCGTCGGCTGTGAGGCGTTTGTGACTGAAAAGGATTTGGTAAACGGTAAATGTCAGTATCACGACACAGTGCCCGAGCTTCTGGAGGAAGAAAATTATTTCTTCAGACTTTCAAAATATACCGAAAAGGTAAAAGAAAAGATCGTGTCAGGAGAACTCTGTGTGATGCCAGAATCACGAAGATCAGAAATCCTCGCACTTCTCGACCGTGGACTCGAAGATGTAAGCTTTTCTCGACCGGCGAGCAAAAACTCGTGGGCGATACCAGTGCCAAACGATCTCACTCAGACTATGTATGTGTGGTGTGATGCGCTGGTAAACTATATTTCCGCTATTGGTTACGGACGAGATGAGAAAAAGTTCGAAACATACTGGCCGGCAGATTTTCATGTGATCGGCAAAGATATTTTGCGTTTTCACTCGGCTTTCTGGCCAGCGATGCTTATGTCTGCAGGCCTTCCACTCCCAAAAACGATTCTCGTGCACGGCATGATCCTCTCTGGAGGACGAAAAATGTCAAAGACACTAGGTAATGTGATCGATCCACAAGCGCTGATCGCTGAATACGGCAAGGACGCGTTTCGGTATTTTATCGCTCGACACCTTTCTACATTTGAGGACAGCGAAATCACCCCTGAGTCCTACAAAGATGTTTACAATGCCAATCTTGCCAACGGCATCGGCAATCTCGTCTCTCGAGTAATGAAGATGGTCGTCTCTTACGATATATCGTATGAAATAGTAAAAGGGGAGAATAAATTGGTGAAAGAATACTCAGCACACCTCGACCGATTTGAAATCAACAAAGCTATTGATGTTATCTTTACAAAAATAGGCGAGCTCGATGCTTTTATCCAGACCAATCAGCCGTTCAAGACGATAAAGACAGATCCTAAAAAGGCGCACGCGGATATCGCGTACCTCGCCAAAGAGCTGTACGCAGTAGGGGAGGCACTGGCGCCATTTATGCCTGAAACGTCGGCGACCATCACCTCCCTTGTGGCCTCAAAGAAGACTCCTGAGAAGCCGTTGTTTGAGAGGAAGGCCTAGACAGGATCATTTACGATACGTTCAAAAAAGCCCTTAAAATAAGGGCTTTTTATGCTATTGACAAATAAGTAAGATGGATGTATGGTTGTATTTGAAGGCACATTGAATTAACAAGGATTGGCTTCTGAAAGGAAAGCCTGGGTGTTCCAAAACAATACATCCAAATATAAGATATGCCCGCTGTTGATGCAAAGACGAAGGCTAAAATGGCCCAGTGGACAAAAGATCAAGCCAAGTGGAACGCTGAGTTTGATCGGTTGCTGGAAAAGGTCAAGCTACCCGCCGATAAGCAAAGACTCGACGACGCTTATCGTGGTTTGTATCGCCGACTCCAGCAAGCTGCGGATATTGAGTGTTGGCTGTCCAAAGTCAATGACCGCCTGAAGGACGAAGAACTCAGGGAGCTTGTCATTGATTTGGCCGACGCTGTCGGAAATGCACGGGCAATTCTTGGAGGCAAGATTCGCTAAGGACTCAATGTTTTCGGTTCCTACATAAACCGAACCCCGCACTTACGCTGCGGGGATTTGTATTTTTGTGCTACTATTTTGTGATGAATTTCAAATACCTCGATATCCACTCTCACCTCCAAATGTCAGACTATGATTCTGATCGGGAGGTGGTGCTTGTGCGGATGAAAGAGACTGGGGTGGGGACGATTGTGGTGGGGGTGGATTATGAGACTTCCAAACAGGCGGTAGAGCTTGCGGAGAAGAATGAACATATCTATGCCTGCGTCGGTCTGCATCCAAAAGACAATCTGACTGAGATGTTTGATATCGAGGCGTATAAAAAGCTCATCCAAAATCCAAAAGTGGTAGCGATCGGGGAATGCGGACTCGACTTTTTCCGACTGGAGGGAGACGCAGGAAAAGTCGAGGAGATCAAAGCTCGGCAAAAAAAGCTTTTTATACAACAAATCGAGCTGGCACTAGAGACAGACAAGCCTCTCATGCTCCACTGCCGAGACGCCTATCGAGAAGTGCTCGATGTGCTTATCCCATACAAAAAACAGGCGGGAGAGAAGCTGCGGGGGAATGTCCACTTTTTTGCCGGTGATGTGGCCACTGCTCGGGAGTTTATCGACCTTGGCTTTACGGTTTCTTTTACCGGAGTGATTACCTTTGCCCGCAACTATGACGAAGTCATCTGCTCGCTACCGCTCGAAAGTATTCTGTCCGAGACCGACGCGCCCTTTGTGGCACCTGTGCCGTATCGAGGTAAACGCAATGAGCCGGCATATGTGCTAGAAGTAGTCAAAAAACTCGCCGAAATCCGCGGAGAGGATGTTGAGAAGGTCAGAATTCAACTTCTGGAGAATACAAGAAGGATATTTGCTGTCTAGTCGTTGTTTAGCAGGGATACACAAATTATTCACGGTCGTGAATAGTTTGTGTATGGCTGTACCTATCTGTACTATTCGTGAATCATAAATCGTACTTCGTAAATCTGCCACAGGGCTTGTATTTCTGACCCTTCTGTGTTAGGCTGTACCCTATGCAAAACAAAGAGAATACTGTAAAAGAAACAGAAATATACGAAGTCGGCTACCATATTATGCCGTCTGTACCGGAGGAAAAACTGCCTCTCGAGGTTTCTGCTATCGAGTCTGCTATCGTGGCAAAAAACGGCGGAGTGATGATTGCAAGCGAAGCTCCTGCAAAAATCGAACTTGCCTACACTATGGCAAAAAAGGTTGGGGCTACTCGACACAAGTGTGATGAAGCCTATTTCGGTTGGTTTAAGTTTGAGATGCCCGCATCTAATGTAAATGCACTTAAAACTTTCCTCGATGCCCAGGACAATGTACTCCGCTATCTGCTTATTAAAACTGTTCGAGAAAATACAATCGTAGGAGATAAGCTACTCGCTGCTGAAAAGGAAGCGCTCGCTCCAAAAGAAGATGCTAAGGCTGAAAAGGCGGTTGTGACTGAGGCAGAGCTCGACAAAACTATCGACGAATTAGTAAAAGCCTAATCAATCACATTATGTATCTCAATCGCGCTATTGTTATCGGAAATCTTACTCGAGACCCAGAAGTAAAGTCGCTTCCGTCTGGTATCAAGGTGACTACTTTCTCGGTCGCGACAAATAGGGTTTGGAAAGATAAAAATGGTGCGAAGCAGGAAAGTGCAGATTATCACAACATCGTGGTATTTGGTCGCCAAGCTGAGACTGCGGGACAGTATTTGAAAAAGGGACAGACGGCGATGGTAGAGGGACGAATGCAGACACGAAGTTGGGATGATGCCTCTGGAGTAAAGAAATACCGCACGGAGATTGTCGCAGATCGAGTGCAGTTTGGCCCAAAGGGAGGGGCGGGTGGCACGGGAGGAAGTTTTGCCTCACAGGCAGGTGCAACTAGCGCAAAAGGTACTCCAGCAGACGATCAAAAGGCTCCACCAATGGATGCGATCGAGTACCCAGAAGAAGAGATAAACCCAGACGACATTCCATTTTAATTAACTCAATATACTTTTATGAAACAGTGCTATTTTTCTAAAAACAACATCAAACACATCGACTACAAGGATACTGAGATCTTGAAAAAGTTCTTGAATCCCCATGCTCGCATGCTCGCTCGAAAGAAGACTGGGGTCAGTGCAAAGAGTCAGCGACAGCTTTCTGAGGCAGTGAAGAGGGCACGATTTATGGGGCTTATCCCATTTATTGCTCGATAAAAAGGCTTTAAGACCAAACAAAAAACCGCTAAAAGCGGTTTTTTGTTTGTCGGGGTAGTCTAAATTTTTTAAACTGGATGCAATTCGAGACGCGAACCTGATTTTAGACCAAGTCGTACATTGAGTACGGCGCGGGAAAAAATCAGGTGAAGCAACGAAGAAGTGCGCCAGTTTGGAAATTTATTATTTGCCGACGCGTTCGCTATACTCCTCGGTCTCAGTATTGATTTTAATCACATCTCCTTGATTAACGAACATTGGCACGTTGATTTCTGCGCCAGTTTCGAGGGTGACACGCTTGTTTCCACCAGAAATAGTATTGCCTTTGACTGCATCTACCGCTTCGGTTACTTTGAGTTCGACTGAGATAGGGAATTTGAAGCCAATGATTTTCTCTTCAAATGTCATGAGGTCAATGACACTATTAGCTTTGAGAAATTTCATACGAGGGCCAGCAATTTCTTCGGTCACTGAAAATCGTTTGCTCGGGTCTTTTTCCTCGCAAAACCAACATTCGCCACGATTTTTGTACAAGAATTTAACCTGTCGAGTCTCTATTTCTGCTTCCTCGATTTTTTCAGAGACGTGGAATGAATGCTCGGTCACTTTGCCGGTCAGGAGATTTTTGAGTTTGGTCGCATTTACTGGTTTGCGCTGTTGTTTACGGAATACATGAGAAGACATCACTTCGTATGGAGCGCCTTCAAAGACGATATACTTTCGTTCTACCACTTCACTATAGTCGAGCATTGCCATGGATTTGTGCAGATTTTATGAATAAATAATGTGCCACTCATCCTACCGTGGGTGAAGGGTTTTTGCAAGGGGAAGGCAGGGTAGATTTAAGAATCATGATTCAAGCCTGCCCCGTAGTGAGTACTCTCTACTACGGGGATTCAAGAATGAAGACTATTTGAGGTCAAACCCCAATATTCAGTATTTCTCTGTAAAAAATTCACCACGTATCAGGTCTAAAAACGCCCAAAAACCCTAAAATCTATAAAAAATGAAAACGGCTCTATAGAGCCATGCTAAAAGGCTAACTTCGGAAGTTAGCCTTTTAATTTTTACCCTATTTTACCCATTACTTATTCCTCACTCGCTCCTGGAATAGAAAGTCCGCCATCTTTGAGCTTTTCTCTGATTTTACCAAGAATCTCCTCCGATACCTCTTTATTTTCCTTCAAAAACTGTCGGGTAGCGTCGTAGCCTCGGCCCAGTTTAAGTGCTCCGTAGCTGTAGCTATTGCCGGTTTTGGTTACGAGCTCCATTTTCTCTCCGAGCGCGATGATTTCACCTTCTCGAGAGATGCCTTCGTTGTACATGAGGTCAAACTCAGTCTGTTTGAAAGGTGCTGCTACTTTATTTTTGACCACTTTTACACGGATACGCCCGCCCATAATTTCCTCACCTTTTTTGATCTGGGCAATACGACGAATATCGAGGCGGACTGAAGTATAAAATTTGAGCGCTTTACCACCTGGGGTGGTCTCTGGGTTTCCAAACATTACGCCAATCTGCATACGGATTTGGTTTATAAAAATGACGAGCGTTTTGCTTTTTGCGACGATAGCGGTCAGCTTGCGGAGTGCTTGTGACATCAGGCGAGCTTGTTTGCCGACATGATGTGCACCCATATCGCCTTCAATCTCGTCTTTTGGGGTAAGCGCTGCGACAGAGTCTACGACAATTACATCCATTTTACCTGAACGCACGAGACTCTCGACTATTTCGAGTGCTTGCTCGCCATTGTCTGGTTGAGAGATCAGAAGTTCATTGAGCTTTACCCCAAGTCGTCCCGCATAGTCGGGATCCATGGCATGTTCGGCATCGATAAAGGCACAGATGCCACCCATCTTTTGTGCCTCAGCGACGATGTGGAGGGAAAGGGTAGTCTTGCCGGATGATTCTGGGCCAAAAATTTCAACGATTCTACCACGAGGCATACCCCCGACGCCAAGCGCTGCATCGAGGCCTATAGAACCAGTGGGGATGGCGTTGACATCTACCTTTGGCTTGGCACCGAGCATCATGATTGAGTCATCACCAAACTTACTTCTGATCGCATCGAGTGTGTCGTCGATGTTGGCGCTGGTTACTTTTGGCTCCTTTGCTTCTTTTTTCTTTTGCATATTTTTGTGTGGCGGTTAGTGGGTAATGCTGTCTGCTTTTTGTACTAGCTCTAGCCGTTTGACTGTCTCTCTGCCAAATCGATCTTTTGCTCGTAAGGTAAGTATAGTATAGCCTGGAGCAAGGAGCAATTCCTCTCTAAAGTGACCATCTGTGTCGATGAATAATGGACGGTCATTGAGGGTGATAGACTTACTATTTTTGGTAGTACCCTCGACACGTACCAGCTGTTCTTTGATCACAGATCCGTTTTCGGGGGTGTCAATGGTAATCTGTGGCCCTCGAAGCAGATCCCGAGAAGCAAAAAAACCATAGGTGATAACAATGATCACTGCAAGAATGACGGTAATCCATTTGAGAATAAATTTTGTCGTTCGGCGTTCCATGGGTGGGGTAGATTTAAGAATCACGATTTACGATTCACGAATAATGCAAAATACCTAGGAAGTGTGTTATGGGACTACAAAATGCGTCGAAGACGTATCTTTTACAGAGACTTCACAGGCGGGTAGCCGAGACTGAGAAATTTTCTACCAAGAAAATATTCGTGCTCTGGAAAAGATATGTTGAGAAAGCATTTTGTAACATCAGTTTCTTTAATTAAATTTATTTCGAAAGCATATCCTCTGATGTACCTGTCTCACTCTCGGCAGGAGAGGTTGAGGAAGCATCCCCGCTCGCACCCAGTACTTCTCGAGGCTTTGCTCCGTCTCCAGGGCCGATCACTCCGCGTTCCTCGAGCATATCGATCAGTCGAGCTGCGCGAGAGTAGCCAACACGGAGCTTGCGTTGAATATATGAAGTTGATGCTTTGCCGGCTTCGAGTACGGCTTGCTTAGCTTCTTCGTACATATCATCTTCTTCCTCTAAGTCTCCATCATCGAAACTACTGTCAAACAGTACGTTTTTATCGTTCTCGGCGGTAGAAAGGTTAATTTCTTGAGGGACATCATTTTGATAGGTGTCGGCAAGGTATTTTACGACCCGTTTGAGCTCAACTTCAGAAATATAAGAAGATTGAATGCGCTGAGGTTTTGACATTTCACCACCGAGATAGAGCATGTCCCCGGCGCCGAGAAGCTTTTCTGCGCCACCGGTGTCGAGAATGGTGCGAGAGTCTATTTGTGAAGATACCTGGAGGGCTACTCGGGAAGGCACGTTGGCCTTGATGAGACCGGTAATGACGTTTACTGACGGTCTCTGGGTAGAGAGCATAAGGTGTATACCAATAGCTCGTGACATCTGTGCCAGTCGAACAATAGCCGACTCGAGTTCGCGGGGATAGGTCTGCATAATATCAGCAAGTTCGTCGATGACCACCACAATATAGGGCATAGTTTCGGGAATTTCTCCTGGAGCTGGAGGAGTCTCTGGTGGATTCTCTTTGAGCTTTTTGAGGGCTGGGGTGAGGACGTTTTTGTGGTATGACTCAATATCTCGGACAGAGTGTGACTCGAGAATATCATAGCGTCGATCCATCTCTTTGGCGGCCCATTTGAGGGCAAGGATAGCTTTCTTGGCATCAGTGATGACTGGGGTGAGGAGGTGAGGGATTTTATTGTAGAGAGTAAGCTCGACACGCTTCGGGTCGATCATGATAAATTTGAGATTATCAGGCGAGTTTCTGAAAAGAAGCGATGTAATGACCGAGTGGATGGTGACTGATTTACCTGAGCCTGTGGCACCAGCGATGAGGAGGTGAGGCATTTTAGCGAGGTTGGCAAAATGAGACTTGCCGGAAATACCTTTACCAAGAGATATGAGGAGTGGCTTTTCTGACTGTTGATATTCTTCGGACCCGAGAAGGGTGCCAAGTCCGACAGTAGTCTTGGTGCTATTTGGGATTTCGATACCGACGAGGGATTTACCTGGTATCGGGGCTTCAATACGGATCGGGTGGGCGGCAAGGGCGAGAGCGAGGTCGTTGTTGAGACCAACGATTTTTGAAAGCTTGACCCCTTCGGCAGGTTTCAATGCATATCGGGTAACTGAGGGTCCGATAGAGATTTCGTCCATTTCTACGTCGATGCCAAAGTTCATGAGGGTACGTTTGATGATATTGGCATTGGCTTTGATATCGCCGACCTCTGGTTTTCCTTTGTCTCGTTCGAGGAGTGAAAGTGGTGGAGGGGTAAATTCAGTATTGGCATAGGACATACGAGAGCCAATCGAGAAATCACTTTCTTCTTTACCCAGAGAAAGTAGTTCTTTCACTTTGGTTGGTTTCTTTTCGACAGCTTTTGGTGCCACAGGGGCTTCTTCTTTTGGAATAACGATCTTGGCTTCGGTTACGGGTTCAAATTCTCTTTCGTCGTCAGTAGAGTCTTCCTCGATAAGCCGACCTTTCTTGTCGCTACCTCTTTTTGAAGACCATTTTTTCCAGAATAATACATATTCGATTTTGAGGTGGGTATCAAGGGTGATGAGAATAGAGATGGCAAGCAATGCGAGTAGAAAAATCACGCTTGCTGGTTTTTCGAAAAGGGAAATTAGTGGAGTAGAAATATAATGTCCGACCGTGCCACCTTTGCCGATACTCGCGAGGTCTATGAGACCAAGTCCTGAAATGAAAAAGAGGACAGAACCAGTAAAGCGAAGTAGGTCAAATTTCCGCTCCAAACTTTTAAAGAAAGAAATGCCAAGCATAATAAAGAGAGTAGGGAAGAGATAATAGCCAAGGCCGAATAAACTTGAGAGCACTCTATATGTATGATTGCCTACGAATCCCGCTTTTTCAAAGGCTGCAAGAATAAATAATATTGCCAGTACAAAGAAAATGATCGCAAAGATTCCTTGCAGTGTTTCGTCTTTTAATTTTTTAAAAATATTAATACCTCCACCGTCGCTCGCTCTAGTTTTTTTAGTGCCCATATTTTTGTTGTATTGTCTCTATAGTATAGCGCATGTGGTGAGAATAATGTAACTGGTCTAGAATCATTCTCTCTTTGTAAAGGGAGTGCTTCATTATTATGAAGAGGGATTCTTCAGTATTTAAAATCCTCCGTCTCGAGTACGAGTCACCTTCTTTAGAAAAGGAGGAGCAGAACCCACCACTATAGCCACTTGCTTTTTATCTATGTCCGATATAGTATGAACAGTAAGTCAGTCCTATTGAACCTTTCGTAAAAGACAGTCTATAGTATCTAAAAAGGACATCATTTAGATACTTCAAAGTAGGAATAAGCACGCTTTCTGTTTTTCGGCCATTTTAACTAAAATAATATGTATATACAAGGTAAAAAAGATACTCAGCAACAAGTAAAAGATATAAAAGACATATCTATCTTTCGCGATAGCAAGTCTTGTCTTTTTGTGTACAAAAAGACAAATAAGCTATCTGCAGGTGTCCATATAGTAACCAATCTTTTATCAGACAATGAGCCGCTTAAATGGGAGCTACGGAGTTGTGCCCAAAAATTGGTTACTTGCTCCACCGACGGCATAGCTCCTTTTGCGCTTTCACAAAATAAAACCCTTTCTCTGCTACGAGTACACACACTTACTATTCTTTCATTGTTGGATGTTGCTTTGTACGGCAGTCTTATATCAGAAATGAATCACCGGATCTTGAAAAGCGAGTTTACCACCTTCCTTTTTTCACTAGAAGAAATGCTTGGTGGGGAATGCGAAGTAGGGACAAAAACCCTAGACGCACATTTTTTTGATCTACCAAAAGAGTATCGTTTTTTTGCGAGTGGTGTGAGACAAGAAAAAGGACAGAAAACTTTTTCCGATAGCTCAGATTTTAATAAAAGACATACAATAAGACATTCTCAAGACATGTCCTTTAGTACCACAGAATCAAACCAACAAGGCTTCCAGAAACAGGAAATTTATAAAGGACAAAAAGAATCTAAAGAAGCAAGAAAAGAAGATATACTAGCACTTCTAAAAAACAAAAATTCGCTGACCATAAAAGACTTTTCATCTACAATAAAAGACTGTAGTGAAAAGACGATACAAAGAGAGTTGCTCAGCCTGGTCGCTTCGGGTGTCCTTAAAAAAGAAGGCGAGAGGCGATGGAGCAGGTATTCGTTGATTGTTTCTTAGGAAATCTCCTATGCTCATATCGTAGTCTTTGTGTGGGAAAGTAGGCATGTTTTGAGGTGCTTATTTTGGGTAGAAATAGCCCTATTTTATGTCTACTTTTTGGAGTCAAAAGATGGTTCTAAAAAGCAACATTCTTGAGCAGTTTTTCACTAAAAATACTCTCTTTTATGCGGTCTTTTTTGTGTCAAATACGCATATTTGGTAAAGTTTTTCTTAATCTGAGAAGAGTCAAAAAGAAGGCCGGTCGTACTGAGCGCGCTCCTCTTTTGCAGGTCATTTCTTGACTTTTGACCCCTTCGGGTGTATTATTGTCCAGTGGCTAATTTTAGCCCTAAAAACAGCGTTTTAGCCCTAAAAAGGCGATTCGTCGTTGCTTCGGCTTTAGTTATCCACATAC
>Ga0172376_10005648_pt1 | contig 13869 bp, 13 predicted proteins | sample Lak35m_FD_121114 | JGI IMG/M metagenome (GOLD analysis project Ga0172376, IMG submission 121114) | Freshwater microbial communities from Kabuno Bay, South-Kivu, Congo - kab_092012_35m | ecosystem: Environmental > Aquatic > Freshwater > Lake | place: Democratic Republic of the Congo: South-Kivu...
AACACCGCCGGCATCCCGCCGGTGGCGAAGTCAATGACGTGCTCCTGACCGACGGTGAACTTCAGTTCGCCGACGGTGCCGATGCGGGGGCGGGATTTCATCGCAGCCTCAGTTGGTCCGGCAACCCAGCGTGAGCAGCACGTTCGCCCACAGCGCCTGATCACCGGTCTGGATGGTGAGCACATGGTCGGGGGACTCGACGTGCTGGTAGAAATCCCATTTTGAGATTGGCTCTATGGCGGCAGTCAGGCCGGCTTCCTTCGCAATCGCGCGGAATTCGGCCCATGCGGGCGGCTCGCCAAACTTCGCATAGGCGTCGTCCGCCGGGATGCCCATCGTGTTCACGAAGTCCACCGGCACCGCGCTCAACACCGCGCGCAGCGCCTGCGCCACGGTCACGCAGCCGGGCGCGAGGTTCAGGCAGACCAGTTCCGCGTTCGGCCCCTTCTTCGTCGAGGCGGGGTAGTTGCCGTCGGCGATGAGAATCTTCGCGTGATGCCCGGCCTGCGCGCAGATGCGGAGGATGTCGGGATGCAGCAATTGCGTCTTGAGCATGGCGGCAGGATGGCGGCGGAGGGCGCTGGCTGCACGCAGAAAACCAGCGGCGCGGCGCGGCCGGCCGGCAGGAATCTGCCAAAGAATTAGCTTGAACGCATTCCGGGTGTTCCCGTCGAATACCCCGGACGCCTGCTGGCAACGGCAGGCACCGAAAGACATCCGCCTGATGCCGGCATCCGCCAGATGTGTTTCGCAAACCTAAACAGTTAGTGAAACCATGAACGCACCCATGTTAGCCATGCTCGGTTGGCCGGAAATCATCGGCATCCTCATCGTCGTCCTCATCCTCTTCGGCGCCAAGAAGCTGCCCGAACTCGCCAAGGGCCTCGGCCAGGGCATCAAGGAGTTCAAGAAGGCTTCCAACGACATGCAGAACGAACTGCATCGCTCCGTGGCCGAGGAGCAATACGCCGCTCCCCCGAAGCCCGCGCCGGCTCCACAGCCCGCTGCTACGGCTCCGGCTCCCGCCCCCCAAGCCAGCCAGTCCTCGACTGCGCCCAAGGCCTGATCCAGCAACTCCAGCGAGTCTAGGTCATGGCGAGTGAGCCAGAGGGCGCGCCCCCGCAGCCTGTCCGCCCGGATGACGTGAAGTCACCCGGCGGCCAGCCCGCGCCCGCTTCCAAAGACACTCCCGCGCAGCCCGGCGATACCACGCCGCCAGCGGGCGTCTCCCCCCTCGCCCCCACCGGAGGAGAGGGCCAGGGTGAGGGGACTGCGGCCGCGCCATCACCCACCGCATCCTCCTCCACACCGGCCCCCATGCCGGTGCCGCAGAATCCCGAGGGCTTTCCCGCCGGGGAAATCGCCCGCACCGCGTCGGCTGCGGACGCGAGCGGCACGGCCTCGCCAGATTCCACCGCTTCGCCCGCGCACGAGCCGGACCCGTATCATCAGGAGCACCAGCACGACTACGGCAGCGAATACCATCACCACGACGACCCGCACCACGATCCCTACCACGGCGACCACCACAGCGGCCATCATCACGATGACCCCGCGCATCACCACGGCGGCGAGTATGAGTATCCGCCCTACACCCCGCCGCCGCCCGAGGAGGAGCACGGGTTCGTCAAGGCCGTGCGCAGCGTCACCAACGTCCTGAAGGCCGACGACGACCCGACCGGCGAAGGCGGCGGCCCAGTAAAACCCTTCCTCGACCACCTCGAAGACTTGCGGTGGATGCTCATCAAGGTCAGCGTCAGTCTGGCGGTGGCGGTGATGGTGTGCCTGGTCGGCGCTAACACGCTGGTGGACATTATGAAGTGGCCGCTGGTCAAGGCCCACCAGCAGGCCGAGTTGGAGGCCGCCAAGAGCGACAAGCCCGTGGAACGCGTGCCTGTGACCTTCGACTCCGATTCCACCAACCGCGTCGGCTCCTTCCCGCTCACGCTGCTCGGCATCAACCCCACTTTCAACCACACCAACAAGGATGGTCGCGTCCGCAGCATCCAACTCGTGCCCGTGACCATCGGGACAAATCGCGTGCTTGGCCTGCACCTCAACACCAACGCCCCCGCCACGACCGACCCGCTCGTCAACCTCATCATCCTCGGCCCGCTGGACGTGGTGTGGATCACGCTCCAACTCGCGTTCTTCGGCGGCATGGTGCTGGCCGCGCCGTTTGTCATCTACTTCATCGGGCAGTTCATCCTCCCGGCGCTGCGCGTGCAGGAGAAGGAGTTCCTCAAGCCCTTCGCCTTCTGGGGCACGGTGCTGTTCCTCTCCGGCGTGGCGTTCTGCTACTTCGTCATCCTGCCGCTCATGCTGCGGATGACCGTCGAGTTCTCGCAGTGGCTCGGCTTCAGCGCGGAGCAGTGGCGCGCGCAGGAGTATTTGAGCATGGTGCCGAAATTCCTGCTGGCGATGGGCCTGGGCTTCGAGATGCCGGTGGTCATCCTGACCATCGTGAAGGTGGGCCTGCTCGACTCGAAGAAGCTCACCTGGTTCCGCTCCTACTTCATCGTCATCAACCTGTTCGTCTGCGCCTTGATCAGCCCGTCGGGCGATCCCATCACCATGATCGTGATGGCCGCGCCGCTGTGCGTGCTCTACGAGGCGTGCATCCTCATCGCCCGCTTCTGGGAATGGCGCGACCGCCAGCGCGCGGCGGCTGAGAACGCGGGCGGCGGTCAGGCGTGATCCGCTTTACTGTCCCGCCCGATGGAGAAGCGCTGGCATTTCGCCCGCCGCCGGTTACTCTGCGGCATGATTCGAGCCAGCGAAGCCCCCGGCGAAACCGCCGTCACCCCCGCCGCCACCCGGCCGAAGTCCGCCTTGCACGACGTGCAGAGCGGCCGCGACCACCGCGAGCTGCGCATTGGCAAGGTCGGCGTGCGCGGCCTGCGCTTCCCCATCCAGATCCGCGACAAGGCCCATCAGCACCAAAACACCATCGCCACCATCAGCATGTGCGTGGACCTGCCCAAGGAGTTCAAGGGCACCCATATGAGCCGGTTCATCGAGGTGCTCAACGCCCACGGCTCGGTCGTTCACGTCGAGAACATTGAGGACATCCTGCACGCAATGCAGGCGAAGCTGCACGCGGCCACGGCGCACCTGGAGATGGAGTTCCCGTTCTTCCTCACCAAGAAGGCTCCCGTGACCGGCAAGGAGGGCGTGATGGACTACACCGCGCGCTTTTCGGCCACCGCCAGCGGCCGGGAAATTGACTTCGTGCTCACGGTCATCGTCGGCGTGACCACGCTCTGCCCCTGCTCGAAGGCGATTTCCAAATACAGCGCCCACAACCAGCGCGGCAACGTCACCGTCTCCATCCGCTCGGACAAGGTCGTGTGGATCGAGGACTTGATCGCGCTCGTCGAGGCCAGCGCCAGCAGCGAGCTGTATTCCCTGCTCAAACGGCAGGACGAAAAGGCCGTCACCGAGCGCGCCTACGAGAACCCGGTCTTCGTCGAGGACCTCGTGCGCAACGTCGCGCTCAAGCTCAACGCCCACCGCGACGTGACGTGGTATCGCGTCGAGGCTGAGAACTTCGAGAGCATCCACAACCACAACGCCTACGCCTGTCTGGAGAAGGGTTGAACCGGGCGGAGGGCGGATTTGCTGCGGACACGCGCCAACCCCTCTGCGGCGGCTTGACTTTTCATGCGTAGAAGTGCGCAACTATTGCCCGCAAGCCTGCCAGCGCCCCTCGGGGGTGTCAGGCTTGGCGCATGGGGTGGGGTCGCGATTGTGAATTCTGCATCAGTTCATCCCTGGCGTCGGCCCGTGGCCTTCACGCTCATCGAATTGCTTGCCCTCGTGGCAATCATCGGGGTGCTCCTTGCCCTGCTGGTGCCCGCGCTGTATCAGGCGAAGGCCGGCGGCCAGCGCACCGGCTGCCTGACCAACCAGAAGCAAATACTGCTCGCCAGCCAGTTGTATCAGGATGATTACCCGACCTGGTTCTACCTCACGGCCGACGTTTGTGATGATCGCGCGCCGTCGGCTTTTCATCCCCGCTATATCACCGCCACCCGCACTTTCCTCTGCCCCGCCACCCGCAACGTCATCCGCACCAACCTGAATTCCCGGGGCGAATACCTCGACCTGCTCAACTCCTCGCGGGGCGACCGCCTGCGCAAGACCGGCGGGCATAGCTATGAGTTCCACGGCTGGTTCGACAACGCGCCGCTCGCCTTCAAACGCAAGACGCCCGCCAACGCCATCTTCGGCCCGTCGCGGGTGATGCTCTTCACCGACGCGGACGACGAACTGACCGGGACGCCCGGCGACGTGAACAACTTCCCCGACGCGGCGAACAACCACGGCAGGGCCGGCTGGAACTGGGCCTTCGCGGACGGCCATGCCGAATGGATCACGCGCGACAAAACCGTCGAGGCGCTGATCAACAGCCTGCACACGACCAACCAGCACATGTGTCCGATTCCGCACTGACGGACTTGTCGGTGCGGCCTTGCGCGGCTATCCCTTCCGCCATGACCATCGGCGTGCCCAAGGAAATCAAGGCCCAGGAAAACCGCGTCGCCCTGCTGCCCTCCGCCGCCTACCAGCTCATCAAGCGCGGCCATCAGGTCATCGTCGAGCGCGGCGCGGGCGCGGGTTCCGGCTACCCGGACAGCGACTACGAGCGGGCCGGGGCAACGCTCGTGGCGGAACACGCCGAGGTGTTCGCGCGTGCGGACTTGATCGTGAAGGTCAAGGAGCCGTTGCCCGCCGAGTATCCGCTGCTGCGACCGGGCCAGATTCTCTTCACCTATCTCCACCTCGCCGCAAACCGCGAACTGACCGACGCACTCCTCAAGTCCGGCGCGACGTGCATCGCCTACGAGACCATCGAGGTCAACCGCCGCCTGCCGCTGCTCGAACCCATGAGCGAGATCGCCGGGCGCATGAGCGTGCTCGTGGGCGGCTACTTCCTCGCCAAGCACTGCGGCGGCAACGGCGTGCTGCTCGGCGGCGTGCCGGGCGTGCTGCCGGGCCGGGTCGTCGTCCTCGGCGGCGGCGCGGCCGGCGTCAACGCCGCGCGCATGGCGCAGGGTCTGGGCGCGGACGTGACCATCCTCGAAGTGGACCTCGAGCGGATGCGCTTCCTCGACATCACGCTGCACACCGCGCACACGCTCTACTCGAACGAGGCGCACTTGATGGAGCTGCTGCCCACCGTGGACCTGCTCATCGGCGCGGTGCTCGTCCCCGGCGCGAAGGCACCCAAGCTCATCCGCCGCGAAATGCTCCGCCAGATGCGACCCGGCAGCGTGCTCGTGGACATCGCCATTGACCAGGGCGGCTGCGCCGAAACTTCCCGGCCCACTACGCACCACGATCCCGTCTTCACCGAGGAAGGCGTGCTCCACTACTGCGTCGCGAACATGCCCGCCGCCTACGCCCGCACCGCCACGCAGGCGCTCACGAACGTCACCTACCGCTACCTTGAGCAGCTCGCCGACCTCGGCCTCGCCGACGCCTGCCAGCGCCAGCCCGCCCTCCTCGGCGGCATCAATGTCCAGGCCGGCCAGCTCACCTGCCGCGCCGTCGCCGACGCGCACGGGCTGCCGTCCACCCGCCCGCCGTGCAGCCCCGGGAGTAGCGAGTAACCAGTGTTCAGCCCGAAATCCGAAGCCCGAAAACCGAGATCCAAAAAATCCGAAGCCCGAATCGCTGCGTTTGGAAAGGTGGCCGGCCAGCACGGTTTCAGACGCACGGCTGAAGCTGCCTTCGGCCTTCGGGCTGATTGCCCTTCCTGAATCTGCCACATGATCGGTTGCACGCCGGACACGCCCGTGGAACTGCCTTGTGCCAGCGCAGCGTTTCCTGTCGCAGCGTTTCCTTGCCACCCCGCCCGGCTCGGCCTTAGCTTCCGCCCGTCCGGCGCATGATTCGCTCCTTTGCCTTCACCACCCAGGGCCGCCTGCACACCCAGGACATTGATGTGTTCCTGATGCCCACGTTGCTGGCGGACACGAACCTGTTCCTGTGGGTGGATCTGGAGACGTCCACCGCGGAGGAGGCCAAGACCATCCTCGAAGGCATCTTCCGTTTCCATCCGCTCTCCATCGAGGACTGCATCCACGCCACGCCGAATCCGAAGCTCGAGGAATACACGCCCAAGGAGGAGGACAAGTTCTCGCCCTACCTCTTCATGGTCATCCACGCGGTGGACTACAGCCGCAAGGACGGCGTGTTTGCGACCAGCGAACTGAACTTCTTCCTCGGGAAGAACTTCCTCGTCACCTACCACGACGCGCCGCTCAAGAGCGTCTCCGCCACCGCCGAGCGCGCCACCAAGAGCACCATGCACATCGCCCGCGCGCCCGACCGCGTGGCGCACACGCTGCTCGACTCGATCGTGGACAACTACAAGCCGGCGCTCGAGGAGCTGTCGCTCGAAATCGCCGAGCTGGAGAACGACGTGGTGGAGCACCCGAACCAGCGCACGCTCAACAAGATCATCGGCATCAAGCGCGAGGTGCTGCATCTGCGGCAGATCATCGGCCCGCAGCAGGAGGTCTTGAAGCGCTTCGCGGACGGCGAGTTCAAGCTCATCCGCGCGCACCTCGTCCCCTACTACCGGGACATTTACGACCGCCTCTTCCACATCTCGAACCTCGCGCAGAGCTACACGGACTCGCTCACGGGCATCCTGCACATCCACCTGAGCATGACCTCGAACAAGACCGGCGAGACGGTCAAGGCGCTGACGCTCATCACCATCGTCACCACGCCGGCGATGATGATCGGCACCTGGTATGGGATGAACTTCGACGCCATGCCGGAGGTGAAGTGGCTGCACGGCTACTCGTTCGTCTTCGGCCTCACCGCCGTCACCACGCTGGTGACCTGGTGGTATGTGAAGAAGCGGAAATGGTTTTGAGGTGGCGGGTGACAGGGGCCGGCCGCCTCGTCGTGCGGGTCACTTCCTCGGAGTGGTGACTCTGCGCACGGCCTGGACTGAATGACCCAGCGCCAGCGTGTCCTCGATGAACCGAAGGAATCCGCCGCCGGGCCGGCAGGGAATCACATCGAAGGGCACCAGCGTGTCGCCCGCGCGGACCACGTTCTTGTCGTGCGCGTCGAACACCCCGAGGTTGTCCGCCGCGCGGTAGTAGGCGGCTTCGGCGACTTTGCGGAAACCCAGCCCGCCGAACCACGCGTCAATCTCCGCCGCCGTGACTGGTGCCAGGTCGAAGCGCGGCTGCGAGGTGACGATGGCCAGTTCGCCCTCCCCCGGCTCGACGACGCCCTCGAGGGCATTCAACCCCGGCACGAGCGAGTTGTGCAGGTCGAGCCGCTCCAGATATTCCAGCGGCGTCGCCTCCCAGAGATGAAAACGCCGGGCGTCCTCATGCGCGGACACCAGCGCCAGTTCGATGCCCGGACTCAGGCCGAAAATGCCGTCGCGGGTGACCTTGAGGAAGCGGTCGCGCGCGGAGTCGTGGAAAAGGTCATGCTCCTGGCCGCCGCGCACCACCTTGGCGGGCAGGTCATCGGGCCTCAGCAGCAGACCCACGCCGCGCGCCCATTCACGGAGGATTTCCTTCTGCCGGGCGACGCTGGCCGCCCCAGGTGCGTGGCCACCTGCTGATAGGCTGCGGCGGAGGTGGTCGAGCGCCGCGCGGACAAGATGCGCGCCATCCGCTCGGGAGTGAGCAGCGGCTTCACGCCCGGTTCCGGGATGGTCGCTCGGTTCATCGGGCATACCCTAGTTCGGCGGAGCGAAGGCGACAAGCAGTCTTCCGCCCGCGAACCCGGTCGAGCCTACGCCCGGAGAAAACCGCAGCCAAGCTGATTGAAGCCACCAGCGGCCCGGTGCTACGCTGCGCCCGTTACAGATGCCCGCGCCCAAATCCAGCTTCCTCGACAAAGTCCTCGGCCGCATCGGTCGGCTGGACGCCGAGGGCTTGCAGACGGTCATCCAGCGGCTCGCGCGCGAGCGCAGCTTCTTGGAGACGCTGTTCGATGTCATCGAAGACGGCGTGCTGGTCGTGGACGAGCAGGGCCGCGTCATCTACTTCAACCAGGCCGTCACCAGCCTGCTCGGCCTCAAGCCCGACGCCGACGAAGGCCAGCCCATCACGCGCTTCCTGCCCGGCATTGACTGGAAAAAACTCGCGCGCTGGGACCAGGCCGGCGGGCCGCAGGTTGTCCGGCACGAACTCGAAGTCGAGTGGCCGCGCCCGCGTTACCTTCGTCTTTACGCCGCGCCGCTGGATGGCGAGGCCACCGGCGCGTCCGGCGTCGCGCTGATTCTCCACGACGCCACCGAGGCACGGCAAAAAACCTTCGAGGCCATCGAGAGCGAGCGGATGCAGGCGCTCACGCTGCTGGCGGCGAGCGTCGCGCACGAAATCGGCAATCCGCTCAACGCGCTGCACATCCACCTTCAGCTCATGGAGCGCGAGTTGAAGAAACTCCGCACGCCGGACGCCGGCCCCAAGCCCACGCGCCTCACGCGCTACCGCCAGTCCCGCCGCGCCGACGCCGAGACCATCGCCGTCACCGAGAAGTTGCAGGGCTATCTCGATGTCGCGAAAGGCGAAATCACCCGGCTCGACTACATCATCTCGCAGTTCCTCCAGGCCATCCGCCCGTCGTCTCCGAAGCTCCAGCCCGCGTCGCTGAACGAAGTCATCCGCGCGTCCCTCGACCTGCTCGGCCCCGAGTTGAAGAACCGCCACCTGCACGTCGAGGAAAAGCTCGCCCCCAGCCTGCCGCTCGCGCCGATGGACGCCGCGCAAATCCAGCAGGTGCTCGTGAACCTCATCAAGAACGCCATGCAGGCCATGACCACGGGCGGCTCGCTCACGCTCACCACCGGCGAGGGCGCGGGCGGCGTGTGGTTCACGGTCAACGACACCGGCGGCGGCATCCCGCAGGAGCAGATCAACCGCATCTTCGAGCCGTTCTACACCACCAAGGCCAAGGGCAGCGGCCTCGGGCTGATGATTGTGCAGCGCATCGTCCGCGACCACGGCGGGCGCGTGGAGTTGGAAAGCCGCGTGGACGAGGGCACGCAGTTCCGCGTGTGGCTGCCGCTGCACGAGCGCCGGCCGAAGTTGCTTGAAGCGAAGCTGCATGACTAACGTGGCGCGTGGTGCGTGGTGCGTGAGGACGGTCAGTCGCATCCTGCCATAGTCACGCACCACGGATCACGCACCACGCACCACGATTGTCATTCCCCTCCGACCTCCGCTAACCTCCATCCCAATCGAACGGTCATAGCCATGAATCAACCAACGGTCCTCATCGTGGATGACGAGAAGCCGACGCGCGACGGCCTGCGCGCGGCGCTCGAGGATCGTTACGACGTGTATGTGGCCGAGGACGCCGCCACAGCGATGAACCTGCTCGAACAGGAGCACTTCAACGTGCTGCTCACGGACCTCCGCCTGCCGAAGGAGGACGGCCTCAAGCTCATTGCCCGTGCCAAGTCCCTGCCCAAGCCGCCGGTCTGCATCCTGATGACCGCCTACGGCTCCGAGGACGTGGCGGTCGAGGCGATGAAGCGCGGCGCGGACGACTACATCGCGAAGGGCAAGATGCAGATTGACGAGCTGGAGATGCGCATCGCCCGTGCGCTCAAGGGCCAGAAGCTTGAGGAGGAAAATCAAAACCTGCACCAGCGGCTCGAACGCAAGTTTGGTGTCGAGCATCTCATCGGCGAGTCGGCGGTGATGCGGGAGATTCAGGAGACGATTCAAACGGTCGCGCCCAGCCGCGCCACCGTGCTCATCACGGGGGAAAGCGGCACGGGCAAGGAAGTCGTCGCCAAGACCATTCACCAGCTCAGTCCGCGCGCGAAGGCCCCGCTCATCACCGTCCACGCCGCCGGCCTGCCGCCGACGCTCTTGGAGAGCGAGCTGTTCGGCCACGAGAAGGGCGCGTTCACCGGCGCGCACGAGCGGCGGCTCGGACGCATCGAGCAGGCGCAGGGCGGCTCGCTGTTCTTCGACGAGGTGGGCGAAGTGGACGCGACCGTGCAGGTGAAGCTGCTGCGCTTCCTCGGCGAGCGCACTTTCGAGCGCGTCGGCTCCAGCAAGACGCTGATGTCCGACGTGCGGCTGATCGCGGCGACGAACAAGAACCTCGTCGCGCTCGTGCAGTCCGGCGCGTTCCGCGAAGACCTGTTCTTCCGGCTCAAAGTCGTCGAAATTCATCTGCCGCCATTGCGTGAGCGCGCGAGTGACATTCCGCTGCTCGCCCAGCATTTCCTGCGCGACTCCGCCGCTGAAAACGGCAAGGACGTGAACGCCATCGCGCCCGACGCGCTGGATTTGCTCATGGCCTACAAGTGGCCCGGCAACGTCCGCGAGCTGCGCACGGCCATCGAGCACGCGGTCGTCTTCGCGCGCGGCAAGTCGGTGGGCGCGCGCGACCTGCCACAGAACATCCGCCTCGGCCAGAGCAGCCTGCCCACGCCCGTCTCGAAGCTGCCGACGAGTGACCTGAATGTGCATGAGGTCGAGAAGGAGCTCGTGGTCCGCGCGCTCAAGGAGTGCGACGGCAACCGCAGCGCCGCCGCGAAGAAGCTCGGCGTGAGCCGGCGCACGCTGCACCGCAAGTTGCACGAATTTCACCTGGAGGGATTTTAGTGAGGGAAGCCAACCGTTCCGAACTGGCCCGTGGTGCGTGGTGCGTGGTGCGTGAGTGTCGCGCGCCGAGACTTTCCCTGCGCCAAGGTGTTTTCTCACACACCACGCACCACGCACCACGTTAGCCATGCCCACGCTCCAGGAAATGATCCACTCCTTCGAGGAGGGCGCGGGCGCGCGGGCGATGAAGTGGGTCGGGTTCGCGGTGGCGTTCATCGCGCTGGCCGTGGCGTATGACCTGCGCGGCTGGCGGAACTTCTCCAGCCCGGAGGCGATGGACGCCGCGCAACTCGCCCGCAACCTCGCCGAGGGACGCGGCTTCACGACGCAGTTCATCCGCCCCGCGAGCCTCTACCTGCTCGGGAACAAGGCTGGCGCCGGCTCGCTCACCAACGCGCATCCCGACCTCGCCAACGCGCCCGCCTGGCCCGCGCTGCTCGCCGGCGCGATGCGCGGGCTGCCGTTCCGCTACGAAATCCCGGCGGACGACACGACGCACACCTTCCAGCCCGAGCTGGCAGTCGCATGGGTGAACCAAGGATTGTTCTTCCTCGCGTTGCTGCTCGGGTGGCGGCTGGCGCGGACGCTGTTCGACCCGCTCGTCGCGTGGCTGTCCACCGCCGTGCTGCTGGGCGCGGACTTGCTCTGGCGCTTCAGCATCTCCGGCCTGCCGACGATGCTTGCGCTCGTGCTGCTGCTGCTGCTGGCGCAGGTGCTCGTGGCCGCCGAGCGCGGTGGGCGCGAGGAGACGTGGGGCGCGGCGCGGCTGTATCTCGCGGCGTTCGTGGCGGGCGCGCTCGCGGGCGCGCTGGGCCTGACGCGCTACGGGCTGGCGGTGCTGGTGCTGCCGGTGATGTTCTTCTTCAACATCTGCTTCAACCCGCGCGGCCTGAGCCTGGGCTTCGCGGCGCTGGTGGGTTTCGCGGCCGTGGTCACGCCGTGGCTCATGCGCAACCACGAGTTGAGCGGCCGGCTCTTTGGCACCGCCGGCCTGGCCGCGTATCAGACCACCGACCGTTTTCCCGCCGACCGGCTGGAACGCCTGCTCAACCCCGAGAACGACCTCACGCACGAGGATTTGCGCCAGGTGGGCCTCGACGAACTGATCTACAAGGTCGGCGACCGGCTGCCGGGCATCCTGCAAAACGAGCTGCCGCGCCTCGGCGGAAGCTGGGTGACGGGGCTGTTCCTCGCCGGCCTGCTGATGCCCTTCCGCAACCCGTCGCTCGGGCGGCTGCGGCTGTTCACCCTGATGTGCCTGCCGGTCCTCGTCGTGGTGCAGGCGCTCGGGCAGACGCGGCTGACGACGCTCTCGCCCGACGTGAACGGCGAGAATCTCCTCGTGGTGCTCGCGCCGCTGGTCTTCATCTTCGGCGTCGGGATGTTCGTGGTGCTGCTGGAGCAGCTTGAGCTGCCGCCGTTCGCCGGGCGCGGGATCGTCATCGGCCTGTTCCTGGTAGTGGCGTGCGCGCCGATGCTGTTCGCGCTGGGCCGCACGCCGCGTCCGCCGATGGCCTACCCGCCGTATCACCCGCAGGTCATCCAGGAGCGCGCGGCCTGGCTCGGGGAACGCGAGCTGATGATGAGCGACATGCCGTGGGCCGTGGCGTGGTATGGCCGGCGCGATTGCGTGTGGCTGCCGGCGAACGTGGCCGAGGGCTTCCACACGATCAACGCCGTGCGCCCCGTCAACGCGCTTTACCTCACCGCGCTGACGCTCGACCAGCGGCTTGTCTCCGAGCTGATCGAGGGCGAGGACCGCGTCTGGGGCGACTTCGCGGCCAACGCCGTGGTGAAGCGTGAGATCCCGGACAACTTCCCGCTGAAGTTCGCCTTCGCCGAAGGCTTCCCCCACCAGCTCTTCCTCGCGGACCGCGAGCGGTGGAAGACGGCCCCAGCGCCACCGGCAGCGAACAAACCGTGAGCAACGCGCTGCGGGTTTGCCCGCTGGTCGCGGAGCAAGGCTGCCCACCTTGTGAACGGGAATTTGGCAGGAAGATTTGGGGCAGGAAAATTGGGCAGAAATCTTCCTGCCCATAATTTTCCTGCCCTCGCCCTTTCCTGACTCATGGTTCCGATGCGCGGCTTGCGGGCTGTGGCGGCTGCCTGCGAACCGTAGCGCCGACTGGCAGTCGGCTGTGTCGCGGATTGGCAATCCGCAGGCGGCCCTGGTCACAGGCGGCTCCGCCGACTGCCAGTCGGCGACACAGCAGGTTGCCAACCTGCGCTACATGCGGGGCCGGGGTGAGGGAGAACGGCGGGTGCGGCGGGCGATGTGGCAGACGCTTCGCGTCCCGCGAATTCGCTCCGCCCGCACCCCGTCCACCTTTCCACCAATGCCCACCGCCGGGCCAGTTCCTGCCGACGCGCTGTCGCTGCGCGAGTTCGTCTCGCGGCGCGAGTGGCTGCGCGTGGGCGGGTTGGGCGCGCTGGGTCTCTCGCTCGGTGGACTGCATTCAGCACGCGCCGCATCCGACAAACCCGCGACCGGCGGCACCTTCGGCAAGGCGAAGCACTGCATCCTGCTCTACCTCGCCGGCGGCCCGCCGCAGCACGAGACGTTCGACCCGAAGCCCGACGCGCCGCGCGAGGTGCGCGGGCAGTTCAATCCCATTTCCACGAGCGTGCCGGGCATCCAGTTCTGCGAGTTGCTCCCGCGCACGGCGCGGTTGGCGCATCGCCTGGCCGTGGTGCGCTCGATGTTCACCGACGTGAACAGCCACTCGACCAGCGGCTACTGGATGCTCACCGGCATGTAGCACCCGTCCGCCGCCGAGAGCCTGCCGCCCAGCCCGGAGGATTGGCCGAGCCTCGCCGCCGTGGTGGGCGCGCTGCGGCCCAGCACCCGCGGGCCGTTCTCATCCGTCGCGCTGCCCGAGCTGATCCACAACAACCCGAACATCACCTGGCCCGGGCAGGACGGCGGCTTCATGGGGCACACCTGGCATCCGTTCGTCTTCAAGTGCAACCCGGCGGCGGAACGGTTTGAAATCGAGGGTCTGAAGCTGCCGCCCGAATTGTCCGCGCTGCGCGTCAACGAGCGCGCCGGCCTGTTGCAGCAGTTGGATGAACACTTCCTCCGCACCAGCCAGACCGAGGCGATGGCCGCGCTCACCCGCATGCAGCAACGCGCCGTGGACGTGGTGCAGTCGGCGGGGACGCGCGCCGCGTTCGACCTCGACCGCGAGCCGGCCGCCGCGCGCGACCGCTACGGGCGGCACAAGTTCGGCCAGAGCTGCCTGCTCGCGCGCCGGCTCAT
>Ga0172376_10005650_pt1 | contig 13868 bp, 16 predicted proteins | sample Lak35m_FD_121114 | JGI IMG/M metagenome (GOLD analysis project Ga0172376, IMG submission 121114) | Freshwater microbial communities from Kabuno Bay, South-Kivu, Congo - kab_092012_35m | ecosystem: Environmental > Aquatic > Freshwater > Lake | place: Democratic Republic of the Congo: South-Kivu...
ATTAAATGTATAAAATTTAAAGAGGTAGCAGATGGATTATAAAAAAGCCGGAGTCGATATCAGTGCGGGTGAAGAGTTCGTCCGTTTGATCAAACCCCAGGTACGCCAGACATTTACTCCCGGGGTCATTACCGATATCGGCGCGTTCGGAGGTTTTTTTCAGCCCGATTTCTCCCTGTATAAAAAACCGGTGCTGGTCAGCAGCATTGACGGGGTCGGTACAAAACTGAAAATTGCCATTGAGCTCGGTATCTATGACACGGTCGGCTCATGCCTTGTCAATCACTGTGTCAATGATATTCTGGTCTGTGGAGCAAAACCGCTCTTTTTTCTCGACTACTATGCCTGCGGAAAGCTGACGCCTGAGCTTGCCGCCGCCGTTGTTACCGGTATGGTCAAGGCCTGCCGGGAGAATGGATGCGCACTTATCGGCGGTGAAACCGCCGAGATGCCGGGAGTCTACAGTGAGGAGGATTTTGATCTCGCAGGCTCTATTGTCGGAGTTGTTGATCATGAAAAAATCATCAACGGTGCGTCAATCACTGCCGGTGATGTGCTGCTTGCCCTTCCATCCAACGGTCTGCACACCAACGGCTATTCACTTGCCCGCAAAGTGCTTGACGGAAGGATGCACCAGACATTTTCAGGTCTTGACGGTTCTGCGGGAGAGGAGCTGCTGAAAGGTCACCGCTCCTATCTCCGGGCGATTGAGCCGTTTTTCGGTTCACCCGCACTCAAGGGGCTGTCACATATTACCGGTGGAGGTCTTCTTGGTAATACCATGCGTATTGTGCCTGAAAGTCTGAAGCTTGATGTCGAGTGGAACGCATGGCCGGAACCGGTGATTTTTGATATTATCCGTAAAGAGGGCCATGTTCCCGAGGAGGATATGCGCAGAACCTTCAATCTCGGTGCCGGACTGGTCATGATTGTTGAAAAAAATGCGGTTGATGATGTGCGGGCCGTCTTGCAATCTCAGGGGGAAAATTCGTACATTATAGGGCAGGTCTCCAGAACCTGACGGGATTTTTTGCGTTATTTTTTGTCACACAGCAATAATCAGTAACGTTTATGGTGACTTTACTTGCCATTTTAGCGGTGAGCTATCTCATCGGATCCATCCCTACCAGCATTATGGCGGGAAAGATGCTCAAGGGTATCGATGTCAGGGACTTCGGCAGCGGAAATGCCGGGGGTACCAATGCCTTTCGTGTACTCGGCTGGAAGGCCGGTCTGACGGTTACGCTCATTGATATTGTCAAGGGCGTTATTGCCGCAGTTTCTGTTGTTGCTTTTTTCCGGGAGCACCCGATCGGTAATTTTCCCGATATGAACGAAGTTGCGCTCAGGCTTCTGGCCGGGATGTGCGCAGTTATTGGCCATGTCTTTACGGTTTTTGCCGGTTTCAAGGGTGGCAAGGGTGTCAGCACTGCCGCAGGGATGCTGATCGGCATTGCACCGGTAAGCATGCTGATCGTTGTCGCTATTTTTCTGCTGACCGTCTACGTTTCAAGGTATGTCTCGGTAGCCTCCATTCTTGCGGCACTTGCCTTTCCGCTTATCATTGCCATCCGCAAGTATATTTTTGAGCTTGGCGGCGGCCTTGACTACTATATCAGGCTTTTCGGATCCCCACTCTCCTTCCATGACAGCCTCGACTATCACCTTATGATTTTCGGTCTTATTGTCGCGCTTGCCATTCTTTACACGCACAGGGCCAATATCAGAAGGCTGCTTTCCGGTACGGAGAACCGTCTGACATTCGGCAGGCGTGCATAACGGCCTGATTATCCGATGAATATTGCTGTACTTGGTGCCGGAAGCTGGGGCACCACACTTGCCGTACTTCTTGCTTCGAAAGGTTATCCTGTCCGCCTCTGGGCGCACCGGCCGGAATTCTCGGCAAAGCTCAGGGCGGAGCGTGAAAATCAACGCTATCTGAAGGGCGTGGCTTTTCCGGACTCACTTGATGTTGCCGATCTCCTTCCTGAACTGATCTCCTGGGCCGAAGTGATCGTTACGGCCGTACCATCCCAGGCGTTGCGGGAGACGGTTACCGGTTTTTGTACGACGTCACTCGACGGTAAAATTCTGGTCAATGTTGCCAAGGGTATCGAGGTTGGAACGGGTAAGCGGATGTCGGAAGTACTGCTTGAAGTGCTCTCCTCTCTGAAGCCCGAACAGGTTGCAGCGCTCTATGGACCAAGCCATGCCGAAGAGGTAGCAAAAGAGCAGCCCACGACCGTGGTTGCCTCCTCACCGTCGCTCCGGACGGCAGAGATTGTGCAGGAGATCTTTCGTACCAACATGTTCCGCGTCTATGTCAATAACGATATCATAGGAGTTGAAACCGCCGGTTCAGTCAAGAACATCATTGCGATTGCTGCCGGTATCTCCGATGGCATCGGGTATGGAGATAACGCAAAGGCGGCCATTATCACGAGAGGTCTTGCCGAAATCTCAAGGCTCTGCATACGGCTTGGAGGGGATCCAGTCACCCTCTCCGGACTTTCGGGAATCGGCGATCTCGTTGTTACCTGCCTATCACGCCACAGCAGAAACCGTTATGTCGGCGAAGAGATAGGCCGGGGTCGCACACTTGATGATATTATCAGCCAGATGAATATGGTTGCAGAGGGTGTGCACAGCTCAAGAGCGGTTTATGAGCTCAGCAGCAGACTCGGAGTTGAAATGCCTATTACCCAGGCGGTCTATGAGATGCTCTTTGAACGCAAGCCTGCCCGGCAGGCGATTTTTGAGCTCATGACCCGTGATCCCAAATCGGAACGGGATTAATCGGTTTTACGCTTCGGGTACTCATACCAGACCTTTTTCCCCTTGCCGTAAGCCGCATCCTTCCACATCGCGATCTCCAGATCGATCCTTACCATGCCGCAGGTCTCCATACTCTCCATGTGAGCAGCTGAAAGCAGGTTTGCAAACTCCGTAATGGTCGGATTGTGCCCGAAGATCACGGCTGTTTCGATACTTTCGGCCATCTCCTGTATGATGGCAAGAATCTGGTCGGCCCTTCCCTCGTAGATCTCCATTCGCCTGACGATCTTCTCCTTCGGGTAATCAAGGATTTCACAGAAGAGCTCTGCTGTAGAGATAGCCCTGTTTGCCGGACTGGAGATGACAAGATCGGCGGCTACTCCCATTGCCTTCAGCATTGCGGCCATGAGTGAAGCGGTGTGCTCTCCCCGACTGTTCAGAGACCGGTCAAAATCGCCTGTCTGAGCATCCGCCCAGTTTGATTTTGCATGACGGACAAGGCAGATGGTTTTCATGTGCGGGGTTTGAGGTACTGTTTTTTAAGCTCTATGACTCTCCGGTACGACAGGTCGATACGTCTGGGTGTTACCACTCTTTTCTCTACAAGGGATCGGATAATTTCCGTTGCCTTCGTGGCAATTGCAGGGTCCCATGAGGTGTTGTTGCCGAAGAGCAGAACGTCCACACCGGCATCAATGGCCAGCCGGATGGCCTCTTCAAGCCCGTAACGGTCTGCGATGGCCTTCATCTGCATATCGTCGCTGATAACCACACCCCTGAATCCGAGCTTTTTGCGGAGAAGAGCGGTGATGGTTGATTTTGAAAGCGTTGCCGGATAAATCGGATCAAGTTTTGCGTTGAACACATGTGCGGTCATGATTGCGTCGCGGTAACCGGACGCAATCATGGCGCGGTAGGGCTCAAGCTCTTTTTCGGACCAGCTGTTCGTTATATCGGTAAAATCCTTGTGCGTATCGGTCGTTGAACTGCCGTGCCCAGGAAAATGCTTCAGGGTGGCAATGATACCCTCGCGGTTGAAGGTTTTGACCGTCAGCCGGATATTCGGGACGGCAATTTCTGGATCCCCCGAAAAGCTTCGCCCGAGCTTTCCGATAACCGGATTGTCCGGATTAACATTCAGATCAGCTACCGGGGCAAAATTCAGCCCGATATGCATTGCCTGCAATGTCCGGGCCGTCAGGGCGGCAGCGGTGGTTGTGCTGTCGGGATTGTTGAGGGTTCCGAGATGCTCAGCCGAAACGCTCGGGGGAAATCCGAACTTCGCCTTGAGGCGGTTGACCCTTCCTCCCTCCTGGTCAATACCGATCAGGAGGGGGATGGCTGAGAGCTTTTGCAGTTCAAGCGTCAGGAGCGAGAGCTGTTCAGGGCTGCTGATGTTTCTGGATGGTGCGTGCAGTGGAACGTCATAGTCAAAGAGTACAATACCGCCGATCCGGCGTTCAAGGATATCTTCAGCAATGTCGGGAGATTCTGCCACCGAGAGCCCCCTGAAGCCGATCATCACCATCTGGCCGATTTTTATGGCAAGGCTGTCCGGTCTTTCGGAAGCGAATGCCGTAAAGGAGGAGGTAAGCAGCAGGAAGAGCGCTGCAACCGTCAGAAAGATTTTTTTCATGAATGTCGGTGTTGCAGCAAGGGCGTTAACGGGTTTTTTGTTCATCTTACGGGGCCTGCTTCACCATGCAAGTAAGGCCCCGGCAACTCAATGTATCTTTTTATCCTGCTTTTTTACCGGTGATGGTCAGCTCTCCTCCGGCGAGATCAACGGCAACCTCATCACCCTCCTCTACCGCTCCGGAGAGAATAAGTTCCGAAACCCTGTTGGTGATCTTGCGCTGCATCACCCGTTTGAGAGGCCGGGCGCCGAATGCCGGGTCAAATCCCGCATTGGCAATCCATTCAAGGGCACCATCGGTGATGGTCAGTTTGATGCGCTGGCGCATTGCGGTCTCTTTGATACGGTCGAACTGTATGTGCACAATTTTTTTCAGCTCTTCGCGTGTGAGCGGCGTGAAGAGGATGATCTCGTCAATACGGTTGAGAAACTCCGGTTTCACCTGCTGTTTCAGCAGCTGGAAGAGCTTCTCCTGGAGGCCCGAAAGCAGAGCCTCACGGTTTACACCATCGAGTTTTCCCATCTCGGCCTGGATCATCTGTGCGCCGATATTACTGGTCATGATGATGATGGTGTTCTTGAAGTTCACCGTATGTCCCTTGCTGTCGGTCAGGCGTCCATCGTCAAGTATCTGCAGGAGGATGTTGAAGACGTCCGGGTGCGATTTCTCTATCTCGTCAAGCAGCACAACGGAAAATGGTTTGCGCCGTACTGCTTCGGTAAGCTGCCCGCCCTCCTCATAACCCACATAGCCGGGAGGTGCTCCGACCAGCCGGCTTACGGTGTGGGACTCCATATATTCGCTCATGTCGATGCGTATCATGGAGTCCTCATCATCAAAGAGATAGTCGGCAAGAGCACGGGCAAGCTCGGTTTTGCCGACACCGGTCGGCCCGAGAAAGATAAAGGAGCCGATAGGGCGCTTCTCGTCCCCCATCCCCGCCCTGGAGCGTTTTACCGCCTCACTGACCGCCGTGACGGCATCCTCCTGCCCGATCACCCGTTTATGCAGCTCCTGTTCAATCAGGAGCAGCTTCTGGCGCTCACCCTGCAGCATCTTGCTGACCGGTATTCCTGTCCATTTGGAGACAATATCGGCTATATCCTCCGCATCAATCTCCTCTTTCATGATCAGGTCGCCTCCGGCCTTCTTCTCTTCAATTTTCAGGCGGTTCTCTTCAAGATCGTGTTCAATCTGTGCGATTTTTCCATAGCGTATCTCTGCAACCTTGCCATAATCGCCCTGACGCTCAAACTCCTCGGCCTGAACCCGGAGCTCTTCTATCTGCGATTTAAGGGTGCGGGAGGACTGTATCAGCTCTTTTTCGCTATCCCACCGGGCCTTGATGACGGTCTGCTCCTCGATAAGGTTTGCGAGCTGTTTTTCAATCTCCTCCAGTCGTTGTTTTGTATCAGCGATGCCCATAGTTTTCCGGTATTTGATTACGGACTGTGAATAAGAAATATTGTTGTAAATTTAAGGCTTAAATTATCAAAGTCACAAGAGGCATAGAGCTTTAAGCCATAAAAGTATAACGGGTAACAACGTGCAAAAGTTCTCGATCGGTTCACTCTCCATTCCGGATACCTCAGCTCCGCTCATTATTGCCGGACCCTGTCTGATCGAAAACAGGGCAATGGCGGTAAAAACAGCCGAAGAGCTTCAGCGCATCAGCAGAGCGGAAGGGGTAGGTTTTATTTTCAAGGGCTCCTACCGCAAGGCAAACCGCACTTCCGGCTCCTCTTTCTCCGGTATCGGTGATGTAGAGGCGCTTGAAATACTTGACGAAATCCGCACTACCTACCGGATGCCGGTAGTGACCGATGTACATGAAACCAGGGATGTAGCGCTTGCCTCCCGCTATGTTGATGTGCTGCAGATACCGGCCTTTCTCTGCCGTCAGACCGAACTTCTTGTTGCTGCCGGAGAGAGCGGGCTTGCCGTCAACATCAAGAAGGGGCAGTTTATGGCCCCGGAAGATATGCCACTTGCCGCTGCCAAGGTGGCCGGGACGGGTAACCAGAGGGTCATGCTGACCGAACGGGGATCAAGTTTCGGCTATCACAATCTTGTAGTTGATTTCCGTGGTCTGGCCAAAATGGCTGAATCAGGATACCCTGTTATCTATGACGCAACGCACAGCCTTCAGCTTCCAGGCGCGGGCAATGGTGTTTCGGGCGGAGAGCGCCAGTATATGATGCCTCTTGCACGGGCGGCGGTCGCAGCGGGGGTGAACGGTCTCTTCTTCGAGGTTCATCCCGATCCATCGAATGCACTGTCGGATGCAGCCACACAGGTTGCTCTTGATGAATTCGGAACTATTGTCAAACAACTGCTCCATCTTTACCGGTGTGTGCAGTCGCTTCATTCACTCTAAACCACTATACCTGTGGCCGGTTTTCAATATTTCGGGATGCAGCCTTCACAGGCCGATCCATCAACACGTATAGAGCAGGCACTCAAAATTGTCCGGGCAGTTGTTTTTCCGGTTGACGGTGTCCTCAACGGTGGAAGGATCACCTTTGACAGCCGGGGAGGTGAACTCTGCTCAATTTCGGTAAGAGATGCCGTGGCTATCAGGGAGGGATTGAAACAGGGGTTGATGATTGCCGTCATCTCCGGGCGGGATGCCGAAGCGTATCGGCCCCTGCTCGAAAATCTTGGTGTAAGCGATCTCTCGCTCAATTCCGGGGATCTTTTGAAGGCCTACGAGAGTTTCCGTGATGCTCACGGGCTCACTGACGAGGAGTGTGCATACATCGGTGACGATATCGGCGATATTGCCGTACTTGCAAAAGCCGGCCTGCCCGTTACACCGATTGACGGGGCTGATTATCTCAGAAACCGTGTCGGCTACATTGCCGGTTATGAAGGCGGTAATGGGTGTTTGCGGGAAATTATCGAACTGATTCTCGCCCAGCAGGGAAAGTGGATCTACACCGAGCAGCCTCAGGAGGAGAGTGAAACGGAGAGCTGAGTGGCTGGATGGCGGTTGTCATTCCGAACGAAGAGAGGAATCTGATTGGAACAGATCCGGAAGAAGAGATCTATCCTTTCAGTCGGGATGACATGGGGAGGGTGAGATAAAAATGTGGAATGGTCGAAATGACAACGGGCGGCGGGAGCGATCTTACCGGATTTCGGCAACTGCTTCCGGGTTGAGGATCGCGGCGGTTTCCGCCAGAGTGAGCAGTCCGACTATATTGGTGCCGTGATTTGGTTCAATGTGCACATCTCCCCGGTACTCTGCTCCCTTTTCAAGTGCCTGCTCAAGGGCCTCTATCTTCCCCAGCAGACTGTAGGCTGCTGATTGCGGCGTAGAGCAGGAGACAGGAGGATTCTCCGCACCATGCAGATAGTACCCTTCCGGAAGCATCTCCATATCCGGGTAGTCATGCCAGTGGGTCATGGATGCCCCGTAGCGGCCAAGATGAGCGGGGAAGAGCTCATCCGGCCTGAGTCTCATGAGGATGCTTGCTGTTATGGCATTTCCCAGTGCGTGGGCCAGAATAGTCAGGGTGTCGAACGACGGCTTGGCACCTCCCGAAGGTGAAACACCAGCAGGGGTCTTCAGCCATGCTCTGCCTCCGCTTATACCGATTTCCACCAGATCATGCTGAGGGTCAAGATGATGCTTCCGGCATCCGGATCGGGTTGTGATAACGCTCACCTCCGGAACCGGCACAAGGAAGGTTTTACCTGCGGCCACGATCCGCACCGTGCCCTCGTGCTCCATTTCACGCTCCTCACTACCTGTTTCATCACTGCAGAGGATTGCCGGCTGCACCGCAACAGGGAGCTGCCGGGCAAAGAATCCGTAGCTCATACCGCTGCGCTGGTCGAGATAGCGGGCAACGATCCGCTTGTAAAAATCGCTTCGGTATGCAAGCCCGGCGGTGGAGGTGTGGGTGAGCAGGCAGTGGTTATCGCGCCACAGTCTGCTGCACTCTGCAAAATCCTTGCCCACAGTCCGAAACAGCGGCGTATCGGTCTGGAGAGCGCCAGGTTTCATATCAAGATCCTCCGGCCTTGGAGGAACAACCTGAGCCGTAAGTTTCGGCACCAGCGTGCAGCGGACATCCTCCACCGCAGGAAGCGGGGTGTTGAAGGTTACGACACCCCCGTTCATGGTGCAGATGGTCCATGAACGGTCGGTGACAAAGATCAGGATATGCACCATGTCGCGGGCAAGCCTGCCGACTATTGCGTCAAGTCGCTCCTGCGGGAGGGCCTCGGTGGTGAGCGGCGGCGGTTCGTCGTAGATGCCGACAATGATATTGTTGTAGAGCGTTGAAACCCGGTTGATTGCGAGCATATCGTCGGTAAAAGAGCCCGGAGCAAAGACAACCGTACCGGGGAGGAACCGGCCGTCACTGCCCGAGGCCTCCTCTTCAGAGAGTACGGTGATCTCCAGTGAGTTCATAGCCGAAACCAGTGCAAGGCAGAACTGTTCAAGGCGAACCGGGAGCAAAGGTGCGGGGTAGATGACCGGCCTGATTTTGCGGCACATCCCCTCAATGCTGAGCGGAGTTTCAGCAGGAATGCCGAGGAACTGGTGGAGAGTGCCGGCACTGATATTGATTCCCATGGGTGCCTCTATTTATTTGTTCTGCGATTCGATTGCTTCGTTGGGTGGTGCTCGAAATCCTCATGGACTGCGTGTACACTCCGGTTTCTGCGCTCCGTCCGTCTCGCACTCAAACCGCTCACGACAATAAATAAAGGTACCCGCATAAAGATCTGTTGCCCCGAATGGATTGAAGGTGAGAAGTGCCCGCTCAGAGGCCGAAATTATGCTCGCGTCCCCAGAGCAGTTTGGTCCGCAGGATCTCGCAGTAATCCCGTTTTTCATTGGCGACGAGATGGACCGGTTCCGGCGATTTTCTTATCGTGACCACTTTGCGGGGGTCAAGCATTCTGACCAGATGGCCGTCGCAGTTGAGCGGAAACTCCCCGTCAGGAGCATCAACAGAGACTTCGATTATCTTTTCGTCACTGATAACAATCGGCCGGACGGTCAGCATGTGCGGGCAGATCGGTGTGATGACAAAGACACTCGATTTCGGGGCGATGATCGGTCCACCGGCAGACATGGAGTAAGCTGTTGAGCCGGTTGAGGTGGCAATGATGATGCCATCAGCGCGGTAGGAGCTGAGCAGCTCCCCGTCCAGCTTTATGACAAAGGTCGGAATGCGGGGATAGGCTCCCTTTTCAATCACCACATCATTCAAAGCCCGTAACTGTTGTACATTCCCGTCGATTGAAAGAGAGGCTTCAAGCTGTGAGCGGTTATGGATCGTATAGGTGTTGTTCAGAACCTTTTCTATTGCCGAAAACATTTCAGCCTGGGTGAACTCCGTTAAAAAACCGAGATAGCCGACATTGACGCCGATAACCGGTTTGGTCATGGCGTAGTGGGATGCGAAGAGCAGTGTGCCATCACCTCCCAGCGAGATGAATGCATCGCACTGCCGGTTCAGCTCCTCAATCGGCGCTGATCGTGCTATATGCAGCTTTTCGGCTGAAAGGGTTTCGAAAACATACTCGACATCCCGTTTATCGAGCCAGAGGGCAAGCTCTCTGGCGAGATCAAGTGCGTTCTCCCTTGAAACATTGACAACAATCGCAAATTTCATGAGCGGTTCATCTCTTTAAGGGTTTGATAAAGCCGGTTGGCTTCATCGAAGCGCGATTCAAGCTGTTCAAGGTTGAGAGAGCGTACTTCCTCTGACAGGGCCGTAAGTTCGACGGCAAACCGGTCAAGCTCCGCAGCAATGTTGTCACAGTTGGTTGCAATAATGTCCCGCCAGATCTGCCATGGACTTCCTGCAAGCCGGGCAAGGGTCGCAAAGCCCGGTCCGGTTTTGCTGATCGAATCGCCGCAGTGATTCATAAGGAGGGTCGATAGCAGTTGGGGCAGATGGCTTGTTTTTGCAACCACGAGATCATGTTCTTCGGCGTTCATCGAGAGTGTTGTGCATCCTGCCGACTCAAGCAGTGCAATGAGGAATCTCCCTTTCGGCTCTTCGAGTACACCCTTGTCGTCACAAAGGATCACGCGTCGGCCATGCAGCAACTCCTCGTGGCTTTCACGATATCCCTGCTGCTCCTTGCCGGCCATCGGGTGCATACCGATAAAGTTCAGCTCAAGCTCCCTGGCTTTACGGGCGATCAGCGACTTTGTGCTTGATACATCGCTGACCAGTGTTGAGGGAGGCGCAAGCTGTTTGATCTCCTCCAGCAGGGCAATGTTGATCTCGACCGGAGCCGAGAGGATTATCAGGTCGGCGCTGTAGAGTAGCGACTTCTCTGCGGTAAACCGGTCAAGACCGAGTGCTTCAACCGTGGTGCGGTCACTATCGGTGAAGCATGGGTCAAATCCCTGAAAAAAGATTTTACTCTCACGGGAAAGCGGCGAAAGCTTTATTGCCCGCAAGAGCGACATGCCGATCAACCCGAGACCGATAAACGAGATAGTTCTGATAGGTGGCTGCTCGGTCATGCCGTTAGTTTTGCTTGTTTGCCCGGCTTCCGGGGGCATCAATCGGCACATTCTGTCTGCAGAGAGGGCACTCCTCAGGGGTGAAGCTGATCACTTCCATTGAAAGCACTGAAAACTGTTCGTCAGCAAGCCTTACGCGGCCATTGCTGCGGTCAACCACCGATCCGACTCCGACCAGTGTTGCTCCGGCCGCCTTGACAAGCGCGATCACCTCGGCGACCGACCCTCCTGTGGTGATAACATCCTCAATCACCACCACCCGTTCATCCGGCCCGAGCGTGAATCCGCGTCGAATGGTCATCACGCCATCCTTGCGTTCAGCGAAAATGGTTTTTACTCCGAGCTGGCGCCCCACCTCTGTTCCGACCACGATTCCTCCAATAGCCGGGGATATGACGGTTTCGACTCCCTTGCCGCTGAAATTCCCGGCGATCAGGCTGCAAACCGCTTCGAGGTGTTGTGGGTGCTGCAATACCTTTGCGCACTGAAAATAGGTATTGCTGTGCCGTCCTGAAGTCAGCCTGAAATGACCGTCAAGCAGAGCCCCGGTTGATTTGAAGGTGTCAAGCAGTTCAGATGTACTCATGAATGGTTATGGGTAAGAGTGTCGACAAGAGTTCTATGCCCTAAAGATAAAGAAGCAGTGCCGAAAAGCTAAATGAAAAACTCCTGCTTTTCCGATCCTTTCGTCAGGATTGGAGCAGAATCTCTACCGGTTGCGGGACTCCAGATACTCGGTAAGCAGTACACATGCGGCGGCACTGTCGATTCTCCCCTTTTCCTGTCGCACTTTTCTTGATTTACCGGAAGCTGCAAGGATCTTGCGGGCATCTTTTGATGAGTGGTGTTCATCGACCCGTTCAATTATCAGTTGGGGGAACTCCACGAGCAGCTCTTCTATAAAGCGGTCAATAACGCCGGTCATGGCGTTTGTTTCGCCGTTTCCACTCAGTGGATAACCGATGATTACCCTGCCGATCTCGTCACTGCGGAGCATCTCTTCAAGCATTCCGGAAAGTCCGGCCCGATCGACGGTGCCGACAGGCTGGGCGAAGAGCTGGAGCGGGTCGCTTTTTGCCACACCGATTCGCTTGGTGCCGTAATCGATGGCGATCACTCTTTTTTTAAGTGTAAAGCTCATGAGCAGAGTGGAGTAGGATTGCATAATGGTGACGTATCAATCAAAGATATAACTATACCGGCTATTTTTATCATAGCGGGCGTACCCGCTTATGATCAGGCATACTCCTGACAGCTAAACCTTTTTGCTCTTGCGTGTGTTCCATTTATAAGATCGTTTTGTTCAACAATTCAACAGAAGGGAGGTTCTTATGGGTGCATGGTCACTGTTGCTGATGACAAGTCTGCTGCTTGCAGGCTGTTCGGTACTGGGCAAGCGGGAATCAGCCGAGCCACCGTTTACGGTGCTGGAGAAAGAGGGGGAGATCGAAATCAGGCAGTATGGCGGGATGGTTCTGGCTGAAACGGTTGTTGATGGAGGGTACGGCCAGTCGAGCGGTCAGGCCTTCAGCCGGCTTGCGGGCTATATTTTCGGCAAGAACCGCTCAAAACAGAAGCTTTCCATGACTGCTCCCGTGTTTCAGGAGCCTGCTTCGGAGAAACTCTCCATGACCGCTCCGGTGCTGCAGCAGAAGCAGGGGAACTCCTGGGTGATGTCGTTTGTGATGCCTGAAGGATCAACCCTTGCTTCACTACCCGAGCCTCTTGACCCGTCCGTAACCTTTCGTAAGGTCGGAGCAAAAAAGGTTGCGGTCATCAGTTATTCAGGACTCCATTCCGAAAGCAATCTCCGGAGCTATGCCGAAAAGCTGACGGTATGGCTCGGGAAGAGAGGGTTCCGGTCACTCTCTTCTCCCAGGGCGGCAAGCTACGATCCTCCATGGGCCATTCCGTTCCTTCGCCGCAACGAGGTGCAGATTGATGTTGAGTAAGGCCGATGCCGCCTTGAGGTTTTTTCCTCGTCTGATTATTATTACCTTTTATAAACTACCGCTCACTTAATCAAACCATCAGTATGAAGCCGCTCTACTATTTTCTGACTGCAACGCTTTCGATACTGCTCTCGATCTACATCTTTATTTTCGGCACAGGGGTTAACCATGAGCTGATTGCTATATTTATCGGACTCTGGGCACCGACGATCATCGCTCTCGGTATTTTCAATACCCTGCTCGGCATTCTTGATGAGATGTGTTGTGCGCACAAGAGGATTGAGGGGAGGCAGACAGGCGATGACCGCTAAAATTATGGACCCCGTTAAAAATCTGCTGCGAGCGTTGATTGCTGTGTTGGGCGGTGGTCGGAATCAAATAGAAGCGTGATGAAGCATTTTGGAGCAGTTGCACTGGTTGGTGCGGGCGGGTTTCTCGGCTCTGTGGCCCGCTACGGGGTGGCGCTGCTCTTTCTTCCGCTTGCTCCGGGCTTTCCCTTTTCAACCTTTGCGGTCAACATGCTCGGCAGTTTTCTTATCGGATTGTTGAGCGAGCTTGCAGTTTCGACCACCCTGGTCTCTCCTGAAGCACGGCTCTTTATGGTGACAGGCTTCTGCGGAGGCTTTACCACCTTTTCCGCCTATATGTATGAGCATGCATCGCTGATGAAGGATGGTCAGCTCTTCTTCGCCGGGCTCTACCTTTTCGGCAGCATCGCCGGAGGTCTCATTGCACTTTACTCGGGAATGCTTTTTGCAAAAATCTGGTCATAAAGGAGTCAATTATGGAATTTCACAATTCAGAACTGCTGCGCATCTTTGTCGGTGAACAGGTTCGTTTCGGTCACAATCCGCTCTATGAAGAGATTGTGCGCGAAGCCCGTCTGCATGGTCTTGCCGGAGCAACGGCTTTGAAAGGCGTGCTCTCCTACGGTCACGACATGCTTATCAAGACCTCCAAAATCATGGAGTTCGGTACCAACCTGCCTATGGTTATCGAAAT
>Ga0172376_10005651_pt1 | contig 13866 bp, 16 predicted proteins | sample Lak35m_FD_121114 | JGI IMG/M metagenome (GOLD analysis project Ga0172376, IMG submission 121114) | Freshwater microbial communities from Kabuno Bay, South-Kivu, Congo - kab_092012_35m | ecosystem: Environmental > Aquatic > Freshwater > Lake | place: Democratic Republic of the Congo: South-Kivu...
GACATCGAAGAATACCTCTTCGCCGCACCAGACCTTTTTTGGAACGGCATCTCAGGATTTATGTCTTATGCTCCGACAATAAGCGGATACACGACCGTATACAACGCAAAGTCTCAAGATTATCCCTTCGTGCAGTGTGTCAAATCCCTTCTGCAGTTTTGTGATGAAGTATGCATCGTCGATGGCGGATCGACGGATGGAACTTGGGAGGTCGTTCAGGACCTCGCACAAGTCGAACCTAGAATTGTGATCAAGCAGGTCCCACGAGACTGGAATCATCCTCGTTCGGGAGTATTCGACGGAATGCAAAAAGCAGAAGCTCGCTCGATGTGCACCTCGCAATTTTGTTGGCAGATGGACTGTGATGAAATTGTCCATGAAGAAGACGCAAGCAAGATAAAGGAAATTTGTAAGAAATTTCCGAAAGAAGTCCACATTGTTTCCCTTCCTGTCGTAGAATACTGGGGTGGTCCTGAAAAAGTAAGGGTTGATGTCATGCCGTGGAAGTGGCGGTTGAGCAGAAACCTTCCTAACATCACACACGGGATACCTGCAGAAGCAAGACGCTTTGACAAGGATGGCAATGTGTTTGCAATTGCAGGAGACGGTTGTGACATGATAGACGCAATGTCAGGTCAGCGACTTCCGCACGTCAGCTTTTACAGTCAAGAAATTGACAACGTGAGAAGGGCAGCCCTTCAAGGAAACCAAAAAGCTCTTGAGGCATATCAGGAATGGTTAAATAGAGCGGTCGATCAACTCCCAGGTGTATTCCACTATAGTTGGTACGATCTTGAGCGAAAGATCAAGCTATACAAGAATTTTTGGACACGACACTGGGAAGTGCTGTCGGGAAAAACTTATGTTGATACTGCAGAGTCAAACATGATGTTTGACGTTCCTTGGTCGCAGGTCACAGACAAGATGATTTCAGACCGCGCGAAAGAGCTCAAGGAAAATCTAGGTGGATGGATTTGGCACGAAAAATGGGACGGTGTGACAGTAACTCCACACATAAAGATTACGAAGCTTGAGCCAAAGCTAATGAGGGTAGAATGAACAATATTCACGATTCCGTTTCTAAATTGCTGTCAAAAAAGCTTGAAAAGCACAGGACTTCAACTCTAAGCAAATCAAAATGCATCGAAATATATCAGGACATATTTGAATGCTTCGTAGGACTATTCAACGAGTCCAACGTACAGATTTCAAATGAAGCAATGAATATGCTTTCACAGATGTACTATGACGCAGTCACGATCAATAATAATCAGGAACTAGACCCCAGCATCTTTGAAAAAAGAGCGAGCGCAAAAAACATTGAGACGAAAGAACTTGCAATGCTTGGAACGATGCTAAGTGGGACGCCTTTTGCCGAACCATTTATCTACGAAGTAAAAAGAAGGTCGTAATGAAGCTGGTCACAAACGACTATGGATGTGGAACTTCGTCATCAATACTTGACTATGGAATTCAAGACGTAGTTGTAGTCTCAGAAGGTAATTTTGAGCATCTATTTGACATAGAAGACGACCTTCTCTTCATAGGACACGACTTTCTCTTTTACCTCTGGGACAACGAATTAAAGCTGAAGAAATGGCAGGCAAGGTCTCAGAAGTACGAACACTGGGTGTGGTGCTTTGAAAGAATTGACTCAATTGTTTCAGTGTGGCAGAAGAAAAGTCACATTTCTCTGTCTATTGCTTCAAAGTTTTGTAAAAGAATTCTTGCATGTGACGAAGACGACTGCGACAAATACAAGCTGGATTGGCTACCTCAATGGGCATCAAACAAATTCTTTGAAAAAAGAGAAATAAAACCTAGATCGAATAAAATCCTATTTTCTGGTCAGGCGGGTGGGCCTGAATACTTTATAAGAAACAATCTGCTCAGGGACATCTCTTCCGATCCTGCACTTTCTGCTGTCGTAGAAGTAACAAATACAAGACGATCGCTAGACTGGGAAGGTTATGTCGATAACCTGCTTCAATATTCTACGGTCCTAAATCCTGTAGGTGTCCTTCGAGGACTCAATACACGCGCCTATGAAGCTCTTTACTCCGGTAGGTTGCTGCTACAGCACACCGCGGGAAATTATAGACGACATCAAGAACTTTTGAAGGACTGTCGCTCCATTGTATTCTTCGAGGACATTGAAGGTCTCAGACAAGCTACTTTAGACATAAAAAATACAGTCTTTCCTTTGGACAGTTATTATACAAATAATTCTCTGTATGCAAGAATGAAAGGGATTGGAGTTGATATCAAATGATGCAGGAAAGGCCCTGGTCAGAATACTGTAGAGAATTGCCTCTCATTGCTTGCGTCGGTTTAATGGACGAATGGATGACTATTTATGCATGTCTGCAGAATGCATCGTTAGTTTTTGATAAGATTGTGGTCTGTGGTGAAAGCGCTTCAGAACGTGCGCTTAGTTATCTCGTAAAGTTTAAAACGGATCATCCAGACTTAGCACACAAGGTAGAGTTTGTTGAACTAGGTTACTATGATCCTTGGCCTTGGCTCAGATGCCCGCGCCCTGGAAAAGAATATTCCTCTATTGAGGAAATTCCTAAAGGGTCATGGGCAAAGTCGATGAACAAGAGATTCAATTGGACTCGTGCAAAATATCCTAACTCTCTCATTATGTCTCTCCACAGCGATGTAATCATGTTTAAGAATTCTCGGGATAGGATCTATGATCGATTTGCTGCGATGAAGAATCCTTTCTTGGATTCTGAGTGGTTCTGCATGTCGTATGTGGCAGGATTCGACAAGCTTACTGCTCCTCACATTTTGGACAAAAATGGAGTAAAGCAGAAAGATCCTACTCTAGCACAGAGAGTATGGTACGACTATCCGGGCGACTGGGGATTGTGTGGGTGCTATGCTTCTTCTCTGCTTACTGTTGGTCCTGATCCTATTTCCTCGTACGCTGAGTGCTTCTTCCCGTGGAGCAGCGTAACTCAAATGGAGAAGAAGGGTCATGACACCAATCCTCCTTATGCGGCACACTTAGGATGGTGCAAAGACTCATTTGCAAACACTCCGCATCACGACCCAAAGACGTTTGAGACCATCGAGAGTCTGAATTACAGTTTCGTTAGAATACAAGACGTTTCAAGATGCTACTATCCAAACCATGTCTATCTCGACGACGACGGCATTTTCAGATACAAAAACAGTGAAAGAGAGTAAGAGCTTGCAAGAAGAACTAGCTAGACTTCCAATAGTTGTTTCTTTAGTTGTGAGAAACAACGAAGAGACAGTACTAGACTGTCTTCGAAGCACGTCGAAACTTGCCGATATTACCATCGTCACTCTGGAAAATTCAACAGACTCTTCGGCTGAAGAGATAGACAAGCATATTAGAAGAGACAGACCAAACAATTTCTTCGTATTCGATCTAACCAGACAGAATCCTTGGCCTAATGTTCATAATTTAACTCACGAAGTTGAGATATGCAAGTCTCTCTACAAGAATTTGAATCTCACCAGAAGCATTGTTGCTGATGCGTTATGGGTTGCAGTTGACCCGAGAGTTTTAGTCTACGAAAATGCAAGACAGATAATCTATGAAGAAGCACTGGTCTGGAAAAATACAAATCTTGAACATGCATTCCTCAAAGTCGATAATCTTGCACAGTCTTTCATGCCATTCATGAGACTAAAAAGTTCTATATTTCCGGGTCCAGAGACGCTATCAAGAGAAAAGACAATGATGTATGCAAAAATTAAAGACCAAATTGGACTTCTAGAAGCTCCTTGGACTTCTAGGAGTGTAGGCGTCTGTCTAAAAAGAGGTGAATCATGAGAATGATTGTTACGGGAGGAAGAGGTTTCATTGGCAGTCATTTTGTAGAGCTAGCTTTGAGCAGAGGACACGATATTATCGATATTGATTGCATGACTTATTGTGCAAACAAGACACTCCCTTTCGACAACAACCCTCGATACAAACATGTATATGAGAACATCGTAGACATTAGGCACCTACCGTTCTGTGACATAGTTGTCAACTTTGCTGCAGAGACGCACGTAGATAACTCAATCACATACAGTGGAAACTTTGTTCGTTCTAACTTAATGGGTGTGCACAACCTTCTTGAACTCATCAGAGGAAAGGTGTACGAAAGACCGAAGTTTGTACAGATCAGTACTGACGAAGTATACGGTGATCGACTTCAGGGAGAATTTCACGAAGAAGACCCGCTGTCACCTTCTAATCCCTACAGCGCGACTAAGGCCGGCGCCGAACACCTAGTAACTAGTTACGCCAGAACATACGACATGCAGTATTTAATCACTAGAAGTTCTAACAACTACGGACCGCGTCAGTACGAAGAGAAACTCATAGCAAAATCGATTGATTGTTTAAGGAATGGAAGAAAGATTCCTCTTCACGGAGATGGATCTTATATGAGAGACTGGATCTATGTCGTGGACAATGCACGTGCAGTGCTAGACCTCGTAGAGAGCAATATCACAAATGAGACATTCAATATATCAGGTGGTGTCCATTTGACCAACAAACAAGTAGTAGAGCAAGTCTGCAAGTGGTTCGGGTATGATGATTGGCAGAGTCATGTAGTCTACACCGAGAACCGCTTAGGTCAAGATTTGAGATATTCGATATCTAGTGAAAAGCTTAGAAAGAACAACATAACACTACCTCAAAGAAAGAGCTTGCTTGATTTCTTGGAGGAGAGATGAGGCATTTCTATACACTAGGTGATTCTAGATATCTACCTCATCTATGCACTCTGATTGACAGTATTTTTGATAAGTTTACATGCGAGTATCGTGTGCACGTGTTAGCACTTGATGATAAAGTTGAGAAGTTTCTCAGACAGAAGAAAGAAGATTCTCGATTGCAGGTTGTTTCTTTCAAAGATCTCAACCAAGACTTTGAGATACGATCGATCAGATACCTCCCACCAAGCAGAGAAGCAATATCGAACGCAGGATCTTCAAACAAAGATCCGGGATTTGTTCAATATTGCTGGTCATTGTCGTCTTGCTTTGGTAAATGGCTGATGGAAAGACTTGACGTCTCCGTCACCTATATCGATGCAGACATCATGTTCTTCTCAGACATTGAGCCCTTCTTCAAAGAACTTGGTGACAAATCTATCGGTGTAGTTCGTCACAGAATCCCTTACTTGTATACAAGTGGTGAGTTCAACGTAGGTGTGGTCCACTTCAAGAACGACGGCCCGGGAAGATCGGCACTTCGTAGATGGTCACATTTCATGTCAGATCCTAGAAATAGCTACTCACTCGGATTCGGTTCTTGTGGAGACCAAAAATACCTAGAAGCGCTAGAGCTCATCTACAGGAAGGACTTTGCTGTCATCGACAGATTTTTTGGACATCTTGCCCCATGGAACGTCACTACACACAGATACGAAGATGACAAGATAGTCTGGGAGAATTGCAAGCAAGACTTGGTCTATTTTCACTTCGCTCATTTCGTTCTAGAGGAGCAGGGTTATAGAGCTTCCTACGCAAAGGAATGGATCTGGGGTGATCCTCTTTCAGTTCATCCCTTTGTAAACAGAGTGTACGATGCCTATTATAATAAGATGAGATCCTATTCTGAGGAGATATCGAAATGCGAATAGCTGCTGCGATGATCGTACTAAACGGAGATCACGTTCTAGAGCAATCGATTAAAAGCATCTATGACGCAGTCGATGAGATACTAATTGCGGAAGGTCCGGTCAAGTACTGGCAAGAAAGAGGTGTGTCAGCATCTAGCGATGCTACGCTAGACATCATCAAGAGCTTCAACGACCCAGAGAAGAAATTGAAGTGGATCTCTTCCAAGTACATCGAGAAAGATGACCAGTTTCAGTCTGCTCTGAACTTGATGTCTAAGAATCCTGACTATCTTCTTCAGGTCGATGCCGACGAGGTGTGGTCAGAAGAGTCTCTGGTTGGTCTCAGAAAACTCTTGAAAGAAAGGCAACCTATTTCTGTGGGGGTACATTCTCATACTTTTGTGGGTGGTTTCGATAGAGTCTTGAGCGGTTTCGAAGAGAAGACTGACAATTTTCTAAGAGTCTTCAAGTGGGAAGACGGATGCAAGTTCTTGACACATAGACCGCCCACTATTTCCTACGCTGATGGAAGAAGAACACGTGGAAGAGGTCACGTAGACTCTGACGAAGCTAGAGACTATTACGGTGTCGCTATGTGCCACTATTCATACGTCTGGCCGTCCCAAGTGAAGTCTAAGATCGAGTACTATCGTTCAAAAGTATCGATACAGAACTGTATTCCTGACTTCTACGAATCTTACTGGCTTCCTTGGACTAAGGCTGCAGACGTAGAAGAGAAGTGGTCAATAGAACAAAAGATCTTAGGCATGCATGAGTTCAAACCAGAAGTTAGAGGGCCGGCGTTCACGAAACCCTATACGGGTAAACATCCGAAGTACGTCATAGAAAGTTTTTCTAGTCTAAAAGAACGTCTAGAAAAAGAAATGACATGAAAAAGTGGGTAGAAGACAATGCAATTATAGAGCAAATGATTGCTGCAAGCAAGGGGACTCTGTGGGGTAATAGACTTGAAAGCGCAGGTCATTATCCGCTTCTCAAGCACTGCTTGGATGAAGCTGGACAAGATGGTCTATTGATAGACTTAGGATGTGGCGCCGGCGACGTATCAAGAGTATGGATGGGAGACTATCTCGGATTAGACTTAGATTGGGTGATCGAGAAAGTAGCAAGAGTGTGCAATAATTCCAATTATCTCGCGTTCAGTCTCTGGGATCACATCCCACGCCTACCAGAAGCTAATTGCTTGCTTATGAATGCATTCCTAGATGTTCAAGAGAATCCTGAAGAAGCATTAGAGAGAGTGTTGAACAGCATAGCTTGCAAATGGGTCATAATCCATAGACAGAAGATTGGGAGAAGCGATGACTTCTCTCTCGGCACAAGCTATGGTAACTCTTCGGTTCCTGTATCGGTGATGTCGGTAGATACAGTCAACAAGTTTCTCAAACGTGCAAAAGAGTCTAAAGTATTTCACTGGGATTGCGAGTATCATACAATCATGATGAGGATGACATGAAGTTTGTCGACTTGAGTTACGAGAACAGCAGAGCATCACACTCAGTTGTCGATCTATTTAATAGCATTAGTGAATCAGGTCACTACCTTCTAGGGACTTATCTCAAGTCGTATGAAGACAAGTTTACAGTCGACCAAGAGTCTACCTACTGCGTCGGAGTGAAGAATGCTACTGATGCGCTAGCAATTGTGTTCAAGCTTCTCAACTGTCACGAGAAGACTGTGATTGTTCCGCAGTTCGGAGCTTACCCGACTGTAATGGCAGCTCTTCAAGCCGGTGCCAAGAAAATCATGGCAGCGCCTATCAATGAAAAATACTGCCTCGACCTAAGCGATGTCGAAGTTCCAAAGAATTCTATCATAGTTCCCGTGAATTTGTTTGGTAACGAATCAGACCTAGACAAACTAGATATGATTGCTGACAGCAAATCATGTACTATTGTTGAAGACTGCGCACAGTCAACGGGAATTCCACGAAAGAAGAGAAAGAACGTTGCTGCGTCTATTCACAGCTTCTATCCAACAAAACCTCTTGGGTCGAGAGGGGATGGAGGCGCGATTCTCACTGATAACGAAGAACTAGAAAACGAAGCAAGAAAAGCTAGATTCTACGGGCTCAATGTCGGTCTAATCGACTCTTGGGGATTCAACAGCAGAATGGACGAGTGGCAGTCAGCTTTCTTGACTAGAAAGCTTGATTACTACAGAGCAATGAACGAGACTAGAAGAAGTAATGCCAGGATCTTCAATGCTGCTCTGGGCAGAGAGATTAAAGCGACGCAGACAGAGAATTGTGTATTCCATCAATATGTCACGCTCTGGAGAGACAGAGACACTGTGCAAAAAAAGTTGAATGATTGTGGAATTCCTACCATGGTTCACTATCCAAAGCTGATTAGTGATATGCCGTTTCTGCAGGACAAGATTATCAAGTCACCTTGCAAAAGAGTCAATGATCATATTTTGTCTCTGCCCGTGGGCCCTCACCTGCGTGCTGAAGAAGTTGATAAGATTGCTGAGACATTGAAAGGTATGAGAGATGAAACAATTAGATTTGAAGAAGTCTAAGTCATTCAGATCGTCATCTGATGTAAGAGGAAGCCTTGCAGCTTTCAATGCATTTGATGAGTTTCCGACTAAGAGAGCTTTCGTGGTGTCTTGCAAGAGAGGGAGCTGGAGAGGCAAGCACTATCACAAAATCACTACTCAGACCATCTTTGCTCTTTCAGGAGAACTAGAGATACGAGTAACTGATGTCTCGGGGGAAGTCTCTTCGGGAATCATGACGGCAGGCACGTGCTTCACACATTATCCCTACACGCAGTTCGAATTCTGTTCTATTTCAGACGAATCTCAACTTTTAGTACTGTGCAACACTGTTCATGATCCGTCGGACTACTATGTCTTGTAAGATTACGGGATGGTACGGTCGGACCGGTAACAACTTACAGCAGATTACAAATGCTATCTATTTTGCCATGAAGAATAGACGTAAGCTCGAATGTAATCTTCTCCATGAAATTTTTAATCCTTTTGTAGCTGACTTCAGTCAAGGAAGCGATCCGCAAGAGACGAATTCTTACTTCTACTACTACAGAGAAAGCAAAAAAGTCATCAGCTCGCCAGCAGAATTTAAATGCGATCCAAACGAATGTGACAGCATGAGATCAGACATCTCGAAGTCATACGTTAGGAAATTGCTAAATTTCAGAATCGATAACTTAGAACCTTATGACATCAATACGCTTGTCATTCATTTGAGATGTGGTGACATTTTTAGCAAGAGTCCCCACGATTGCTATGTTCCGAATCCCATCTCCTATTATAGAGAAGTGATGAAGAGATTCGACAAAGTAGTTGTAGTGTCAGAAGAACCAGATAACTTTATTGTCAAAGAACTGCGCCGCGACAATAAAGTTCAAGTAATATCTTCGAACGGGAGATCAGACTTTTTAGCTCTACTAAGAGCAAAGTCACTATGCACATCGGGTGTAGGTACTTTTAGCATAGCAGCTGCACTCTTATCAATGAATATTCAGAATTTGTATTGTACGAGTCTGTATCTAGACAACCACTTGAACCCAGACATGCTCAAGCATGTTCAAGAGATCAATGTCCATATGACACAAATAGATGAAAATGAGTACATTAAGATAGGAAAGTGGGAATGCTCTAGTGACCAGTTAGAGAAGATATTGAAGTATGAGGTCAGTAGAACATGAGCTATTTGACGCCCATGATGTCTAGTAGTGAACTAAGCCTCTTAGAGAAATACGTCACTTCACGGACATCTGTATGTGAGTATGGCTCCGGGGGATCAACTGCTTGGCTGTCTCAGAGAGCAAAAACAGTCTACTCGATCGAACACAACGCTGAGTGGTACGAAAGAACAACCAGAAGCTTAAGCTTGATTTTATACAAGAATGTGGAAATTCGTCTCGTTCAGAACGCTAAAAGTTGGGATTCTACCACGGACGGATCGTACGAAGATTTCGAAGAGTACATCAGAGCACCTGAAAAGTCTGATATTGATTTTACCTTCTTCTTCGTAGACGGTCGTGCAAGAGTAGAATGTTGCAAGTTCATATCGGAGAAATTTCCGGATGCTACAGTAGCTTTTCACGACTACATCAACAGAGCAAACGATACGGAGCACAACTACGCTAGAGTGTTGAAGTACTTAGACTTGATTGAAGAAGTTGATACACTAGCAATCTTTAGGACAAAGAGGTGATCTTTGAGAATCTTTACGCAGAAAAGCAATGTTGTTCTTGGTGAAGAAGACGTAGTCTGGGATTCAGTAAGAATAGAAGCTGCAATCAAACCTGAGTACATAGAACACTTCAAGAGACAACTTCTTCTACTAGAAGTGTCAAAAAGTGACGTACGAGTCTTGTTCGACGGCGGTGGCCGCCAAGACAGACACGAACTCATGATTGAGCTCTTCAAAAGATCTTTCGAAGACTTTCCTTCACCCAATACTATTAGATTCTGGACTTTCACGGGAGATAATAGACCTACGAGCGCCGTTAACGGCCAACCGCTCTTCTCTATATCCGGACCCAGATTTCAGTCCGACTACGTTATTCCTGATCCATACGTACTCAGATGGCCTCAGGCGGGCGTTGGAGACTTTCATGCTTACTGCGAAAAGATAAGACAAACTTCACAGAAAAAGCCTATCAAATTATCTGCGGTGTGGAGAGGCCTGACATCACAGCATGCTGTCAGGAAATTTATTGTTAAAAATTGCGAGGCGCTAGGAGGAATGTTCGATCTCAAAGACACCCTCCCAGACACTCAAAGAAAAGACTTTGTTCAGATGTCTGACCTACCAGAGTGGGCAGTCCTAGTTGACATGCAAGGTCATGGTTACTCAGGAAGACTCAAGTATCTCTTGCACGCGTACAGACCGGTCATTGCGTTCGAGAGACTAGATTGGGACGCAGTCACTATGTGTCTCGAGCCCGGGATTCACTACACTCTATGTGCACCTGACATCAGCATGTTTCAGTACAATGTTCGAAAGTCCATGGACATGTACGATGACTACGTGAAGAGAAGTACAGACACTGTGAGCCTCGTCAAGAGTCTGACGAGTAGAAAAAATGTGTCACACATGCTTGTCAAGAAGATCCGGACTGTTGTAGGATGACTTCATGCACACCATGCATCAGGTGATAGGACCGGCTCTTCGAGCTGCAAAAAAGGAATTTGAAACATGCTTTACATGAAGCCTCAAGAGATCGTAGAGAGATTTGGACCACTTCACGGTGTGCTTCATGTTGGAGCACACGAAGCGCAAGAAAGAAATGACTACATTGACGCTAATATCGAAAAACGGGTATGGGTCGAAGCTAATCCAAAGATCGTTTCAAAGCTTGTAGAAAGTATCTGTGGACTGCAAGATATCGTGGTCAATGCTGTCATCTCAGAGCGAGACGACGAAGACATCGAACTCAACGTAGCTAGCTTCGATCAGTCTTCTTCTATCTTACCCTTGAAAATGCACAGTCTCTTCTATAGAGACATCGTGTACACTGGCAGGTATCTAGCGAAGTCCACATCACTAAAGACGGTTCTCGACTCAGTCCCAGACTCTCAAAATCTAGACTTCATTAATCTCGATATTCAGGGTGTAGAGCTTCGAGCCTTAAGAGGTCTGGGCAACAGAATCCAGCAGTTTAGAATTGTATATGCTGAAGTCAATACACTAGAGCTATACGAAGGGTGTGACATGATGCATGACTTAGATGCTTTTCTTCAGGTCAACGGATTTGACAAGATCGGCTACAAAATCTATGAAAACGATGGCTGGGGAGATGCACTTTATGTGAGGAAGATGTGAAGACAGCACTCGTCACGGGCGTCACGGGTCAGGACGGTTCCTACCTCACTGAACTACTCCTCTCCAAAGGTTACCGAGTAGTCGGTGTCAAACGTAGGTCCTCTGTCATCAACACGGTGAACGTAGACCACCTGTACGACCACCCGAACTTCCGCATGGTCTACGGGTCCATGAATGACGTGGGTTCCATGTATCGAATCCTCTCCGAGGTGAGACCGGACGAGGTCTACAACCTTGCCGCACAGTCACATGTCCGCACATCATTTGACGTGCCCGAGGAGACAGTGGACACAGTGGGAATGGGTGTCATGAGGCTCCTCGAGGCAGTGAGAAACACGTGCCGCCGAGCTCGATTCTACCAGGCATCATCCTCGGAGATGTACGGGGATAACATGGACCCGATGAAGAACGAGGAGACTCGAATGACACCAGCTTCTCCGTACGCCGCTGCAAAGTTATTCTCGCATAACCTTGTGAGAAACTATAGGATGGGTTACGGAATGCACGCTTCCTCAGGCATCCTCTTCAATCACGAGTCTCCGAGGAGAGGAGAGACGTTCGTCACTAGAAAGATCACTCGTGCTGCTGCTAGAATAAAGCTTGGAAAGCAAGACGTCTTGAAGCTCGGCAATATGGATGCCTACAGAGACTGGGGATTTGCTGGCGACTACGTCGAGGCGATGTGGCTGATGCTGCAGCAGGACAAGCCCGATGACTACGTCATCGCGACAGGTGAGACACATACTGTCAGAGAATTTGTGGAAGCAGTGTTTGATTTGGCGGAACTAGACTACAAGAAGTACGTCCAGATCGATCCTCGACTTTATCGCCCCCACGAAGTACCTCATTTGCTCGGTGACTCAAGCAAAGCTCAAAGAGTTCTCGGTTGGAAACCAAAGCATACTTTCAAGGATCTAGTCAAGATGATGTATCAAGAAGACTTTGAAAAGGAAGTTGGATGAAAGCGACAGTCTTTGGTTCGTCAGGTCTTTTAGGAAATGCTCTTGTAAAAACTGCACCAAAAGGAAGCATACTTTGCTGCCCGAAGTCCAGTGAAGTGGATCTGAGAGACATCAATAGCGACGGATTCTTCGGTGAGATTTTATCGCACAAGGACCTATGGATCAATGCAGCTGCAAAAGTTGGAGGTGTAAAGTCAAATACTGACTTTGTAGGAGAATTCTTTAGAGACAACATTCAAATCGGCAACAACGTCATCGAACGTGCCCGACTTCACAGTGTGAAGAAGGTTGTTTCAATTTTGTCGACCTGCATCTATCCTGATGCGCCTTATATCAAGTATCCCCTGACCGAAGATCAACTGCATCTAGGACCCCCGCACGAGTCAAACTTTGGGTATGCATACGCAAAAAGGATGATCGATGTTGCTTCTCGTTCTTATAGGCAACAGTGGGGGTGTAATTTTGTGACGGTCGTTCCAAACAACCTCTACGGACCTCACGACAATTACGACCTAAATAATGGGCATGTAATACCGTCGTTAATTAGAAAATTTTACGAATCACATCTAGAGAAAAGAGACGTGGTAATCTGGGGGACAGGTAGGTCACTTCGAGAATTTACTTTCTCTGAGGACGCCGCAAAAGCAGTCTGGTGGGTTTCGGAGAACTACGACGAGTCGTCTCTCATAAACATCGGCAATATTGAGGAAATTTCAATCGGTGATTTGTCACAATTGATTGGAAAGATCATCGGCTTTAAAGGTCAGATAAAATTTGACGTAGACAAACCTGAAGGTCAATTTAGGAAACCAACAAGCAATGAGAAGCTTTTGAGTCGCGGATACAAGACAAGCTACACTCCCCTAGAAGTGGGACTTGAAAAGACAATTTCTCATTTCGTTTCGTCGTATCCAAATGTAAGAGGTTGCAAGACGTAATAATTTCTTGAACTAAAAGCACAATAATTGTAATTTATTACAATGCAAGAAAAGAGTTCGTTTGAACTGCTTCCCACTGGGAAGCCACACATTTCATTTTCAGAAGTCAAGCTTTGGAAGGAATGCTCATATAGGCACAACCTCGTCCACGTGAAGAAGATCGATGTCTTCAAGCCTTCACCCATTTTGGACTTCGGCACTTCGGTCCACTCAGCCTGCGAAAACTATCTGCTCACAAAACAAATGAATACCTCCATTGCCCACGGGGCAATGGAAAAAGCCTGGGAAAGAAACAAAGACTACCCAGAATTTACAGCAGAAAGCCTCGCAAAGGCAAAGCAAGAATCCGAAATGATCCTGCAGGAAGTACCGGAATTCCTCGCCCGAGAATTTCCAGAGTGGGAAGTCGTAGACGCAGAACATCAGCTTTATGAGGCTGTCGAAAATCAACCGCACGCATTCAAAGGATTCATCGACGGTGTGATCAAAGCCAAAGGGAAGCGCGGTGAGACGATCTATTGGATCCTCGACTGGAAGAC
>Ga0172376_10005652_pt1 | contig 13864 bp, 6 predicted proteins | sample Lak35m_FD_121114 | JGI IMG/M metagenome (GOLD analysis project Ga0172376, IMG submission 121114) | Freshwater microbial communities from Kabuno Bay, South-Kivu, Congo - kab_092012_35m | ecosystem: Environmental > Aquatic > Freshwater > Lake | place: Democratic Republic of the Congo: South-Kivu...
AGGCAGAAAACATAGATGGTGTATCTTTAATCGGAACAAGGGTTCGTGAAAGTCAATTCAAGGCTCTTACAAACGGTCCTACAGACATCAAGTACACAGATTCAGATGCAATTCAAGAAACGTTTGTACAACAAAGAGGAGCAGCAACTGATTCTAATGGAGATCAAACAGGAGACGTTAGGGATCTTGTTAAGAATGGAGTGTTAGATGAACCGCTGACTGGGCCAAAACAAGTATCTCCAGCTGGCGATTCTACAGGAGCAGGAAGCGCATTTTATGATGAGGAATAAACATGCCAACCAGATTTAATTCAAATAGCAAAACGAGGTTTGGTGTTTCAGGCATCAATTTAAACTCTCATCAAGGTGCTGCTGATCTTACCATACCTTCAGTTGGCATAGAAGATGTCGACGTTGCTTTATTTAAATTATTTGAAAATGAGATTAAGTTACAGGTAGGTGGAGATAATTCAGATTTTAAAAAGGTTCCTGTCATTTTTGCTACTGGAGAAAAGTGGGCTATCTTAAAGAAAAAAGGAGCTTTAAGAGACAAGAATAACTCTTTGATACTTCCTCTTTTGACGATTTCTAGAACTTCAATTTCACAGGATTTTTCATCTGATATTGCTGGTCGAGGTATCAATCAACAAACTGGCGAAATTGTAATCAAAAGAAGATTAGATAAATCTGACAGAGGTTATCAAAATTTAATCAACAGATTTTTGTTAAGGAATCAAAAGAACGTTGCGACGAACCCATCTCTTGAGCATGTTGATGATCAATTGTTAACTGATAGGAAAGTTGGAGAAGATTCTTCTGATCAAATCATACAAGACGGTGCATGGCTTGCTGATATAAAAGACAACAACATCTATGAAACGATAGTCATTCCATCTCCACAATTTTATAACGTCACATATGATGTAACGATGTGGACTCAATATACCCAACACATGAATCAGCTGCTAGAACAGCTTGTTTCTTCATTTCTTCCTCAAGCAAATTCATGGAAATTAGATACGCCAAAAGGGTACTGGTTCTTGGCGACGGTAAACAATAATTCTTATGATCCTGAATCAAATTTGGATGAATTGGGCCAAGAAGAAAGAGTCATCAAATATAAATTTACAGTGAATGTTAAAGCCTACATTTTTGCATCACAATATGCAAATGGAGGAGTTCCGATTAAGAGATATGTTTCTTCTCCAATCGTTTCATTTGAAACTAATGTCCTTGGAGGAGTCATTAACAATGAAGTTGGATCTTCAGTCACAAATCCTTTTCTAGGTTCTGATGATCCGACTCTTCCATTGGCTGATGCAGCAAATAGAAGAATAGATCAAAGAAATACAAACGGAACGTTGTTGTATGATCCTAAAGATGCAACGTTATCTGAAGATCCTGCAAGAAGGATGAGAACGCCTCAGACGTATCAATTTGAACCTGTCTATAGAAAAACTCCTAATGGAGGTTATGTTAGGGTCTATCCAGTGAATCAAGCATCTGGAGAATCTGTGATTAAGCCTGCTTCTCAAATAGGATCAACTCCTGCTCCTTTGACTGTTGATGCATTATTAGGCGGATTATCCTACCATATTTCAGGTGAGGATGATTGATTTTTATTTTTTGATTTTTTTTTAATACTTATAAGAGAAGTTTATTTCGCATGAAGGAGCAAGGTAATGGCTGAGCAGGTTTTTAGGTCTCCTGGTTTTTTTGAGAGAGAAATTGAATTAAAAGCACCCCCTGGCGGAGGACCAGTGGGGGTTCCAGCTGGAGTAATTGGTACATCAAATAAGGGACCAGCATTCGTCCCCGTTACAGTCGCTAATTTCAACGAATTCGTTAGCATATTTGGAAATTTAGATCCAAAAAAGTTTGGTCCTTATGCAGTAAACGAGTTTTTAAAGAACAGAACAGCTCTAACGTATATGAGAGTATTAGGCGCTGGAGCAAACAAGACAGCCACGGACATAAGCGCTACTGCTCTTAGCGGAAGAGTGAAAAACGCTGGATTTAAGCTTGAAGGTTCCGTGGCTTCTCATGACGCCAAGGCTAGGCACAACGGAGCAGTTCAGTTCTTGGTTGCAGACCATACCCTTCAAACCAATGAAGCATATGGAATGCCTATGTTTACAGACAATGATTCTAGAACTAGCGCGACAAACGTCAACTTGGTTCGTGGAGTTGTCATGTTGGCTTCCGGTTCAAGAATGATGGTTCTTGATGGCAATCAACAGACTGCTGCATCATTTGCTGGAGCAACAACTGTCGATGATGCTGCGCAAGTAAAGAGTGGAAAATTCAAGTTAATCATTTCTTCTACTTTGGGTTCTTCATTTGCATTTGATGACAAGCTCCCGGGAGTAAAAATCTATACAGCTTCAATGAATCCAGCTAGCGATGATTATGTTGGAAAAGTTTTAAATAGAGATCCAGAAAAATTTGAACAATATCAACATCTTTTATATGCTGATTTTGCAGTTGATGATGAAATTGCTTCAGTAATCAATGATGATTATGTCGCAGTATTGTCCGGTTCTACATTAACAAGCAACGTTTCTGGAGAACCTGCAACCGAGTTTAGAAAAGCATTTGGAGCATTTGATACAAGATTTACTTCTCCAAAAACATCATATTTTATTTCTCAACCATTCGGTGCAACTGAATACGATCTATTCCAAATTGAATCATTGGATGATGGATCTCATGCAAACAGCCTCTATAAGGTTTCAATTGCAAATCTTAAGGTTTCAGAAAATGAAGCATATGAATATGGAACGTTTAATTTACAAATTCGTGATTGGAACGACACGGATTTAAATCCTGCAGTTCTTGAAGAGTTTGTAAATTGTTCTTTAGATCCTGATTCTGACAACTACATCGGCAAGGCGGTCGGCGATCGCAAGGTAACCTATGACTTTGATCAGGATATTCTTTCAGAAAGAAGAATCATAACAAGTGGAAAGTACGCAAACGTTTCAAAATACATAAGAGTTGTTATATCTCAAGACGTAGAAGACAAGAAGATACCAGCTAAATCCTTACCATTCGGATTTAGAGGGCCAGAATTATTAAAGACGAATGATTCTTTGACAGACGGTTCAACATCGGCAAAGAGGTTAACTGGGTTGTTCTCTGATGATGCTGTCGGAATTCTTTCTCAATCAATCTTGCCTCCCATTCCATTTAGATTTAAAGTAACAAAAGGCCCGATGTCATCCCCAGCTTGGGACGGTGATCCAGGACCTCAAGAAGTTGCATCACCTCAATTCTATTGGGGTGTCAAGTTTGAAAGAAATGATGTTCCTCTCAATGCAAATGTTTCTGAAGTTAAGAATCCTCTTCTTGAGAGTTATACAAAATTTAGCGGAATTAAGAAGCTAGATGTTTTAACGACTGGTTCTGGAGCAGATACCTTTAATAACAACAAATTCTCGTTGTCAAAGGTTGCATTCTCTGCAGGAACGATCGCTGGATTAACTGGTACTGTTCGTTCGCATATGAAAGAAGCAGCGTACATTAGAAATGCTAAAGTTGATCCAACGACGTATACGATCAACGATCCATCATTGGGAAATAGAATAACGTTTGCATCATTGTTATCAAATGGTGAAGCCTACGAATTCAACAAGTATTCATCATTCGCTAAGTTCACAACATTCATGCAAGGTGGACTCGACGGATTAAATATCCTTGATCAAGCTGCTGCAAGAATGAATGATAAGGCTACTTCATTTGAAACTCCTCTCGGCGGAGCATCATCAACGTTCGTATCTCCAGGCATGTTGACAAACCTTGCAGGAACAGGTGTTGATAACAATGCAGTAAATTCATACATTACAGCAATCGATGTCATGACTGATCCTTTACAAGTTAACACTAATTTGTTGGCAATCCCTGGAATTCGTGAAGATTATATCACAAACTATGCATCAAAGAAAGTTAGAGACTATGGATTGTCAATGTATGTAATGGATCTTCCAAACTACGATGATAATGATGGTCGTATCTACGATGATTCTACAAACAGAATTAACATAGAGAATACTGCTGCTACGTTTGAAGCTAGGTCTTTCGATAACAATTACGTTTCAACGTATTTCCCGAACGTATATGTTAATGACGCAACAAACAATCGTTATGTCAAAGTTCCAGCATCCGTTGCTGCATTAGGAGCGTTAGGCTTCAACGATAGGGTAGCATATCCGTGGTTTGCTCCAGCAGGATTTAATAGAGCAGCGTTGGACTTCGTCAATAACGTCGAAGTTAGGCTCAACGTTTCTGATAGAGACAGGTTATATGATGCTCGTATAAATCCAATTGCAACATTCCCCAGATTAGGATTTGTTATCTACGGGCAAAAGACTCTTCAAATAAGAAAGTCTGCTCTTGACAGAGTCAATGTTAGACGTTTACTCCTTGAAGTGAAGAGACTTGTCATAAACATTGCAAATAGAATTGTGTTTGAACAAAACACGCCTGCCGTCAGAAACAAGTTCGTAGCTGATGCAGTTCTTCAATTAGGCCTCATTCAAGCACAAGCTGGTATCGAAGCGTACCAAGTTGTAATGAATGAAACAAATAACACTCAAGAGGATGTTGACTTAAATCGTTTGAATGGTAGAATCGTTGTTGTTCCAACAAGAGCTATCGAATTCATTGCAATTGACTTTATCGTCACAAATGCAGGAGTTCAGTTCGTTTGATTCTAAAATTCTTATGTAATTTGATACTTATCAAGCAAGTTGTAGGAGCGAAATAAATGGCACAGCTCAAATTTGGAAGCGCAGGGGTAACGACAAGAGAAATTGATTTAACAGGACCAGTTGAAACATCTCCAACAGGTGTTCCCGCGGGTGTAATAGGCACGTCAGTTAAAGGACCAGCATTTGTTCCTTTGACGTACGGAACGTTAAATGATTTCTTTGCAAAGTTTGGAGAGAGTGATTCTAAAAAATTCGGACCAATGGCAGTAGCAGAGTGGCTTAGAAGAGCAACTGCTGTTACCTATCTCAGGGTCTTAGGCGTAGGTGATGGAAAGAAAAGAGTCTCTAGCGGTCAAACTGCTGGTGATGTAACAAATTCAGGATTCACTGTCGGTGAAGAGCTTCCAGCTTCTGATGGTTCTTTGTCATCAAACACATATGCAAATTCAGGAGGAGTTTTAGGAAGAACATACTTCTTAGGATGCTTTATGTCGGAATCTGCTGGAGCTAGTGCATTTAGCAGCGCAGGTCTACAAGGGCTTGGAAGCGTTAATGGAATAGGAGTAAACACTGCTGTTCCTATCGTCAGAGGCGTCCTTATGGCTCCTTCGGGGGTCGTTTTAAGATTGTCTGCTTCTGCGGTAGGATTAGATTCAAGTAAACCTGGATCTGGTTTGGTCGGTGCAGATTCAAATGCTAAGGGAACTTCACTTGGATCGATCGTTTTAGGGTCTGGTGCAACATCAAAACAAGAGTTTACTTTGCTCTTAAATGGTCACAAAGGAACAGATTCTTCTTATCCGAACGTACTCACAGCATCATTTGATGTGACTGCAGCGAATTATATCAGCAAGGTTCTAAATACAGATCCTTACAAGGTTCAACAAGCAGGACATTATCTCGCAGCTCATTGGGATATTCATCCTACTTTGGCAGCAGTGACCGGAGTCGGAGCGGTTTCAGAGGCACCAGTTAATCAAAGCGAAAGATCAGTATTCTTATTGACATCATCTTTGGCAAGAAACGTTGGATCTTCTACCGTACCAAACTATGAAGGATTTAGAGATAGATTCTCGAACGCCAAGTCTCCTTGGGTAATTTCTCAAAAGTTCGGTGGAGCTGCAACGAATCTTTTCAAGCTACATTCTCTTGATTCAGGTGCTGGCATTGCGAACAAGTTTAAGATTTCAATCTATAACATCGCTCCATCATCAGATCCTCTTAACAAATATGGATCATTCAGCCTTGCAATAAGAAGTTTGACGGATACCGATATAGACCAGAAGGTTCTTGAGAGATGGGAAGGCCTTAACTTGGATCCATCATCAGATAGATACATTGCAAAGGTCATCGGTGATGTTAATGCATATTACGACTTTGATAGAGATGATGCAGCTCAAAAGCTTGTGATTGAAGGAAACTATACGCTTAGATCAAGATATGTCAGAGTTGAAGTATCAACTTCAGTTTCAGAACAATCTGTAGATTCAACTGCGCTTCCGATGGGTTTTAGAGGAATTACGCATCTAATAACATCTGGTTCTGCACCTCTCGCAGCGTTGGGAGGAGTTGATGCTTCCGCTTTGAGCGTATCAACATTTACTAATAATACAGTTGAACCTCCTCTTCCGTTTAGAAATCATTTGAATGACGGAACTGGACAACAAACTCAAGTAAATTCAAGATACCATTGGGGTGCTAAGTTTGAGCATATAACAAACTTATCTGAACAAAACAGTTCGGTTTTGCAAGACAAATCATTCAATAGCTTTGCGAAACACTTCCCAGGACATTCAACTTCAAATATCAATTTCGCTGTTGGTGACAACGTTGGTGCTGCAGACACTGTTCAGAATGGTATCATAGATTCTGATAGATTCTGTAACAATGCTTTCACTCTTGAGAACATACAAGTTGTAACAGGATCAAACGGATCTGTTGCTCAAAACGACGATTGGAAGGACGCTACATACGTCAGAAAAGGCGGCATAATCGCGAATGACACGGCAAAGACAAGAGCCGTTAGCGTAAGTGATCTTTCAACCTCTCAAAATAGAAAATTCCTTAAGTTCTCATTCATCATGCAAGGAGGATTTGACGGAGTTAATATCTTCGACAAGGATGAAGCAGAGATTAACAACGCAGCAGTTGTTGCCGATATGAACGATGTAGATAGAGGACGTTCTTCAGGACCAAACGTATCTGCATATCTAAAGGCGCTTGAAGTCATGAAGAATACGACAAACGTAGACATTCAGCTTCTAGCAATACCAGGAATTAGAGCCCCTATCGTTACAGATGAAGCGATTCGTGCGACTGAAGAACGTTTCGATGCTCTATACATCATGGATATTGAGCAGGTTGACAAGGACGGAAACTTGATCAATATTACATCAAACGTTAAGCCTTCAGTAACAGAGACCGTTGCTCAACACAAGGCAAGAAACCTTAATACATCATTCGCTGCTGCATACTTCCCTGATTTGTTGATAAGAGATCCTTCTCTTTCTACAAACTCAGTCATAGTTCCACCATCTGTTGCAGTGATGGGAGCATTGGCATTGAACGATTCTCTTGGATATCCATGGTTTGCCCCAGCAGGATTAACAAGAGGAGAGCTTCCTTCTACCCTTGAAACCAGCATTCAATTGAAAGATGCTGATCTTGACTCCCTATACGATGAAGACATCAATCCTTTATATGCGCCAGCTACTGCAACAAGAGGAGGAACAAATCCGAAGGGAGGAGTTGTGGTATGGGGACAGAAGACGATGCTTCAATCTGCTTCAGCTCTCGATAGAATCAACGTAAGACGTCTTCTCATCGACATTCGTCGTCAAGTTCGCGAGATTGCACAAACAATCATCTTCGAACCAAACCGCGAAGCAACCCTTGCAAGGTTCACCGCGGCCGTCACTCCAAGGTTGCAAAGAATTCAAGCGCTTGCTGGTCTTGAGAGATTCCGCGTTATCATTGATTCTTCAACGACGACGCAGGCAGATGTTGAGAACAACACTGTGCGTGGCAAGATCTTCTTACAACCCACCAAGACGATCGAGTTCGTATCCTTGGACTTCGTTGTGGCCAACAACCTTCAACAAGTACAATGAAAATAATTGATAAAAATGTTTGATATATTCAAGCATTTTAATATCAAATGAATTTTTAAGGGCTTCTTAATGAGGCCCTTAATTTTTTATTCTGAATCTAGGTCATATAGATTAAAAATCAACATAGTTATGAACCAAAGAAGTTTGTTTAAATGACAGTCAAGTTTAACAGTCCTGGAGTTTCTGCAAAAAGTTTAGGAACAACTGCACCTCCTTTACCAAATTTATCAACAGTTCCTGCTGTAATCATTGGTACGTCTCCAAAAGGACCAGCATTTGTCCCCACATCTTTTACTAAAAACACAGATTTTCAATTGAAGTTTGGAGTTCCACATGTTTCTGGGTCAAGAATATCATCTTATGATAGATTGACAAATTACGGAGCTTTAGCTGTTAAAGAGTGGGTAGACAATCAACGATTCGTGACATTTACTAGGGTTTTAGGCACAGGAAATGGTAAAACAAGAATATCTGTTGGAATAAATGCAGGAGATGTAACTAACGCTGGTTATACTGTAGGAGAACAACAACCTAATCATATAAACCTATCTGGATCGTTAAGCTCAAATCCGTATGCAAATAGCGGTGGTGTTCCAGGAAGAGCATACTTCTTAGGATGTTTTATGTCTGAGTCTGTTGGATCAACTTTTTTTAATTCAGCAGGGCTACAAGGAACTGGCAGCGTTAATGGAATTGGCACTAATACTTCTGTTCCAATTGTGAGAGGAATTTTAATGGCTCCATCAGGAGTTATTTTAAGATTATCAGCTTCTGTAAATGGGTACGATTCTTCTCAACCATCGTCAACGCAAATTGCATCTGATCAAACCGCAAAAGGAACGTCTGTCGGAGCAATAAAGTTATTTAATGAAAATTCTGGAGCATCATTACAACAATTCATTCTTTTATTAAATGGGCATAAAGGAACAAACGAATATCCGAATGTTATAACTGCATCATTAGATGTAAAATCTCCAAGCTATATAACTCGAGTGTTAAATATGACCGCGTCTTTAATTCAACAAGCAGGTCATTATTTAGCTGCTCATTGGGATATTCATCCTGCAGCAGCTGTATTGACTGGTACGGGGGTCGTTTCCTCCGGCGCCGGCGCCGCGACTGATTCTTCTAGGGTTTTTTCTACTGAAAGATCTGTGTTTTTATTGACATCATCATTATCTAGAGATACAGGAAGCTCTACGGTTCCAAACTATGAAGGGTTTAGAGATAGATTTTCTCATGCTTCAACACCTTGGATAATTTCTCAAAAATTTCATGGAAAAAGTATAAATCTATTTAAAATACATTCAATTCATGACGGTGAACAAAAACAAAAGCATAAAATTATCATACATGACATAACGTCAATAAAAGAGGAAACCAAATACAAGTTTGGCACTTTTTCTTTGTCTGTAAGAAATGCAAATGATTTAGATGAAATAACTCCTCCTTTAGAGTCTTTTGCTGACTTAAGTTTAAATCCATCTTCGGATAGATATATCTCAAAAGTCATAGGAGATTCTTACACTTATTTTGATTTTGACAGGCCTGAAGATAACCAGAAATTAGTGAAAGAAGGAAATTATCAAAATAATTCTAACTATATTAGAGTCGAAACATCAAACCAAGTTTCAAATTCTGAAATTCCTATAGAAGCTTTACCTATGGGGTTTAGAGGAATACCTCATATTATCACTTCTGGATCATCAGTTATGGCATCATTGTCTGGTCATGATGCTGCAGCTTTGGTAAATTCTTCTTTTTTAAGAAACTTAGTTACTCCTCCTCTTCCGCTTTCCAATAATGTTTCTGTTTTTAACAACAATGTGCAAAATGCATCATCTGTTCGAAGATGGGGAGTTAAATTTGATCATGTTGTTAACTTCGAAAAACAAAATAATTTTCAAGACATAAATGAATCAATTACAAACTTTTCAAAACATTTCCCAAATCATTCTACGACAAACATTAATTTTTCAGTTTCAGACAATAATGGAACTCCTGATACTGTGCAACTTGGAATAATTGACGCGGATAGATTTTGTAATAATCTATTCACACTAGAAAATATAAAAATAGCAACATCATCCAATGGATATTCTTCAAAAGAAGATTGGGCATTATCTCGATACGTAAGAGACGGAAATATACAAACAAACGATCAAGAAAAAATTCGTAGAGTTAGCATCAAAGACTTTGAAGATCAAACTAGCAGAAATTTTCTATCATTTCAAACGATTCTTTGCGGTGGATTTGACGGTGTTAACATCTTTGAAAAAAATGAATTTAATCTAACAAACGAAGCTATCGTTGCAGACATGCATGATTCTAATAGAGGAAAATCAGCTGGATCTACTGCGGGAGCATATCTAAAAGCTTTAGAAATAGTAAAAAATTCTACTTCTGTTGACATGCAGGTTTTAGCAATACCTGGAATAAGAGCCCCAGTTATAACAGATGAAGCTGCAGATGTTGCAGAAAGCCGAATGGATTCTTTATACATCATGGATATCGAACAAATTGATGATAATGATGAGCAAATTCACATGTCAGAAACCGTGGCTTACAGCGACAAACTAAAACCGAACCTGCAAAAAACAATCAATAATTTTAATGATCGTGCCTTAAATACTTCATATGCAGCTGCATATTATCCAGATGTCGTGCTAAAGATTGATGCTCCGACTTATGGTACAGATTCCGTTGTTGTTCCTCCATCTGTAGCTGTTCTTGGTGGGTTTTCATTCAATGACTTGACCGGTCAACAATGGTTATCTCCTTCTGGAAATTCTAGAGGGGCTTTAACCAATGTTCTATCAACTGTCGTAAAGCTATCTAAGACAGAAATTGATTCTTTATACATGAAGAATATCAATTTTTTGTATGCTCCATCAAACGTAGGAGGAGCAGGATCAGGTGTGATCATTGGAGGTCAAAAAACCTTAAATCGATCCATGTCATCATTGTCTAGGATTAGTGTAAGAAGATTGTTACTACAAATTAGGCAACAAATTAGAGCTATTTCTTTACGCCTAATTTTTGAACAAGATAGAAATGTAGTCATTGACAGGTTCGTAACCGCAGCGACTGAAGTTCTTTCTCCAATTCGTTCTGCATTTGGATTAGAAGAATATAAAATAGAAATTGATGCAGCACAAACTTCACAAACTGATATTGACAATCAAACGATTAGAGGAAAGATTTATATCAAACCTCCAAAATCCATAGACTATTTATCGTTAGATTTCATCGTGTCTAATACCCTGCAATCTGAAATTTAAACTTCTAATTCAAAAACAAGATTTATACATCCCCAAATCTTAACGACGCCGGCGGATTCTGCGACTTGCGACTCAGTAAGCCCTTCGGACGAATCTGCTTTAAATTTAAACCTGTTGTATCTGTTCTCAAAATCTGTCCACCAAAATCTTGGCGGAGTCTTAGAGATTTGTTTAAATCCAGCTAATTTATAACCTTTCCCTGTTCCACCCCAACGGTTGTCAACATATGTTATAATTTTTTTATGACCATTTTCATTGGCCCATTTTTTGACATATTTTATGAGCCTGCTGAGGCCACCTGGTACGTTATGATTTAGTTTAGGACAACATCTTGCTATTTCAATTCCATCATGCTTTTTATGGAATGGCTTGCGAATTGATACTCCATAAATGATTTCATTTGAATCATCGACGAGCCCCCATGCAGTGATGGATGCAACATCACCATCAGCATGATTTTTTTCAAAGAAGTTTTTTCTTTCATCTCGCGTCAGGTTTCTTATTTCACACTTTCTAGCATGAACATTTTTTTGTTGAACTCCGAGGCGAGACGAAATCATTGATTGCATTATTTCTCGTTTATCTCTCCACTCATCTTCAAAAACGTGAATTAGTTTGACACCAGCTTGCTCTGCACTAGATGTCTTGTTGCTATGATATCCTTGCGTTTTATTGACGTGGCTATGCCAATACAACCCGTTGTATTCAACGGCTAGGTTTTTATCTTCTATATAGATATCAAGTTCTAATCCGCCCAACGTCTTTCTTACGTTTCTACATACGCTGAATCCTTGTGATTCAATCCATTTTGCTAACTCTTCTTGAGCTGCAGATCCGCCTGGTGAACAATGATAGCATCTACCACGTTGTAAGCTTCTCAACGACCCTTGAAATTTTTTGCCACAACCATTGCACTCTACCGCTATGATTTTCTGCGCATCATTGATGTAATGTTCCAATCCACCAATAACCCTTAGCTGACCTGATTTTTCTATTCGTCCTCTTATTTCATCGTGCGATAATCTTTTTAAATGATCTAGCCTGTCTCTAATCTGTTTTTGTTTCAACGTTAGTGAGACTTTTTGTGCAATAGTTTGAATTCTTTCATCCGTGTCTTTGCTCAACCCTTTTGCCCATGGTACAAGCTCACCTGTTGAAAACCTATTTTTTAGGTTTGTCTTCAAGGTTGCAATACGAGAATCAGATTCAGCTGTCAATCCTTCATTCCATACCTTAATGCGTCCTTCATTAAAAGCAGCTTTTCTTCCTTGCGATGTGGCACCTGCTCTTTCTTTGATTCTGCCATCTGTTTGTTTAGTTAATCCCTTGGCCCAACTTTGCTTTCCCTTCAATGATTCAGATCTTTTTTTTGCAATTTCTGAAGCTGATTTGGAATCCATCATTTTGTAAATTGAACCGTTATGACCGTTAATGACCTTAGAATAACCCTTCCACCACCCATTCCATTTGGTGTGTTGTCCACAACCACAGGCACATTTTATAGGACCTTCATTTAATCGGTTCCATAGTTCTTGTGTCGTAATTTGATGAATTTCTTGAAGATGAACTTCAAATGACGTAAGCCTTTTTGATTCAAAACTATTGCATAAAGGACATTTTACAACTTTTAACTTTTCGTTTTTATTGGCGGCCATCTGTTCTTGGACTTCCCTGCTACCCTAATATATTCTTAAATCGGGAAAAACCTTAAAAAAAGTAGCAACACTTTTCGTATAGGAATACTTATCATTACTCACCCTTTTATAGGAGTACATCACAATGGCTGAGACATTAGACGTTACATCAATGATTCCAAATAAATTCGAGCCTAAGCGCAAGAACCGCTGGGTGCTCATGATTGAAGGCATCGACGCCTACATCATTAAGACGGCAGCTCGTCCTCAAGTCACAACTGAAGAAACTGTGATTCCATTCATTAATTCAACTCGCTATCTTGCAGGTAAGACGACGTTTAATCCAATGAACGTAACCCTTCATGATCCAATTGCTCCATCAGGCGCGCAACAGGTCATGGAGTGGATTCGTCTCCACTTCGAATCAGTATCCGGACGCTCTGGTTATGCAGATTTCTACAAGCGCGACATTCAATTAAAGATGCTTGACCCAGTTGGTACTGTTGTAGAATTATGGGACGTCAAGGGTGCGTTCATCACAGATGCAAACTTCAATGAAGTTACATACGAAGATGGAGCCCCCGTTGAAATTGCCCTAACTCTCCGCTACGATAATTGTGTGCTTCAATATTGACGTCATCATTCGGCAATCGCAAAAGCGGTTATCGAATATACAAGTCAAAAGGTCTGTGGTATATTATTTACCATGGACCTTTCATCTTTTAGCTGCCCTGAATGTGGGCAGTACGAAACGACTAAACTAGATTCTCTAAGAATTCATTGTCAAAAGAAACATAGCTTGCCAACTCGTAAGCTCTACGCGTTACTTTTCTTGCCTGAAGGTAAAGAACCGACATGCGCCTGTGGCTGTGGAGAGCCAACTAAGTTCTTGACTCTTCAAAAGGGGTTTTCAGAATATGTCTTAGGACATGCTGCACGGGTCAATAACAACTGGGGTCACAATCTGGTAGCCTTAGAAAAAAGCCTTAAGAAGAGAAGAGATGAAGGACTGTGGAGTCGTGATCCGTGGAATAGGGGCAAGACGAAAGAGAATGATCCTGAGTTTGCAAAGATTGCAGAAAAAGCTTATGGATCGTCTGCGTTTAGGGAAGCCAGGTCTAGAGACATGAC
>Ga0172376_10005653_pt1 | contig 13863 bp, 8 predicted proteins | sample Lak35m_FD_121114 | JGI IMG/M metagenome (GOLD analysis project Ga0172376, IMG submission 121114) | Freshwater microbial communities from Kabuno Bay, South-Kivu, Congo - kab_092012_35m | ecosystem: Environmental > Aquatic > Freshwater > Lake | place: Democratic Republic of the Congo: South-Kivu...
CCCGCTCCGTAGGCTGTCGGCGATGAGCGCCTATTCCACCCGGTATTACGAGGGGTTGAAGGAGGATTCGGCCGGGTCGGCCCGGGAGGTCGTCCCCCTGCTGCTGAAGATGGTGCCGGCCCGCACCGTCGTGGATGTCGGGTGCGGCTCGGGCACCTGGGCGCAGGCCTATGCCCAGGCGGGATGCGAGGTGCTTGGCATCGACGGGGACATCGTGCAGGCCGACCAGCTCCTGATCCCGTCGGACCGTTTCCTGCGCCGCGACCTCTCCCAGCCCCTGCGACTGGACCGCCGCTTCGACCTGGTCAACTGCCTCGAGGTGGCCGAGCACCTCGACCCGTCGCGGGCCGATTCCTTCGTGGCCGACCTCTGCTCGCTGGGCGATGTCGTGGCCTTCAGTGCGGCCATCCCGGGGCAGGGGGGCACCCATCATGTGAACGAGCAGTTCCAGAGCCACTGGACCCGCCGGTTCCGCTCGCAGGGCTTCGTCCCGTTGGACTGCGTGCGGCACCAGATCTGGGGCAACGACAAGGTCGCCTGGTGGTACGTTCAGAATCTCTTCCTGTTCGTGCGGGCCGAACGACTCGCCGACCTCCCGGCGGCGCGGGAGGCCGCCCGCGACTGGCCCGAGGATCTCGTCCACCCGCGGGCCTATGTGACGGCCACGGTGCCCTCCCAGATGTCGCCCCGCATGCTCAAGGAGGTTGCCCTGGCCCTGCCGTATTTCCCGGGCAAGATCCTCAGGCATCTGCGCCGGTAGCCCCGTTCCGGGTCCCGTCAGCGTTTCCCGGCGAGGCGCCGGTCGATCTCCGCGAGGCGGAACCGCACCGAGACGATGTACGGCGGCTTGCCCGCGTCCCAGTGGCCGTAGGTCGTGGCCAGCACCGTCCCGTCGGGCAGCACCTCCACGCCCGGGTAGGCGCAGTCCCAGGCATGGTGGTTGTCGCCGAGGCGGATCCGATACTGGCCCTCGCGTCCCTGCATCAGGTCCTCGAACCGGCCGACCCAGGCGATCCAGTCGCCGGCGGTCGGGGATCCCTGGGCGGTGTCGCGGAAGGAGATCACCAGGCGCCCGTCCGGGGTGTACTTGGCCGTGTGACGGTCCCCGGTGAGGCTGGCCGGCAGCTCGACCGGGTCGCCCCAGGTCGCGCCCTCGTCCGTGGAGACCATGCGGTGGGAGGGTTTCCGCCGGCGGTTCTCGCGCAGCAGCAGCACCAGGGTGCGGCCGTCCGGGGAGCGCACCGCGCCGGGTTCGCAGAGGTGGATCTCCGAGCCGCTCCACAGGGTGCGCGGTTGCGACCAGGTCCGGCCGCCGTCCTCCGAGCGCACCTGGCAGAGCCGGAACTCCGGCGGCTTCGAGGGCTTGGCGTCCCTGGAGAAGAAGCGGCCGTCGTCATGGAACCAGGCGAGGTAGTGGCCCGGTTGCCGGCGCACCGCCTCCACCGACCCCATCACCACGATGCCGCCCCAGTCCCCGGCGGCCTTCAGGGGGGACCAGGTGCGACCGTCGTCCTCGGAGACGGACAGCCGCGCGGGCCAGAGGCCGGACCAGACGATGAGGCGCCTGCGACCGTCGGCGTCGATCACCCGGTGGAGGGTGGGTGTCTCCAGCGAGGTCGCCCAGTTCTCGGGCACGGGTTGTCGCGGCCCCCAGGTGCGGCCGCCGTCGGGGCTGCGCTTGAGCTGGATGGCTCCCTTGCCATGGCCCTTGGGGTAGACGCACAGGACCGTCGTTCCGTCCTCCAGCAGCACGGTGGTGGGATGGCCGAGGTACTGGCCCTCCTCGCGGTCCACGACGCTGCGCCGATCGTTCTCGGCGGCAAGGTCCACCAGCGGGATCTCCGCGCGCAGGGTCAGCAGCAGCGACAGGCTGCCCAGCACGGCGGTCAGGCGACGGCGGGCGGATGCGGCGGGCTTGGAAGGCATGGGATGTTGCGGGTGGATCCGGATGGGCCTGCGAAGTATGCCCCCATGCCCCGGTCTGCGCCAAGGCCTGTTGATGTCCCGTCCCAGGTCAGGGTCCCCCGCCCGGGACTGTGGGCCCGTCGCCCCTTGCCCGATGCCGGCCGGCCGCCGTCATGGGCGGATCAGCCGGAAGACCCGGGTGGAGTCGAGGATCTCGACCTGCCGGGAGCTGAAGCCGGTCACCCCGCGGATCGGAGGCCCCAGATCGGAGACGTCGAGGAGGTTGGTCGAGACCTGCAGCCGATAGGTCCGCGAACCCAGCGTGAAGACGTCGAGCTGGACCGCCGGCAGGACCTGGACCGTCCCGTCGGCCGCCTCGCCGGGCACCCTTGGATCGGAGCCGAAGCGCCATTCCCGGGCGTCGGACAACCCGTCGCCATCGGTGTCCGCGGCCTCTGGCGAGGTTCCGAGGACGGCCTCGAGTCGGTCATCAAGGCCGTCCCCGTCGGTGTCGCGGGCCTGGAGCATGGCCACCGTGTGGAATCCGCCGGCCGAGACCAGCAGGGCCGCCGTGGCCGAGGCCGGGACCCGGAGCACGTCGCCCGACTCGCCGCCCCAGGACACGAGCTCTCCGGTGTCCCGCAGCGCCACGGTGTGGTTGTAGCCGGCCTGGACCCGGACCACCCGGTCGAGACCGGCCGGAACCCTCCGTTGTCCGTCCCCGTCGGCCCCCCAGACCACCACGGACCCGTCGGCCCGCAGCGCCACGGTGTGCGCGTCGCCCGCCGCCACCGCCACCACGCCGACCAGGCCCGGAGGGGGCTCGCATTGGCCTGCCCGGTTGTTCCCCCAGCAGGCCACCGTGCCGTCCTTGCGGAGCGCGACCGCATGGCTCCAGCCGACCGCGATCGCGCCCACGTCGCGCAGTCCCGGGGGCACCTCAAGCTGCCCGCTGTAGTTGGCGCCCCAGGCGACGACCGTTCCATCGGCCAGCAGCGCCAGGCCGTAGTCGCCCCCGGCGGCGATGGCCGTCGCCGGGGCTCGCAGCGCGGGGGCGACGGTCTGGCCGGAGGCCTCCCGTCCCCAGCCGGTGATGCGGCCCGAGGCGTCGAGCGCCAGCGAGTGGTTGCCGCCGGCGGCCACGGCCACCACGTCGCGGAGGGTCGGCGGGACCGACAGTTTGCCGTCGGTCGAGTCGCCCCAGGCCACGACCGTGCCGTCGGCGCGGAGCGCCAGCGTGTGCCAGGTTCCGGCGCTGATCTGGCGAAGGGTCCCGAGGCCCCGGGGGACGGAGGTCTGTCCGAGGCGGCCGTCGCCCCAGGCCACCACGGTGCCTTCGACCGGGGACTCGCCCGGAGCATCCCCGCGGTCCGGTCCCGCGAGCCGGTACAGAGGCCACAACGGCAGCGGGGCCACGAACCGCTGGGTCCAGCCCGGGGCCTCACGGCGGGGTTCCTCGAGGGAGGTCCACGTGAGGCCGTCGATGGAACCCTGCAGGCGGTAGCCGTCGCCGCCGAGCGCGAAGGTCCGCAGGGAGACCAGCGGCCGGATCCCCATCCACCCGTCGGGTCGCTCGGTGCCGACGAGGGCATCGAGCCCGTGCAGCCATTCCAACCGGTCGTCGAGGCCGTCCCCGTCGGTGTCCGCGAGGACGGGGCTGGATCCCAGGCGGGGTTCCAGACCGTCCTCGAGGCCGTCGCCATCGGAGTCCGGCGCGGCGGGGTTGGAGCCTGTGGCCCGCTCCATGGCATCGCTCACCCCGTCGGTGTCGGCGTCCGGGTCCGTCTGCACTGCCAGGAAATGTCCGGAACCCCCGGCCAGTCGCGTCACCTGCCGCAATCCGGCCGGCACCCTCCAGGCCGGGGCGTTGGTGTCGCCCCAAGCGGTGATCGAGCCGTCGGGCGCCACGGCGGCGCCGACCGACCGGGTGAGCGCGATCCCGAGGGCCGGGGATGCCGCTCCGGGAGGCGTGCCGGCCGTGCCCGGGACCGGGAAGACCGCCCCGTTGCGCCCGAGAAGGAGTCCCTGCCCATCCCGGGCGGTGAACCCCACGATGCCGGCGAGGTTGGTCGCCCCGGGGCTGCCCGCCGTCCGGAACCGTCCCGAGCCGTCGAGCCAGCCCGAGACCGTGGCACCGGCGAAGAGTCGCGTGGCGCCGCGGACCTGGGCGTTGGTCTGGCCCGCCGTCGAGTCGCCCCAGGCCCAGATCCTGCCGGCTGCGTCGAGGGCGAGCGTGTGGAGATCACCGGCGGCGATGGCCACGGCGTTGGTGAGCCCGCTGGGCACGGCGGTCTGGCCCCGGTCGTTGTCGCCCCAGGCGACCACCCGGCCATCCCGGGTCAGCGCCACCGAGTGCCCGCCGCCCGCGGCGATGGCCACGACATCGGTGAGATCGGCCGGGACCCTGGCCTGTCCCCGCGAGTCCAGGCCCCAGGCCACCACCGTGCCGTTGGTGCGCAGCGCCAGGGAGTGGCCGAATCCGGCGGCGACGGCGTCGACCGGGCCGACGCCCGCCGGCGGGCTGGCCTGCCCGAAGGTGTCGTCACCCCAGGCGACGAGACGGCCGACCGACCGCTCCGGCAGGACCGCCCGGCGCAGGTCCAGCACCTCCACCCGCAGGCCTCGGCTGGTCTGGACCCGGTTCGTGAGGTCGAGGTAGGCCTCGAGCCGGTAGGTTCCGGACTCTTCGGGCAGCGTGTCGTGGAGGACCAGGCTCGCGTTGGTGTGACCGGCGATGGCCCGGTCGTTCCGGAACCATTGGAAGGTCGGCTGCTTGATGGCGGGAGCCGGAGGCGTCGGAGGCGCATTGGTGGAGGTTCCGCCCGTTTCCCCCGTCCCGCCCGGGTCGGCCCCGGGGTCGGCCTCAGGATCGACGGGCGTTGGCGGCGGCGGCGGGGCCACCGGGGCCGGGGGGAGGGCCGGGGTGGCCGGAACCAGGGAAACCACCCTCAGGACCAGCCGGTCGCCGGCCAGGAGTTGCCGGTCGCGGTCCAGAAGCTCGAAGACGGGATAGCTCCCGGCCGAGGCCGGGTCGGTTCCGGCGGCGACTTCGTCACCGTCCGGGGCGCCGTCGGAATCGGTGTCCCGGGCCAGCGGGTTCAGGCCGCGTCGAAGCTCCTCGGTGTCGGGAATCCCGTCCCCGTCGGAGTCGGTGCTCTGGGAGATCTCGGACAGGTCGGCCAGTCCGTCGCCGTCGCTGTCCGGCAGGAGCGGATCGAGACCGAGACGAAGCTCGATCCCGTCCTCCAGCCCGTCCTGGTCCGAGTCGGGTGAGACGGTGCTGAGCCCGAGGGCCCGCTCGGTCGGGTCGTCCACCCCATCCTGGTCCCCGTCAGCGCGGCCCCGGATGCCCGCCGCCGCCTGGAATCCGGCCGCGACGGCCAGCAGGTTGGTTTGGAGTGCGGCCATGGGTGCCAGACCGGTGGTTCCCCATCCGGTGCCGGTGCCGTTCGCGTCGAGCCCCACCGAGAAGGTGGCCCCGCCGGCGATGGCGATCAGCGGCGGCAGCCGGGGCGGGGCCGGGACCTGTTTCTGCGCGGTGTCGCCCCAGGCGATCACCCGCCCCTCGCGCGTGAGCGCCAGGGTGTGATGGTCGCCCGCCGCGATCCGGGCGATCCGGGGCGCCTTGGCCGGCACCGTGGCCTGCCCACGCTCGTCGGATCCCCAGCAGACCACGGAACCGTCGGCCATCAGCGCCACGCTGTGGGCGGCCCCGGCGGCGATGGCCACCGCACCGGACACCCCCGGTGGCACGAGGCATTGCAGTCTGCCGTTGTCACCCCAGCAGACGACGGTTCCATCCTGACGCAGGGCCATCGTGTGGAATTGCCCCGCGGCCACGGCGACCACCGACGCCAGTCCCTCCGGCACCGAGGTCTGACCGAATCGGTTGTCGCCCCACGCCCGCACCGTGCCGTTGGTCAGGAGGGCCACGGTATGGAAGGCCCCTGCGGCCACGTCGCGGACCGGTGGCAGGTTGGCCGGCGTGCCCAACTGGCCCAGGGTGTTGGTCCCCCATCCCGACAGTTTTCCGCCGGCGTCCACGGCATAGGCATGGACGAAACCACGGGCGACGCCCACGGCGTTGGTCAGCCTCGGGGGGCTGGAGCCGACCTCGCGGCCCCATGTGACCAACTCCCCGGACGGCCTGGGGAATTCCCGCACCGCCCGGGTTCCCAGCACATCGATCCGGATCCCCTTGGGTTCCCGTTGGATCGAGTCCTCGAGCCGGGCCTCCAGCAGGTAGCGCCCGGAATCCGGCCGCTCCGCCCCGAAGAGCACCAGATGGAGGTTGGTCTGGCCGGGCAGCGCCCGCCCGTCGCGGAACCACTGGTAGGTGGTGTAGTTGGTGATCACCTCACGGTTCGTGGTGTAGGTCGGATCGCCTCCCGCGGCCGGCGGTTCGTTGGTGACGATGGTCTCGTTGGTCTTGAGCGACAGCGGCTTGATCGAGAGCGGCCGAAGCCTCAGGAGATCGCCACTGAGCAACTGGCGGTCCCGGTCGGCGGGCTGGAAGAGGGGGACGCTGGTCTTGTCGCGGGGCCGCGTCCCGGCGAGGTATTCGGCCAGGTCGTTGGCCCCGTCGCCATCGGTGTCCGCCGCGAAGGGGTCGCTGTCGAAGCGCAGTTCGAGCACGTCCGACAGGCCGTCGCCGTCGCTGTCCGGCTCCGGAAAGGCCTTGGCCCGCGGAGGCTGCGTGGATTTCGCGCCCAGGAGCGTGGAATCCACGCAGGTGGCAAGCAGGAGAAGCCCGGTCAGGATCGCACGGGAGAGGGAGTGAAAGCTTGTTTTCACGGGCATGTTCATGGGTCCCGGGTGCCGTCACCCGTCGTCCGGGAGGGTCTTCAGGCGGAGGCGGCAGGGAACTTGGCCATTCTGCAGCAGGAAGGACGCCGGGACAGTCCGGCATGGGAACGTTCCGGTGACGTTCCTGCGGCCGTGCGTCGCAGGGGCCCCTTTTGGGATGCCCCGAGCGGTTGGAGGATCACGGATTGGAGGCCCCGAAGATCGCCCCGGGGCCTCACTGGGTGACGTTGAGCACCTGGATGCCCCCGGCGGCGGCGGGATCGATGGCGTTGAGGGCGTTGATGGCCGTGGTGGCCGTGCTCGGATCGGCGTCGTTCATCAGCGCCTTGAGGTCGGGCACCGCGGCCTTGGCGGCGGGCCCGATCTGGCACAGGGCATAGGCCGCCAGACGGCGGATCACGGTGTCCTCGGACTTCAGCAGCGGAATGATGTCCGTGACCGCACCCGCCGAGTTCGGCCCACCGGCGGCCAACTCGCTCAGGGCGTTGGCCTGGGCGTCGGTGTTGCCCTTGAGTTGGGCGACCTGTGCCGCGACATCGACCGCCTTCGGGCCGTCCTCGGATTTCCCGCAACCGGAGATCAGGAGGACGCAGAGGGTCAGCGAGGCACCGAGTGCGGAGGTCGGGCGGGAGATCATGGCCGGGATATTATCGGGAGTGACGCCGCGGTCAATCGCCCGGAAAACAGAAGGCGGGGGAGGGTTGATCGCCATCGGTGGGCAGGTTTCGCCCATGGCCCCGGCGTGGTGGTTCGCGGCCCTGCGGATGGCGGGGCAGGGGATTCGGGGGAGAGGGGATGCGGCGCGAAGTTCGCCCCATCCCAAGGAAGGGATCGAGCGCGCGGTGGATTACCAGTCGAAGGCGCCCGGGGCCGGTTTGCCGCGGCCGGCTTCGATGCGGTGCGGGCGGCGTGCCTCGAGCATGCCGAAATCCTCCGAGCTTCCGTCGGCCCAGCGGACCGTGAGGCGGGCGCTGCGGGCCGCGCCGAGGCCGAAATGGACCCGGGGATCGCCGCTCGAGCAGTATCCTTCGTTCGGGTGATTCCCCCGCCACTGCACACCGGATCCGGAATCGACGCGCAGCATCGCGTTGCGCGGGCTGAGACCGGGGCGGCCGACCAGGTCGAGACGGATCCACGAGCGGTCGCCCGCGGCCTGGTTGCGCAGGAGATGCACCGGACCGTCCCGGTTGACCACCACCAGGTCGGGCGCGCCGTCGTTGTCGAGATCGCCGGCCGCGACGCCCCGGCTCGTGGCCTCCAGAGGCCGTTCGGTGCCGCCCTCGGGAAGCACGACGGCGAAACGTCCGTCCCCGAGGCCCCGGCGGAGCGAATTGACCTCGGCATACGGGTCGGCCGTGCCGCCGGCGGGCGAGGCCCCGAGGCGGACCCGGCCGTTGGCCACGTAGAGGTCGAGGAGGCCGTCGTGGTCGAAGTCGGCGGCGCACACGCCGAAGCCCGTGTGCGGCAGGCTGCCGGTCATGGGGCCGTCCCGGGTGACGGCGTCGACGAAAAGCCCGCGCTGGTTGCGGAACCAGCCGTTGCCCTCGCCGACGAGGTGCGTCACGAAGAGATCGAGCCAGCCTCCCTGCCCGAGGGCGATGGCCACCACGCCCATGCCCGCCCTCGGGATGCCCATCGAGTTGAGCGCACAGCCCCGAAGGGGCGCATCGTCCTCGAAGCGCCAGCCACCCCGGTTGAGCCAGAGCTGGTTCGGCGTGGCGTCGTTGGCGACGAAGAGGTCGATCCGTCCGTCGTGGTCGAAGTCGCCCGTGGCCACGCCCAGGCCGTTGCCGTACGCGCGGTCGAGCCCGGCCGCGGCCGTGACCTCCTCGAAGGTGCCGTCGCCGCGGTTGCGGAAGAGCACCGTCGGGGCCGGGGCGTTGTAGTTGCGCGGCGAGCAGTAGTCCCGCCGTCCGCCGTCCGAGAAGCATTCCATCTCGGCGCTTTGCGACCAGCGCACGTAGTTGACGACCATGAGGTCGAGGTCGCCGTCCTGGTCGAGGTCGACGAAGGCGGCGCTGGTGCCGAAGGGGCCCGCCGCCACGCCCGCCCGGGCCGTCGTGTCCTCGAAGGTGCCGTCGCCCCGGTTGCGGTACAGGCGGTTCGATCCCACCTGGGTGACGTAGAGGTCGTCGCGTCCGTCGCCGTCGTAGTCGCCGACGGTGCATCCCATGCCGTAGCCCGAGGGGCAGGCCAGGCCGGATGTCGCCGTGACATCCTGGAAGCGCCACCCGCCGAGGTTGCGGTAGAGCCGGTGTGCCGGGGCGGTCGGGCGTTGCGGGTCCAGCGAGCCGCCATCGACGCAGAACACGTCGAGCCATCCGTCGCCGTCGATGTCCAGCAACCCCACGCCGCCACTTTCCATCTCCGGCAACCAGAACCGGCCGGAGGCACCCGACCGGTGCGTGAAGGACAAACCGCTGCCGGCCACGACGTTGGTGAACCAGGGGGTTGCCGGATCGGCCGGAAGGGCCTGTGGTGTCGCCGGGGTGGCCCGGGCGACCGTGGGCGTTCCGGCGTCGGAAGGGGTTTCCCGCGAGCACCCGGTCATGATGGCGAGCAGGTTCGATCCGGCGGCCCAGAGGGCAAGGGCCGTCAGCCCGGATCGCCCCGGCCTTGGCGGTCGCGAGTCCTTCACGGGCGCCCTCCGGTCCGGGCGGCCAACCAGCGGATCACGCCGGTCGTCCGCCGGGCGCCCTCACGGTCACCGATGGTCTCCTGGACCTCGGCGCGAAGCCTCAGCGCCGGCACCAGCGACGGCTGGAGGTCGATGGCCCTGTCGAGCAGGGCCAGGGCCACCGCGGCGTCTCGGAGGTTCCGCCACCGGATGGTGGCCGACTCGAGCAGGATCTCGGCGTTGGCCGGGTCGCAGCGGGACGCCTCGTCGAGGGCCGACAGGGCCTCGGCATCCTGCTCGGCCGCGAGGTAGGCGTTGGCCAGGGCAAGGTGCGATTGGGCCAACCGTGGGGCGAGGTGCACCGCCTCCCGCGCCTCCGACAGGGCCGCCTCGAGGTTGCCCGCCTGGGCCAGGGAATGCGATCGGGTGATGCGCGGGGCCACCGCCCCGGGATCCTTCGCCAGCACCGGCGCCAGCAGGCCGAGCGCCTGCCCCGGCCGGCCGCAGCGGTTCAGGGCCACGGCCAATTGGTTCAAGAGGCCCGCGTGGTCGGGGTGGAAGCGGCGTGCGCGCTCGAGCAGTGCCACGGCCGCCTCGGGCCGGCCGGAGGCCGACAGGGCCTCGGCCTGCTGGAAGACCCCGGGCAGCAGGCGCACCTGCTCGGGGGCCGTCTCGGCCCAGGGGTCGGTCATCGGCTGCCGGGCCTCGCCGGTGCCCGCGGAGATGGCCACGCGGGCCTCCTCACCCCGGCCCAGCGACCGGAAGATCTGTCCCAGCAGGTAGAGGGCCGGTCGAGATCCGGGTTCGAGCTCCAGGGCCCGCTCGACCAACGGGAGGGCGTTGGTGGCGTCCCCGCGGCGGAATCGCACCTCGCCCAGGCCCATCGGGCCGCGGGATTCCCCCGGCGCCAGCCGGACCAGCGTCGTGAACGCCTCCTCGGCCGCGTCCAGCTCTCCCGATCGCAGGCTTGCCTCGCCCACCCGGTACCAGGCCGGTGCGAAGCGTGGAAAGCGGCCGGCCACCTCCCGGAATTCCCGCAGCGAACCCGGTCCGTCGGAGAGTTCCTGCAGGGCGATCGCCGCGTACATGGGGGCGAGGGGTTCCCCGGGATCGAGGACCGCCGCGGCCTGGAAGGCTTCCCGTGCCTCCTTCCAGAGTCCGTTGGCCGCCAGCGCGATCCCGAGGGAGGCCCGAGCCCCAGCATCCCTTGGGCGCTGCCTGGCCATAACGGCCAGCCCGCTCACATGGTCGACCACGGCCGGATCGATGCCGGATCCGGAGGCGGGATTGCCAATCGGTGGAGGCTCAGGACGGGAGCAGGCTCCCCAAGAAAGGAAAACCGACACCAGCAGCGCTCCACGCCATGGCGCATGCCATGAGGGCGGGGTCACTCTGCGGGTGTCGGTCGCGGCGAACGGGCTGGGATCGGGAGGGATCTCGGGGCTGGGATTCATCTCGCCGATCCCACCGGTGCCGTTCGGGCACCATCACGCGGGGTCCGGACCATTCGAGGTCAGCGGGTCGGGTTGACTTCCTTCACCGAGCTGCGGTCCTGCAACCAGGCCACGTCGACGTTGTTGGGGGATGCGATGCCCAACGCAAGGGCCTGGCCGAAGCGGAGCATCGGGCGGGTGCGGCCGTCGACCCACTTGCGGATCTCCGAGTGGCCGTCGATGAAGGACAGGCCGCCGGCGGCATTGTGGTAGCTGGCCGGGAAGTCGACGATGGTGTAGGCGGTTGGCCGGATCGGATCATAGCCGTCCATGTTCACGGCGAACCAGCCGTCGTTGATGCTGTCCTCGCGCTCGTCGATGAACACCCAGGTCTGGGAGGCTCTCTGGATCTGGCCCAGCTTCTTGAACTGGATGTACCCGGCGGAGAACGGGCCACCGCGCTCGCCAAGGTAGCCGTTCATGGAGATCGAGCGGACGCGCTCCTCGCCAGTCCGGCCCCTCGCCCGGCTGCGATCGGCCGGGCACTTGTACACGCCGGGGGTGCCGGCGTATTTGCCCAGCTGCGAATTCATCAGCATGAGCCGGTTGGTGTTGTCGGGCGTGAAGGACGTGTTGTTCAGCCAGCCGACGCACCAGGTGAGGTTGGTCTGGGCCAGCGTGGTGCCGCCGTCGAGGTTGCCGGGCAGCACGTCGCGGTTGTCGCCGCAGTAGAGCTGGTACGACAGGGCCATCTGCTTGCCGTTGCTCATGCACTGGATGCCCTGGGCCTTGGATTTGGCCTTGGCGAGCGAGGGCAGCAGCATGCCGGCGAGGATCGCGATGATCGCGATGACGACCAGCAGCTCGATGAGGGTGAATGCGGAGGCGCGTGGGGTTGCGGTCCTCCCGGGAGATGGGGTGGAGTTCATCGGGGTACTCAGGGTTCCGGTGTTTTCTCCACCGTTTTGCCGGGGCACGCAAGTCCGACTTTTCGGTGACGTTCTGGCGTCGCGAGCGGTCCCTCGGGCTGGCCGGCACCACCCCGGGGTTGGCGGCGTGGGTCAGAGCAGCCGGGGCTGGCGCATCGACGCGTCCAGCTCGGACGACAGCGTTCCGGACCGGGACCGGCGCCGCTCGATGATGTGCTTGTCGGTCGCCGGGTCGTAGGACACGGGATAGTTCCCGTCGTAGCAGGCCAGGCAGAACGACGACTTCGGCCGGCCGGTGGCCGCCACCATGCCCTCGAGGCTCAGGTAGCCGAGCGAGTCGGCGTTGAGGAAGCGGCGGATCTCCTCCTGCGTGTTGGTCGCCGCCATCAGCTTGCTGCGCTCGGGGAAGTCGATCCCGTAGACGCACGGATGGATGTGCGGCGGGCAGCTCACCAGCACGTGCACCTCCTTCGCGCCAGCCTCCTTGAGCGAGGTGACGCGGGCCTTGCTCGTGGTGCCCCGGACGATGGAGTCGTCGACGATGACCACCTTCTTGCCCCGCACCAGGTCTGCGATGAGGTTGAGCTTCACGCGCACGTTGAAGTCGCGGATGAACTGGGATGGCTGCAGGAAGCTCCGGCCCACGTAGTGGTTGCGCACGAAGGCCATCTCGAAGGGGATGCCGCTCTCGAGCGAATAGCCCAGCGCGGCGCAGTTGCCCGAGTCGGGCACCGGCACGATGACGTCGGCGTCGATGCGATGCTCCCGGGCCAGCTGCCGGCCCATCTGCACGCGAACCTGGTAGACGTTGTGTTGGGCGATGTTGGAGTCGGGCCGGGCGAAGTAGACGTACTCGAAGATGCAGAAGGCCTCGCGGTGGGGCTCCGGGAAGGCCTGGATGCTCCGCACGCCCCCGGAGTCGATGATGACGATCTCGCCCGGCTCGATGTCGCGCACGTACTTGGCCTGGATGAGGTCGAAGGCGCAGGTCTCGCTCGAGAGCACGAAGGCCCCGTTGTCCATGCGGCCGAGGGCCAGCGGCCGGAAGCCGTGGGGATCGCGGGCCCCGATCAGCTCGTTCTCCGTGAGGATCACCAGCGAGTAGGCGCCCTCGATGCGCCGCATGGTCTCGACCAGCGGGCTGTCGTGGCCGGGCCTCGGCGGCTGGGCCAGCAGGTGCAGGATGATCTCGCTGTCGACCGTGGTCTGGAAGATGGACCCGCTGGCCTCGAGTTCCTCGCGCAACTGGGCCGCGTTGGTCAGGTTGCCGTTGTGCCCGATGGCGATGCGTCCCTTGGCGCAGTCCACCGTCAGCGGCTGCGCGTTGACGATGTTCGAGGAGCCTGTCGTCGAGTAGCGAGTGTGCCCGATGCCGGAGTGTCCCACCAGACGGTGGAGCACGTCCCCGGTGAAGACCTGCGGCACCAGCCCCATGCCCCGGTGGATGTGGAAGGCCTTGCCGTCGGTGGTGACGATGCCCGCGCTTTCCTGGCCCCGGTGCTGGAGGGCGTAGAGGCCGTAGTAGGTCAACTCGGCGGCATTCGGATGCCCATGGATGCCAAAGACCCCGCAGTAATGCTTCGGATGGTGTTGCACGAGACGGCCGGAGAGTCCGGAAGCCGGCCCCGAAGGCAAAGGGCTTTTTTGCCCCTTCGTCCCCGGGCCGGCCGCGACGGGTCTAGGGGTCCACGTCGTGCGCGCTGAGGAGTTCGATGGCCAAGCTATAGCTCTCCCCGAGGGCGTTGGTGACGGCGAAGAGGGTGCGCGGATGACCGTTGGTGACCTGCAGCGGGCCGGCCGCAGCCAGCGCTTCGAGTTGTTTCAGCGCGGGCGCGGTGTCGAAGAAGATGGGCTGGCCTTTCCGGTATGAGAGCCAGTGGCAATTGATCCAGTACGCGACGGACTCCGGGCCAACCGTGGGGAAGCATGAAACATGAGAGGACTTCACCTCGCTGCCTCCGGGCCGTAACTCGAGCGCGTATCCTGAAGGAATGTTGGCTGTCCAGTCGGCATCCATGCTCCCCCCGAGGGCACTCTGGCGTGCCAACTGCACGGTAGCCACAGCCGGTTTGCGATCATCGGGCATCGTCCGGTGAAAGGTCAGGCCGCCGTTCAGCCAAGATCCGTCGCGATTGGTCAGCCCGAACAAGGTCATCGGTTGACCTTCCGGGAG
>Ga0172376_10005655_pt1 | contig 13861 bp, 12 predicted proteins | sample Lak35m_FD_121114 | JGI IMG/M metagenome (GOLD analysis project Ga0172376, IMG submission 121114) | Freshwater microbial communities from Kabuno Bay, South-Kivu, Congo - kab_092012_35m | ecosystem: Environmental > Aquatic > Freshwater > Lake | place: Democratic Republic of the Congo: South-Kivu...
CGCGAGCGTATGGCGCACGGCCCGCTCGAGCGGTGCACGCAGCGCTCCATCTCCGGAGAGGGCGCAGCATTCCGCCAGCGCGAGCGTCGCCATGCCATGACAGTAGAGGCCCGCGAAGAACTCGGCATCCCCCGCGAGCGAGCCGTCGTCGCGTTGCACGTCGAGCAGGAAGCGCAGGCCGCGCTCGACCGTGTCGGCATCGGGACCGCTGCGGTGCGTGGTGCCGGCGCCGAGGAACGCCAACAGGGCGAGCCCGCTCACCCCCGTGTCACTGCGGGCACCGACCGACCCATCGTGCTGTCCGCCGGGCGCCCGACCCGTGCCGGCCCCGTGCGCGGAGGCATCCCAGCGGCCGTCGCTCGCCTGCGCCCTGACGAGCCATCCGAGGGCCGCCTGCACGGCACGCTCCGTGGCCTCCGAACCGCCGCGGGCGAGCGCCGCAGCCCCGCGCCGGGCGTCGGTGCGATCGGCGTAGACCGGCGGCACGTCCGCGCGCGGCACGTCGGGCGCCGACGCCGCCGCGCTCGGCGCCCCGTCCACATCGGCGGGTGCGGCGGCCGGAGCCGCCGTCGGCTCGTCCGCCGCCACCGTCTCGAGGAGCGGCACCAGATCGCCGGGCGGAGCCGGCGCGTCACGACCGGCCGGTGCCAGAGCCGCGACGTCCGCCTCCGTCGCGGGTGGTGTGAGGTCGCCCGGGTCACGATCGCGCGAGTCGTCGGCGCTCGTCTCGGCATCCGTCGCCCCCGCTTCGCCAGTGGGTGCCGCGGCGGGACCGTCATCATCCGCCTCGAGGAGGATGACCATCGTCATGCGACCCTCGTCGCGGGTGCCCCATGATGCCGGGGCCATGCCGCCCACGAGCGCGCAGATGAGACCCAGCGCCGCGTGGAGCACCACCGAGAGCGCCACGCACTTCTCGAGCGTGCGTGACTGAAGCCAGCGCGTGCGAACGAGCACGACCGCACCCGCGGCGAGCACGGCCGCGAAGGAACCGACGATCCAGGCGGCGTGCATCGCTGCGCGGTCAGTGCGTGACCGTTCCCGCGCGGGGTCGGACCGAGATCGCCACGCGGCGGACGCCGGCGGACCGACAGGCCTCGTAGACCTCGGCCATGCGCCCGTGGGCGACGGCGCGTTCGCCGCGGATCATCACCGACACGTCCGCATCACCCTCCCGCATGGCGGCCAGCCGCGTTGCCAGCTGCTCCACCGTCACCTCGTCGGACCCGAGGCGCAGGCCACCGGCTGCGGCGACCTCCACGATCTCCGGCTGTGTCGTCGTCGCAGCCACCGGAGCGTCGGCCTGCGGCAGGTCGAGGTCGAACGTCCGCTCGTCTCCCGAGAACTTCGTCGCGCACATGAAGAAGATCGTGAGCACGAGAATCACGTCGATCATCGGTGCCAGGTTGGGCGACGGCGACTCGTCGTCCGACAGTCGGACCAGTGGCATGTCGTCACCCCGCGCGGCGTTTCGACTCGCCGAGCGCCTCGAGCGAGATCTCGTCGATCACCTGCTGGCATCCCTCGTCGAGCCGCATGGCGAGGCGATCGACGCGGCCGGTGAAGTACCAGTGGAGCACCATCGCCGGGATCGCCACGAGCAGCCCCATCGCCGTGGTCACGAGCGCCTCGCCGAAGCCGCGGGCGAGCAGGTCGGGGCGCCCCATCGCGCCGGCTCCGGCGACGTCGTTGAACGAGCGGATGAGCCCGAAGACGGTGCCGAGCAGGCCCAGGAGCGGCCCGACGGTCGCGACGCCGTTGAACACCTGACGGTATCGACGCAGGTGGTTGAGCTCGCGTTCGCACGCGTCGATCGCGGCCTGCTCGATCTCGACGGCGGGCTTGCCCCAGCGTCGCACGGCCGCGGCGAACACGCGGGCCACCGGACTGCCGTTGGCGTCACACGCCTCGAGCGCCTCGCCGCGAGCGAGGTCCCGCGACTGGAGCCGTTCGACGAACCGCTTCGTGAACGGGGCCGGCACGACCCGCGACGTCCGCAGGCTGACGGCCCGTTCGATGCCGAAGACGGCCAGCGCGAACGAGCATCCGAACAGGGGGATCATGAGGATGCCGCCGCTGCGTGCCGTCGCGAGCAGGTTGTGCGTCGGGATGAGCGGCTCCACAGGCTGCGGAGCCCCCTCGGCCGACGCGGGCACGGCCGCGACCCTCACCGGCGCTCGGCCGTCCTCCGTGCCGCCCGTCCAGGCGCGGGGCGTCTGCGCCAGCGCCATCGACATGAGGAGCGGCACCATCGACGCGGCGGCGACGAGAAGACGCGCTCGCGGCCGCAGGCCACGCCGCCCTCGCCGCGCGGATCTCGCAGCCCCGGCGCTCGCCCTCCCTGGCCGAATCATGTCTCACCGCGCTGGGTGCAGGCGCACCACTCCCTCGGTGCCGCCGACTCAGGCACTATCGTCCCCCGAGCCGCCCGAGCCCCGCGAAGAACCCGCCGTCAGCGGCAACCGATACGACCCGCAGGCCCGGGACCTGTCCCTTCGGCCGCCGGGCCGCCGGGCCGCGGGGCCGAAGGCCCGCCGCGGCCCACCGACCATCCCCGCGCCCACCGGGTGACCCCGTCACATGATCGGCCGCAGGGCCGAAGGCCCGCTGCGGCCCAAACCGTCGCGGTGCGCCACGGCCGCCCGGAAGGCGGCCGCGTCCGGCGGGGGCACCTTGGCTGCCCTCGCCGGACGTCAAGCTGCCGGGGCCATGGATGGCCCGGCAGCGCGATCAAAAGTTCGCATCACACCCCGTGTCGACGTCGCCCACCATGTGCAGGTGATCGTGGTCGATGTACACGACCTCCTGGCAGTCGTCGTCCACGAGCGTGTGGGGCACCGGCCAGCCGATCCGCTTCACTTCCTGGAAGTAGACCGTGCACTTGTAGTGCGCGTGATGCAGCTGGGCCGGTCCCACGAGCGGATAGTGACGCGGGGGATCGACGTAGTCGGAGATCTTGCACTTCGCGATCCGCACGCGGTTGCGCTGGATCTCGTAGAGGAACGGCCAGTTGCCCTGCACGGGACGGGCCTTCTCGAGGGCCCGCATGACCTCGTCGTCACTCGGCTCGTCGAGTGCCTCGCACGGGCCACCCGGCAGGATCGGGCCGAGGACCGGTGCCCGCTCGTACCGCTCGTAATTCCAGAACTTGTCCTCGCGGCTCTTCTGCAGGTAGACGGGCACCGGGATCGGAATCGCAAGCGGTCCGATGTTCGGACCCTGCGCCGTGAGCCAGAAGCAGCCGCCCTGGGACGCCATGCTGCCGGCGGCGAGCAGGGCCAGCGATAGGAACCGGATCCGCGACGACATCGGTGCACTCCTCGACAGGCGGTCACCGCATGGTCGACCGTGCCGGTTGTATCGACCGGAGTGCCGGCCGCACTTGCGGATTTTTCCGACCGCGTCGAGATGCGCGACTGGAGGGTTTCAGGGCGTCGATCGGCGACCCGCTCGGTCGGTCGAACGCGGTCCGTCAAGCAGTCCGCCCCGCGAGGTGGTCCTCACGGGGCGGCTCGTTGCTGTGTGTTCGCGTCGATCGCTCAGGGAGGCGGACCACCCGTCTGGCGGTCCCGGTCCCGGCAGGTTTCAGCGATGGTGGCTGTGCACGTGACGCTCGTCGAAGTCCACCCACCACCAGCCGTCGTCCCACTCGAGCGACACACGCCGCCATCCGAGCGGCACCTGCGGGTAGGGGTAGAAGGGTCCGATGTAGGGCCAGGCGGTCGGCGAATACTGCGTGGGGTACTGGAGGGCCGCGTAGTTGGGGTAGGCCGAATAGCTCGGCCACGCGTAGTTGGGCATGTTGGGCCCGTCCCCACGCATCGGCACCGGTGGCATGCCGACGCCCGTGCCGCCCATCGGCATCGGCCCGCCCGCGTAGCCGCCGGGTGCGCCCGCATAGCCCTCACCACCGCCGGCATAGCCGCCGGCGGGCGGTCCCATCGGCCCAGCGGATCCCTCGACGGGCCCGCCTTCGGTGATTCGCATCGTGCCGGGCACCATCTGGCCGTCGGCAACGGGTCCGTCGAACCCACCGGAACCGCCATACCCCGCCGGGGTCGGCAGCACGCCGCGGGCCATCCGCACACCGCCCCGCGCGTGGTTGGCGGGCGTGACCATTCCCCGTCCGCTCGTCGGAGGCTGGGCTGTGACGGCCGAGAGCGGCAGCGGCAGCCGACCGGGCGCGGCGGGCTTCGCTCGGGCGGAGCTGGACGGGGTGGTCGCCTGGACGAGCCTGACATCCGGCTGGCTCGATCCGGCTCCGGCTCGCTGGTCGGGGGCGGCCCGCCGCGCCGTCGGCGCCGCGGCCGCGACACCGGCGATCGACCGGCTCGATGCAGGCATGCCGAGCGCCGTCGCTCCGCCAGATCGGCCACCGGCATCGATCACCAGCCGATTCACCACGCGCTCGACGCCCGGGCTCGATTCGGCGATCCCGACCGCGGTCGCGAGCTGCTTGTCGTCGGCGACGCTGCCCTCGAGCCACACGGTGCCCGACTTCGCCTTCACGTTCACCCGATAGCCGGCGAGGACTCCCGAGTCACGCAGGCGTCCGGCGACGGATGCCGCCAGATCGTCGGCGCGTGCCGTGGTCGTCAGCAGGGAGGCCGCAGCGACGGCGGCCAGCAGGGTGCTTCTGGAAATCGACATGCATGGCTCCTTGCAGCGGCCTTCCGGCACGATCGGCAGCCATCGACCGACTCGGTCGACGTCTCAGCCCTTCATTCGGCTTCCGGTCCTGCCGAAGGGGAGTTTTTTTCCGATTCGACCGACGCGCCGGACGATGCCGACACATCGCGCACCCTGGGAGGGGTGGGAAGACGGCGCGATCAGTGCCGCGGAGAGACGTCGGCGACGGCGATCATCGTCATCACCGCGAGCGTGACCGCGCACGCAGCCGTCGCGTCGGGCCCGATCCGGACGGCCGCCCCGCAGAAGCCGCCGATCACGCCCAGCGACGTAATGCAGAGCCAGTGTCCGAGCCGCTCGTGCCGCGTCCCCTCCATCGCCCGGGCCACGCCCGCGGAGGCGATCCCGAGAATCTGGAGCAGCCCGAGAAGACAGAGCGACGGACTGAGCGCGACGGCGAAGAGCATGGCGGACCCCGCTGGTCTCCGCGTGCGACGGCCTTCGCCGCACCGCGGGCCGCGACGTATAGGTGGACCATGCCGGACGGCCAAGAGCAGGATTGGCGCGAAACCCGTGATCCCCGGCCGCCACGGTGCCCGGTTACTTGCCGCCGACGAGGGCCTCGAGCCGCTTTTCGAGGTCGGTGATCGCGACGTTGCGATCGACCACCATGCCGTCGGCGTCCATCAGGAACATCGTCGGCAGCGCGAGCACGCCGAACTCCTCGGCGAGCCGGCTGTCCAGCCCACCGGGCTCGTGCATCTGCGGCCAGGGAAGCGGCTTGCTCGAGAGATAGTCGGTGAGCCGCGCCTTGTCGCCATCGAGCGCCACCCCCACGACCGCGAACTTCTTGCGCCCGTACCGATCGTGCAGCTCGCGGATCCTCGCCAGATCCACCTTGCACGGCTCGCAATCGGTGGACCAGTAGTGCACGAGGAACGGCGTGCCCCGCAAGGACTCGGTGGAGACCGCGCGACCATCGACGGTCGTACCGGAGAGCAGGAAGGGCTTGCCCACGCTTTCGAGCCGCCGCACGGCCCCCGCCGCCTTGCGGGCCTGCGACGTGTCGGGGAACGCCGCGACCACCGCGCGATACCGCTCCACCGCCTCCGCCTCGCGGTTCTCGAACTCGTCGCGGAAGCCGAGCTGAAGCATCGCCTCGGCCGCCTCCGGGGCCTTGGGGAACCGCTCGACGAAGGAGGCGAGATCCTCGAACCAGCGGCTTTGCAACTGCTCCCCGTCCACCCCCGGCTGCTGCATCGCGGCGGAGTACCGCGCCTGTGCGAGCCGGAACGCGATGAAGGCGGCGAGTGCCTCGTCGTCCGACGCGGCTTCCGCGAGCGCCTCCATCTTCGTCGTGCCGTCGGGCAGGAGCCCCTCCTGCACGTAGGCCGCGAGCGTCTCCACGATCTGCCTCGTCCAGAAGTCGGCATCGGCGTCGCCGCTGGCGGCGCGGATCTCCTCGAGCAGGGCCACCTGCTCGGCCGCCGCTGCGGCACGCTCGGTGGCGTCACCCCGCAGGATGCGGGCCTCGACCTCCTGAAGCTTGGCGACGAGCGGCTTGAGTCGCTCGTCGTCCATGGCGCCGCTCCCCGCCGGCAGCGAACTGGCGACCGGGGGGGCGAAGAAGCCGGCGGCATCGGCCACCTGTCCCGACTCGCCCATCACCTGCGGAACGTCGACCGGCCGCCACGCATCGCCGCAGCGGACGAGCGACCCGATGTAGATCTGCCCCGTGCCACGGCCGTCGGCACCGAGGTTCTCGACGAGCGCGACGACGTTGTCATACGCGGTCACGTCGGCGGCGATGCCCGGCGAATCAGCCGGCAGCACGCCCGGAGGCGTCGGCGTGAGCATGCTCTGCCACCGCGCGCCCGGACCGATCTGCTTCTGCCGCGCTGCAAGCTCGCGAAAGCCCGATTCGGCCCTCCCCACACGCGCGACCAGTTCGTTCAGCCGATCTCCCGTGAATCCGGCGGCCTCGAGGTCGGCCGCGGTGGGCAGCAGGCGGGCGAACACCTTGGGATCCCGCTCCCGGAGCGCGCGAACGATTTCGGCGGTCGTCTCCTCGGCCGAGATGGTCTTCCAGACATCGGCCGTGCCGTCCTCGTCGGTGTCCACACACCAGCGGGTCCCGCCCGCGTTGAGCCACCGCGACTGATCCACCTTCGTATCGTGGGAGGCGTCGATGTCGCGATAGACCTCGACTCCGTCCTTGTAGAAGCTCCAGCGATCGACGACGCGATTGGCGTTGGTGTCGGCGAAGGCCCGCAGGATTTCGCCGGCCGCACCGCGGACCACGAGCGCCGTCACTCCATCGACCTTTTCCTGCTTGATCGTCGCCTCGGCGGCTTCGTCGGCGGTCGGCCGGTCGCAGTCCACGTCCGGCTGCCGCGGCTGCACGGCCAGCGCGTCGGCGACCGTCGCCTGGGCGGCATACGTGACGGAGTGACACGCGGTCGCGATCCACGCGACGGACGCCGTGACCCACACGCCCCCCGCGAGTGCCGTCGCGAGACGGCCCCTCACCCTGCCTGCATGCATCCAGCTCGTCATCGATGCCCTCCTTGCCACTGACGGTCCGCCACGCGCTCGCCTTCGCGCGTGCCCTCTCCCGGCGCCGGATCGACGCCCGAAAGGGAACCCGGCCGGCGATCCACGCCGCCCAACCGGACCCGTGTCAAGGTATCCGCGTGGGCCGAACGCGCCAGCGCCGCTTTTTGGGCCGCCCCCGTGTCGGTCTGCGGCCCCCACGTGGGCCGTTTGAACGGACCGCCTGAGCGGCCTAGACTCGCGGGCTGCGGTGAGCGATCGTGCGGTTGCGTGCGTCGCGGGCCGCAGTGTCGCGCGCGTAGCTCAGTTGGTTAGAGCGCCACCCTGATAAGGTGGAGGTCCCACGTTCGAATCGTGGCGCGCGCAGTCAGCCCGCTTTCGGTCACTTTGCGGCGCGCGTCGCGGGCCGTGTCACGTCGATCGTGCCGGCGTCATACGAACCGCCGACGAGGCTCTCCGGCAGCACGATTTCGACCGGGGTTTTTTCCGGCGAAAATGCCCCTCCGAGGGCGTCGCTGTCGAACCCCTTGTCACGCGCCCGCACCGCGAGCCGGTACGTTCCCGGCGGAACACCGCGGCCCGGCCCATTGACCTGAAACCGTCCCTCGCCGTCGGCGATGGCCGTTTCGATTTGAAGCCCGGTCTCGGAACCATTCGCCGCTCCCACAAGCGCCATCGGATCGCCACAGCCTCCGATCATCGATGGCAGTTTGATCGGGCCGCCGCGGGCTTATGTCAAGGCGCTCGCAACCGTGAAGATCACGACGTTGTTATTGGCGATGCTCATGGAGTAGACCTTCCCTGCCGTTGATATCCGTGTCAGCCGCTCCGCCTTCAGCGTAGCGAACGATTTTCTCGTGAGCCCGGCAGCATGGGAAGGGCTAACCCCCGATAGTTCCGCAGATTGCGTGGGGCTGCGGGCGATCGCTATGTTCGCAACCGCGGGAACGGTAGGATCGACTGAACTGGTGTCTGATCGCGTGGATGGATCAGTCCGGTGAGAGGGAAGTCGCCCTGACCGGGAGGCGAGCCCACGACGGGGACGTAGCTCAATTGGGAGAGCACCGCCTTTGCAAGGCGGGGGTTGTGGGTTCGATCCCCATCGTCTCCATACACGCACGACGACCGCGGCTACCGTCTCCGGTCGCCGTTGGCGGTGACGAAGCGGTGGCGATCGACGCTCGGCCCTAGGCAATGCCGCGGGCTTCTTGAATACTGCCCGTCCCGCCCCGTGCTCCTCCCTCCGGTGCCGGCTCCGCCGGCGAACCCCGCATGTCCTCCGCGCCCGCAGTCCAGCCGCTCACCACCGCGTCCCGCCGCACCGACATCCGAAACGTGGCGATCATCGCCCACGTCGACCACGGCAAGACGACGCTCGTGGACTGCCTGCTACGCCAGAGCGGTCAGTTTCGCGCCAGCCAGCTGTCCGGCGAGCGGATCCTCGACTCCAACGACCTGGAGAAGGAGCGGGGCATCACGATCCTCGCCAAGAACATCGCGGTCGAGTGGAAGGGCAGGAAGATCAACATCATGGACACGCCCGGCCACGCCGACTTCGGCGGTGAGGTGGAGCGGGTCCTGCGGATGGCCGACGGGGCGCTTGTGCTCGTCGATGCCGCCGAGGGGCCGATGCCCCAGACGCGGTTCGTGCTTTCCAAGGCGCTCGAGTGCCGGCTGCGGCCGGTGGTGGTGGTCAACAAGATCGACCGCCCCGACGCCCGCCCGCTCGAGGTGCTCGACGAGATCCTGGGCCTCTTCCTCGAGCTCGGCGCCGACGACGACCTGGCCGACTTTCCGTTCGTGTACGCCTCGTCGCGGGGCGGCTATGCCTCGCATGACCCGGCCGTCCGCGAGGGCACGATGGAGCCGCTGCTCGACCTCGTGCTGGACAAAATCCCGGGGCCGGTGGTCGACCCCGCGGCCCCGCTGCGGATGCTCGTGACCACGCTCGACTGGTCCGACTACGTGGGGCGGATCGCGATCGGCCGGGTGGAGTCGGGCACGCTCATGAAGGGGGCGGCGGTGGTCCGCTCGACCGCGGCGGGTGCGCTCCTGCCGGCGAAGCTCGTGGGCGTGCAGTCGTTCGACAAGCTCGGACGGATCGACGTCGAGGAGGCCACCGCCGGCGACATCGCTGCCGTGAGCGGGATCGAAGACGTCGAGATCGGCGATACCATCTGCGATCCTCTCGATCCCCGGCCGCTGCCCCGGCTGACGGTCGACGAGCCGACCTTGTCGATGGTGTTCGGCATCAACACCTCGCCGCTGGTGGGCAAGTCGGGCAAGTTTCTCACCACGCGGCACCTCCGCGACCGGCTGGAGAAGGAGCTCGAGAAGAACGTCGCCCTGCGGGTGGAGCCGATCGCGGGCACCGAGCAGTTCGCCGTCTCGGGCCGCGGTCTGCTGCACCTTTCGGTGCTCATCGAGACGATGCGTCGCGAGGGCTTCGAGATCTCCGTGGGCAAGCCGAAGGTGATCCTCCGCAAGGAGGGCGACACGGTCTACGAGCCGTTCGAGACGCTCGTCGTGGAGGTGCCGCACGACAAGCTCGGGCCGGTGATGGAGCTGACCGGCTCCCGCCGCGGGCAGCTCAAACACATGGGCAGCCGGGGCGAGTTCGCCCACACCACCTTCTCGATCCCGGCCCGCGGGCTGATCGGCCTCCGCACCCGCGTGCTCAACGCCACCCAGGGCACGGCGATCATGCACCATCGGTTCGAGAAGTGGGGGCCGATGGAGGGCGAGGTGTCCGGCCGGGCCAACGGCGTGCTCGTGTCGATGGTGCCCGGCAAGGCCGTGGCCTTCGGGCTCGACGGGCTGCAAGAGCGGGCCGATCTCTTCATCGAGCCGGGCGACGAGGTCTACGAGGGCATGATCTGCGGTGAGAACGCCCGCAGCGAGGACATGACGGTGAACCCGACGAAGGAAAAGAAGCTCACGAACATGCGGGCCAGCGGCAGCGACCGCAACATCCTCCTCAAGCCGCCGCGACGCATGTCGCTCGAGGAGGCGCTCGAGTACATCGAGGAGGACGAACTCGTCGAGGTGACGCCGGCCGTCGTCCGCCTGCGGAAGATCCTGCTGGCGGAGCACGAGCGGCGCAAGCAGTCACGGGCCAAATCGACGGCACCGTGACGCGGCTCCGCCGCCGGGACGAGCGCGTCGTCCGGCCCCGCGCCGTGGGCGTCACATGTCGAAGAAGCTGCGGATCCTCCCGAGCAGGTCGGGGGTTTCAGGCGGCTGCGGCGCTGTACCGGCCGCCGCCCTCAGGCGACCGCCCATCCGCTCGCACAGCGTGCGACCGAGTTCCTCGACGAGCGACGGACGGTCCTGGAGCAGCCCGGCGAAGACCGGCTTGGCCACCTCGAGGAGCCGCGACTCCTCGACGGCCGTCACGGTCGCCGAACGGGGCTCGCCGGTCATGAGGGACATCTCGCCGAAGAAGTCGCCCGCGGTGAGCGTGGCCAGCACCGCGGGAGGGCCGCCCGCATCCGCGACCGTCACCTCCAATCGCCCCGCCATGATCACGAAGAGGCTCGCCCCCGGATCGCCCTGGCGAATCACGGGCTCATGCGCCGCATAGAAGCGTTCGACGGCGTGGGTGGCGAGCAGGCGGATCTGCTCGTCGGAGAGCGGTCGCAGGAGCGTCAGCCCCCGCAGCGCGGCCGCGCGACGCCGGGCTGCCGCGTCCGCCGTCTCCGGCTCGGGCGCGGGCAGCGTGGTGAGCTGCACCGCGTGCGTCGCCACCGGAATCTCGATCCCCTGTCGCGCGAGGGCGTACCAGATGCGGTCGCGTGCCATCCCGTCCACCCGGTCGCGCCTGTCGAAGGCGGTCGTGAACAGGCGCACCCAGTGCTCGACCCCGCGCTCGGTGAACGCGTTCGTCACGACGGAGGGCTCCGGATGCTCGAGCACGCCGAAGCTTCCGCGCAGCGCCTCCAGGATGATCGCCTGCACCCGCTGGGGCGGCACTCCGTACGGCGTCACGACGAACAGGCTGCGTCGCGACCATGGCTCGGGCTTGGTGAAGTTGCGGATCGATGCCTGTGCGAGCTGGCCGTTGGGGATGATCACGTACGCCTCGTCGAGCGTGATCACCTTCGTGGCCCGCCAGTTGATCTCGACGACCTTGCCGACGTGTGCCGGATTCGCGTCGTACTGGATCCAGTCGCCGACCTCGAAGGGATACTCGGCGTGGATGGCCAGGCCCGCGAACACGTTTCCGAGCGTGTCGCGCAGCGCGAATCCGAGGACGGCGGTCACGACCGCCGAGCCGGTGAAGAGGCTCTCGGGCCGCACGCCCGCCTCGTACAGCGTGCTGACGAGCGCGCCGCCGACGACGAGCCACAGGAGCACGTCGAGGAAGATGCGCGGCAGCGGACGGCCGACCCGCTCCCATGCCGAAACGAGCGCCACGAGCAGGATCGACTGGAAGAGGGATCCGAGCAGCAGGAACCGCGTGGTTGCGGCGGCCATCGCGCCCGCGAACGGATCGGCCATCGGCAGGGCGACGGCCGTCGGCAGGGGCGCCACGAGCAGGAAGGCGAGCGGCCAGATCGCCCAGCGTCGCCGCCCCCGCGGCAGGGTGAGCACGAGGATCGTCGCGGCCACGAGCGCCACGAGCCCCAGCCGCGCGAGCCCGCCGGGCGGCACGAGGCCCACGATGTCCACCGCCGTCGAGAGACAGACCGGCATCATCGCAACCCGCCGGATGTGGTCGGCTGCATGGCACGTCGATCCGTTCGGTCGCCATGCGCACGGGGGTCGAGAAGCACGACGCCCACCGCCCGGCATTGTGCGGTGGTCCGCACGCTGCCGCAACGTGCCACCGCCGTCGGCGGCGCCTGTCAGGGCGCCCGACGCCCGCGGCTCTCGGCCACGGGATACGATGGACGGGACGTTCGCCGCCACTTATACTCCGAGGCCCTGTTTATACTCCGGGGCCCTGTTCACTGTATCTGGGAGAACGCATGGTCAAGTTGACGGTTCGGGACCAGGAGAGCATCCAGGAGGCGGTGCGACGCTTCCGGAAACTGGTCGAGCGCAGCGGCATCAAGAAGGAGATGCGGAAGCGCGAGTTCTTCGAGAAGCCGAGTGAGACACGGCGTCGTGCCCGTCTGCGAGCCGAGCGTCGCACCAAGCGGAATCGCCTGCTCGGCGTCTGAATCGGGGCGGGCGGCCGGCAATCTCGCCGCTCGTGCCGTGCCCTCGAAGCAGTGGGTTCATGCGGTGCGCCGCACCGCCTGTTCTTTCCAGTCGAGCGCGATGTCGAGCCACGGCGCCGCGTGCGTGGGCCACCCGGTGCTCACCCGATCGACTCCGCTCGCCGCAATCGTCGCCACGGTCTCCGGCCGGATCCCGCCGGAGGCCTCCAGAATGATGCCGGGGGCTTCGCGGTCCCGAATCGAGACGCACCGCGCCAGCTCCGGCGGCTGCATGTTGTCGAGCAGGACGACATCGGGCCCCGCCGCGAGGACTGCCGGCAGTTCGGCCGCCGAGTCGAGCTCGATCTCGACCACGGTCCGTGACGCCCGGCTGGCGGGAAACGTCGTGGCCAGGAACGCGCGGGCCCGCCGCACGACCGCGGCCGGATCATGGCCCGCGGCCCGGGCGGCCGCGAGGTGGTTGTCCTTGATGAGGATGGCGTCGTAGAGCCCCGACCGGTGGTTCCAGCCGCCTCCGGCGCGGACGGCATACTTGTCGAGTGCCCGCCAGCCCGGCACGGTCTTCCGGGTGTCGTAGACGCGGCAGGGGTGGCCGGCCACCGCGTCGACGAGTCGGCGCACCGCCGTCGCGATCCCCGAAAGCCGACCCAGGGCGTTGAGCATCGTGCGCTCGGCCGTGAGCACCGCCCGCGTCGGTCCGGAGAGCGTGGCGACGGACTGGCCGGCCGCGACGGTCGCGCCGTCCGAGACCATCGGCTGCACCACGAGGAGCGGACTGGTAACTGCCGCCACCGCGGCCGCCACGGGCAGCCCGGCCACCACGCCCGGTCCACGTGAGACGACCGCCAGTTCGCTGACCGCCGAGGCGTCGACGGTCGAGATGCTCGTCCAGTCACATTCGTCGGCGAGATCCTCCGCCAGCCAATCGCCCGCCAGGTCGGTGACGAGCGCCGCCAGGTCGTCATCCCACACCGCCTGACGAAACTCGGGACAGGAGCGATGGCCGGCCGTGGGGGAGGGATTCATGCCGACGGGTCAGGGGTGGGGTATCGAGAAACGGCGCGTTGCCGCGGTCATCACGACGGCCGTAGCCTATCGTAGTCGAGCGAGACCATGCAGCAGCACCACTCCGGACCGTTCTGGTTTCCCGCGCCAGCCCAGACGCTGGTCGCGTGGGGCACGGGCCTCGCGCTCGTCGCGATGGCCGCGTGGTTTCTGCTGGCGGGCGGGCTGTCGGGAGGCCTCGTCGACCACGATCATCCACCACCGCCATCGATGGTGTTCACGATCGACGTCAACACCGCGCCCGTCGGCGAACTCGCCCAACTCCCGGGGCTCGGCCCCGCGCTCGCCGCCCGGATCGTGGAGCATCGGCGGGAGCGCGGCCCGTTCGACACGGCCGCAGCCCTCCTCGACGTGCCGGGCATCGGTCCCGCCATCCTCGAGCGCATGCGTCCCCACCTGCGGCCGCTCGGCGGGAGCGGGCCGCCGTCCGAGGCGGTGCCATGAACGAC
>Ga0172376_10005657_pt1 | contig 13857 bp, 23 predicted proteins | sample Lak35m_FD_121114 | JGI IMG/M metagenome (GOLD analysis project Ga0172376, IMG submission 121114) | Freshwater microbial communities from Kabuno Bay, South-Kivu, Congo - kab_092012_35m | ecosystem: Environmental > Aquatic > Freshwater > Lake | place: Democratic Republic of the Congo: South-Kivu...
ACCGCCAAGGCCTGGAAGAAGGCCGTCGTGACGCTCAAGCCCGATTTCAAGATCAACCTGTTCTGATTTCAGCACGCCGAACTACACGCACTGGATACCTTCGATGGGCATTCGCACCTACAACCCGACCAGTCCTGGCCGCCGCAATGCGAGCGTTTCGGACTTCGCCGAGCTGACGCCGGGCGCTGAAGTTCCGAAGGGGCTTCGCTTTCGCAAGCGGAAGACCGGCGGCCGCAACAACCAGGGCAAGATCACCGCGCGGCATCGCGGTGGCGGCCACAAGCAGCATTATCGGCTGATCGATTTCCGGCGCAACAAGGACGGCGTGCCGGGCACGGTCGATTCGATCCAGTACGATCCCAACCGCACCTGCCGCGTCGCCCTCGTGCATTATGCCGACGGTGAGAAGCGGTTCATCCTCGCGCCCGAGGGGCTGAAGGTCGGTGCCACGGTGCAGAGTGGCGATGCGGCGCCGCCCGAAGTGGGCAACTGCCTGCCGATGTCGGCGATTCCGCTGGGCATGCAGATCCACAACATCGAGCTGCAGCAGGGCCGCGGCGGCCGGCTCTGCCGATCGGCCGGTTCGTCGGCCGTGCTCGTGGCCCGTGAATCGCAGTGGGCGCAGCTCACGCTGCCGAGCGGCGAAATTCGCCGCGTGTCGGCCGCTTGCCGCGCCACGATCGGCGCCATCGGCAATTCCGAGCACATGAACGTCGTGCTCGGCAAGGCGGGCCGCAAGCGTTGGATGGGCATTCGACCCCACGTCCGCGGCACTGCGATGAACCCGATCGATCACCCTCACGGTGGTGGTGAAGGTCGCACGAAGGGTGGTCGCCATCCGGTCAGCCCAACCGGCAAAAGCGCCAAGGGCGGCGGCACCCGCAAGCCGCGGAAGCCTTCGGGCGCCGCGATCATTCGCCGCCGCAAGAGTCGCCGCTACGGTCAACTGAAACTCAGGTAGGAAATTCCATGGGACGCAGCGCCAAAAAAGGACCATACGTCGACCCCCGCCTGTTCGAGAAGGTGGATGCCCAGCTCAGTTCGGGCAAGCGCGACCCGATCAAGACGTGGGCCCGCGCCTGCACGATCGTGCCGGAGTTCATCGGGCTCACGTTCATGGTGCACAACGGCAAGCAGCACATGAAGGTGTTCGTCACGGAGGACATGGTCGGCCACAAGCTCGGCGAGTTCGCTCCCACGCGGACCTTCCGAGGCCACGGCGGCAAGGTGAAGGAGGCGGCCCCGGGCGCCAAGTAAGGCCCAGCAAGGGACAGGTGAACCATGCCATATACAGCCACCCATAAATACGCCCGGATCAGTGCCCGCAAGGTGCGGGCGCTCGCCGACCTCGTGCGCGGGAAGTTTGCCGACGAGGCGCTCGACATCCTCCGCTTTCAGCCGCATCGCGGCGCCCGGATGCTGGAGAAGGTGATCAAGAGCGCGCTCGGCAACGCCGAGCACCAGCAGGCCACCGGCGTGGATGACCTCGTCGTCGTCGATGCCCGTGTGGATCAGGGGCCGATGTTCAAGCGGATCCGTCCCCGGGCCCGCGGCATGGCGTTTGGTATCAAGCGACGGATGTCGCATATCAAGGTGGCGCTCGATAGCGCCGAGTAGCCCAGAGACGTAACCAAGAAAAGCCACCGAGAAAGCAAAAGGCAATTCACCATGGGCCAGAAAGTTCATCCCACCGGGTTCCGCACGGGCATCACCGAGCCGTGGAAGAGCCGCTGGTACGCCGCCAAGAAGGATTTCCGCGACCTCCTCATGGAGGACTTCAAGGTGCGGAGGTTCCTCAAGACGAAGTATCGCGCCGCCGCGATCCCGAAAGTGGAGATCGAGCGGACCCGCGACGAGGTGAAGGTGATCCTCCACTCGGCGCGTCCCGGCGTGATCATCGGCCGCAAGGGCCAGGAGGTCGATCGGCTGCAGGAGGAGCTCCAGGAGCTGCTCGGCCGCCGCGTGAATCTCAAGGTGGAGGAAGTCGCGCGCCCCGAGATCCAGGCGCAGCTCATCGCCGAAGACATCGCCGATCAGCTCGTGAAGCGGGCCGCATTTCGCCGCACGCTGAAGCGGGCGATCGACACGACGATGGACGCCGGCGCCAAGGGTGTGAAGATCCAGTTGGCCGGCCGGCTTGGCGGTGCGGAGATGTCGCGGTGCGAGAAGGCGATCGCCGGCTCGATGCCGCTCTCCACGCTGCGGGCCAAGATCGATTACGGGTTCTGCGAGGCTCCCACGGCGCAGGGCAACATCGGAATTCAGGTGTGGGTGAACCAAGGCATGTACGAGGAGGATGGCGATGGCGCTGATGCCCAAGAGGGTCAAGCACCGAAAAAGCCAAAGAGGTCGTATAAGAGGTGACGCCTCGCGCGGCAATCGCGTCGTCTTCGGCGACTTCGGCCTCCAGGCCGAGCAGCCGGGGTGGCTGCCTGCCGCGACGATCGAAGCTGGCCGTATTGCAGCCCAGCAATACCTCCGCACGGAGGGCAGGCTGTATGTGCGCGTGTTTCCCCACAAGTCGATCACGTCGATCCCACTCGAGACCCGAATGGGCAAGGGCAAGGGAGAGCCGGAGTATTGGGCTGCCGTCATCAAGCCCGGAACGATCCTCTACGAAATCGGTGGCGTTTCGGAGGATGCGGCGCGAGTGTGCCTCGCACGGCTGGCGCACAAGATGCCGATCCGCGTTCGGTTCGTGAAGCGGCGGGCGATGTAAGGAAAGAAATCCAATGAGTTCCACAAAGGCACGAGAAATCCGCGACATGAGCGATGAGCAGATTCGGCTCCTCTGGAAGGATGCCGCCGAATCGCTCTTTCGGCTCAAGCTCCAATCGCAGACCGAGAAACTGGCGGCGCCGTCGGATGTTCGCAAGAACCGCCGCACGATCGCCCGCTGCCAGACGATCCTCGGCCAGCGTGGAAGCGTCGTGGCTCCGGCGGCGGGGCCGGATGGCTCGATCGCCGCCGACGCGGTTCCGGCCGGCAAGCCGGCCAAGCGTCGGGCCCGGAGCGGGGCCCGGAGCGGGGCCAAGACTCGCACACAGACTGGCAAGTAAACAGGAAATCTCTCAATGCCCAAGCGAATCGAAACCGGAACGGTGACCAGCGCTGCCTCGAGCAAGACGCGGCGCGTCGAGATCCCGCGTGTCGTCCGTCATACGAAATACAGCCGTATCCAGCACCGCCGCACCGTCTGCCACGTGCATGACGAGAAGGAGGAGTCGGGGCTCGGCGACACCGTCGAGATCATCGAGTGCCGTCCGCGCAGTCGCCTGAAGCGGTGGGAACTCGTGCGGGTCGTTGCCAAGAGCACCGCGGTCGACGTGGCCTCGCTTCGCAGCGGCGCCCGGGCCACGGAGCTCAAGGAATCGGCCGCCCGGGCCGAAGAGGCTGCCGCTTCCGGGCGGGCTGATCAGGAAGGGGCCGCGACATGATCCAGATGCAAACTCGGCTCGTCGTGGCCGACAACACGGGCGCCAAGGAAGTGATGTGCTTCAAGGTACTCGGCGGAAGCAAGAAGCGGACCGCCGGCCTGGGCGACATCATCGTCTGCAGCGTGAAAAGCGTGATCCCGGGCAGCGACGTCAAGAAAAAGGCCGTCGTCAAGGCGGTGATCGTCCGCTGCAAGCGGCCCACTCGCCGCGATGACGGCAGCTACGTGCAGTTCGACACCAATGCCTGTGTGATCATCGACAACGACAAGAATCCGAAGGGCACCCGCATCTTCGGTGCCGTGGCCCGTGAACTCCGCGACCGTAACTTCATGAAGATCGTCAGTCTGGCGAGCGAGGTGGTGTGATGCTGATTCGATCTGGTGATACGGTCGAGGTGAAGACAGGCAACGCCCGAGGGACGCGGGCGAAGGTGCTCTCCGTGCAGCCCGACAAGGGCAGACTGGTGGTGGAGGGCGTCAACCGCGTGTATCGCCACGTGAAGCGGAGCCAGAAGAATCCCCAGGGCGGCCGACTGAGCCGGGAGATGCCGATCGACGCGTCAAACGTGCTCGTCGTCTGCACGTCGTGCGGCAAGGCCACGCGGCTCGGCGTGAAGGTCGGGGCCGACGGCACCCGCACGAGGTTTTGCCGCAAATGCGGCGCCGAGCTCGGTGTCTTGAAGCGGGCCAAGGCCGCGCGAGTCACGGCGAAGAAATAACGACCCCAGCGAACCTCAGTCAGGAAATCGTAACGATGGCAAAAAAGACGAAGGCCGCCGCCGCTCCGGAATCCAGCGCCGGCACGCCGCGCATGCTCGAGCACTACACCAAGACGGTTCGTCCGGCGCTCGGGAAGGCGCTCAGCCGCACCAATCCCCACGCGATCCCGAAGCTCGAGAAGATCGTCGTGAACATGGGCGTCGGTGTGGCCGTGACTGAGAAAAAGTATCTCGAAGAGGCGCTCAGCGCTCTCTCGCAGGTGACCGGGCAGAAGCCGATCGCGACGCTCTCCAAGGCGGCCGTCTCGGGATTCAAGCTTCGCGAGAACCTGCCGATCGGCTGCAAGGTGACGCTCCGCGGCCGGCGGATGTATGAGTTTCTCGACCGGCTCGTATCGCTCGCGCTGCCGCGCGTGCGAGACTTCCGCGGCCTCTCAAGCACCGCCTTCGACGGCCACGGCAATTACAGCCTGGGCCTCTCGGAGCAGATGGTGTTTCCGGAGATCAACCCCGACAAGTTCACCCGTCCCCAAGGCATGAACATCACGCTCGTCACGTCGGCCCGCACCGATGACGAGGCGCGGGAGTTTCTGCGGGCGATGGGCGTTCCACTCAAGAAGGATGATGAAGATGGTGCCGCGGCGTAGCGGCACGTGGACGATCGAATGATTTGCGGCTCCGCCGAGTGGTGGGGCTGCCGGCACTGGAAACTCTCCATGGCAAGTAAGTCCAAGATCGCGGCGGCGAAGCGACCGCCCAAGTTTTCGACACGGAAGGTGCACCGCTGCATGCTGTGCGGCCGGCCGCGGGCGGTCTACCGCAAGTTTGGTATCTGTCGCATTTGTTTCCGCAAGCTCGCTGATCAGGGCTGCATCCCGGGCGTTCGTAAGGCCAGTTGGTAGGGTTCACCGTTTTTTAGCAAGGGTTCTTTTCACATGATGACCGACCCCATCGCCGACATGCTCACCCGCATCCGCAACGCGGTGCGCGTCGAACGCGCCACCGTGGAGGTACCGAGTTCGAAGGTGAAGCGTGGCGTGGCGGACGTGCTGAAGCGGGAGGGCTTCATCTGGGATTGGCGCGAGGTTGACTCGGAGCCGGTCGCCAAGCTTCAACTCGAGCTCAAGTATGGCCCCAACGGTGAGCGGCTGATCCGCCACATCAAGCGGGTGAGCTCTCCCGGCAAGCGTGTCTACAGCCGTTCCGTTCGTCTGCGGCCCGTGCTCGGCGGCCTCGGCATCTCGATCCTGTCGACCTCCAGCGGCGTGGTGAGCGACCGCGAGGCCCGGCAGCGAAAGCTCGGCGGCGAAGTGCTCTGCGAGCTGTGGTAAATCAGAAAGGCACCGAACCATGTCGCGAATTGGCAAATCTCCCGTTCCGCTCCCCAAGGGTGTGAAGGCGGCCGTCGAGGCCGGCAGCCTGAAGGTGGAAGGACCGCTCGGCAAGCTCGAGCAGCGTCTCCATCCCGCCGTGGCCATCGACATTGACCAGGCCGGTGGTCTGTTGAAGGTCACGCGGGGCGATGACGACCGCACGTCGCGGGCCGTTCACGGCCTCACGCGGGCCCTCGCGGCCAACATGGTCGAAGGCGTCACGAAGGGCTACGAGAAGAAGCTCGAGATCGTGGGCGTGGGTTACATCGCCGCAATCCAGAAGAACACGCTCCAGTTGCGGGTGGGCTTCGCCAATGAACTGCAGGTGCCGATTCCGGCCGGCCTCAACGTGACCTGCCCCGATCAAACCCACATCGTCGTCAAGGGCATCGACAAGCAACTCGTCGGCCAGTTTGCCGCCGAGGTGCGGTCGCTGCGGAAGCCGGAGCCATACAAGGGCAAGGGCATCCGTTACGAGAACGAGCAGGTCCGCCGCAAGGCCGGCAAGGCCGTCACCAAGTAATCCACCTCGGTCAACCGCCCAGCGCATCATTCATCCACCACCTTCCCTTTCCTCCAAGCAGTCGTTTCCATGGACCACGCCCGCACGATCCTCCGACAGCGTTTGCGTCGCCGCTTCCGCGTTCGCCGCCATATCCGCGGCACCGCCGAGCGGCCCCGGCTGGCGGTCTTCCGTACGCACAAGCACATCTATGCCCAGATCATCGACGATGCCGCAGGTCGAACGGTGGCCTCGGCGAGTTCGATGGACAAGCAGCTTCGCGGCTCCGTCGACTTCGGTGGTAACAAGCAGGCCGCCGAGGCGATCGGTCGGGCCGTGGCCGAGCGGGCCAAGGCTGCCGGTGTGACGAAGGTCTGCTTCGACCGCGGTGAATTCCGTTACCACGGCCGTGTGGCCGCCCTGGCCGACGCCGCCCGTGCGGCAGGCCTTGAGTTCTGATCCCCTTCACCCCCCAAGCCAAGCCCTCAAGCGGAGACTTTCAGACGTGTCGACCGGAACGAACAGAGATTCACGTGGCGGTGGCGCCGGCCGTGGCGGTGATCGCGGAGGTCCGCGCGGCGGCGAACGTGCCGCGGGGCAGACTGGTGAGTTTGCCGAGAAGGTCGTGAAGGTCCGCCGGTGCGCGACCGTCGTGAAGGGCGGTCGTCGGTTCAGCTTTGCCGGCCTCGTCGTGGTCGGCAATGGTCGCGGAAAGGTGGGTATCGGCTACGCCAAGGCCAACGAAGTGCCGCCGGCCGTCGAGAAAGCCATCAAAGACGGCATGAAAAACCTCGTCGAGGTGCCCGTGCAGTCGGGCACGATTCCGCATCGCGTCGAAGGCACCAGCGGCACTGCCAAGGTGATCTTACTGCCCGCCAGCCCCGGTACCGGCATCATCGCCGGCGCCGCCGTGCGTGCAGTGTGTGAATCGGCCGGCATCCACGACGTGCTCACCAAGGCCCATGGCTCGACCAATCCCGTCAATCTGGTGAAGGCGGCCCTGGAGGCCCTCAAGCAGTTGCGGACGCGGGAGGATGTCGAGCGCCTCCGCGGCGTCTCGCTCTCGTAACGATCAGCCGCGTGCCCGTGCTCGCGAACAGGAACCAATCATGAAGATCAACGACGTCAACCGAGGCATTCAAAAGAACCGCAAGCGGATGCGGGTAGGCCGTGGCCCCGGCTCGGGCAAGGGCCGCACTGCGGGCCGCGGTAACAAGGGACAGGGCCAGCTCGCCGGCTGGTCGTCGCCCGCCATCTTCGAGGGAGGCCGCATGCCGATCATTCGGCAGATCCCGAAACGAGGGTTTCACAACCGCCATGGCAGCATCGTGGTCGGAATCAACGTCGATGACCTCGAGTCTTGCTTCGCCGCGGGCGCCGAAGTGACACCGAAGACCATCAAAGAGGCTGGTCTCGCCAAGGGGATCTGGCACGAACTGAAAATTCTCGGCGACGGAAAGCTCGGCAAGTCGCTGAAGGTTTCCGCGCACCACTTCAGCGCCCAGGCCCGTGAGAAGATCCTCGCGGCCGGGGGCACCGTGACCGAACTTTCGGGCCCCGCGGCCGTTGAAAAGGGCGTGAAGCGGGCCAAGCCGAAGGCCGCGCGGAAGAAGACGACTGGGTAGCAGGCCGCCCGCTGGGGTAGGCTGTCTGCCCCCGTGGCGGTTGTCAACGGATGATGGCTGCCCGACGCCCGATTGCCGGGCCGTCGCGCCGGTTCACGGGGCACCAGAGGAGTTGGTCACGTGCTCGAGAAACTTCGCATCATTTTCACGATTCCCGAACTGCGGCAGAAAATCCTGCTGACGCTGGGTCTGCTGGCCATCTATCGCGTGGGCTGGCAGGTGCCATTGCCGATCGTCGATCCCAAGGCGATGACCGCCTTCGCCGAGGAAGCTGGCGGCATCGGTGACCTCTTGAAGACGGTGGCCGTGTTCTCTGCCAGCCAGCTTTCCCAGGCCACCATCTTCGGCCTCGGGATCATGCCCTACATCTCCGCGTCGATCATCTTTCAATTGCTCGGCACCGTCTGGCCGCCGCTCGAACGGCTGCAAAAGGAGGGGGAGGCGGGCCGCAAGAAGATCAACGAATACACCCGCTACGCCACGGTGCTCATCTGCGTCATCCAGAGCTGGGCCTACGTGGCATTCCTCTCGAATACGCGGATCGGTGAATCGTCGCTCATCCAACCCGGCTTTCTCGTCGATGGCAAGTTGCCTTTCATCTGGCAGTTTGTCGCTGTGATGACGATGACGGCCGGCACGGTGTTTCTGATGTGGCTCGGTGAGCAAATCGACGAATTCGGCATTGGCAACGGCATCAGCCTGCTGATCATGGCCGGCATCCTCGCTGCGATGCCAAGCGCCTTGGTGGAGCTTGCCGGCGACACGAGTTGGGAACTCGGCGGCGGCGGCGGCAAGATGGGCATCGAAACGCTACTCGTCTTGGCGGCGCTCTTCGTGGGTGTCGTCGCAGGCGTGGTGTTCATGACCCAGGGGCAGCGGCGGATTCCGACGCAGAGCGCCAAGCACGTGCGCGGCCGCCGTGTCTATGGCGGCACCCGGCAGTATCTGCCCCTGCGGGTGAATCAGGCGGGCGTGATGCCGATCATCTTCGCCAGTTCACTGTTGCTCTTTCCCCAAATGCTGTTTCAGTATCTCCACAATGCCAACCCGGGAAGCTCCCTGCTCGGCGCGCTGCACGATTCCTTCACCCGCGGGCAATCGTTTCTCTACAATCTGCTCTACGTCGCACTGATCTACTTCTTCTGCTACTTCTGGACGGCGATCACCTTCAACCCGAAGGAAATGGCCGACAATCTGAAGAATTTCGGCGCCTTCATCCCGGGTTACCGTCCAGGGAAGCGGACGGCCGACTATCTCGAGCGAGTGATGGAGCGGATCACCTACGTGGGTGCGGCGTTTCTCTCACTCGTGGCGATTATCCCCACGATTGTCGGCGGTGCGCTGGGTATCCCTGCCCAGATCGCGAGTTTTTACGGCGGCACCGGCCTCCTCATCGCGGTCAGTGTGGCCTTTGACCTGGTCCAGAAGATTGACAGCCATCTCGTGATGAGGAATTACACGGGGCTCCTGGAAAAATCCTGATCTTTTCACCGTGGCCGGTTCGTCCTGGGCTCGCGACAAACCGCCGGTCCGCTCCTTCGGTCACGTCCTGCGGACTCGTCAATGCGGATTATCCTGATCGGACCGCCCGGCGCCGGGAAAGGCACGCAGTGCCAGCGGCTCGTCGAGCACCTGCGGGTGCCGCATCTTTCCACCGGTGAGATGCTTCGCAACGCGGTGCGGTCTGGCACGCCGGAGGGTGTGCAGGCGGCTCGCTACATGGCCGACGGACAGCTTGTCCCCGACGAGATCATCGTGGGGATGGTGACCAAGCGGCTCGCGGCTCCGGACTGTCGTGACGGCTGCCTCCTCGACGGCTTTCCGCGGACGCTGCCCCAGGCGGCGACGCTCGACGAATTGCTCGAGCGGCAGGCCATGAGCGTGGATGGTGTCATCGAGTTGGCCGTCCCCCGAGACGAACTCATGCGTCGCATGCTTGCCCGAAAGCGGGCTGACGACAATCCCGAAATATTCTCCAAGCGGATCGCCAGTTTCGAGCTGCAGACGGCGCCGCTGCTCGATTACTACTCCCGCCAAGGAAAACTCGCGAGCATCGACGGCCTCGGCACTGCCGATGAGATTTTCGAGCGCGTGCGAGCGGCGCTGAACGAGTTTGGCCGCGCGGCCGGCCGCCGCAGCCTGTAGAGCGAGGCTTCCAGGGGCGGTATACTCGGAGCCAGCGTCGAAATTTCCTTTCGAGATCGGGTGCCTCTGCCGTGGTGAATCTTCGTTCCGCTCGCGAGATCGCGGCCATGCGCCGGGCCGGGCTGGTGGTGTGGGGCGCGCATCAACTCGCTTCGTCGCTGGTGCGGCCCGGCATCACCACCGGTGAGATCGATCGCTTAGTCGAGAAGTATTTCTCGGAGCACGGGGCCGTGCCCCTCTTCAAAGGCGTGCCGGGGAAGGTTCCCTTTCCTGCGGTCTGCTGCATGTCGGTGAACGATGAAGTCGTGCACGGCATCCCGGGCAATCGCGTGCTCGTCGCCGGCGACATCGTGAGTATCGACACGGGCTGCAGCGTCGATGGCTGGTGTGGCGACTCGGCCGTCACCTATGCCGTCGGGGCGATCGATCCCGACGTGCAACGACTGCTCGACTGCACGTCCGGAGTGCTTTCGCTCGCGATCGAGCTCATGGCCGTGCGGAGCCGCTGGGGCGACGTCGCCACGGAGATGGCCAAGTATGTCCGCGATCACGGCTTCTCGGTGGTGGAAAACTTCGTCGGCCACGGCATTGGCCGCAAGATGCACGAAGACCCGCAGGTGCCCAATTTCTGTACGCCCGCCTTCCGCCGCAACCATGACTTCGAACTCGAGCCCGGGCTCGTGATTGCCGTGGAGCCGATGGTGAACATGGGGTCGAAGAAGGTCCGTTTGCTGCCGGATCACTGGACGCAATCGACGGTCGACGGCCGCGCCAGTGCCCACTTCGAGCACACCGTCGCGATCACGGCAAACGGCCCTGTGGTGCTGACGGCAGCCCCCGCCGCCGGCGAGTCGATCGGCCGGGTCGCCTAGAACGCGTCGAGCTTTGGTGTAAAACCGGCTTCGGGACGGCAGAAGTCGACTCGCGGTGGCCGCGGCGGCCAAATGCTCGTCGAGCTTCAGCCGATCCCTTCGCCTCCGTCCGTGGTTTGCCGAGTCGTCGCTACACGTATTCCAGAACGGCTCTAGCTATCCGCGGAAAAAGCCATCGAAGGCGAAAAAATCGCGGCGGCACGACACCCCCTTGTGAACGCCCTTTTTCGCTGCCTATACTCCGTGACTTTCCGCCAGTTCTCCCGTTTTCCGATTGAAGGCGTGGCCGGCCTCCGCCACGAGCTCCCGTATGAAGGTTCGCGCCAGCGTCCGTCGCATGTGTGAAAAGTGCAAGATTGTCCGTCGCCGCGGCGTCGTATTCGTCGTCTGTGCCGATCCCCGCCATAAGCAACGGCAGGGGTGACGTCCGATGGAGCCGGCGGTGAATGGAGCCGCCCGTCCGTCGTTGAACGCATGCGTCACGCTCGTCCATTTTTGATTCAACCCATCCACCTCACCCCCTGACTCCCGTTCCTTTTCCGGATTCCCGCCATGCCCCGTCTCCTCGGTGTCGACATCCCCTCTGAAAAGAAGACGATCTACTCCCTGCAGTATTTGTATGGAGTCGGTCCGCGCGTGGCGCGGGAGTTGTGTCACAAGGCAGGCGTCGATCCCGAAGGCATCGCCCGCAACCTCCACGAGGATGAGCTCGCCCGGCTGGCGGCCCTCATGGACAAAGACTACGTCGTCGAGGGGCAGCTTCGCCGCCAGGTGTCGCAGAATGTCTCGCGTCTCAAGGACATCGGCAGCTATCGCGGCCTGCGGCATCGCCGCGGCCTCCCGGTGCGCGGTCAGCGCACCCGCACGAATGCCCGCACCCGCAAGGGCCCGAAGAAGACCGTCGCCGGCAAGAAGGGCGTCAAGGATCTCAAGTAACGGCGTCGAACATCCGCATAGTACGAAGGTTTGATCACTTAAGAGCAGGTTCATGTCAAAGGTTGCAAAGACAAAGAAGAAGAGCGTGACGGCCGGCATCGCCTACATCACGGCGAGCTTCAACAACACCGCGGTCACGATCACCGACACCCGGGGCGACACGCTCTGTTGGGCGAGCGGGGGGACGTGTGGATTCAAGGGGAGCCGTAAGGGCACTCCCTTCGCCGGCCAGTGTGCGGCGCAGCAGGCGGCCGAGAAGGCCGCCAAGTATGGCGTCAAGGAGCTCGAGGTGAAGGTCCGCGGGCCCGGAAGTGGCCGCGAGAGCGCCATCACCGCGCTGCAGGCCGCAGGCATGAACGTCAAGAGCATCGAAGACATCACGCCGTTGCCGCACAACGGCTGCCGCCCGCCGAAGAAGCGTCGCGTCTAGTCCTCTCCTCTCCACTCACCAACCACCAGTTTTCACCGCCGAGACCACGAACGAACATGGGACGCATCACCGGACCTGTCTGCCGCCTCTGCCGCCGCGACGGACTCAAGTTGTTTCTGAAGGGCAGCCGCTGCGACACGCCGAAGTGTGCGTTCGAGCGCCGGGCCACGCCGCCGGGCGTGGTGCAAAAGCGGCGCAGCAAGCCGACCGACTACGGCCTGCGGCTTCGCGAGAAGCAGAAGCTCAAGCATTACTATGGCGTGCTGGAGCGGCAGTTTCGCACCTACTTCGCGCGTGCGGAGCGTGGGAAGGGCAATACGGGCGAGACCCTGATGTCGCTTCTCGAGCGTCGGCTTGACAACGTGGTGCATCGCATGGGTTTTGCCTCGTCGCGAGCCGCTGCCCGGCAGGCGGTGATGCACGGCCACATCACCGTCAACGGCCGCCGCCTCGACGTGCCGAGCTATCTCGTCAAGGCCGGCGACCTGATCCGCGTCAAGAATCGCGCGAAGAGCCTGCAGCTCGTTCACGCAGCGCTTTCCGACTCTCGTCGTGAAGTGCCCGATTTCCTGTCGCGGGTGGAAGGCCCGATTCCCGAGGGGCGGGTCGACAGGCTGCCCGGCGCCGAGGATGTCTCGATCCCAGTGCAGGCGAACCTGATCATCGAGTTGTGCTCGAAGTAGCCGCGGGTTGGTGCCGCGGCCTTTCCGAAACAGTCTGGCTTTCACGTACATCGGTCGAAAACAAGGAGCTCAACATGCACATCCGTTGGCGCGGTCTCGAGTTGCCCGGTTCGGTCACCGCCGATCCGAAGACGCTCACCGGCACGTACGGCAAGTTCACCGCCGAGCCGTTCGAGCGCGGTTTCGGCACCACGGTGGGCAACAGCCTGCGGCGCGTGCTTCTCTCCAGTCTCGAGGGCAGCGCCGTGACCCAGATCAAGGTCGGGGGCGCCCTGCACGAATTCACCACGATCAAGGGCGTGCTTGAAGACGTCACCGACATCGTGCTCGCCGTGAAGAGCCTCGTGGTGAAGAACCACAGCGATTCGACGCGGGTCATCCGGGTCGAGAAGAGCACCCGTGGTCCGGTCACAGCAGCCGACATCCAGACCGACGAAGCCGTCGAAGTCGTGAACAAGGACCTCCTGCTCTGCACGCTCACCGATGATGTGCCGTTCGAACTGGAGATGGTGGTCGAAAACGGCCGCGGCTACGTCCCCGCCAGCGAGCACAGCCCCGAGGCGCAGGAGATCGGCATCATCCCGGTCGACGCCGTCTTCAGCCCGGTGACCCGCGTGCGTTACGAGGTCGAGGAGACCCGCGTCGGCCAGAAGACCAACTACGACAAGCTGACGATGGAAATCTGGACCGACGGCACGGTGACGCCCGAGATGGCGCTCGTCGAGGCGGCCAAGATCCTGCGGAAGCACCTGAATCCGTTCGTCTCCTACGGCAAGCCCGGTGCGGCCGTCAGCGCCCCGGCATTCGGCAACGTCTTCTCGGTGGAGGCGCCGCTGGAGAGCCGGCTCGGCATGCTCGTCTCTGATTTGAAGCTTTCGCTGCGGGCGGCCAACTGCCTGGAGGCCGAGGGCATCGCCTCGCTTCGCGACCTCGTCTCGCGGTCGCGCGAGGAATTGCTCGAGGTGCGAAATTTCGGCGAGACGACGCTCCAAGAGATCGAGGAGAAACTCGCGGAGATCGGTCTCCGGCTTGGCATGCAGGTGCCGTCGGCCGCCGATGCCTGAGCGAATCTGCTCGTCACCCATTCACTCCCCCGTATCGTAAAAACTCTTCGCAAGGACTTGACCCATGCGCCA
>Ga0172376_10005658_pt1 | contig 13853 bp, 8 predicted proteins | sample Lak35m_FD_121114 | JGI IMG/M metagenome (GOLD analysis project Ga0172376, IMG submission 121114) | Freshwater microbial communities from Kabuno Bay, South-Kivu, Congo - kab_092012_35m | ecosystem: Environmental > Aquatic > Freshwater > Lake | place: Democratic Republic of the Congo: South-Kivu...
ACATGGATTTCAGGGCTTCAGGTAATAGACTCATTCCTTTGTTAGACCAGATCTTTGCTCTCTTGACAACCCCCTTCCCAGTTCCACATCCGCCGGCTTGCCAGCGGTTATGGAGAAGTTACGACAAATCTTTTCTTTGAGAAGCTAGCCAGCAATTCTCATTATGAAAACCTTGACCGCGTCTTGACTCTAGCTATTGAGAAGATTCTCAATAGCCCTGTCTGAAAAGCCTATGCTCCCGTTAGGCAACCTAGGCTCGAAACGCTATCTTTAGTACAAGAGTTTTAAAATGAGAATTGCTGGAAGCTAGCGATTACCCTTTAAAGGGTCACTGCGGCGGTGCTATCCTAGCCGAGGCCGCCCAACCAGGACAGGGGTTCGGAGGGCATCCGCCCTGGCCGAGCCTACCCTCTGACCGGAGTTAACCCATGACCTCCTCTCCCTCTTCTATCCCCCCCCAGGCCTGGCAACATCCCCTGGGGGGAGGCTGGCCCCAGCACTATGTGGTGCGCTACACCAGCAATCTGGATGACGGCCCCTGCCATGGCGCCCCCCTGGGAGGGTTTGGGTCGGGCTGCCTGGGGCGATCGCCCCAGGGAGATTTTAACCTCTGGCACCTGGATGGGGGGGAGCACAGCTCCATGGAGATCCCGGCCTGCCAGTTCAGTCTGTTCGAACGCACCGCCGCTGGCCAGACCCAGGCCTACGCCCTCAGCACCCAGGCCCCCAGCGATGGTAGCCTGTCCACCTGGCGGTGGTATCCGGCCGCCACCGCCGATCGCCCCACCGGCACCTACCATGCCCTTTACCCCCGTAGCTGGTACCGCTATCAGCAGGTGTTCCAGGCCCAGATCACCTGTAGCCAGTTCTCCCCCATCTGGCCCCACAACTACCAGGAGGCCAGCTACCCGCTGGCGGTGTTTGACTGGAGCTTCCACAACCCCACCGACCAGCCCCTCACCCTCAGCCTGATGATGAGCTGGCAAAACCTGGTGGGGTGGTTTACCAACACCCAACCCTCCGCCACCGTGCACCAGCGAGACGATGGCAGCCCCTACTATGACTACCACCCGGCCCTGGGCCAGAGCCAGGGTAACTACAACCGGCTGGTGACTGGTGATGACTTGATCGGTTGTGTCATGGATGGAGCCTGGGACCACCAGGCCGAGCCCCCGGAGGGGCAGGGTCAGTGGTGTGTGGCCACCCGCCCCGCCTCGGATCTAGAAATTTCCTATGACCTGCGCTGGAACCCCGCCGGGGATGGGGGGGACCTGTGGGATAGCTTTGCTCGCCTCGGTCGGTTGATGAACCTGTTGGACACCAGCCCGGTGGGCCCCGCAGAGCAACTGGGGTGCGCCCTGGTGCTGCGCTTTACCCTGGCCCCGGGAGCCCACCGCCAGCTACCGATGGTGCTGAGTTGGGACCTGCCGGTGACGGAGTTTGCCGCCGGTATCCAGGCCCACCGCCGCTACACTGATTTCTTCGATCGCAGCGGTACCAATGCCCAGGCCATCGCCGCCACCGCCCTGGCCCAGTATCCCCAGTGGCAGCGGGCGATCACCGACTGGCAGCAGCCCATTCTAGACCGGTCCGACCTGCCGGACTGGTTGAAAATGGCCCTATTCAACGAACTCTACGACCTGGCCAGCGGCGGCACCCTCTGGAGCGCCGCCAGCCCGGCGGACCCGGTGGGCCAATTTGCCGTGCTGGAATGTCTGGACTACCGCTGGTACGAGAGCCTGGACGTGCGTCTCTACGGCGGCTTTGCCACCCTGCTGCTATGGCCCGATCTGGAGAAGGCAGTGCTGCGGGCCTTTGCCCGGGCCATTCCCAGCCAGGACCCCCGGGAACGGATCATCGGGTACCACCTGCTCCAGGGTCAGGACAACCCCGTCGCCCCCCGCAAACTGAAGGGGGCCACCCCCCACGACCTGGGGGCCCCCAACGAACACCCCTGGCAGCAGACCAACTACACCAGCTACCAGGACTGCAACCAGTGGAAGGACCTGGGCAGTGACTTTGTCATCCAGGTGTACCGGGCGTTTAAATTTACCGGCGAGCAGGACCTGGCTTTTCTGCAGGACTGCTGGCCCGCCGTGGTGGAGACCCTGCAGTACCTGAAACACTTTGACCGGGATGGGGATGGCATTCCAGAAAATAGCGGTGCCCCCGATCAAACCTTCGATGACTGGCAGCTTAAGGGGATCAGTGCCTACTGTGGCGGCCTCTGGCTCACCGCCCTGGAGGCCGCCCTGGCCATGGCCGAGGTGCTCACCCAGGCGGGGGTAGCCCCCGGCAACACGCCAATTTTGGTGACTCAGTACCAGCGCTGGTTGGACAATGGTCGACGGGCCTATCACCCCAAACTTTGGAATGGCCGCCACTACCGCCTGGACAGTGGTAGTGACTCCCAGATTGTCATGGCGGACCAGCTCTGTGGTCAGTTTCTGGCCCGCCTGCTGGACCTGCCGGACTTGGTGGAGATCGACTGCATCCTCTCCAGCCTGGAGGCCATCTACGACGCCTGTTTTATTCGGTTTAACCAAGTGGCCCAGGGGGAGGTGGCCCCCCAGAGCCAACGGTTTGCCGGTGCCGCCCTGGGAAACTTTAGCGCCCCTGCCCTGGGCCAGGCGATCGGAGCGGCCAACGGGGTGCGGCCCGATGGTCGAGCCGAGGACCCCGACAGCACCCATCCCCTGGAGGTGTGGACTGGGATTAACTTTGGCCTGGCCGCCTTCTTTGCCCAGATGGGCCAGCGCGATCGAGCCCTGACCATCAGTCAGGCGGTGGTGCACCAGGTGTATAACTACGGGTTACAATTTCGCACCCCCGAAGCGATCACCGCCCAGGGCACCTTCCGGGCCTGTCACTACCTGCGACCGATGGCGATCTGGGGGCTCTATGGGGTGCTCACTCCCTAGGCCTATCTCCCCTGGGAGACGGGGGGCAGTAGTCAGGGGTCAGAATTCAGTGGTCAGGAGGTGGGTTGATGTCAGGGGCTAGTGGGTTCTGGCATTTAGCGATCCATCCTGGCCCCAGGGTGCTGGGAAAGCCATAATTTCCAGACAAATGGGGGATCTTTTCCCACGCCATAACCCCACCCGCCAGGATAAGCTGGAGGAGCATTAACTTTGGTATCGTTTTCGTCAAAACCCCAACCCGTTGATCGGTGCAGGGGGGACAGCGGTCTTCGCCAGGCTACCCCCTGCCGTTCCCAGCTTTTCCCTAACCCATTCCAAACAGCATCAACCATGGATTGTCGCAACATTCAGTTCCAGTACACCGAGGTCCTCTCGGAGGCTGATTTAGACCAGCTGATGCGGCTGTTTCGGGCCACGGCGTTTTGGGCTAGCGATCGCGAGGCCAGCGCCATGGCCACCGCCATTGCCCACAGCTACCCGGTGGTCACCACCTGGGACGGGGAAACCCTGATCGGCTTTGCCCGGGCCACCTCCGATGGGGTGTTTCGGGCCACCATCTGGGATGTGGTGATCGATCCTGGTTACCAGGGGGGCGGATTGGGCCGCAAAATGGTGGAAACCCTGCTCAGCCATCCCCACATGAGTCGAGTCGAACGGGTTTACCTGATGACTACCCACCAGCAGGGGTTTTATCAGCGAATTGGCTTTACCGAAAACCCCTCCACCACCCTGGTGCTACACAATTCAGCGGTGGAGTTGTTGCCAGCCCTAACGCCGGTGTCAGAAGCCCTGGTCGGTGGTCAGTAACCAGGAGGAGGCTAGGCTTCTAATTCCTGATCACTGATTGCTGACTCCTCGCTTCTACCCCCTATCTCAATAAAAGTTCTCCCTAGTGCGTTACCCCCCGTTATATGGGTTACCATCGTCTACAGATGTAGCCTGAGGAGGGCTGCTTCCTTTTCTTTCTTTGCCAGTGCTATGCAGCAAACCCACGATCTTCACGTTGTCGAAACTCGTCCCCTGGTCAGTCCTGCCCTTTTGCACCACGAGTTTCCGATTACCCCTGAGGCTGCTCAACTGGTGGCGGAGGCCCGCGATCGCATCCGCCACATCCTCTACAACGAAGACCGCCGCCTGCTGGTGATCGTCGGCCCCTGCTCGGTCCACGACATTGATGCCGCCTACGACTATGGTCAGAGGCTGGTGAACCTGCGCCACGAGCTATCGGGGCAGTTGGAGATTATTATGCGGGTTTACTTTGAGAAACCCCGCACCAACATCGGCTGGAAGGGGCTGATCAACGATCCCCACCTGGATGGCAGCTACGACATCAACACCGGGCTGCGGTTAGCCCGCAAGCTGCTGCTGGATCTGGCCCACCTGGGGTTACCGGCTGCCACCGAACTGCTCGATCCGGTCACCCCCCAGTACATTGCCGATGTGATCGCCTGGACGGCGATCGGGGCCCGCACCACCGAAAGTCAAACCCACCGGGAAATGGCCTCCGGCCTCTCCATGCCGATCGGCTTTAAGAATGGTACCGATGGCAGCCTCGCCGCCGCCGTCAACGCCATGGTGGCCGCCAGCCAACCCCACCATTTTCTGGGGATCAACCACCATGGTCTGGCCAGCATTGTTACCACCACCGGTAACCCCGATTGTCACTTGGTGCTGCGGGGGGGCAAGGATGGTCCTAACTTTAGCCGTGATCACGTGGCTCGGGCCGCCGCCGAGATGGCTAAGTTGGATCTGAATCCCCGGCTGATGATTGATTGCAGCCATGCCAACGCCAATAAGGATCACACCCGCCAGGTGCTGGTGCTGGAGGATGTGGCCAGCCAGGTACAGGAGGGGTCTCGCCACATTTCTGGGGTGATGATTGAAAGCCACCTGCAGGGGGGTAACCAACCCATTCCTAAAAACCTGCGCCAGCTCACCTACGGCCAGAGCATCACCGATGCCTGTGTTGACTTTGACACCACCGCCACCATGCTACGGCAACTGGCCAGTGCGGTGGAGCCCTCTCTGCAGGTGGCGGTTTAGGTTAACTTATGGATACCTAAACTCTCCATCCCAGGGCGTAGTAGAGGGCAGGTGAAAGCACTATGGTGGAGGAGAAGGCAGAGGTATCCCTGCAGGAATTCCTAGAGGCGAGCCGCTTTGATGCGGCCCGATCTGTCCTGATTCCCATGCAGGCCGCGGATGTAGCGGAACTGATTGATGATCTGCCGGATACCCTCCACGCGGTGGCCTTTCGTCTGCTGCCCAAGGATGAGGCGATCGCCGTTTACGAATACCTGCCCGCCAAGGTGCAGCAGACTCTGCTGGAGGAACTCAAGCATCCTGAGGTGCTGGACATTGTCGACCGCATGTCCCCCGATGACCGGGCCCGCCTGTTTGACGAGCTGCCCGCCAAGGTGGTGCGCCAGCTCCTGCTGCAGATGAGCCCCACGGAGCGCCAGGCTACGGCCTTGCTGCTGGGTTATCCAGCAGGTAGTACCGGCCGGATCATGACCTCAGAATTTATCACCCTGCGGGACACCCTGACCGTCAGTCAGGCCCTGGGGCGGATTCGCCAGCTGGCCCGCAACTCCGAGACCATCTATACCCTTTACGTCACCGATGACTTTCGCCACCTGATTGGTACCCTCTCCCTGCGGGACTTGGTGCTGGCGGAGCCGGATCAAACCATCCAGAGGATCATGACCAGTGAGGTGGTGTTTGTGCAAACCGATACGGACCAGGAGGAGGCGGCCCGCCTGATCCAGCGTTACGACTTCCTGGCCCTGCCGGTGGTGGATCGGGAGCAGCGGCTGGTGGGAATTGTCACCGTTGATGACCTGATGGATGTGATTGAGGCGGAGGTGACGGAGGATATCTACACCGCCGGCGGGGTCCAAACCGTCGGGGATGAATACTTTAAAACCGATCTGATCACCGTGGCCCGCAAACGGGTAGTCTGGCTGTTGGTACTGTTGGTTACCAATACCGCCACCAGTGCGGTGATTAAGGGGCAACAGGGGTTGCTACAACAGATGGTGATTTTGACCGCCTTTATTCCCTTGTTAATTGGGGCAGGGGGTAACGTCGGTGCCCAGTCCTCCACGGTGGTGATCCGAGGCCTTAACACTGAGGAGGTGCAGCCCTCCGATGTGGCTCGGATCGTCGGTCGCGAAACCCTGGCGGGGTTGATCCTGGGACTGCTCCTGGGGACGGCGGTAACGGTCTGGGCCTACTTTTTAGAACGAAACTTTGGCGTAGCCCTGTCGGTGGGCCTCAGCCTGGTGGCGATTTCCATCATTGCCACCTTCGCCGGCGCCGCCCTGCCCTTCCTCTTCAAAGCCTTGAAATTTGACCCGGCCCTGATGTCGGCCCCCTTTATTACCACCGCGGTAGATGTGTTGGGGGTGCTAATCTACCTCAACATTGCCCGGGTGATTTTGCAGCTCTAGGTGCTGCGACGGAGGTAGTTTGTCTATGGCCCCCGCCGATACTCTCCCTACCGGCAGCTGCCACTACAGATAAAAAGCCATTCATAATAAGTTCTTCCATCGGCTGGTTGCAGTGGCAGGCTCCCACAGGCCATTGCCACCAACCATGTGACGAGGATGCCCTAGCCCCCCGGTGTGCCTAGGATGGCAAAGGGGACTGGCTCTAATCCTGCCGATGGCGATGGCAACGATCGACAAACCCTTGAGCTACCCCTGGACAGCCCGCCCAGTGCAGGTGCAGATAGGAGGCCTGCACCGATCCCACCTGCCAGCCCTCCTGGCCATGGCTATGGTCGGCATCGTAGCGGCGCAGGGCGTAGAGGGGTTGGGCGGGCGGGGGGCTAGCCTGGGAGTGGTGAAACTCGTGGCCCCATACCGAGCAGCCGGAGGGCACCAGGCTGGCGGGGTGTAGGCCGCTGGCCTGCCGGTAGCCGACGGTGAGGGGGTGGCCCATCCCTACCCGGGTGGGCAGGATACCCACCATAGGCCAGTCCTGGCCGCTGAGGTCCGCCAGGCTTTGGGCCAGGTACATCAGTCCCCCACACTCAGCGTAGGTGGGCAAGCCGGCGCCGATCCGGCGCCGCAGGTGACGGTGCAGGGGCAGGTTAGCCGCCAGGGTGGGGGCAAACATCTCGGGAAACCCACCCCCCAGATAGAGTCCATCGATCGCCTCCGGTAGGGTTTCATCCCGCAGGGGGCTCCAGGGGACCCAATCTACCCCCAGGTGGGTCATAAACTCCAGGGCATCGGCATAGTAAAAACTGAAGGCGGCATCCTGGGCCAGGGCGATGCGCACCAGTGGCGACTGGGCTGGGCTGGTCGGGGGATCTGGGCTGGGGAGGTTGGGGCCAGACCGGCGACGCAGTAGGGGCTCTAGCTGCGCCCAGTCGAAGTGATGGCGCCCGAAATCAGCTAATTGATCCACCAGGGTGGCTAAGCCTGTCAACTCTGCCGTGGGCACCAGACCCAGGTGGCGATCGGGGATAGTAATTTCGGTTTGTCGAGGTAGCATCCCTAAAATCGGTAGATCGATCGCCCCCAGGGCCTGGCTCAGGATCTCCCGGTGGCGATCGCTGGCCACCCGATTCAAGACCACTCCGGCCAGGCGCAGGTCGGCATCGAAGTGGCGGAAGCCATGGATGATGGCCAACACGGAGCGGGCCAGGCGACCACAGTCTACCACCAACACCACGGGCAAATTCAGTAGCTTGGCCACCTGGGCACTGCTGGCCACCTCAGACAGGCCACTGGCGCCATCAAACAGACCCATCACCCCCTCCACCAGGACAAATTCCGCCCCCTCGCAGTGGCGGGTAAAACACTCCTGCAGGTAGGCTGGGGAGGTCAGCACCGGGTCGAGATTGTAGCAGGGCCGACCGGTCACCCGCTGGTGAAACATCGGGTCAATGTAGTCCGGCCCCACCTTAAAGGACTGCACTCGCTGCGATCGCTGCCCCAGGGCCGCCAGGATGGCCAGGGTGACGGTGGTTTTGCCCACACCGCTACGTTCGCCGGCCATCACCAGGCCACCGCGATGGGGCAGGGCAAGGGGGGAGGGAGAGAGGGGACCGGAACTAACCACCATAGCCATCACCACTGAATCCCAGGGCTGCCTGGAAACCAGCCCCACTATAGCCCCTTCCAGGGAAGGGTTGGCGGCTCCTCTGCCCCAATCAGTATTCAATGCTAAATTGATTAAATCCTTAATTTCCTGAGCCGACGGAATGGCTAACTCCGATGTCACCGCCCGCCCCTCCACGGCCTCCTCTAACGGGCGGGCCGCCAGCCCCGGCAGCGAGTTGGCCCATCACCAGAGCGCCCTGGACGATAACGTGATCCGGATTCGCGGAGCCCGGCAGCATAATCTAAAAAACCTGGACCTGGAGATTCCCCGTAATCAACTGATTGTCTTTACCGGGGTGTCGGGGTCCGGTAAGTCTTCCCTGGCCTTTGATACTATTTTTGCCGAGGGCCAGCGGCGCTACGTAGAGTCCCTCAGTGCCTACGCCCGCCAGTTCCTGGGCCAGGTGGATAAGCCGGATGTGGACGCCATTGAGGGCCTCAGCCCTGCCATCTCCATCGATCAAAAATCCACCTCCCATAACCCCCGGTCCACCGTGGGTACGGTGACGGAGATCTATGACTACCTGCGGCTACTCTACGGCCGGGCCGGGGAGCCCCACTGCCCCCACTGCGATCGCAGCATCGCCCCCCAGGCCATCGATCAGATGATCGATCGGATCATGGCCCTGCCCGATCGCACCCGCTTCCAGGTACTGGCGCCGGTGGTGAGGGGTAAAAAGGGCACCCATAAAAAACTGCTCTCCAGCCTGGCGGCGGAGGGGTTTGTGCGGGTGCGGGTGGATGGGGAAATTCGCGAGCTCACCGACAATATTGAACTGGACAAAAACCACAGTCACCACATTGAGGTGGTGGTGGACCGGCTGGTGAAGAAGGATGATCTGCAGGAACGGCTGGCGGATTCCCTGACCACCTGCCTGAAGCGATCGGAGGGCATCGCCATCATCGATATTCTGGCGGACTCCAGCCCGGGGGCCAGCCCCGCCCCGGTGGTCTCCCTGTCGGACCGCCTGCCCCAGGCGGCGGAAACCGCCGGGGACTACAGTTTCCCCCGGGAGCTGGTGTTTTCTGAGAACTTTGCCTGCCCGGAGCATGGCGCCGTCATGGAGGAACTCTCCCCCCGGCTGTTTTCCTTCAACTCCCCCTACGGCGCCTGCCCCCACTGCCACGGCCTGGGTAGCCTGCGCACCTTCAATGCTGACCTGGTGGTGCCCGACCCCAGCCTGCCGGTCTACGCCGCCATTGCCCCCTGGTCAGAAAAGGACAACACCTACTACTTTTCCCTGCTCTACAGCGTGGGCCAGGCCTTTGGCTTTGAAATTCAGACCCGCTGGAACCAACTGACCCCGGAGCAGCAGCGGGTGATTCTCCACGGCAGCGAGGAGAAGATTTATATCGAGTCCGACTCCCGCTACCGCGATCGCCAGGGCTACCACCGCCGCTACGAGGGGGTGCTGCCTATCCTGGAGCGACAGTACCAGGAAACCACCTCCGAGGCCTACAGGCAAAAGCTGGAGAAATACCTGGTGGACCAGACCTGCGAGGTGTGCCAGGGCACCCGCCTCAAGCCCGAATCCAATGCGGTGCAGATTGGCCCCTATGCCATCCACGACCTCACCAACGTCTCCATTCGGGAGTGTTTGCAGCGCATCCAGGCCCTGGTGGGGGCAGGCCAGGGGGGAGCCCAACTCTCCGCCCGGCAGCTACAGATTGGCGAGCTGGTGCTGCGGGAAATCCGGGCTCGCCTGCAGTTTATGCTGGACGTGGGGCTAGACTACCTGACCCTGCACCGCACCGCCATGACCCTTTCCGGCGGCGAGGCCCAGCGGATTCGCCTGGCCACCCAGATCGGCTCCGGCCTCACCGGGGTGCTCTACGTTCTGGATGAACCCAGCATTGGCCTCCACCAGCGGGATAACGATCGCCTGCTCCACACCCTCACCCGCCTGCGGGACCTGGGTAACACCCTGATCGTGGTGGAGCACGATGAGGACACTATCCGGGCCGCCGACTACCTGGTGGATATTGGCCCAGGGGCGGGCATCCATGGCGGGCAGATCGTGGCTCAGGGCCACCTCCAGGACCTGCTGACCGCCCCCGACTCCCTCACCGGTGCCTACCTGTCTGGCCGCCGCACCATTCCCACCCCCGCCCAACGGCGGCCCGGCAATGGCCGCAGCCTGCTGCTCAAGGACGCCCACCGCAATAACCTGCAGCACCTGGATGTGGAATTACCCCTGGGTAAGTTGGTGTGCATCACTGGGGTTTCCGTCTCCGGCAAATCCACCCTGGTGAACGAACTGCTCTACCCCGCCCTGCAACATCACTTTGGCAGTAAGGTGCCCTTCCCCCACCAGCTAGAGGCGCTGCGGGGGTTGCAGGCCCTGGATAAGGTGATTGTGATTGACCAATCGCCGATTGGCCGCACCCCCCGCTCCAACCCGGCCACCTACACCGGGGTGTTCGATGGCATCCGCAACCTGTTTACCGAAACCATTGAAGCCAAGGCCCGGGGCTACAAGGCCGGCCAATTTTCCTTCAATGTCAAGGGGGGCCGCTGCGAGGCCTGTGGCGGCCAGGGGGTGAACGTGATTGAAATGAACTTCCTTCCCGATGTCTACGTGCAATGCGAGGTGTGCAAGGGGGCCCGCTACAATCGGGAAACCCTGCAGGTCACCTACAAGGGTAAAACCATCGCCGATGTGCTGAATATGACCGCCGAGGAGGCCCTTAGCTTCTTTGAAAACATTCCCCAGGCGGCGGCCCGGCTGCAAACCATGGTGGATGTGGGGTTGGGTTACATTCGGCTGGGCCAAACCGCCCCTACCCTATCGGGGGGGGAGGCCCAGCGCATGAAGCTGGCCTCGGAACTGGCCCGTCGGTCCACCGGTAAAACCCTGTACCTGATCGATGAGCCCACCACCGGCCTGTCCTTCTACGATGTCCATAAGTTATTGGATGTGGTGCAACGGCTGGTGGATAAGGGGAATTCGGTGTTGATGATTGAACACAACCTGGACGTGATTCGCTGCGCCGACTGGGTGATTGATCTAGGGCCCGAGGGGGGCGATCGGGGCGGCCACCTGATTGCCCAGGGCACCCCCGAGCAGGTAGCCCAGGTGGCCCAGTCCTACACAGGCCAGTACCTGGCCCGGGTGCTCCAGCAGCATCCGGCGGTGGCGGTGGTTTAGGGGCTGGGCACCATGGTGTTGAAGACAGCGCCACCCATCCGCCGGGTCGGGGTGATTGGCGGGGGCCAACTGGCCTGGATGATGGCCCCCGCCGCCCAGGCCCTGGGGCTGGAGCTGGTGGTGCAAACCCCCCAACCGGACGACCCGGCGGTGGCCATCGCCGCCGCCACGGTGCTGGCCGGGGTAGCGGATGTGGCCGCTACCGCCGCCCTGGCGGAGCAGTGCGATGTGATTACCTTTGAAAATGAATTGATCGACTGCCAGGGCTTGCAACCCCTGGTCCAGGTCGGGGTGCGGTTTCGCCCCAGTCTGGCGGTGCTGGATCTGGTGCTGGATAAGGCCCGCCAGCGGCAATGCTTTGATCGGCTGGGCCTGGCCAGCCCTGGCTACGCCATCCTGGAGGCGGGGGAGGACCTGACCTGCCTGACCCAGCGTGCCCAGGCGATCGGGTTTCCCCTGGTGATCAAGAGTCGCCGCCTGGGTTACGACGGCTACGGCACCCGGCTGATCTCCGGGCCGGAGCAGCTCGGCCCGGCCTGGGCTAGCCTGGGGCACCAGCCGGTGTTGCTGGAGGAGTTTGTGCCCTTTAAGCAGGAACTGGCGGTGATGGTGGCCCGATCTGCCGGGGGGCAGGTGGCCCTCTATCCCACCGTGGAAACCCAGCAGGTAGACCAAATCTGTCGGCGGGTGTTGGTGCCAGCCCAGGTCAGCGCAGCGGTGCAGGCCACCATGGCCAGCCTGGCCCACACCCTGGTGGAGGGCCTGGATCTGGTGGGGATCCTGGGGATTGAGTGTTTCCTCACCCAGGATGATCGGGTGTTGATCAACGAAATTGCCCCCCGCACCCACAACTCGGGCCACTATAGTCTGAATGCCTGCCAGACCTCCCAGTTTGAGCAACAGCTGCGGGGGGTCAGCGATCGCCCCCTGGGCCCCGTCGGCCTGACCTGCCCCCGGGCGGTGATGGTCAACCTGCTGGGCCTGGGGGCAGGCACGGATTACTCCGCCAAGCGGCGGCAACTCCAGCAGATCCCTGGCGGCCACCTCTACTGGTACCATAAGGCACCCCGACCGGGGCGCAAACTCGGCCATATCACCCTCTGCCTGGGGCCAGAGCAGGACCCCGCCCAGGTGGCCCAGGGCATCGAAGCCCTCTGGTATGGCGGCCCCTAGGGGGGTAGTGGTTAAGCGGATCACCCGCTGGTCTACACTGTTGGGGTGACCCCACCGCCGCCATGCCTCAACTGCTGCTGATTCCCATCGTTATCTTTGCCAAATTGCTCACCCTGGGGCTGCGCCTATCGGGGCGAGGTGCGGGGACCGCCCTGCCGGGCTACCTGGTGGGGAAGTACTGCCCCTTTGCCCTGGGGGCCTTGATCCAGCAGATTCCCACGGTGGTGGTGATTACTGGCACCAATGGCAAAACCACCAGCCAAACCATGCTGAACGCCATGCTCAGCCCGGTGGTGGGGGGGAGCATTCTCCGCAATCGGGCGGGGGCCAACCTCAGCCAGGGGATTTTGTCGGAATTGCTCAAGCAAAGCGACCTGCTGGGTCGGTTGCATTGCCGCTACGCCATTCTGGAGGTGGAGGAGGCCACCCTGCCCCGCATTGCTAAGGTGTTACGACCCCGGGAGATCGCCGTCACCAACCTCTACCGCGATCAACTGGACGCCTACGGTGAAATCGATCGCACCGAACACCTGATCCGGGAGGGCATCGCCCAATGCCCCCAGGCCCAGGTGGTGCTAAACGGCGATGACCCCCGCACCGCCCGCCTCACCCAGGGCCTACCCAACCCCACCTACTTTGTCTCCCTGGCCCCGGAGTATGCCCGCCGGCTGCCCTACGAGGGGCCACTGCAGCGGCCGCCCCTGGGGAGTCAGGGGCTGGAGGCCCAGGGCCTGCAGATCAACCCAGACCTGACCACGGACTTTGCTGTGGCGGGGCGGATCGGTGACCAAACCCTGCACCTGCCCCGGGTGACCACGGTGTCCCCCGGGTTTTTCCATGTCTACAATGCCCTGACGGCGATCGCCCTGGCCACCCTGCTGGGGGTGGATGGGGCCAGGGCGGCGGCGGGGTTGAAGGACTTCCAACCCGCCTTTGGCCGGGGGGAAATCCTCAGTCGTCAGCGGGGGGGCAAGCGGGTCGACTACCGGCTGTTGCTGGTCAAAAACCCGGCCAGCTTTAGCCTCAGCCTGGAGTTGCTGCGCCACCTGCCCGCCCTCAAGCTGGTGCTGGCCATCAACGATAACACCGCCGATGGCCGGGATGTGTCCTGGCTGTGGGACAGTCAGGTAGAGCGCCTCAACCAGGCCCAGGTGGACTGGATGATCTGCACCGGCAGTCGGGCTAAGGATATGGCGGTGCGCCTCAAGTACGCCCTGGAGCTCCCCCTGGGGGAGCCCCCCGCCACCCTGGAGTCCCTCCCCGCTGCCCTGGACCTGGCCTTTGATCGGGCTCGGGATGGCGACACCGTCTTTGTCATGCCCACCTACACCGCTATGCTGGAATTGCGTAAACTCCTGGGTAAAACCCTGGATGCGGTGTAACCTCCGGTGTACTCTATGGCCCCTTCCCTCACCCTCACCCACCTCTACCCCGATCACCTCAACCTCTACGGTGACAGTGGCAATCTGCGGGTGTTGCAACGGCGCTGCCAGTGG
>Ga0172376_10005659_pt1 | contig 13853 bp, 29 predicted proteins | sample Lak35m_FD_121114 | JGI IMG/M metagenome (GOLD analysis project Ga0172376, IMG submission 121114) | Freshwater microbial communities from Kabuno Bay, South-Kivu, Congo - kab_092012_35m | ecosystem: Environmental > Aquatic > Freshwater > Lake | place: Democratic Republic of the Congo: South-Kivu...
AAAAAATGCGTATTAAAAAAAGCAATCCAAAACGTCGCAAGAGTTTCCGCGCTCGTCACAATTGCGCAACAGCAAAAGATAGGACTTCCGCACGTTATTGGTCATGTCGTAAATGGTAATTTATAGCTTTCCCGTAGGAGGAGAAAGGAGATGGAAAATCAAGAAACAGTAGCAAGTGTAGCACAACCACAAAGCATGGCAGGCGAGTTAGGCGCACTAAAAGAACTAACAGGCGGCAATCCAGTTGTAACAATAGTGCTAGTGTTAGTTGTAGTGCTTGGCAGCGGTGCTGGTTGGAAGTTCTGGCAAAAGAAGAGCGAGCAAAAGCACGAAGAAAAAATGAAAGAACTAGAACTAAAAGCCGAACTTGCTAAAGCAGAAGCCAAGGCCAAAGCAGACGCACTAAAAGAAAAAGCAAAAGCCGTTAAAGGTAAAAAGGGAAAGAAATAGGAGGATGAAACAGTGCGCCTCTTATTCTTGTTATTAGTTTTGTTATCGCTTAGGAGCGATGCAATAGAATGTGATTGGGAACCAATAGAAAAAGATCAGTACGGTTGTGTTAATTTCTTTTGGTACAGGAAGGCTGAAGAATTAAAATGCACCAATATGCCTGATTGCTTTAGATTTGAAATGGTTGAAGTTCCAAAAAAAGTTGAACAACCAAAACCAGTTAAAAAAGAATTTTTTGCTAGGGAACTTCCAGAAGAAAAAGCAAAGATAATGCCAATTCTAGATTCGTCTGCTCTTGCTTTACTAAAAAACTCTAAACTAAAAGACATAAAAATAATATTTTACAATAAGGGCAATCTTTCTAAAAACTTTGCTAAGGAAGCGGAAGCATATTTATTAGACAAAGGCGTTAAACCCGATCAATTTAAAATTGAGATAAGGTAACATGATGAAAATTTTAAAAAGTCATTTAAAACAAATAATAAAAGAAGAAATAGAAAAATTATTAAACGAAAAATGCTGGCCGGGATACAAAAAGAAAGGTATGAAAAAAATGTTTGGTAAACGTTATCCAAACTGTGTTAAAAAGTAGGTAAATTAAATGGCAGAGTCAAAACCAGTAGTAACCCTAAAAGATGGAAGTAAGATAAGGGATAGATAAAATGAAAAAATTGTTTGAACGTAAAGAAAACGGTATGTTCGGTGCCATAAATGAGCAAAATTATGATAAAGTGTCTGGGACTCCATTAACAGATGAAGCTTGGGCTAAGTCAGGAGAGGAATTTTTTTCTACTCCGTGGGGAAACTTTATACGTCAAACCCATATAAAAGGAGGTGGAAAATTTAATACACAAAATGGAGTTCCAATTGACGGTATAAGAAAGTTTCCTATTCAATTTTTAGGTAATTTTTATAATATGTTTCAAACATATTATAAAGCCGAAAAAGAGGCAAAAGAAGATTTTAAAAAATATTGGGATGCTCGCGATAAAGAAACACAACAGTTAAAACAACAAGCGGAATTAGAAACAAAACAAGCCCAAGAATTAATAAAAAAAGAACAGGAAAAAATTATTCAAAAGCTTGGTATACAAGGTGGAAAATTTGTTGATGGTAAATATGTTCCTCCTTCACGCGAAGAGATAGGAAAAGCAGATTTACAAATAGTTGCTCAAGAATTACAAAATAAATTTAAATTTGTAAAAGAATTAGAGGCTGCATATGCTAACGGCCCAGAAAAACCGAGTCAAATAGAAAAACAAAAATATCTTGAAATTGTTAGACCATATGATATTGAAGTAGAACAAATGGAAAAAGAATTTGATGCGTTAGAAGATAGTGTCAACACTCCGCAAGAATATAGACAAAAAATAGTTCCATTTTTAAAAGGAAAATTTAGAGAAACAATAAAAAAAATGCGTCCAGTTATGGATAAATTTTTTTCTGAAGTTAAAAATGCTGGTGGAACTTTATCAAAACCATATGTTAAAATGTTATTAGATAGAAATAATAAAGATTTACAATATTTAAGAAAAAAAATGCAAGAGTTAGATGAATTTAACATTCAGGAGTAGTTTATGCCAGAGTCAAAACCAGTAGTTACTCTTAAAGACGGTACAAAAATAACTCTTGACGATGTTTCACAAATCGCTCAATATTCCAATCGTACAGATTTAGAATCTATTGCTTTTTTTGGAGAAGAAGAGTTAGTTGATGCAGGGGTGGCAGACGCAGGCGTAGTACAAACTATCGCTACGTTGGAACAGCCAAAGGCCGATCCTGTTGTTCCCAAGCCACAACCGGCACCAGACAGCTCTGCTGCCGTTACAGCCACGATAGGCGCGCTAGCAGGCGCTATTTCGTCTGCTGGCATGCCAGCGCTAGCCAATCTAGCCAAGAGCTTCCTAAAAGGCAAGCTAAAACTAAAAGGTAAATCTGGTGGTGATAGTAAACCAGAGGAAGAAAAGGAAGAGCCTACTGATTGTAAGACGCACCAGATAAAAGCTGGAGCTAAATTTGCATCTATTTCCGCTAGAATTTCTGCTCTTGAAGCTAAAAATAGTGAGGGCGAATCGCCCTTCAAGAAACTAAATAGTGAAGACAATGATTTAGAAGAACGTTTAGAAAAACTTGAGAAACAATTTAAACTTTTATCTAAAAAAGGAAAAAAATAATTCGTGAAGAAATTAAAAAATAAAAAAATGAAACTTATTCTTAGAGAAAAACAACAAAAACTTAAGGGTGGTAAAGGCGACAAACGTTCGCTTTCTGAGTTTGATCCGCAGGAAGTTGAAAAAGGATTAAAAGCAGAAATGGAACACACCGACGACAAACAAATAGCGAAGGAGATTGTTACGGATCACCTTGCCGAAGATCCGCATTACTATTCTAAGCTTGACAAAGCTGGTCTAGAAGAGTATAAAAGCGGTTTCGGTAGTGGTAAGATGGGCGACAGCAAGCACGCTCAGGGCATTCCAAGCGGTCCAAAATTTCCTTTTGATAGCAAAGCAGTTACAGGTGGTAGAACAAAAAGAGTAAGGGCTGCTGCCAAAAAAGGACCAATAACGGTTGTAGGCACAAAAGGAATTTCCCCTAGTAATTGATTATTTATTAACTATTTAGAAATGAGGCGACAAGATGAAGATTGCAAAAGATAGATTAAAACAAATTATCAAAGAAGAGCTGCAAAATGAAATGCATGGCGGCGACTATGAGAAAGATCCAGATGGTTACGAAGGGCACATGGCAAAAACCAATCTTTACAAGATTGCCGAGTATGCACAAGAATTACATGATCTTATCCACGATGATGAGAACCTAGAGCCTTGGGTTGAAGAAAAGATCGCTGTTGCGGCGCACATGATGGATGCGGTTGGGCATTACATGCAATACAATGCCAGCCGTGATGGCGAAGGTGAATGGGAACAACCAAGTCCAGCCGAGCGCCACGATTACGATGACGAGGGTGGCGAAGAAGAATTCTACATTACAGAAGATGTTTCTTTAGGCGAAGCCGATGAAGCTCCAGCAGAAGGCCCAGAAAAAGTTATTCGCGTTTACGATTTTGATGGTGTTATTGGTGAATTCAGCCCAGAGCTAAAACAAAAGTTTTTTGAATTATCACAACAAGAAGGTTCAAAAATTACCGGAACAGAAATTCAAATTAAAAACACACTGGCGCTTGGCGCATCGCTACTTGCAACCGCAGAAAGCGTAGCAAAAAAATTTGTAGAGATTCAAAAACCATCAGAACCTTTCTATGTTATTAGTAAATTTTCAAACCCATCCTACGTTTTTAAGCTTGCCTATTATGACGAGCTAAGAGACTTTCTAGAAAAGAATGGTTTAGATTTACGTGAAGCGCCAAACGCTGTTCCAACAAAAAAAGCAACAATCATAAAAAGATTCCTTGAAAGAGTTGGCACAAGCGCAAGTGGCATTCTAATTTCAGATAACACAAAAGACAATAGCAAGCTTTCAAAGGCTGCTACAATTTCACCCAAGCACAAGGAAGAAAACGCAACTTACATGGTTTATGCCTCAAACACAGCAGATGGCAAGAAAGAGGGCACCATGATTAAAAGTGGTCTTGTAGAGGGTGGAGCAGCCGAGGATAAAGTTAAAATAGTTTATTCAGGAATGGAATAGGTGTTGCATGTGTCAGATTTGTAAAAAATTTAAAAAGGGATCAATTAGCGTTAGTGAGGCGCAAGAAGAGCTGGAAGAGCATGCGCAGTTTCTTAATGAAGATCACATAGAAGAAATAGAAGAAATGCTTTTTGAAGCAGAAGATACTTATGATTACATAAAGGAACGTAAAAATGTTTTTATCACTGAAGAGCTGGATTATGATGAAGACGATGGCGCTATTGGCGAAACCGAGCTTCCAGACTTTGATGAAGGTTTTTCAATAACAGAGGATGAATAAAATGAAAATTACGAAATCGCAATTAAGAAATATAATCAAAGAAGAAGTAGAAAAACTGCAAGTTGAAGCAAAGTTTGGTGATATGCCGTATGTTGAAGTTGAAGACATCCGCCCAGATAATAAAATTGAATTATCTATTGTTATTCCATTTGAAAGCGGTAGAGCCATTCTTGACGGTCTTGAAGACGCTATTGCTAGAGAGGCCGAAGTCTACGCAGCCGCAAACGGGATTGATCTAGAAAGCTCAGGCGGGAAGGATTATCCAGAAGATAGAGGTTATGGCCGTGGCGGGGATGAGCCATTACCAAGTGAAATGGATGCGGCGGCAAGCGATTATGAATCAAGATTGAAAAGATAATCCCTTTTCTCTTTACTTCTGCAATAGACCACGGTACAATGCGTACCGTGGTTTTTTGTTTCTAAGGAGGAAACATGTCTATTGGATTTGCAGATGTAATTGTAGATTTACAACACGGTGATAGCGGAAAGGGAAAGATAGCCAATTCACTATGTGAATCTGGTTATTACACACACGTAATTCGTTACAACGGTGGGAACAACGCCGGTCACACTATTTACCATAAGGGCAAGAAATTTGTTACACACAGCATTCCATGTGGTGTAATTCATGGCGTAAAAAGTATTATTGGTCCCGGTTGTGTTGTAAACCCAAAACATTTCTTTGCGGAGATGAAGGAGTTGGAAGATGGTGGTATCCGGTGTAAGGGCTTGGTATTTATTGCGCGAAATGCTCATGTCATCACCGATGAACACCTTGTGGAGGATCGACAAGATCACGATATCGGAACAACCAAGCGTGGCAACGGTCCAGCCTATCGTGACAAGTACAGCCGCAAGGGCGTACGAGCGGAACAAGTAGCGGAACTACAGCCCTATCTTATTGATCTGTACGAGGAATTTTATGGACAAGACACCAGCAAGTATTGTAGAATTCTTTTTGAAGGTGCCCAAGGGTTTGGCCTTGATGTAGATTGGGGCGATTATCCCTATGTTACCTCCTCGCATTGCACAGTTGGCGGGGCGGTGTTAAACGGTGTGCCACCCAAGAGCATCCGCGATGTTTGGGGTGTTGCTAAGTTTTACGAAACTTATGTTGGTGCTAAAAAATTTGAACCCGATGAGGCAATCTTTGGTAAGATCCGTGAGCTTGGAGCCGAATACGGCGCTACAACTGGCCGACCACGCCAATGCAACTGGTTAAACATGCAGGAACTTAATAAGGCCGTCAACATTAACGGTGTAACAAAAATAGTGTTTAACAAAACTGACATCCTGCGTCAAGCTGGTGTGTGGAAGCTTTACGGAACCGATGGGCGGTTACACGAATTCGCAAATGAAGTTGACATGAAACGCTATGTGTGTGATAATCTACCCGAAAGCGTTAAGGGAGTCCAGTTTAGCGATAATCCTCACGGCTTCTAGGAGACAGCATGTCTTACTATTCTGAGTACTTAAAAGCTAAAAGAAAATACAAAAAACAAAACGGTCATGCTCAAAAAGGCAAGAAGATCAAGCAAACGCGAGAACTCCGTTCGCAACTGCTAAAAAAGTTTCCGCTTGGTGAATTTGTGTCTATGAAGTACAACACCAAAAGTGTTGGAATTGTTTCGGGAGAGCCGCAAATAAAGCGTACAAGGCATTTTAACTATGATAAAAAAGCTTTTATTGATGTGTTACATAGCCGGATTCCTGTGCTATGGATGTCTGGTGTCCCATTTGCTGGTGAAGTGCATTCGTTCCCCCCAGACACACTAAAGAAACCAAACATGAAGAAAGTACTTGAAAGTCCGTAAGACCTGTGATACTATCTCTTTACACTAACCGCCCCGCAGTGGGCAGAAAAGGAAACCCAAATGGCTCGTTCATCTTCAACCCGTCGTTCAGCCCGTTCTGTTCGCACCACCCGTCGCACTGTTACCGGCAAGCGCACTCCAACTTCAACCCCAAGGAGTGCCAAGCGTAACCTAAAGTATTTTACTTTTACTTACAACCGCGACGATGTTAGTCACTCTGCTAATGCTAACGGGATTGTAATTTCAGAACGCGGTAATGCCGGGACTTCTGTTACGATGTCACTACAGGAAGCTAAGTCGCTCTACGAGTTCCTAGGATCACAGATTCGCACACGCTAACTCCTCCTCCTCCTTTCGGTGAGTGCGATGCCCCCACTACTTAGAAATAGGTAGTGGGGTTTTTTTTCATAGAGGCTAACATGAATAAGCGAGAAGACTTTGGTAAGTATTTACACGATCATTACCCTGAGCTTTTCAGCAAAGAACTTTATCCCGAATGTGGGATTGGTTGGTTTGACATTATTGATGATCTTTCTAGACAAATAAGTGCTTATGTTAAAGCGCTACCAACGCAAACGCAACGCTATGCCGAAGTTGTGCAGATCAAAGAAAAGTTTGGTGGTCTGCGTTATTATGTACAGTATCATAACCTGACCGATGATCAGATCCAAGAAATTGAAAGTTTGATCCGTGTTGCCGAAAGTAGGACAGCTGTAACCTGCGAAGATTGCGGTGATGATGGTAGCATGGTGTCGCCAAGAAAGTATTGGATGAGAACGCTTTGCGGGGCTTGCATAAATAATTATGACATGGGAGACACGCCAAATGGAATTTAAAAACTACACGCTTGTTGTGCGAACCGGAACAGGTGTTTGGGATAGCAAAACAAAAGTTAATTGTGATGAACACATGGCCCGACTAATTATGATGGCTATGCTACGCGCACATCCACGCAGCAATCGCGGTGAAATCATTGATGGCGACCGGGATTACATTATGGATTCGCGTGTCAAGCCACTAATTAAGTTTTCAAGAAACGAAGAGGGGCTAATCGTTGAGGACAATTAAAATAAAAGTAGACGGTCCAGATGATTACAACATTGATGATTGTCATGTAATTCAAAACATCTTGATTGATCGTGGTTATTATGCTACGCTGGAACAATGCTATCAGTTATGGAAAATGCACAGTGAAATCTATGCTGCTGGTTGGCTAGCTCTTTATGAAGACAAGGAGTCTGTTTATGACGCAGTTAGAGTCTATTTTGAAGCAGAAGCAGAGCTACAGCAAGCTTGATGTTTTCAAGGAAGAGCTACAACATTATTGGGGCAAGTTACTGGATGCGTTATTTTACAAACCTTGGTACTGGTTCAAGGTTCGCTTTATTCCAAAGCATCGCCACCACATTCTTGATCTAACAAAAGGTGGTAATGGTTATCAGCATGGTTGGTATGATACTGATACCCGCATGTTACAAGCTTGTTTCTTGCTCCTTGTAGAATATGTTGAGTGCGAAAAACCATTTGAGCTTCTTGATTGGAATGCAGATGAAAAACATAAAGAGGTTGCAGCAGAGATAAATGATTTATATAATTGGTGGAAAACTGGTCGTGCTGCCAAGCACGCTGCGTTAGTAAAAGAATGGGATTCGTTACCGCCAGAAGAAACTTCAAGATTTGTGCCAGTAGAGGATGGTGGATTTACTATCCACATTCCTGATTCGCACAGGGCACTAAATCGTAAAGAGGATGAACTTGTAGAAGAGGATGATCGTAACCTACAACGCCTTATTAAGATTAGAGGTTTTCTTTGGACCTAGACTTTGCTTATGAAATTGGCGACATGGTACGATTTATGTTAACGGAAAGTATGGTTAAGGCAGATGGTAAACTTTTTACTGGTTTTATTATTGAGCGTTGGATAACCAAAACACAAGATAGCAAATATCCAAAAATCAAGCTGTACAAAATTCTTTGTCTTGATAAAAATCTGATGGCCTTTACAATTCTTGAACAATTAATTGTAGAAAAAGCAAGTTAGAAAACTAATTAATGGACGGAGGAAACATGAATGTCATTAATTACCGAGGAACAATTAAAAGCAATATATAAAAACTGCAAAGCAGATAAGCTAAAACTTTACTGCGAAGCATTTAACAAAGTGTGGCCGCAATTTGAAATAAATACCCCAAGAAGAATAGCAGCGTTCTTAGGTCAAGTTGGTGTAGAGAGTGGCGAACTTAAATATGATAAGGAATTACCAAGCAAATGGAATATGAAAGACCCAAAAGATCCAAACGAAAAGGTTGGTACGCTCTACGAAGGGCGTAAACCGCTAGGCAACACACAACCCGGTGATGGTCCAAAGTTTATTGGTCGCGGTGTTCTACAGCTAACCGGTCGTGCGAACTACACAGATTACAGCAAGAAGTTAGGACTTGACTTAGTTGGCAATCCAGATCTAGCCGCAACACCAGAAGTAAGTGTAAAGATTGCTTGCCAATACTTTAAAGATCGTAAGCTCATGGAAGCTGCCGATAAATGGGATCTAGACACGGTAACTGAAAAAGTAAATGGTAAGGCAAAGCTGCATCATGAACAAAGAGTGGCTTATTCTGAGAAAGCACTAAAGATTCTAGAAGGTTAATATAAATGGTAAAGCTTGTTCTAAAAGAAAGAACTTTGAGCGAACAGGTTACTAGGGTAATTACACAGAGCCAGCAATTTAAAAATTGGTTTGGCAATAGTGTAATAAAAGATGACAGCGGAAACCCTAAAATACTTTATCATGGCACAAATCGTGAGCTTTTTCAAAGTTTTTCCCCCAGCACAGTTGGTAGTTTAGGGCCGGGTATTTATTTAACATCAGATCCTAAAATGGCAAACGTGTATTCTTCTGGCCCGATAGGCAAACAGCAAGCAGCTAAATTTAACTACGAAGCATTGCCCAGAAATATGCCATTATATGTCAAAGCTCAAAAACCATTAGTGTTAAACAGCGATCAAGAAATATCAGAAGGAGAGTTAGAACAAAAAATTAAAACCGCTAAACAAAAAGGGTTTGATTCAATAATTTTTAATATTGGCACTGAAAAGTTTGTTGAGGTTGTTGTTTTTGAACCTACGCAAGTAAAATCAGCAATTTCATCAAATTTTGATCCTAACGATCCAAATATCGTAAACGAAAAACAACTTTAACAACTCCTTGTGATAGTATCCTTGGGCCGACGCCACTCTCCTAAGCGGAGAGTGGCGTTTCTTCTTGATCTCTTTGCAGATTTGTGGCATAATTACTACATGATTTTTGAAGTTGGCGATATGATCGCACATAAAACAAGCACTGATGATGTTTATCTTATCCTTGAACACTACTGGTTTGAGGGGACCAAAGATTATTCCTTGCCATCGCAGTGGATGTACCGGCTGCTACGGTTAGAGGACGGGCAGTATTATAAATATCCAGAAAGTACTATCTCAACCCTATCAGTGAGGATAGCGTGACACCAAAATATGATCTTGGAGACATTATTTTTTATAAACCTATTAGAAAAAACTTTATGATTGTCGAACGATTCCTATCGGGCGCGAGCGCGACTACTTGGTTGCCAAGGTACAACATGCTGTGTCTTGATACAGGTAAATATCACAAGTATTTCTCACAGGACATTGATAACAATTCTAGATTGGTAGCCTGATGTACAATCCACAATATAAAATTGGCGATATAGTTTCTATTGAATCTAATAAAGATAGGAACTTGATTATGGATATTTTGTTTAATCAAAATTATCCAAGCGATACCTTATATTACTTTCTTAATTTATGTTCCGGTAGATACGCTCACTGGAATGCAAAAAGTATAGATGATTATATAAAGTTGGTAGCCTAACATGCATCCATGTGCTAAAGGTCATCCACACAACACAACCGCAGGCAGGGATCACTGTGATTTAAAGTATGCGGATAAACGCATAGAGCGACAGCTTAAAAAGGGACCGCCCATTTATCAAGCAGTTGTTCACGATCCGCCTGTCACAGTTGACAAGGGTGGTATCCCTATGGTAGTATTCCGTTCAGCAGTGAGGGTAGCCTAATGGAACACCAATATGATGTGGGCGACATGCTTTACAATAGCCGCGACAACACCTACAATCTTGTGTTGGACATCTTTACGACGCCTTCAAGAACGGAAGCTTATAAATTTCTTTACACTTTCCTTGATCTAGGACTTGGTATCCCGCGAAAAGAAGTTGGTGGCATCTATGAAAAGAACACAACGAGGGTAGCATGAAGGTGGGCGACATTTGGCGATGGACTCGTAACAGCTATAAATACCCTAACGAACCCGAACACAATGTTTTTCTTGTGCTTGATATGGCTTACGGTGTTGATGTGTTATACCTTGCAAGTGGTAATCGCACGATCTACACGCCTGATACTTTTACACTCAACAAGCAATATTTAGAACTGGTGGCATAATGCGTTACAAATTTAAAAAAGGCGACATGATCAAGTTTGCCAACAATCCCTACTATGTAAAAGTTAATGAAAAACCGTCACATAGCCATTATCTTATTCTTGACAACAAAAAGTGGTACAATTATGATGTACTTTGTTTAGAAGATGGCGAAATAACGCTCCTGAACAAAGGCGATGCTAGTAGCTGGGCAGTAAAGGTGGCGTAGTTATGGATCTCCATGCGGGCGACATAATAGTGTACAACATTAAAAACTTTACAAGTTGCACTATGTTGCTGCTAGAACACATGGAGAGTCTTACCTATAGAATTGGGGATAAATTCCTAGTGCTTGATCTTGAAACAGGCGCAACACTTACATGGATTTTTTATCCAATAGATAAGCTGTACATTCAAAAGGTAGCATAATGGCTAATGCTAAAACAGTACGCAAGCGTAATCGCCGTCCAAAGATAGGCGACATAATAAGATTTAATAGCCCCATCAGCAGGGATGTGTTCTATCTTGTTGTTGGTAGGGACGAAGACCGGGACATGACCCATCTACTTTGCCTTGCAACCGGCAACTACAACTGGTACAATAGCACTTGGTTCTACAAGTACAAAAAGGTGGGCTAATGAAAAAAGTAAATGATAAGTCACAAATTATTTATGTACCAATCAGTAATGAAGAGCGTAATGTCATCTTTAAGCTAGCAGAGGAACGTGGCGTACTTAACCATAAAACCTTAATGGATGGTGAAGGTAACTCATCTGGTTATGCTGGTGAACTAATCGTATCTAAACTGCTAAAACAGCATGGGTTTAAATGGGTTGGGGAAGGTAACAGGGATTGTGACTTTATTTCCCCCGATGGGCATACGAAGATCGACGTTAAAACAAAAGGTAATGCTTATCAGCCAAGACCCGATTTTGATTGCACAGTTCCACAAAACCAGCGTAACCAAAACTGCACGCACTATATTTTTGTACGTATCAATAAGGATACAACCGGTGGTTGGGTAAATGGTTGGATAACAAAAGAAGAATTTAGAGATATTGCCAAACCGCGATATGCTGGTCAGGCGTATAACAACGCTGGTCGTTTAACTAGGGATAACCATGATGTTGTGCTAGTAAGTGATCTTTACCCGATTGCAAATATTCAAGCTATCATTTCCAAAAAGGTGGCATGATGAAGATCCCCGATCATGGCATACGCTTCCCCGAGAAGGGGGATATCTGGTGCGATGACGATGGGACTTTTTATTTATTCCTAGCCGAACCAAGCTGGACCGAAGACACGGTAAACATTAAAACTCTAGTGTTAAACAGTGGACAGATAAAAACAACCTACTATCCTATTGATTTTAAAACTGGTACACTGGAGTCGTGGTATTGGAAGGTGGCATAACCATGAAACTTACAGAACAGGAAAAGGTGGAACTGTACCCCGGCATGATGTTACAGAATCCATCAACTAGTGAAACATACCTGCTGCTAGAAATCGAAGAAGGATCTGCAAGACCATTTGGACCAAGGCTGTTGCTGCTAGAACTATCAACCGGCAAACATTACCACAAGCGCAGTAACTTTATTACCTTTTGGAACATAGTATGAATATTACAATCCCAATATCACCAGATAAACAACCCCAAGTAGGTGATATCTGGCGTTATGACTGTAGCAATCCCCACTATGATGACCACTGGTTGATCTTAGAAGAGCTAGATGCGGAGAACGGTGGCTATCTTGTTTACAACATGACTTATGGAATGTACGAAAAGATATCAATGCACTTACGGTACGAACGGGATTTATGGATAAAGGTAGCATAATATGAATCTTAAAGAGTGTAAATTTTGCAGTAAGAATGAAAATCAAGTTGCTTTCAGTCCATCTGAATATGACAGATGTTCTGCATGTAAAAATCAGCTTCGTTTAGCTAGGAAGTCTTCTAGACTCGATCCAGATGAATATCATAAAAAATATCCCGGTGAAATGTATTATGATACTGGCGTTGTTATAGAAGAGATAAAATCTATAAGAGAGCCAAATAAACTAAAACCATCAAGATATGTTATTGGTTATTGTAACTTTTGTAAAAAATCTGTAGAAAAAATTCGTAAAGATTATTTACACACAGGAAATGGCTGTGGAAAAACATGTAAAAAAACACCGAATCAGGCTAGTTTAGAACGTTGTAAAGAAGAATTCATGGCTCAACTACCACAGTTTTTAAAAGATAATAACTGGATTGATGATGTTGAACCAAATGGTTATCAATTTCTTGGAAGATATATTCCACAAAAATTGCGCTGTCCAAAACATGGAGTTATGGAAAAATCCCCTAGTTTATTTTTAAATGGCAAGGGCAAATGTTTAAAGTGTTTTAATGAATCAAATGTTGGTGCAAACCACCCGCTAACACCAACATTTAATGAGATGTTGCAATTAGCAGAAAAAGCATGGGGCATAGAACATATTAAAAAATATAATATTAAAGATACGGTTGAGGCGTTGCTAACACAAGAAGATATTAAACTTCTTACACTTGGCACGAAGATACCAGTGTTTTGTGATCCAGAACATGGTGGGTGTGGGCGTGGCTTTAAGAAAGATATGGATCATTTTATTAATCGTAGACAAGGTTGTCCGTATTGTGTAAAAGGACAAAATAAATCAAATCAAGAAAACTTATTTATTTCGCTCTTGGAAGAAATTTTTGGTTTAGCGTTTGAAAGATGGAAAAAATTAGCTGATATATTTCCAAACACATCAGAGTTTAAAGGCCATAAGAATGTCGATGCTTATTGTTTTAATAACAATTTAAATATTCTAGTCGATTATCATGGTTCTTATTTTCACGGCGATCCAAGAACCCAAGATCAAAATGAAATATTTCATGGAACACAAACTTTTGGAGACTTATACCAAAAAACTTTAGACAGGAGCCGAGATATAAATAAGCAATCTAATACTCTGTATATTGAAATGCACGAATATGATTTTTTAAATCTTTTAAAAACAAATAAGCGATACTTACCGAGATTAGAAGAGCTTCCTATTTCTGAAAAAGAAAATGTAAAAAAATACTTAATTAAACAATGTTCAATTCTTGCAAATTATCAATCAATAAAATGATAAAGGCGCTAGAGGTAACACATGAAAACCTTAAAAGAATTATATCAAGAATTCAAAGAAGA
>Ga0172376_10005660_pt1 | contig 13852 bp, 8 predicted proteins | sample Lak35m_FD_121114 | JGI IMG/M metagenome (GOLD analysis project Ga0172376, IMG submission 121114) | Freshwater microbial communities from Kabuno Bay, South-Kivu, Congo - kab_092012_35m | ecosystem: Environmental > Aquatic > Freshwater > Lake | place: Democratic Republic of the Congo: South-Kivu...
TGAGGGACTCGATGACCATTCTGAGAACCTGCTGCTCAAAGGATTCTCCGTTTGGATCGTCCGCCGCCTCCAGAACCGCTTCGATGTCACCGACAGTTTGGGCGATGACCTGAAGTTTTTCGATGAGCCGAGCGACAATTCGCTGCTCGGGGCTGTTGGCGTGCACGACATTCGCCACCCACACGGACTTGAATTGGGAGCCGATTCGCTGCACGCGACCGATTCGCTGTTCAACAATCATGGGGTTCCAGGGCAAATCGTAATTAATCAGCACGTTCGCCGCCTGCAGGTTCACACCCTCAGCACCCGCATCGGTCGAAATCACAACATTAACCCGTGGCACATCCTCGCAAAAATCCCGAATCGTGCGGCGATTTTTTTCGCTCTCACCACCTCGGATATAACCAACCGCGATTCCTTCCTGCGCGAGCACTCGGCCAATCATGTCCTGGGTTTCCCGGCGAGTTGTGAAAATCACGATTCTCCAGTGCTTCTGCCGCTGCTTTGCAAGCTGCACGATTTGCAGGACTGCTGTGATCTTGGCAGGGCGATTACCGACCGCTACCTGTTCACCAACTGCGTCAGCCAGCGCCCCAAATCGTGGCTGCGACCGGGCCATGTTTCGAAGCTGCGCAAGCAGCGCGTGTGGGCTGCTCATCAGCGCGACCAGTACGCTGACCTGCAGCAGTTCATTGAGCAAGCCGATGTTCTGTGCCACGAGTGTCTGCAGACGATCCTCAACTTTGGTCGTCTTCACTTCGTACGTTCGTACCTCACGCTCTGGAAACGCCAACTGGGCGTCCGCACGGCGCGTACGCGACATGTAGTTGCGCACAATTCCTTGAAACTCTGCGGCCGACTCCCTGCGAAGGGCACGCGCTTTAACTTTGCCATCGGCCAGATACTTCCCTGCGAATTCATCCGGATTGCCAAGAGGATTCCGATGCCCTTTCGCCACCGCCAGGCACTCAATCAGTGAATAGATGTCCCACAGTCGATTCTGAATCGGAGTTGCCGTCAGCATCAGCACGTACTTGAACATGCGTGCCCGCAAGGCGTTGTAAACCGCTGTGGCCATCTGCGGTGGCTTGTCTGTCCCGAAAAGATTCCGCACCTTGTGAGCTTCATCGAGTATCAGCATGTCGAAGACGTTGGGCTTCTGCTGATCCAGCACTTTTGTCGCGGACTGGTAGGTTGTGATAAGGACGGGTTCTTTCCGCTCGTGGAAAGCTGAAACATCGCTGCCCGCACCTCCGTAGGCCTCAATTCCAAACTTGGCCCCCAATTCCTCGACCCATTGCGGAATCAGTATCTTTGGGCAGACAACAAAGGTCTGCGTGACTTGTCCTCGACTGATCAGTTCGCTGAGAATCAAGCCGGCGCTGATTGTCTTCCCAAGACCCACGTCGTCCGCAAGCAGCGTCACCGGAACGCGTCGACAAAATCGCATCAAATTTTCAACCTGATGACGAAACGGCCGAATCCGATCCCGCCAGTTTACGCTGGATTTGATGTCCTGCTCGGAATTGATGATGATCGGTTCAGCCAGCCCCCACTCAAGCGCATCACAGTGAATCCGGTGTTCATCTTCTGTTTTTGCAATACTCAATTCCCCAACGCTGATTTTCAGGTCCTCCGCCGACCACGGACTGTCGCCTGACGCGGATGTCCCGGCAAATCCAGACAGAGTTTTCCTGTCTCGCTGCTGTTGCAAGAAATTGCTGCTCATCGTTTCTGCTTCGACAAAAAAGATCACACCGGAAACAGATGTCCGGTCGGCAGTTGACGTTCCATAGGCTCAATTCCGTCCATGGGCTACCATTATACGATCTGGGGCGGTTTATACGTTCTACCATGCGGAGAAAATTCCACACTCGCCAGGAATTACACTCTTACGTCAAATCCCCGACGGCAGTCCGCGGGACAGTGGGCCTGATTCACGCAACCAACACGACCAGCGGCGCGCGCACCTGCGGTACGAAACGCAACCGGGGGCTTCCGCCCAATGGGAGTCACTTTGTCGCCTTTCGCTCTGCGAAAGGACATTCACTGCTGTTCTTTCGCGGAGCGAAAGACGACTATCGCAGCCCTCGGATGGCGAAAGTGACTGCCATTGGGCTTCCGCCCGTCCGCTTAAGGACGGCGGAGGTCATGTGGCGGCACGGGCGAGTTGCCAGAGTGTGCTGACGAGCTGGGCGGCTGTCGTTTCAATGGTCTTTGCTGCGTCCGTGGACGCGGGGGCGGACTGCTGCAGCGGTGGTCGACTGGTCGAGGCGGCGATGGCCTGCAGCCGCAGGTCCTCACTCAGGACTCGTTTTTTCACCAGCACTTCCAAAAGCTTTTCGACTTTGGCGTGACGTGCCGGGGGGCGCTTGACGCGGGTGGTGGCAAGGTGGCGGATCAGTGATTCAAGCAGTGGCTGGCCGAGGGCGAGGCAGCCGAGGTGGTGGCCGGTGCGGTAGAGCTGGGTGGTTTCTTCGAGCGCTGCCGTCCAGGGGCCGAGGGGAAGGGAAGGTACGGACAGGGCCAGTGTGCGGGAGATGCGGTCGTCGAGTGATTGACGGAAGTCGTCCCGCAACAGCTGCTCCACCCGGCGTTCGCGGGCTGTGCGACGCCCCGTTTTCGGGGGACGCGCGATCGCTGAAGGAGGAGTTTGGCGGGCAGGTGTCGGCAGGTCATCGGCGCCCAGTTCGTCGAACAGTGATGTCCTGCGCCGCCGGATCGGCTTGTCTGTTACTGCCACGGCCGTCCCCATACCGGGCACCGCGACTGTCGGAGGTGTGAGTCGCACCGGACGCAGGGCGACCATATCCATGTCCAGCCCCTGCCGATGCAGATTAAAGCCTTCGTGACGCCGCAGCTCGGACAGGCCGATCGTCAGACTGAACGGGAATGCATCCGGCAGTCGCAGCAGCTGCTGTGCTTCGATCTCGTCCGCGGCGCTCGCGCCCAGCAGCGCTTCCAGCAGCCACAGCTGCAGTTCAGGAGTGTCAGATCGCAGTTTTTGCACCAGCAGGTACTCGCCGGGTCTCTGTTTCGGCCGCAGGACTTCCCATTCCACCAGCATCCGCAGGACGTGCTTTGCTGCCAGTCTGGTCGTCGTCCGGTCGCCCCACGATGCCGTCAGTCGGGACAGGACGGCCACACTGCTGAAGTCGTCCTGAAGGGCCAGCAGCCGCCCCACGAGTTCGACGATGTCCCGAAAAAACGGGTAGGCCAGCGCCATCATGCCCCAGTGCAGCCAGAGCCGCTCCTGACCGCTGATGCGCGGCAGCAGCAGCAGCGCACGCTGGCGAAGCGAACAGCTGTCCTCCGGAACACCGCACCAGACCTTCCAGAGAATTCCTCGCGTTTTTTTTCGCGCTGCGGCCCCCGGCAGCTCCGCCCGCAACTGCTCATCCAGATACCCACGCAGCTCCTTTTCGTCCGCTGTCGTGACGAAACGATCCAGCAGCTGATCCAGCCACTGCCGACGGATCCGGCGGTCAATCCCAATCACCTGCTTCATGGTGCCTCCGTGGAAATCGTCACAAAGGGCACCAGCACCTCCTCGATCGCCGCGCCTCCATGCCCCACAATCTGCTCGCCCACATCCGCGAAGGCCTGCAGTGCGCCAGCCAGCAGCACCTGCTGGGATGTCGGCAGGCCATAGCCCGGCCAGCAGATGGCTCCGGGATAAAGCCGCGCCATTTCCTCGCGAAACTGCGGACGGTCATACACGCGGCAGCGTTTGCCACGGGTTTCCGCCAGCACTCCGTCGCGGGGGTTGCCGACACCTATTGCCGTGACGTTGCCGTGATCTGCTGTCAGATACACCGTGAACTGCTCGTCCAGAAGCCGCTGCAGCAGCGCCTGCAGGTGTCCCTGCGAGCCCCACAGACGCACCTGGCTGTGCATTCCGGCCGTCTGCAGCTGCATCCCATGCAGAATCTCGTCCACCTTGTTCCAGACCAGCCCCAGCACCGCCCGCCGCGGATCGCTGAGAATCGATTCCAGCCGCGGATCATTGACCCCGTCAAGATTCGTCAACAGCTCAACCGACTGTCGAGCCACTCCCTGATCCTCCCAGAATCGCAGCCAGTGCGTTCGCTCCCGCGCGGTGGTGTCAAGCGAATCCGGGAAATACAGCGGCGGTTCACCGGCGAAAATCGACTGCCGCGTCACACTCGTCAGCGTCGGCACCCACGCAAAGGCCGTTGACTCCTGAATCCGCAGCGTTCCCGAACCAAAATCCAGCTGTCTTCGCAGCAGCAGCCACTGGTCCAGCGCCAGCCCGTCCAGCACCAGCAAAGCCACTCGCGGCAGCTTCCGTCGCCGTCGCTCCGACGCCATGAAGCGGGGAATCTGATGCACCATCACCGGCGCCTGCTGACAGGGCAGATTGTGCAGCGTGCCGTACCGCGCCAGCATCCACGTCCCAAAGGCACGTTCCAGCCGCTCATGCAGCTCCCGCCACTGCTCACGCTCTTCCACCTGCAGCAAGTCATCGCAGGTCCAGCGGAGCACCACCAGTTCAGCCCAGATCTGAGCCGTCTCCTGCCAGTTGCGGTGCGAATCCGTTGCGCCCGGAAGATGTGCCTCCAGCTGACTCCGCAGACCCCGCCAGCGTCTCAGCGAATCACTGGCCGTATCGTGCAGAACACCCGTCTGGGCCCATCCCGGGAGGGCCGCCGGAGTCCGCGCGGCCACCGGCACCAGCGAACCGTCCAGAAACAGCGTGTCCACGTACGCGCGAATGTCCTCATGCGAAAACGGAATCAAGCCCGCCACGGGCGATCCCGCCTCCGCCACAACAAGCGGATCCCCCGCGGCCGTGACGCCCCCGCCGGACGCACCCGCGCCCATGCCCGCAGCAGCACCCGCAACAGCCTCCCCGCTCCAGCCCTCCACAAACTGCTGCCACTGCACCTGCACAAAACTCAGAAACAACTCGCGGCTGCCCAGAATGCTCCGCAGCGGCCACGCGTAAAAACTGCGATTCCCCTGCAGCCGCTCCAGCAGATGCTCCACCAGCAGTTCAGGGAGCTGCTGTCGGCGCGAATGCAAAGACAGCAGCACCTTCATCAAATCCACCGCCGTTCGGATCATCGCAGGTACGATCCGGAAACAGTGCATCAGCACAAAGTCCTTCGTGGCTTTCTCCGTCAGCCGTTCCCCGTCGTCACCCCGACCGGCCTCGTCAAGATCATCCAGATACGCCCGATCAAGACTGGCCAGCACCGCATAATTCAGCTTCGGAAAGAACTGATGCAGCGCCAGTTCGATGGGCCGTCCGGACTTGAGCAGATCAAAGGGCACCCGATCGGGCTGTGAGTCTTCTGAACGCAGCGCCACCACCAGATCCGATTCCCCGCCGCCATCCCACACACTGCGGTACTGCGATTCATACGCATACCGAAATGCAATCGGATCAGCAAACGGAATCAACTCAAACCCCCGCTCCCGGATCGCCGCGAGCATGCGTTCTTCCGTGAGCAGTCCGTCGGGATCCATGGCCACCGTCAGCCGGGAAATCCGTGGCTGGAAAAAACGCAGCACCCCGTCCCGCCAGCTAGCCATCGCCCGCCTCCACTCGCAGCAGAATCACGGCCTGCAGGTCGGGCAGAATCTGCTGCCGCGACTGCAGCTTTGCTGCCCACGCCCGCTCTTCCTCCTGCAAGCGCCGCAAACGATGCCGCCGCACCTCCGGTAATCCCAGACGCTCCAGTGACTCGCGGCGCGCCTGAAAGGCCACCTCACCCTTTTCCTGTTCCCGCTTCAGCCGCTGACGGAACCGCACACATAATTCCTGAAACACGGCCGCTCCCTGCTTCTCTGCCTCCGCCCGCACCCGGGAAAACGCTGCTGCCGCACCCGCACCCAAGAATGTTCCCGACTGCTCCAGTTCCGGTTGCTCCTCCAGCAGCAGATCCCAGATGTGCCGGGCAGTTGGGAGCAGACTGCGACCGTCATCATGGTGAAAAATCGGCAGAAAACCGGACTCTCGATAGCCAGTCTCGGCAGCGGAATCCGTGATCGCAATCCGCCACACCGACCAGAAACCAACCACTTCCGCCGGCAAATCCGGCATCCGCACACAGGGGATCGGGTCCCCCGCCTGCACACGCGGCAGCCGCTGGATCAGTTGCCGCACCCGCGGCTCCTCCAGATTCACATACTGCAGCCCCTGCTCCTCAGCTACCCGGCTGTGAAAACAAACCCCCTCCATCCGACTCCCGTCCGGCCACTCCAGCTGATAGCCGAACAGATCCCGCCGCACACGCCCTCCCTCAGCCCGCAGCCATGCCGTCGTCATCCGCTCGATCCAGAACGGGAGCGGGTGACTGCTGAGCCGCCTGGCGATCGCCGGATCCAGCTCGGTCTGGTCAGAAAACGATCGCCCAGCCGCCGCCTCCCGTGCCTGTTCGCGAAATTCCTGCAGCAGCGCATCAATTCGCCCGGAAACCGCGTCAGGATTGAGAATCGCATCCGCGTACAACCGCTCAAACATCGCTCCGCTCTCAGCGGAATCCAGCACATCCTGAGCCTTGTTGACGCCGAATTCCTCCAGAATGGTCGCCAGCTTTTCCTGCAGAACCTCCTGCACCCTGAGCTCCACACTGTCCTCGAAAATCAAATTCAGAGCCTTCACCGGATGCCGCTGCCCGATCCGGTCCACGCGCCCAATCCGCTGCTCAATCCGCATCGGATTCCACGGCAGGTCATAATTCACCACGATGTGGGCAAACTGCAGATTCAAACCTTCACCACCCGCGTCCGTGGAAACCAGAATGCGAGCCGCACCGGCGAATTCCCGCTGCACCCGCCGTCGCTGCTCAAGATCCATCGAACCATTCAAACACACCACCGCAAAGCCCTGCTGCGTCAGAAACTCCCGCAACATCTCCTGAGTCGGCACAAACTCCGTGAAAATCAAATACTTCAGCTGCGGGTCGTGCTCCTCCTGCTGGCTCGTGTACAACAGGTTCAGAAGTGTTTCTGCGCGGGCGTCGGGGCCCTGAGCCTGGCAGCGACGCGCCAGGTCCAGCAGCAGCCGCACCTCATGCTGCTCATTCAACATCCCCGCCAGACGAACCAACAGCAGTTCCTCCAGCTGCTCCTGACCGTCCGGCTCGTCAAAACCCGGCTCGGCCATCTCCTCCTCCAGCGCCGCAAACCCGATTCCGCCCGGCGATGCACGCTCCCCCGCAAGCACGTCCAGACGCCGCTCCAGCGCCGCTGCAATCGCGCGGGTACTGCTCGTCACCAGACGCTGCATCAGGATCATCAGAAAGCCCAGATACTGGCGGTTCTGACGCAGCGCCTGGTTGTACCCCAGCCGCACATATTCCGTGACTGCTTCGTACAGCTGCCGCTGCAGCTGATGCTGCACTTCCCAGCGGACCGGAATGAGCCGGGTCAGCCGCGGCATAAACAGCGGCTCACCCCGCTCGTTGATCGCACGTCGCTTCTCCGTGCGAATGATGAACGGCGCAACCCGGTCGCGGCGAATGGAGGCCGGGCTGAGGAATTCGTCCCGGTCCAGCAGCGCCATCAGCCGCTGAAACCCCGCCGTTTTGCCCTGGTGCGGAGTCGCCGACAACAGCAACAGATACGGCGCAGCGTCGGCCAGGGCTCGGCCAAGCCGATAACGAGCCACCTGTTCGGTGCTGCCACCCAGACGATGGGCCTCGTCACAGATGATCAGGTCCCAGCCGGCATCGATCAGATCTCCCAGCCGCTCCTGATTGTGAGCCTCCAGCTTTTCACGCGACCAGCCGCGGCGACGTTCCAGCGGCTTGATCGAATCCGCCGGACAGACCACCTGATCAAACTGCCGCCAGACGTTGTCGGCGCCGGTGAGCGTTCGCAGGGAAGAAAAGTCGCCGGGTGTCAGCAGTTGAAAGTCTTCGTTGAAGTGCGTCCGCAGCTCCTGAACCCACTGCGTCACCAGGCCCTTCGGAGCGACAATCAGCACCCGCTTCACAAGCCCGCGCAGCTTGAGTTCGCGAAAGATCAGCCCGGCCTCAATCGTTTTGCCCAAACCCACTTCGTCCGCCAGCAGATACCGCACACGGTCTCCGGTGACCGCGCGGCTGAGTGCCTGAAGCTGATGCGGGAGCGGAATGACGCCGGCTTCCAGCGGAGCCAGGAGCACATCCTGAGTGAACGCGTCGGCAATCCGCGCTGCTGCGGCTGCGTAAACAATGCGGTCCAGCACCGCAGGACTCGGTGGCGGCACCGCCACCAGCGCCGCAGCAGCAACCCGCTCCACGGACGCGCGACGCGGAATCCAGATCACACAGACGGAGTGATTCCAGACCGTCTCCAGATCCAGAATGCGCACAGATTCGCCGTGCTGCAGGCTGAACGCCCACGCACCAACGGCGAAGCTGGTGGAGTTGGAATCCGTCATTGCGATCTGGTTTGGGAGGTATCGGGGTGTGAATGATCAGAGGCGGGACAAAGGAACCGGATCTCGACCCCATGGCGGCCGAGGGCGTCGCGAAATTGGAACCAGTCGGAATCCACACAGTTATAAACCTCTGTCAGCTGTGGCTGTAAGCCACGGCAGATTGCCACAAACTTTCTGTCGGACCGATCGAAGGTTTGCAGCTCAGCATCATCAGGAAATTCTTCGAAGTCGTCTGCCTCCGCACCACGGCGATGGATTTGGGCGACAACGCATACCCGCTCATTCCCCTGATTGTCGTGCATCCATTTGAAAAAAGCGTCTCCCAGCCCCGGCTCACCACTCCACGAAAGGTGTCGCGAGTACTCAAGCAGGACGAGTTGCAGACAATCGAGCGCGAACCGCTGTGCATCCCTGTGCAGCGCGTTAAGCGATTCGACAGCCGCTCGAATACAGGAATCCGAGGCCTGAAGTGTCCTTCGATTCCGGCCCCGACTGGCTTCGTTAGCCACGATCAGCACATTCGTGTCAATGACGGCGATTTTCATCTTGCAGCCCCCGTCGTCCGCTGTAGCCTCGCCATCGTAATGGCCGCCATTTCGCCAAATTCATCCCCAAAAAAATCTTTGGGCCAGTTTCCGATATTGCCGAACGCATCCAGTTGCAGGGGCAGGAGGCAGGATTCATTGTCCTGTACGTCGCAGAAGTACAGCGCACACTCCTCCTGCTGCAGATTCCCTTCGGCGATCCGCCGCTGCAGTCGCCGCAACAGATGCTCGCTGTGACTCTCAATGATCAGCTGGATTCCGCGATTGCGCATGGCGTCGATGAAGATATCGGCCAGTCCGGACTGGACAGCGGGATGCAGATGAATCTCAGGTTGCTCCAATACGACTACCGAGCCCTGCGGGACGTAGTAGCACAGAACAATAACCGGCAGAATCTGTGAGATCCCAAACCCCACGTCCGTAATGAGCACTCGCGCTGAATCCGCAGACTGACGCATCCAGACCTGATGGATGCTGCTGCCCTTCGCCACTTCATCGACGCTGAACTGGGAGATCAATCCCAGCCTCTGCAACCAAAGTGCTGTAAACTCTTCCAGTGAAAGTCCACGATCGCCTTCGCCCCGTGAGATCGGCTTCAGCCGAGTTCGCGAGGCGAGCAGCGCATCGACGACCTTTTCCCCGCGCTGCCCCACATCGGAGGGCTGATGTCCACTCCAACTATACTGCCGCCGCGGGTACTCACGCAACGGCCCCAGATAGTACAGGCCGTGAAAAAGCTTCTCGAACGCCAGTTGCAGGTCCGTCAGAAAACCGGCATTCTGGTAGTAGCTTGAGACCTGATCGGGAAACCCATAGCACTTGACGGGACGTGGCAGCTCCCAGCGACGACCGACCGTCCGCCGAAAAGAAAAGCCCGATGGGCCAGTGACAGCAAGCTCGAACCCGGATTTCTGGGGCTGATAGCTGAACTCATGGCCGTCAAATCCGTATCGCATCAAGGACACCTCGGGCTCGCCCGATGGGCCCCTCACAGCGCAGGAAAAAGACGCTGAATTCCCCTGAAACAACATGGCCTGGTAGGTGTCAGGGTTGTCAATCTTCAGTGGTTCGGGAAGCTGCCAGTGCATGCAGCACGTCAGACTGGAATTGAGTTCGTGCCGATAGACCACATCACCGAACCCACCCAACTGGACGGGATCACGTTCATCGCCAAAATTGAGCACCTGCAGACGGTCAGCAGACTGCACCGTCTGCTTCATCATCAGCAGCCACTGCAGCAGGCTGGTCTTGCCGGAACTGTTGGTCCCGAAGAGCGCAGTGATCGGTGCGAGACGCATCTCCGGGATACTTCGCCAGCACTTGAAGTTTTCAATCGACAGTGACGTGATCATCCAATCGCCCTCAGGAACCCTTCGCTCCACCCACGGCTACCGTGCCGATAGACTACCGATTCACCAGCCGCGTTGCCAGACATCCAGCCCGGGACTGCTCAACGCAACTACCGACACACGTGCCACAGGGCCACCACTGTTCAAACAACGGCAGCATCCGGACGAAATGCGTCGAAAACCTTACTCCCCCAGCATCAATGAGGCGTTGTCGAAGTACATGAGCAACGCTGGGTCTTCCTGAATGACGGCGTCGGGCACGCGTTTGGCCATGGTGACAATGGTTGCGTAGTCCTTCTTCTGCCAACACTCCTTGAACCCCGCCCGCAAGGCCTCCGTGCGGAGAACTTTGAGACGGCCTTTGGTGTCGAGGTATTGCTGGAATTCCTTGAGGAGCGCGCGGTGACGGAGCTGCTCAAGGTCGGACTCTTTTTGCGGGTCTGGGACTCGCCATGTGCCGTCGGTGTCCTGAACGAAGTTCTGCTCGAGAATGGTGCGCAATTCCATAGCCTGCTCGTGCTTGTCCCACCCCTGTTGAGCGTCTTTCATATAGATAGGCTGCAACTCTTTGAATTGCAGCGGACGGGAGGACAGTTGCTTGCGAACCCACGCTATGGCGCTTTTTTCATCATTCACAAACAACAGAGGTTGCTGGACACCCTTGACCTCGCGCCGCCGGCGGTCGTACTCCGCTGCCTGCTCCAGTAGAAAATACATCCCATCGCGTTCGAAGAAATGCTGGGCAAGACCGCCAAGAAATTCCGGAGTTGACAGCGGGATCGCGTAACCCCGCTGTACGTGAAACGCAACCATTCGGTCAAACAGCACGTGCCCCTTGCGTTCCGCAATCTGCTCTGCCATTGCATCTTTGCAAACAAACACCGGCAACTGGCGAAGATGCGTGCGAACGAAGTCCCAAACGCCACTTTCAGTCCCAGCTTCCTCCCTGAATCGCTCTTCCAGCCCACCATTCGGCTTGTAAGCAGAAATTATCAAATCTCGCTTCACGGTGTTGCCACTGACCACCTGCTGAAATGATCCCTGCTGCTTATCGAGAGTCCGAACATCGGCGACAACAAAACCGGCGTGCTGTAGTGCCTCTTGGATCGCATTCCACACACTGTTGCGGGAATTGTGAAACTCAACGGTCATCCAGCGCCCCGGCTTGAGAATTCTGTAGTAGTTTGCAAAACAGCGGCTCATCATTCGCTGGTAGTCGAGAATTGTCTTTCTTTTTACGCGATCTACGATCACCTCATTTTCGCTCGCGGTACGCACACCATGCCACGACTCAACTAGGATATTCAGATCAGAGTAGTATATATTTTCTCCAAATGGGGGGTCAGTAAATATATAGTCAACAGAGTTTTCCAAAACAGCGATACTGGACAGGTCTTGATTTGTAACCAGCGTACCATTTTCAGCAGCGTGAAATCTGGAGAACACCTTCCCGAGCCTTTCTACTTTCCCATCTAAAATATACCATGGGCTACACTCAGCATGTTGAGATGGAACGTAAAAAACACCTGTCAAGAACTGGTTCACCTGTGAATACCCAGTCGGGCGATATCGATTGAGCAGAGAAGCCGTCCAGATGCTTTGCTCAATGAGAAAAAGGATTTTCTGTCTCAACGAATAGTCAGAGATACGTATTCCTAATTGCCACATTTTCCCGACGGCAATAAGTGACCTATGCAGAAAAAAATGATGGATGTGGGAGATGCGTGATGGCTGCATACGGCCCACACGCATCATCTGCATATCAGGTAATTCTAGCTCCGGTACAGAATCAGGCACCGGACGCTCCTGAACGCGGCGGAGAGTTGCGAAGTCATCCGCATCGGGGACCTTATCAAACTTCTTGCCTGCCAAAGTGTAATTTATACGAGTCGGTACGCGCTTCGGTCTTGAGACGTTGTGACCAGTGACTTTGTCAACGAGTGATTCATAGCGGAGTTCCAGATCTTCTTTCTTGGAGATCGCACCGCAGTGACTGCACGGAAACGAGTCGAGGACAGCTCCCGAATCTAGATCGACAGCGGCGGTCGTAAACACAATTTCTTGTCCACATTCGCCGCAGGTAAATGTGTCGCTCCAGACGGTGTAATTTATGCGGCCGATCGACCTCCCATCCTTGTGTGTTGTCTGATACATCCATCCGAGTTCCGACTCCAATTCCCGTAGAATATCCTTCGCTATTGCCTGAAAAACTGCTGCATCTATCGGGGTCCCATAGTTTGCAGCAACGAACGTCGCCGCCGGTGAAAGGTCGTTTAAAAGAGCATTGCGTGCTCCGATCGAAGCGGTTGGTATCTTCAATGACGAAACGGTTTCTCGATCTGCGCAGAGTTGTGCGGCGACACCGGTCATTCCCGATCCACAGAATCCATCAAAGACGATATCCCCGGGGTCCGTGTAATGCAGGATGTACCGCATAATTGCCTTGTGCGGGACTTTGGTGTGGTAGGCGTGTGCCGCGTAGATTGGATCCGTCTTTCCCTCAGTTACATCCGTGGTGAATGGCTCACGGTGGTAAGCAACATCTGGGATATAGGGTCTTCCGACATGTTCGATAAATGTGTTTACCCACGGGTTCGGACATGCGGTGTAATACGGTGGGTTCGACATGGCGAGGATGTGCTCGTCGTCTCCAACTGGAAAGCCGGGAATTGCGCGAAACTCCGGATCCCTCAATTTCTGCCGCAGCAGTTCCGTGAAGTGCGCGCGGCGTGCTTCGTCGTTCGCGAACGTCATACCAAGGCACTCAACCGGGCCGGTTTCAGCCGGGTTGGGGGCGTTTTCAAAGAGTCGTTCCGCCTGTGCTTTTTTTGCTTTTTTGCCCATGGTTCTTCTCGATCGTTGGATTCCGTGTTCCTGCGTCCCACCCGTCAACCGCTGTGTCGCGCGGGATTCAACCCTTGTCGTTGTCCACTGTGATTGTCCTCTCCGTGTCGCCCGCTCCAGACCTGCCGACGAGATTCCGAGTTCGGGACGCAGCAGACAACTGCACCATCTGCTGCTCTCGCGGCGTCCGAATGGGCAGAGGTTGGTCACTGATCAAGCTGGCCGCAACATGGGCAGGTTTGTCAGTGACCAACCTGCGGCAGACTCTGCGAGGTCGGTCACTGGCAAGGCTGCGTCCCACCGAAGAGCGGAAACACGGGTTCCTGACCGGGTTGACGGAGACGAGAGTCCGGCCGACGGCTCGTCCGCCGTGCTTCCGCCCCATGGTGTTGACTTTCTGGCAAGGGGCGGTGTCGGGAGGGCGAAGCTCCTGCTGAGCCGGATCTCCGCCGCGAGCGCCGCACCCATCCCTGCTGCTCCGTAAAAACGCCGGCAATCGCTTACAGCGCGCACCAGCGTTCGGTGGCTCGGCAGGAGCCTCGCCCTCCCACGTCTTCACCCGTTTTTTCGGAGGATTCCAGGGAACTTCAATGCCATTGTGCTTTCGCCCCCCGCCGGCTTCTCTGAGTCTCCCGCGGAGTGTTTCACTGGCGTGTGGCAACCGGGCCGTCGCGGTTTTGAACCTGACAGCTGGCAATTTGCCCCAGTTGGCGATCACA
>Ga0172376_10005665_pt1 | contig 13843 bp, 8 predicted proteins | sample Lak35m_FD_121114 | JGI IMG/M metagenome (GOLD analysis project Ga0172376, IMG submission 121114) | Freshwater microbial communities from Kabuno Bay, South-Kivu, Congo - kab_092012_35m | ecosystem: Environmental > Aquatic > Freshwater > Lake | place: Democratic Republic of the Congo: South-Kivu...
AGGATGTAACAGCAGGGGTGGTTCCTTATACATTAATCACAGTTACTGGTATAATCCTAGCTTCTGTAGGAGATCAATTGTGGGTCAAAGTAACTTATAACGGAGGAGGATCTGGGATAGTTAATGTGACTAATGGTGATACAGGGATAAGTATATTTTCATTAGACGGTGCTATAGGCCCTACAGGCCCTACAGGTACTTTCGGAGATAGTGCAGTAAGTACATTAGAACCTGTATACGGATCTGGTGCTTCGGGCTCTCCAGTAACACTTTCCTACCATACAGGAGATTTCGCACTAACAGGCTCAAATTTATCAGGGGGAGCAACAGGAATTATGCTAAATTTAGATTTTACAACTTTACCTTCACCATCTATTGCGGCTAACTGGGCAGTAAGAAAGAACGACAATGCAACACCTTTTCCTACTACAAGTTTCCAAAATGGTAATACTGTGCAAAGCACAATGAGTGGAGCAATAACAGTACCAGTTGGATCAAATGTTGATTTAACATCAGGTATTGCAACTATACCTGCATTAGGAGGTGGACAACAAGGACCGACTACAGTTACAGGTAACTTTACATTTGCGCCAAATCCACCAACTTTGTTACCGGCTTCATCGAACACCTTAACTCAGAGTAACCTGACTTCAACAACAACTTATAGTATTTCGACGACTAAGCCTAAAACAGGATTGGAGGTTTCTGCAGGTAGAGTGGTTAGAGCAAGTGGAAGTGATTCGGCTTCAGCATCCATAACGGTTACTTTTTCAAACGTCTTCTATTATGGTTATTTAGTCGTAGGTCCTCCTTTAACTCCGATATCACAGCTTCAGGTTGATGCAATAACAGCTGGTCAAATAGAGGGATTAGCTAATCTAAGATTCGGAGGAAAGGGACAAACTTTCTCTTCTAATGATTCAACACCAGCAGGTAACAGATTGGTATTTGCTTATCCTGCATCATTAGGAAATCTTACTTCTATTTTAGCAGGATCTCCTCTTAACCAATTAGGAGCATTTAAAAGATGTACAACACCTATTAACATAACTACTGTTAGTGGTGCTACTATATCTTATATATACTATGTGGCAAATGCTGCAAATTCATGGAACGTGAGTATAACAACGTCTTAAAAAGAGAAAAATATAAAGAGAAAAAATGATTCAATTAGGAGATGAATTAGGTCACAGTAACCCCGATTATTCCATCGCTGATATAGAAAATATCAGAGGTGGATCAAGAAAGGTTTCGAGTTTTGATAACGCAACTTTATCAACAGAGTTTTCAGGAATACCTGACAAACTTAAGATTGGTAATAGTTTTTTGATAGACACATCTACTGACAAATTATATTATTTAGCGTCTGGCGACGGAACTGATACTACACACTGGAAATTAATCAGTGGCGGTGGAGGTTCAGGCGGAACTGGGGCTACTGGTGCTACTGGTTCTGGTGCTACTGGAGCAACAGGTAACACTGGAGCTACTGGAGCTACAGGTGCTACTGGTATAGGAATTACAGGAGCTACAGGTTCTGGAGCTACAGGTGCTACTGGAGCTACAGGTGCTATTGGTAACACTGGTCCTACTGGTAATCAAGGGCCCAGAGGATTTACAGGAGGTACAGGAGCTGATTCTACAGTTCCTGGACCAACGGGTGCTACTGGAGCTACAGGTGCCAGTGTAACTGGTGCTACTGGAGCAACTGGAGCTGATTCTACAGTCCCAGGTCCAACAGGTGCTACTGGAGATACTGGAGCTACTGGAGTTAGTGTAACTGGGGCTACTGGACCTACAGGAGCTGATTCTACAGTTCCTGGGCCAACCGGGGAAACTGGTGCTACTGGGGTTAGTGTAACTGGTGCTACTGGAGCAACTGGAGCTGATTCTACAGTCCCAGGTCCAACAGGTGCTACCGGAGAAACTGGAGCTACTGGGGTTAGTGTAACTGGTGCTACTGGAGCAACTGGAGCTGATTCTACAGTTCCAGGTCCAACCGGGGCAACTGGTGCTACTGGAGTTAGTGTAACTGGTGCTACTGGAGCTACTGGAGATAAAGGAGATAAAGGAGACCAGGGTCTTACAGGCCCTGCTGGAGCTACCGGAGCTGGAGCTACCGGAGCTACTGGATCACAGGGACCTAGAGGATTTACTGGAGCTACTGGTGTAACCGGAGCTACGGGAGCTGGAGTTACTGGAGCTACTGGAGCTGATTCTACAGTTCCTGGACCAACTGGATCTACAGGAGCTACTGGAGCAGGAACTACTGGATCCACTGGTTCTACAGGAGCTACCGGATTAACTGGTTCTACAGGAGCTACTGGATTAACTGGTTCTACCGGTGCTACTGGAGAACAAGGGGTTCAAGGTATAACTGGTGCTACTGGTGCCGATTCTACAGTTCCTGGGCCTACTGGTTCTACTGGTCCAACTGGAGAACAAGGAATTCAGGGAGTAACTGGAGCTACAGGTGCTACTGGAGCTGATTCTACAATTCCTGGTCCAACTGGAGCTACTGGAGCAACTGGGGTCGGAGTTACTGGTCCAACTGGGGTCGGGGTAGTGGATGCTCAGAAGAATGCTAGTGGGGATGTAATATTTATTTTTGATAATGGGGCTACTGCAAACGTAGGACCAGTCCCTAATGGATCTACAGGAGCTACTGGTTCCAAGGGCGAAACTGGATCTACCGGTGCTACTGGTGCTGATTCTACAGTTCCTGGTCCAACCGGTGCTACAGGAACTACTGGTGCTACCGGTATAGGAATTACAGGAGCTACTGGTGCTGATTCTACAGTTCCTGGTCCAACTGGAGCTACAGGAGCTACTGGTATAGGAATTACTGGTGCTACTGGTGCTGATTCCACAGTTCCTGGTCCAACAGGTGTTACAGGAAATACGGGTGCTACAGGAACTACAGGTGCTACAGGAACTACAGGTGCTACTGGTGCCGATTCCACAGTGCCTGGACCAACTGGAGCTACAGGAGCTACGGGTATAGGAATTACTGGTGCTACTGGTGCTGATTCCACAGTTCCTGGTCCAACAGGTGCTACTGGTGCTACTGGAGATAAAGGAGATAAAGGAGATCAAGGTCTCACTGGTGCTACTGGAGGAGGTATAACAGGTGCTACTGGTGCTACAGGATTACAAGGTCCTAGAGGATTTACCGGAGCTACGGGAGCTACGGGTTCTAATTCTACAGTTCCTGGTCCAACGGGAACTACAGGGGTTACTGGTACAACAGGTGCTACCGGTTCGGGTGTTACTGGTGCTACTGGTGCTACCGGAGCAACAGGATCTACTGGTACAACTGGTACAACTGGGGTAACAGGAATCACAGGTGCTACTGGTACAGGTACAACAGGAGCTACGGGTTCTACTGGAGCTACTGGTCCAACCGGAGATACCGGAGTAACTGGGACAACAGGTGCTACTGGGGTTACTGGTGCTGATTCTACAGTTCCTGGACCTACTGGTGCTACTGGTGCTACTGGTCCAACAGGTGCTACTGGTCCAACGGGAGCAACTGGGGCTGATTCTACAGTTCCTGGTCCAACAGGAGCTACCGGGCCTACGGGAACTGGTGTTACTGGACCAACTGGCGTTGGGGTAGTGGATGCTCAGAAGAATGCTAGTGGGGATGTAATATTTATTTTTGATAATGGAGCTACTGCAAACGTAGGGCCAGTCCCTAATGGATCTACAGGAGCTACTGGTCCAACAGGAGCTGGTGTTACTGGACCTACAGGAGCTACTGGTCCAACAGGTGATATTGGATCTACCGGTGCTACTGGAGCTACTGGTGCTACTGGAATTAGTTTAACAGGAGCTACTGGTTCTACAGGAGAAACTGGAGCTACAGGTACCACTGGTGTTACAGGTGCTACTGGATCTACAGGTGCTACTGGAGAAACTGGTATAGGAATTACTGGAGCAACTGGGCCAACTGGTACAGGAATTACAGGTGCTACTGGACCAACTGGAGATACTGGATCACCAGGTTCTGCTGGTCCTGCCGGACCTACTGGACCAACTGGAGCTACTGGTTCTGGTATTTATGGGCCTTACACTATAGCACAAATTACAACAATAATAAATAACTCTACACTCGTTCCTGGAGGAATTTATAATATAGTTGATGGACAAACAGGTCCTATTATAGATACAGAGATTGATATATTCTTAACTGCACTATCTGCTAATACCTTAACTAAAGAGGGAACTAGAATGATGTGGGTACCTAAGACAACATACCAAAATAGCATATGGGACAGAACTAGAGTTACGCCTTACGTTGTAAACAATAAAGTAGTATTTGGAAATAGGGTATACAAGAATCTAACAGGATCATTAGGAACCATAAATTCTAATATCGCTTTAGATTCTACTAACTGGCAATTCCAAACATGGAGTACTACAGATTATGTGAAAAAACCTTATTTTGTAATATGCCATGATGTAGAAACCTTCGTTAATTTTCATGTTGCTGTTCAGATGGACGAATACGGAAATATCGTTAATGCTAGGAATTTTACCGACGTTTTTGCACCTGGAGATACCACATACTTAAGCTTACCTGGATTCCAAAACACAATTGACGTTAACGACTGGAACAATGCGGATATTAAAGATAATGATACTGCTGGTATTTGGGGTAATCCTATTATTAATCATTCAGGGGGTCAGATAACAAACAATAAATGTTTTGGTGTTATATTCAGTAATGCTAATACACAGACAGCTGGTAAGATCTCAGGAAACAGAGCAACTGCTATATACAGAAATACTGGAACTAATATATTACTTAATGATTCATTAGACTATGGAATATTTGATAATACTTTCCTTATCGGTGGTGGAGAAATAGCTAATAATGAAGCTGGCTCAATATTGGAAAATAACGTGATTAATATATCAGGAAACATAACGAATTCAATACAAACTAACGACCTTAATGCTCTCTACTCAATAACGAATAATTTAATATCCATTACTATAGCTCGGAATACATGTGGAGGAAATATAGAAGAGAATATAGGTAATTCAATTGATTTGAACTCGTGTGGAGGCACTATTAGTTATAATAACTCTGGTACAATACAAGGTAACAGTAACGCCGGAGAAATAATGTTTAATACATGTCCTTATATACTAAATAATTCAAATTCTGGGTATATTTCTTACAACAGCGTTAGGGTTCAAATATCTAGTAATCAAGGACCGGGAGTTGGTAATATAACAAATAACGATGTTTACTCTATAGAAAACAATAGTTAATATATACAATATAAAAATAAATATTAAGAATGGCTGATATTAAGAATAACCATTTTAAAGGTAGTATAAGGGACAATGGTCTTGACGCAGACATAAAAGATATATCGGTTGGTAACCAGGACGTTTTTAATAACCTGAGTTTTACTGGATATAGTTTAACTCAAGAAAAACCTATTGCTGGTAAAATATTAAGGAGTGATGGATCTGATGTTATTAAGTGGGACGACGATATTAGAGTTGTAAATACAACATACCTTGATCTAACCAACTTAATTACTAATTCTGGGCTCTATCCAGGATCTATATACAGATTTAGGTATTATATAGCAGGTAATACTTTCCATCCATCATCTTATTTTGACATATATTTAAAAGCATTAACACCAAATACAATATCAGAAGACGGTATTAGGGTAATGAGAGTACCAAGAAGAAGCTACTGTTACAAATCATTTGTGTCCAGAGGATTCTGGGATCCTTCTGAAACATATGCTATAAACGATTTAGTAGTATTTGCGGGGAGAATATACCGAAATAAAACTGGCTCAGTAGGATCCGTAGCATACGATATAATGTTAGATAGAACTAACTGGGAGGAGAAGGAGAACACAAACCCGGGGGATTTCTCTTTTATTACTGCTTCTAAGGTATATTATCAAGAAAAAGTTTTTAAAATCAGATATGATTTTTCTAAAAAATTAGTAGTAGAACAAAAGGATGAATTAGGAAACACAGTAACTGGTATAAAAGATCCTCAAAGAAGACTTGATACATTTCAGAATACGATAGAATTAAATGATTGGAACTACCCCAGAATTTTTAATAATACCACACAAGGTATTTGGGGTAACCAAACACAGATAATAGCTAATTCTAAATTTGCAGATTTTGATTATGCAGTAATTAAATATTCATGGACATCAGGTAACGGAACTGATTTAGATACAAGAACAGCAACAGTAGATCTTCCAGATCCTTTATATAATCAGGTAGATCTTGGATGGTCAAGATACGGTAGTGGCTCTATGCCTACTGGGGGATCCTATGTCGGTCCTTCTTCCTCGAATTATTATTTATGGTGGTCTGGTGATTTTACCGGATCTAGCGGAAATGAGGCTTGTCTAGTAAACTTTCTGAACCTAGAATCATCATATCCTACATTACAAGAATTAACTATCAGAATGAGAGCATTCTGGTATGGTAATAGACTTAACGGGAACATGCAATTGAACATAACTACCTATAAAGGAGGTACAATGTCCATAAGCGGTTACAATTTTATTAATACAGGTGGTACTTTAGTTTCGAATGTAACAGAGACATATAATATGGGGCTTGCTGCTTCTCTTGATATAGACGGAGAGGATATTGGTACTCTAACCTTCGATTTCGCAACAAATACAGGATTTAGTCTAATTAACAATATATCTGAAGCATACATAAAAGAAAATAATATCCCAGGTACAATACACCTAAACGATAACTTTAGGAGAGATGAAGTTGTCCCGGCATCTTATAAGAGTATAAAATATAACACAAATAAAGGAAGCATCTATTCTAATACAAACAAGGGTAATATTGAATACAACGACAGCCTTGGTAACATAAATTCAAACACTGGGTCATACAGATACATATTAGGTATAGATGATAACCCAGTAATTTTTGAAATAAATGGTATAACTGAAATAGAGTATAACTCCAATCATGGTAATATATCCTCTAATCAGCTATCAGGACTTGGTAAAATATCTTATAATAGTAACCACGGTAATATATCATCAAATAATATAGGTATAGAAACCCTTTATTCTAGCCCTTCTTTATTTATAGATTACAATAGCAATGATGGTGATATATCATCTAATACGTATTCGTATGCCGGAATAACATTATTCTCTTCAAGTTTAGGTATAAGACTTAATTCGAATAAAGGATCAATAACATCAAATACTGTAAACTATATAGGATATAATTCAAACAGGGGTAATATTTCTTCAAACAATTCTAAAAATATAGGAGGAGCTTTCGATGCTGAAACTTACGGATTAATTTCTTCAAATAGTAATAATGGTAATATTACAGGAAATACTGTATATGCAATAGAAGCAAATTCTAATGATGGCTATATTACTAATAACATAGACTCTAATACATCTACACAATGGAGAATTAACGAGATAACAGAGGGGGATCATATAACTGGTCTTTCTCTTACAACAAACTATACAGGTTATAATTTTCCTCAGCTAATAGGTACGATTGATTATATACTTAAAAGCGACGGAACTAATGCAGTTTGGGCAGCAGCTCCTGGGGGAGGAACCGTTTCTGGTACTGGTGCAAGTCCGCAAGTTACATTATGGTCTGCAACAAGTACTGTTACTGGATCACCTAGAATAACTTATGTAGATAATGTTGGTACAGAGGTTGGATTCAGATTTGATGATGGGTCTAATAACTTAACTCAAGTTGGTGTTAGTTACTTAAACGTTGAAACTGAAGGAACTGCACAGAATTCTGTTTCTAGATTAGCAAACTGGGCTAATAATACTAATAAAGGTATTCTTTCATTTAGAAAATCTAGGGGAACTAAGGCATCACCTACACAGGTACTTAATGGAGATTCACTAGGGGATATTATCTATGCTGGTCAAACTAATTTTGGTACAGGATCAACTACAGGTATTATAAGATTAGAGGCAAAAGAGAATTATGCGTTATCTTTTGATGGAACAGATTACACAAGAAATGCTTTAACTGAATTAGGTGTATATTTAGCTCCATCTGTAACTGTACACTCATCATCAAGTGGAATACCAAATAATTTAGTATTTAGAGTTGATGGGAACGGAAGTGTTTCTTTCAAGAATTACACTTTCCCTACACCAGATGGTACTAACGGACAGGCATTGGTAACTGATGGCGATGGAACTGTATCATGGTCTACAATAGCAGGAGGTGGTATAATATATGATACATATTCAAATATTCAATCTTTGGTAGATGTAAGTGGATTACAAGTTGGATCCTGGTATTCATTTAATTACATAATAAATTCTTCGTTTACAGCATATTTTGAAATTTATTTATTTGCTATAGAAAATAATAAATTTGCATTAGAGGGTTTTAGAAAAATGAGAGTACCACAGGATTCATATTACGAAGGGTATTATTTTGATACAAGAAGTAATTATGGTACAAATGCTAAAGTAGTATTAGGAAACGTAGTATTTAATGCATTACAGTTCGTAGGTGCTTCTGGTTCAGGAGCTTATGTACATCCATATCCAGGGATACCTGGAGGAATTGGAACTGACTGGGAGGAGGTATTATACACTGACGACAATTATTACACATCAGTAATCTATAGTATAACATACGATTTTGAACAGAAAAAAGTTAAAACACAGAGTGATGAAAAAGGTAATTTTATAATAAATAGTCAACAAATATACGAGGGAACAATAGAATTACACGAATGGAATAATAATAGAATAACAAATAATAGAGGATGGGCTGTACATCACAATTTGGCTTATAGCCCAGCAGGACATGCATGCATTGTGAGAAATAACAACATTAAAAATAAATCCGTAGATTCTTTATCTTTACCGGAAAACTTTGCAACGGGGATGATATACTCGAACGTTGTTTCGCTATCAGGAGGTATTAATAATAATAATATAGATACAGCAATAGTAGGAAACTACGTGTCTAGTGGTAAAATAGAATCTAACATATCTAAATTAATCTATCTAAATTCTGTAGAATCAAGTATTAGCTTTAATGAAGTTGATGAAATTTACGATAATGAAGGAGGATATATCGAATATAACACAGGGAAATATTCTTCGATTGGAGAGAATAATTCATATGTAATATCCCACAACAACATGAGATATTCCGATCCATCAGGGATATTAAGAAATTGGACAGGGGGCTCTGGAACAGAAACTATAAAAGGAAACGATTGTGGAGGTATTATAGATAACACTAATACGGGAGACATCGAATATAATCTAGGAAATTTTAAAATAGAATATAACAGCAATTCAGGAGATATTGTGGGGAACTCGTCACTGTCTGGGTCAATATCCAATAACTCGAACGGAGGATTCATACGTTACAATAGAACCGTGACTGGTATATCAGGAAATTCAAATGCTGCTGGTAACATAGAAGCTAATGATGTTTATAGTATTAATAATGCTTAAAATAAATAAATTAACGAGTAAAAATGACTAATAACATATACAATAATAAAATAGCAGGATCTATATTGGCTGCTGGAGTAGGTGATGTTTCAGGACCAAGAAGACTAGGTGATGATGTAACAACTCCAGGGGTGTGGGGATACTCTCAACCAATAATGACAGGTAATATGGGAGGTGTACTGATGAATACTGGGAGTACAAACCAATTAAATTATTCACCATATTTTTTACCTACAGTTCTACCCACTAACGACGGGGACATAATGGTATTTAATGAGACATCCCCAGGTATATGGCAAGCTAGTTTTGCTTCTGGAGGTGGAGGAGGCGTATCTGGATCTGGTACTACAAATAAAGTTGCTTTCTGGAGTTCATCAACAAATCTAACTTCATCTAACTACTTTTCAATAAGCGCAGGTTTAACACAGGCCTGGGTAACACTTTCTAACTCAGCAGGAAATAATACAACAATATACCACAACGGAATTACAGCAGTAACGCAAGACGATTATTCCCAAATCGTACAAGATACAGTATCTGACGTATATTTTCCCTTAACAAGACACAGTAGGAGAAGAGGAACTTTTGGATCACCAACTAGTCTATTCGCATTAGATCTTATCGGAGTATATGCTTTTAACCCTGGAAGTCACGATACAGTAGAGATTCAGGTTCTTGCTGCTGAAAATCATTCAGGAACAAGTAATCTAGGATCGAGTTTTCAAATAAACACAATTGCAAACGCAAGCGGTTTAACAACTGCAACCGAGAGATTCAAAATAGATGGAGATGGATCAGTTAAAGTATCAGGTCAGATTTATTCTGCTCTCCCAGCAAGTCTAACGCCAGCTGGAACAACACAAACTATTAACTGGAATTCAGGTAATGGACAGACTTTAAGTTTAGAAAGTGCAACAGGTAACGTGACATTAACACTTACAAATCCTAAAGCTGGTGGAGTTTATGTTATTAAAGTTATTCAACATGCTTCATCATTTAAAAATATTATATGGCCTGCATCAGTTAAATGGTCAGGAGGAGTTTTACCAACTATATCAGCAGTAGCAAATGCAGTTGACACTGTGGTTTTATTCTATGACGGAACAAATTATTACGCAAACACATCACAAAATTACGCTTAATATGAATCATGCAGCACTTATGCTAGGAACCTCTTCCTCTGGATCATTCCCAGTTGGAGGAGGACTTTTATTTCACTTCGATGCCACTATACCAACTTACATGTATACGGATGCAGGAACAACGTTAGTTTCTGCAAATGGACAAAGGGTTTATAGATGGAAAAGTAAAAACAGTGTGAGGTATATGGATCAATCTAATACCACATATAAACCACTATACACAACTACAGGTGGACAGAACGGTAAAAGCTTTCTATATTTTGACGGAGTAAATGACGTTATGTCCATGGCTTGGGAAACTGCTTTTGCAACTAATGCTAGGTCTTTTTTCTTAATAGCACAACCAGTAGGTACACAAGGAACAACATCTTATCCATTCTTTTTTGGTATGGGTAACGGAACTAACGGTACACAATATTACTTCAGCCATTCGTCGGCTTATTATGAATTTTCACAGGGAAGCTGGACAGTAGATTCTGTGAGAAGTAATACATACGTACAGGATGCTTTCAGAATGCATATAGCAAGATCTCATTCGCCTTTTGCACCAAATGGTATTAAATTAAGAGTAACTAACACTTCAGGGGTTTCTGTGGATAATTCAGATAGCCCACCTTCAGGAACGGTTGTTTATGGATCTCCTTCAAGAGTAGCTTTTGGTGCTAGACCAAGTGGATCATCGGCACACGATTTTCACGGATCGTTTAGAGTCTATGAATGGGGTGTTTATAACCGAGGGATCTCTGATGCAGAAACTAATCTATTAACCCAATACTTCAGAACTAAATATAATGTTTAATTATGGCAATAATATTAGAAATATACGAATGTGACGATTTAACAGAATTCGATATAATAAATGAAAAATTCTTAAATGCAGTTAAACAAGCTGGTTTTGACGATGTACAGGACGACACATCTTATGCTTTACCAGATTTTGTTTGTAGGGACAACGGTAAGATAGGTATTCTTATAGAAGAACCTTACACACAAGCATTAAAAGATTCATTAGACCAAGATCAACTACTTAAAGTTAGAATGATATCATCAGATACAGATCCATGCTGGTTTCCAAATCCTGGAGATATTCCAACTTTATAAGAATTATTTGAAATTTTTTTAAAATTCTACACTTTAATATATAAAAATAAAATAATATGGCACAAATAACAAACGAAGAATTATTAGCTATTTCAGAAGGACTAAACTATCTTTCTTCTAAAGAGACTAAGATTTGGTTTCAAGTACTTAAAAACAAGAAAAAAATCAAATCTAAAGTTGATGAAGTTACGGAGCTAAGAAAAGAGATCATCGAAAAATTTGCTAAGAAAGATGAAGAAGGTAAACCTTCAGTAGACGAAAAAGGGAATGTTTTTATTGATGACGTTAAATCTTTAAACGAAGCTCTTAAAAAACTATCGGAAGAAAAAATCGAAATAGAATTCGATACTGCTACTGTTGAGGATCTTGAGGACTCTAAATTAGAGTCTAGATATTTAGAGCCTTTGATGGGATCTGTTATCATATAAGATAGAACTTCTTAAAATTATTTCTTATTAATACTTTTTGTATTAATATATACTATAGGATCCTCCGGGATCCTTTTTTATAAAATGTGAAATGATGGGTATATCTGAAAAAAATAGGGTTCTGATTGATAGAGTTTTAGATACTATCGATTGGACACTTATACACAAAATGTACAAACTTGTGGGGAGGAGTGTGGCTTCAGAATCTACACAGATCCCTGGAGTAAAAAAATTACCAAGAGGAGTAAAATTATCTGAGTCTCATATTAGAGAGGAGGTTTTACATCTTATAGATCACGTAGTAAACAATGATATATCACAATTCGTTTATGGCCCATGGAATATAAATTGGGTTAATGGCGAATGGGAAATCGAAGTTGAAGGATACGGTGGGGATGAGGGAGACGAGGATGCAAATCTTGACGATGACGAACAATTTATACCAATAGTTGAATCAGTGTTAGAGGTTTATTTTTCACCGATGGTTGTGATTTCAAGGGAGATAGTTTTAGATCCTGATGAAATTGAAGGAGAATCTACAGAAGAAAGTTTTTCATTAAATGACAAATTACAAAAAGCTATAGAAGATGAAGACTATGAGCTAGCATCTAAAATAAGAGATCTCATAGAAATTTACAAAACTAAAAATGAAAATAAGAAAAATTAACGAATATTTTTCTCAGACTTTATCCGGAGACGGATTCAATAGTTCTAATGGGGTCTTTAAAGTAAACTATAAAGCATTTAATGATCTATCTATGTCAGTTGGCAGAGATCCGGATCCTTCTCTAAGTATAAAAGATTCTGCTTTCCAAATAGGAGATATAGTAAAAGGTAAAGTACAGGGTTCAAAGAAGAAAATCTCTGGTGAAGTTATAAGAAACAAAAAATCAGAAGACGGTAAATCTTATATAATAAAAATAAAAGACTTTAAAGAAAATAAGATTCACACACTGATTCCAGGAACTATCGAATATCTGGAAGACAGAGGTAATTCAGTAAATCGAACATTAGGATCAACAGTGACCCAGGGTGAAAGATCACAAAAGAATCTTAAGTATAACGGAGGAAATGTTGTTTGGGGTTCATTGGAAAACGAGAATGAAGAAATCGGAGAACCTTTAGAAGGGGAAACTATTGAAGGACCAATGAGTACAGGATGGAAAATTGTATTTGTGGGATCATTAGGTTTAGGAGAAGGAGAAAGAATCCTAGCTTCATGTTCTGCTAGCAAAGAAACATCCACTATATATTTTATAAGAGGAGGATCAGATAATGACACTATAAAGGCCATAGAGGCATATTGTTTTATGCGTTTCAATGACGAGCTACAACATTTAGACACTCCAACAAAAGCATTACTTGCAGTTAAATTATTAGATCTAAAGAATGAACAGGAAGCTAAAAAGAAATTGATACAATATTTTCCTGAAATCTGTCAAGTTTCTTATGGTGAAACAAAAGATTCAAAAGATCTAGAAACTGATAACATCATAAAAGGATTTTTATAATGGAAAGATGGTTTATTAAAAAGAGAGGTGTTAGGGATAATATACCAGGAAGAAATTTGTTAATAGGCCAATCAATTCAAGAAAACCATAGTAAACCCTTAGAGCAAGAAAAAATGGAAGCTAGGAGAATAAAAACAGTGGTTAAAAGTAAATATTTAGGC
>Ga0172376_10005667_pt1 | contig 13839 bp, 11 predicted proteins | sample Lak35m_FD_121114 | JGI IMG/M metagenome (GOLD analysis project Ga0172376, IMG submission 121114) | Freshwater microbial communities from Kabuno Bay, South-Kivu, Congo - kab_092012_35m | ecosystem: Environmental > Aquatic > Freshwater > Lake | place: Democratic Republic of the Congo: South-Kivu...
CAGCGAGGCCGGAATGATCTCCTTGCCGAAGTCTGTGGCGGCGGGATTGCTGTTGAGCAGATCAAAGAGCGTGTCCCGGCTGAACACATAGATCCCCATCGAGGCAAGAAAGGGACGCCGCTCAGCCTCGTCAGCCGAGAGGCCGAGCGATGCCGTGTCGACACGCATTGATTCGAGCGCCTCACCCTTGGGTTTTTCACGAAACTCATGGATGCGGCCATCGCTGCCGGTGCGCATCAGCCCGAATCCTTCAGCCTGAGCGGCATCGACCGGAAGAGCACCCACGCTGAGCTGGGCGCCGGTATCGATATGATGCTGCACAAAGCGGCTGTAATCCATGCGATAAAGCTGATCGCCGGAAAGGATCAGGTAATGGTCAACATCCCACTCCTGAAACAGCCACTGGTATTTGCGCACCGCATCCGCCGTTCCCTCAAACCAGCTTGGGCTGTCGGGTGTCTGCTGGGCGGCAAGCACCTCGACAAACCCCTGGCCGAAACCGGCGGAAAGGTTGTAGGTCATCGTGAGATGACGGTTGAGAGAGGCGCTGTTGAACTGGGTGAGAACGTAGATCTTGTTGATCTCAGAATTGATGCAGTTGCTGATCGGGATATCAATCAACCGATACTTGCCAGCCAGTGGAACAGCCGGCTTCGCCCGCATCCTGGTGAGTGGATAGAGGCGCGTCCCTGCGCCCCCGCCGAGGATGATCGCCAGAACTCTCTTCATCGGATCGCCCTCTTCGGCTCTGCAGCGCTGACCGTACTGGAGCGGGGTGCGGCGCTGGGAGCATCAGCGACACTTCGTTGCCGGTTGTGAGGCATGGGGACGAGGGGGTTTCAGGAATCGGGGTCGTTGTCGTGCAGCTCAAACAGCTCGCGCAGCACCTTCATGGCCTGATGGCGCTGTTGGCGGGGCTGGGGGGCACGCAGGTTGGTGACTGGGGTATGCAGGATCTTGTTGATGATCCCCTTGCTCAGCGCCTCCACCACCTTGCGTTCGCGGGCGGAGAGATCGGGGCCCATGCGGCTGAGCGCCTTCTGCAGTTCCTGCTTGCGGATGTCCTCGAGCTGCAGCCGCAGACGATTCACCAGTGGAACCGCTTCCAGGCCATCCCACCACTCGAGGAAGAGGCGCGCTTCCTCGCGCAGGAGTAGCTCCGCCTCCGCAGCCATTTCGCGGCGGGCTTCCTGGTTGCGGTTGACCACTTCCTGCAGATCATCGACATCGAAGGACTCCACACCCTGCAGCTCCGCCACATCGGGGCTGATGTTGCGAGGCACCCCGATATCGATCAGCATCAGGCTCGAACGGCGATTGAGCCGCTCCAGCCTGGCGGCCGTGATCACGGGTTCCTCCGCAGCGGTGCTCGTGAAGACCAGCGAACAGGTGCTCAGGCAGTGGTCGAGATCATCGAGAGGACGACACTGCACCGGCAGCGCAGGAAAATCCGCTGCGAGTGTTTCGGCTCGCGAAACGGTGCGGTTGAGCAACACCGCGCCTCGGCATCCCTTCGCCTGCAGGTGCTGCAGAAGCAGCCGCGCCATGCGACCGGCACCCACCACCGCCACCTGCTCCTGATCGAGCGGAACGAGATCATCCAGGCCGCGAGCCTGGCCGATCTTGAGCTGGGCAAGCTCCACCGCTGCCGAGGAGATCGAAACAGCGCCGGTGCCGAGATTGGTTTCGGTGCGCACCCGCTTGCCGGTGCTCACCGCCTGGCTGAGCAGGCGATTGAGAATCGGGCCGATGGAGCGGTACTCCTGGCCGAGCCTCACCATTTTCTTCACCTGGGAGAGGATCTGCCCCTCGCCCAGCACGAGGCTGTCGAGGCCGGCCGCCACCCGCAGCAGATGGGCCACGGCATCGGCGTGGTGGTACGTGAAGAGATGGGGCCGCAACTCCTCCTCAGCCAGGCCGGAGACACCGGTGAGAAAGGAGGCCACGGCGTCAATGCCGGCTTCCGGATGGCGGAGCAGCGTATAGATCTCCAGCCGATTGCAGGTGCTGAGGATGGAGGCCTCGAGCACCTGCTCCTGGGAACGAAGCTGCTGCAACGTGGCTTCGAGACTCTGCTCAGGAATGCTCAGCCGCTCACGGATCTCCACGGGAGCCGTGCGATGACTGAGCCCGACCACAGCGATGTGCATGGAAGAGACCCGCCCCCCGATGTGGGCGATCAGCGCAGCGCGATGCTCTGGGCACCGGGCTTGATGTGGATGGTGTTGGTGAATCGGGCTGTGTTGTCGAGCGTGGAGATCACCAGAGAGGAGGTGCGCACGCAGTCCTTCTCGAATTTCACACCGTCAAACAGCAGACCATCGGTGATGCCGCTGCCGGCGAACACCACATTGTCTCCGGAGGCGAGCTCTTCGGCTTCGTAGATCTTGTCGGGATCGTTGATCCCCATCTCGGCCAGCCGTGCCAGGTTTCCTTCCCGGGTGAGGCCTTCCCACTCCTTCGTCTGGGCGACGGCGGGGTCGTAGACGAGCTGACCCTGGAAATGGCCGCCGAGGGCACGCATCGCCGCCGCCGAGATCACGCCCTCGGGAGCGGCACCGATGCCCATCAGGCAGTGGGTGCCGGTTCCGGCGAAGCCGCAGGCGATGGCTGCCTGCACATCACCATCGGAGATCGGCTGCACACGGGCGCCGGTGGCACGGATCTCGGCGATCAGATCCTTGTGGCGGGCACGGTCCATCACCACGATCACCAGATCCGAAGCCGGCAGGCCGAGGCACTCGCTGAGAATGGCGATGTTGTCGGTGGCCGACTTGCGAATATCCACCTTGCCCTTGGCGGCCGGGGGCGCAGCCAGCTTCTTCATGTAGAAATCGGGGGCGTTGAACAGTCCACCCCGATCGGAGGCGGCCAGCACGGCCATCGATCCGCGCTGGTTGTTGGCGCAGAGGTTGGTGCCCTCGCAGGGATCCACGGCGAAGTCGACTCCCGGACCGGTGCCGCTGCCGACCTCCTCACCGATGTAGAGCATCGGGGCTTCATCACGCTCGCCCTCACCGATCACGATCCGGCCCTGCATCTGAATCAGACCCATGCGCTTGCGCATGGCCTCAACAGCAGCGGCATCGGCTTCATCCTTCTTGCCGAGACCGGTGAGTTCGGCGGAGGCGATGGCGGCCTGCTCAACGACCTCAAGAATTTCCTGGATGAGGGTGCGATCCACAGTCTTACGGCGTAGGGAATGGGTGTGAGTGGGATCAGGGCGTCGGTCTGGCGTGATCCTGAGCACATCCCTGGCGGCCTGGCACGGCTTTCAGGCGCGCAGGGGCGTGTCGGGAGCGTGCGGTGGCGGGCATTCGGGGCGACCGCAGCACACCGGGTGGACCGGGGCCGGGCCAGTGCTGACGGGCTGGGCTGGGGAGACCGAGGCTGGTGGGGCAGGGGCCCGGGCGGGCCGTGGCGGATCCGCTGGGAACAATCGCTGCCGGGCCTCACGATCCCGGAGCGGCGCCATCGTATCAGCGCACACGGGAGCGCCCCGCTGGGGCGCCGGCGGGGGGCGGTGAACCGGTTCGTACAATTCGCTGGCCGTTTCCGCCGTAGCCCGATGAGCACCAAGCCCCTGGTGGTCTCCCCCTCGATCCTCTCAGCGGATTTCTCTCGGCTCGGCGACGATGTGAGAGCCGTGGACGCGGCTGGTGCCGACTGGATTCATGTGGATGTGATGGATGGCCGCTTCGTCCCGAACATCACCATTGGCCCGCTGATCGTGCAGGCACTCCGGCCCGTCACCAGCAAACCGCTGGACGTGCATCTGATGATCGTGGAACCGGAGAAATACGTGGCCGATTTCGCCAAGGCAGGCGCCGACATCATTTCCGTGCAGGTTGAGGCCTGCCCCCATCTGCACCGCAATCTCAGCCAGATCCGGGATCTCGGCAAACAGGCCGGCGCCGTGCTCAACCCGAGCACACCGCTGAGCACGATCGATTACTGCCTGGAGCTCTGCGATCTGGTGCTGATCATGAGCGTGAATCCCGGTTTCGGCGGCCAGAGCTTCATTCCCTCCCAGGTGGAGAAGATCCGTGAGCTGCGCAAGCTCTGTGATGAACGCGGCCTCGATCCCTGGATCGAGGTGGATGGCGGCATCAAGGCCAGCAATGCCTGGCAGGTGATCGAGGCGGGGGCCAACGCCATCGTGAGCGGTTCCGGCGTGTTCGGCCAGGCGGATTATGCCGAGGCGATCACCGGGATCCGCAACAGCGCCAGGCCCTGACCTCCAACCTGAACACGCGGGCCAGGCAGACGCAGGACCTGGCCCTCCTCCCCGGCAGAAAGCGCTGCAGCGGATCCCGGCTCTGAACCGGAAGGCCGTCCTCTTGCGACCTGGCAGCGGTGATGGGCAGTGATCCATCGCTCGCAAGATCGAGAGCCGCGCAGGCTTCAGCTGCCGAAGAACCAGCCGTAGCTGTGCAGGCCGATGCCGAGAAGATTGACGCCGATGTAGCAGACGGCGATCACCACCAGCCCGGCTGAAGCCACCACAGCCGGTCTGCGACCCTGCCAGCCGCGGATCAGACGGGTATGCAGGTAGGCGGCATAGACCAGCCAGCAGATCAGGGCCCAGGTTTCCTTGGGATCCCAGCTCCACCAGCTTCCCCAGGCTTCATTGGCCCACACGGCCCCGCTGATCAACCCCACGGTGAGCAGCAGAAACCCCACCGTGATCGTGCGGTAGCTCAGGCTGTCGAGCTGCTCGCTGAGGCTGAAGGCCGTGCTGCTCAGCGACAGATCCGGGCCGGAAGGAGCCGCGAGCTGGGCCTGCCGGTAACCTCCGCTGCCGATCGAGCTGCTCCGCAGCTCAAGAGCCGAGCCGCGATCGGTGAGCAGAACCGCCACGGACAACAGCGAACCCACCAGCAGGGCCGCATAGCTGAGCATGATCACACTCACATGCATCACCAGCCAGCTGGAGCGCAGGGCGGGCACCAGCGGTGAGGCCTCCTGCAGGCGCTCGGGCAGGGCGAAGCTGGCGAAGGCAACGCATCCGAGTGCCATCGGGCTGGCGGCCGCCGGAACCAGGGGACTCGGCCAGCTGCGCTCCAAGAGCAGCTGCGTGAGCGTGCATCCCCAGGCGAGAAAGCAGAGGGATTCATAGAGATTGCTGATCGGGAAGTGGCCCGACTCCCACCAGCGCAGCACGAGCTGGGCCGTGAGGCAGAGATTGGCCCCGGCCACCAGCACCCTCACCAGAGAACTGCTGCCCTGGCCGCTCAGGGCCCAGAAGGAGAGAGGCAGCACCAGAAGAAGCAGGGCGAAGGCCGCCAGGCCCAGGGCCATCACCGGATCGGTCACCGCACAGGATCAACGCAGGCACAGTCTGCCGCGCCGAGGGAGTCCGCGGTTCCTGGCAGGGGCCGGAATCCCGGCCTGGCGGGTCTGCTGCCGGTGGCTGCAGGACCCATGGCACGGATCCTGCGGAGGCGCACAGAGCCTGAGAGCGCTGCGGCTGGAGCCCTCCAGGGGCCTTGGGGGGGGGCCGTGGCCTGGGCTGCTCGGCGGCGCCTCAGCGGTTCGCCTGCCTCAGCAGCTGCAGGCCAGCGGCGAGACCGATCAGCACAGGCCCCCAGGCCGCCAGCAGGGGCGGCAAGGTGCCGGAGATGCCGAGCGAACTGAAAATGAACGACATCAGGTAGTAGCCGAAGATCAGCAGAACACTGATGCCGAAACCCTGGCTGCGACTGGTGCGATTATGGGGGCGCACCCCCAGGCTGCTGCCGATCAGGCCGAAGACCAGGCAGATCGCCGGAAAGGCGAATTTCTCCTGGATCCGTACCCGCAGCCGCCGTGCCTCCTTGGCGTTGCCGGCCTCCTGAAACAGGCGCTCGGCACGTCTGGCCTGGCCCACGGTCATGGCGCCTGGATCGGTGGGGATCTTGGCAAGATCGACAGGACTGCGGCTGAGTGGATAGAAGTAACGCTCAAACCGTGCCGATGTGGTGGTACCGCTCTTCTCATCCAGGTTCACAATGCTGCCATCCATGAACTCCCACATTCCTTTGCTGTCGTTCCAGCGCCCACTTCTGGCGGTGAGCAGCTGACGCTGACCGGCGCGGGAGAAGTCGATCACGCTGACATCGACCATCTCCCCTTTCAGGTATTTGCGTGAATAGAAGAGGTGTGTCAGCTGTTTGACATTCTCTCCTTCCAGCTCCTTGACAAGGCCGAAGCGTGAATACAGCACATTGTTTCCCTTTTCTGTGGTCAGCGCTTTACCAAGTGCCGCCTCCAGCGTGTTCGTGCCGGCAAGATTCGCCTGGGGAACGATCAGATCGTTGAACAGAAAGGTGAGCAGACTCATCAGCAGCGACAGCACCAGCGCCGGCAGCACCATGCGCCGGGTGGAGACACCCACGCTGCGCAGTGCCGTGAGCTCGCTGCTGCCCGAGAGGCGGCTGTAGGCCAGCAGCGTGGCCATCAGCGTGGCCATCGGAAAGGCCAGCACCAGAAAGCCCGGCAGGCGCAGCAGCAGCACCTGCATCGCCGCCAGCAGCGGCAGGCCTGATTCCGCCACACGGCGGACCAGCTCGAACACCACGCCCACCGAGAGGGAGACGGCGGTGAAGGCGGCGATGCCGAACAGAAGCGGGCCCATCAGTTCGCTGAGCAGCCAGCGATCCATCAGAGGGAGACGCTGCCAGCGGAAGCTGGCCGGCAGGCTGCGGAGCCAGGGCCCCGCCTGGCGGGCAACGTGGTCCAGGGGCAGACGGGGATGCAGCGGAGTCACAGCTGAAAGCCCTCGCCGAGGTAGTGACGCCGCACCAGGGGATCACTGGCCATCGCCGTGGAGCTGCCTGAGGCCAGGATCCTTCCCTCGGTGAGGATGTAGGCCCTGTCGGTGATCGCCAGGGTTTCGCGCACGTTGTGATCGGTGATCAGCACGCCCATGCCGCGGCTGCGCAGCCCGTCGATCAGCTCCTGAAGATCCGCCACCGCCAGCGGATCCACCCCGGCGAAGGGCTCATCCAGCAACAGGTAGCGCGGGCCGGCCGGCCCCACTGCCAGGGCACGGGCCACCTCACAGCGGCGCCGCTCACCACCGGAGAGCTGGTAGCCCCTGCGATTCTGAAAGGGGGCCAGATGAAACTCCATGATCAGGGTCTCGAGCCGCTCCCGCCGGATCGCCTCCGGCGCTCCACTCTCCTGCAGGGCGAGCTGCAGGTTCTGGCGCACCGAAAGGGTTCGGAACACACTGGCTTCCTGCGGCAGATAGCCGATTCCCAGGCGCGCCCGCTGCGGCATGCTCAGCTCCGCGACGGGCCGTCCATCGAGATGCACAGCCCCGGAATCGGGCTGCAGCAGACCGGTGACCAGATTGAAGGTGGTGGTCTTGCCGGCACCGTTGGGACCCAGCAGACCCACCACCTCGCCCGGATGGAGCTCCAGGCTCACGGCGTTCACCAGGGCTCGACCACCGAGCGTGATCGACACCTCCTCAAGGCGAAGACTCATGGCTGACCGGGCCGCCCCGCCTGGCCCGGGGAAGACTGGAGCCTCAGGCGGCTCACCACCTGGCGGCCGGCGCTGGGCTCCGCCTGAAGACGCTCGCTGTCGAGGCGATAGACCAGCCGCTCCGCCCGGATCCTCTGGCCCTGGGCATCGATCACCTGCACATCGCCGCTGAGCACCAGGCGCGCCTCCCGGGAGAAATACTGCGCCTGACGCGCCGTGGCGATCAGCCCTCGCTGGGGATCGGTGATGCGCACATTGCCGCTGGCGGTGACGATGCCGGTGCGGTTGTCGGCGAGCTGCTGATCGGATTCGATCGTGACGAGGCCGCTCTCGGGGCCCCCGCTGGCTGCCGCCACAGGAGCCGGGCCGGAGGCGGGGGATGGTGATGCAGCCGGGCGGGCGGCCGGCAGCTGCGGAGACGGAGGGGTGCCAAGGGACTGGGCCAGGGCAGCCGCCCCTTCACCAGCAGAGGTGAGCAGAGGCTGGCAGAGGGCCGCCGCCGGCAGGACGACCGCCAGCAGCGCCCCTCTCCAGCGGCGAGGCAGCCGCAGAGGAGGCATTTGGCGGTGGATTTGAGGCAGGGCCAAGGGCTCAGGAACTGAGACAGGCGGAACGGCAATCTACCGAGAGGGCACGGGCCCCTCAGAGGCAGACGGGTGACAGGGCAGCAGGCGTGGCAGCGGCAGGCTGTCGGCAGCCTCACCACGCTGCAGGGCTTCAAGTCGGGCTCGGCTGGCCCTGCGCAGGCCGGCGAGATCCAGGCCCAGGCACTCGTGCGGGCAGGAGGCCAGGCGACCGATCCCCTCTCCGAGCAGCACCGTGGCTCCCCGGAGATTGCCGCGTTCGAGGTGCAGGTGGGCAACGGCGATCTGAAGAATGCCCTGCAGAACAGGCCTGGGCGCCCCGGCCGTTTCATGCCAGAGCTCCTCGAAGCCGTCGTGGCAGGCATACCACTCGCCGCTGTTGAACAGCGCCACCGACTCCCGCAGGCGAGGGTCTGCGCTGAGGATCTCCTCCGGATCCCCGCCGGTCGCCCCAGCCGGAACCGGGGCGGAGGAGCCGCCGCCAGCGGGGGGCGATGACATCGGCTGCTCAGCGCTTGGCTGGTTTGCGAGCCGGAAGCTTGCGCAGCCGGATCGACTCGGGCGTGACTTCCAGCATCTCGTCGGGCCCGATGTATTCAAGGGCACGCTCCAGTGTCATCTGCAGGGGGGCCTGGAGCGTATCGAGCTCCTCCGCACCGGCGGAGCGCATGTTGGTGAGCTGCTTGGCCTTGCAGACGTTGATCTCGAGATCCTGGGGGCGGTTGTTTTCGCCGATGATCATGCCTTTGTAAACCTTGGTTCCGGGCGTGATGAAGAACTGACCACGATCCTCCGCATTCTTCAGGGCATAGAAGGTGGCTGTTCCCTCCTCGAAAGCGATCAGCACGCCGTTGCGCCGGGTGTCGAACTCTCCCTGCATCGGGCGGTAATCAAGAAAGGAGTGGCTCATGATCCCTTCACCACGGGTTGCGCGGATGAACTCGCCGCGGAAGCCGATCAGACCGCGGGAGGGAACCACAAATTCGAGCTGGGTGCGGCCATCGTTGGTGGCCTCCATGTTTTGCATTTCACCCTTGCGGATGCCCAGCTTCTCGATGCAGGTGCCCACCGACTCCTCGGGAATATCGAGCACAAGGGTTTCAAAGGGCTCGCTGGGCGTGCCATCGATCGTGCGGAAGATCACCTGGGGTTGGCTCACCTGAAACTCAAAGCCCTCGCGCCGCATCGTCTCGATCAGGATGCCGAGGTGAAGCTCACCACGGCCGCTGACGGCCCAGCGGTCTGGTGAATCGGTGTCTTCGACGCGCAGCGCCACATTGGTGAGCAGCTCCTTCTGCAGGCGGTCGCGCACCTGCCGGCTGGTGACAAACTTTCCTTCCTTGCCGGCGAAGGGTGAGTCGTTGACCACGAAGGTCATCTGCAGCGTGGGCTCATCCACCCGGATCAGCGGCAGGGCCTCGGGCTCATCGGGGCAGGCGATCGTTTCGCCGATGTTCACCTCATCAAATCCAGCCACCGCCACCAGATCGCCGGCGCTGGCCTGCTCGATCTCGATGCGCTGCAGACCCTGGAAGCCGAGGAGCTTGGAGATGCGTCCACGCTTGATGCTGCCGTCATCGCGGATGAGAGCGGCGCTCTGGCCGCTGCGGATGGTGCCGTTGTGGATGCGGCCGATCATGATCCGACCCAGAAAATCGCTGTAATCGAGCGTGGTGACCTGAAGCTGCAGCGGCTTGGCGGGGTCGCCCACCGGCGGCGGAACATGGCGGAGGATGGCATCAAAGAGCGGCCGCATCGTGTCGCTCTCGGTTTTCATGTCGGGCTTGGCGTAGCCGCCCATGCCGCTGCCGAAGAGGTAGGGGAAATCGCACTGATCGTCGTCGGCGCCGAGCTCGAGAAAGAGATCCAGCACCTTGTCAACAGCAATTTCAGGATCGACGCGGGCTCGATCAATCTTGTTCACAAACACGATCGGCCGAAGACCCTTCTCGAGGGCCTTCTTGAGCACGAATCGCGTCTGGGGCATCGGCCCTTCATTGGCATCGACGATCAGCAGACAGCCATCCACCATGCCGAGTACGCGCTCCACCTCGCCGCCGAAATCGGCGTGGCCGGGAGTATCAACGATGTTGATGCGGATATCGTTGTAGTCAACAGCGGTATTCTTAGACAGGATCGTGATACCGCGTTCCCGTTCCAGATCGTTGGAATCGAGAATGCAGGTTGGCACCGCCTCACCCTCGCGAAAGATGCCCGACTGACTGAGCAGGGCATCGACGAGGGTCGTTTTGCCATGGTCGACGTGGGCGATGATCGCGATGTTGCGGATCGGCACACCTTTGACTTCGGCACTCATGGCAGACGGGAGATTGCGAGGGGGATTCGGGTGAACGCGCCGGGCTCAGCAGGCGGGCTCGGCTGCGGCAGGGGAACGGGCTTGGAAAGGAGAAGGGCAGCGGCTGCAGCTCCGGCAGCGGCCTGAGCAGAACTGCCTCTGACGATGGTGCCGAACCAGCCCCGCAGACGGCAGCTGATCTGGATCGTGGCCAGATGCGTGGCGACGGATCCCCGACGCTCCGGAGGGGTGACGGGCAGCGTGGTCCTGCTGGGATCGGTGTGAATCCTGCCGATATGGAGGATCTGAAGTGATTCTTGAGATTAGCGCAGCACCCACTCCGCCCTGGTTCAGCGGGCGAAGCGATGAGCGGCATCAAACAGCCTGAGAGCCTCGGTGGATCCTTCGTAGCGCCAGTGCCAGGGTTCATAGCTGACCCCCTGGCGATTGCCGCGGGGGAAGGAAAGCTGGAAATGGAAGCGCGCTGCGTTGGCCACCAGCCAGGCGAAGGCTTCGGTGCGCTCGAAACGCTCCGAAAGATGGCTGGCGGGCTGGCGGGCGTCGCCCAGATCCACCGCAAAACCCGTGCTGTGCTCGGAGTGGCCGGGTGGGGCGCTGACGCGCGCCCGGCTGCTCACGCTCTGATTCCGCTCGGCGCTCACCCCGAAGAACAGCTGACGCTGCAGTGCCGCATTGCGAAAGGCGCTGATCACCTCCAGTTCCACCCCCTGGTCTGCCGCGGCGCGGCGCATCGCCTCCAGGGAGCGGGCGGCATCAGGCCTGAGCTGGAGGCCCGGAGCGATCGCCACCAGATCTGCCGCCGGAGCTTCGGGGTAGGGAAAGTGTCCGAGCAGGCGGCCGTCGGCGCTGAGGCGCGCCTTCAGGCCGGGTACGGGAGGCGGCAGCAGCCAGGGGCGCAGCGGGCCGATCAGCAGAGCGCTCGTGGCAGCGGCGACGGCCAGTGCGACCGGCAGGGCCAGGCGCAGCCGGGAGGCCGGCCCTGGTGCCGAGCCCTGCGGCGTGCTGCGCTTCGCCAGGGGGATGTCGTCGCCGGAGGCAGGCCGACGGCGGGCTCGCGCGGAAGCTCGGGTGGGCACGCCCTGGGGCTGAGGCCCGGTGATGCTAGGAGTGACGCCCGCGGACCACCGGAGCCGGTGGCCGAGTGTTAGCTTCCAGGCGAGATCCCTTGCCTGGAGAAGGTTTCAAGATGTTGCGCGTTGCGGTGGTCGGCGGCGGACCGAGTGGATCGTGTGCAGCCGAAGTGCTCGCCCGGGCCGGCATCGAAACCTGGTTGTTCGAGCGCAAGCTCGACAACGCCAAGCCCTGCGGTGGCGCCATCCCGCTCTGCATGGTGGAGGAATTCGCACTTCCCGAAGCGATCATCGATCGCAAGGTGCGCAACATGAAGATGATCTCCCCCTCCAACCGCGAGGTGGACATCCATCTAGAGAACCGCGACGAATACATCGGCATGTGCCGTCGCGAGGTGCTGGACAGCTACCTGCGCAACCGTGCCGCTGAGCTCGGCACCCATCTCATCAACGGACTGGTGACCCGCATCGACACCGGCAACGCCCGGCAGGGTCCCTACACACTCACCTACTCCGACTACAGCGGCGGCGAAGCCACCGGCGTGAGCCGCAGCCTCGAGGTGGACCTGATCATCGGCGCCGACGGTGCCAACAGCCGGGTGGCCAAGGCGATGGACTCCGGCGACTACAACGTGGCGATCGCCTTCCAGGAGCGCATCCGGCTGCCGGCCGAGGAGATGAGCTATTACGAGGATCTGGCAGAGATGTACGTGGGTACGGATGTGTCGCCTGATTTCTATGCCTGGGTCTTTCCCAAATTCGACCACGTCGCCGTGGGCACTGGCACGATGCAGCAGAACCAGTCTCTGATCAAGGATCTCCAGCAGGGCATCCGCGAGCGCGCCGCCAAGCGGCTGCTGCGTGGCGAGGTGATCAAGGTGGAGGCCCATCCGATACCGGAGCATCCCCGCCCGCGGCGCGTGGTGGGCCGGATGGCCCTGGTGGGGGATGCCGCCGGCTACGTGACCAAGAGTTCCGGGGAAGGGATCTACTTCGCTGCCAAGAGCGGTCGCATGTGCGCCGAGGAGATCGTGGCCGCCAGTGCCGGCGGCACCCGCATCCCCAGCGAAGCCGAGCTGAAGGTGTATCTGAAGAAGTGGGACCGCAAGTATGGAGCCACCTACAAGGTTCTTGAGATTCTCCAGAACATCTTCTACAGCAACGATGCGGCCCGCGAGGCCTTCGTGGAGATGTGCGACGACAAGGACGTGCAGCGTCTCACCTTCGATAGCTACCTCTACAAGCGCGTCGTGGCGATGAACCCCTGGCAGCAGCTCAAGCTCACCTTCAAGACCCTCGCCGCGGTGCTGCGTGGCCAGGCGCTGGCCCCCAGCGGCTACCGGCCGGTGCCCAGCCAGGTGCGCAGCGCGGCCGAGGTGGAGGCGATGGAGCCGGTGAGCGCCATCCGCGGCGGCATCCGCGCGCGCAGGGCCCAGCCTGGCGCGGCCGCGCCAGCCAGCCAGCCGGCGAGCCGCGGTGAAGGGCTCGGTGAAGACCGTGAACCGGCGCTCTCCTCGCGACCCTGATCGGCGTTGGGGGTTCGGCCGGTGCCGGCCCCGGGCCTTTCAGCTGGAGGCTGAGGTGTAGTGGCGCAGAGCCTGCTGCCACAGCAGCCGCGATGCCGCCAGGGCCAGCGAAGCCACCAGAACGCTCGCCAGCATCCAGACCGGTTCGGCTCGCCCCAGCAGAGCTTCCGCCGGCACCGTGGTGAGGAAGGCGATCGGCAGCAGGGTGGTGAACAGCAGCCGCAGGCCAGGTGGATAGGCCGCCACGGGATAGCGCCCCACGCCGAGCAGGCTGCGCAGCACCTCGGTGGCATTCCACACCTTCACGAACCAGATGCTGGTGGCCGCCAGCATGAACCAGAGGCTGTACAGGATCAGCACCCCACAGGCCACCATCACGAGCGCCAGCAGCAGAGCGGTGGCCGGAGGCTGGGCTCCGGATCGGATCGTGCCCAGCATCGCCAGGATCACCCCCAGGGCGATCTCAGGCAGGCCCCAGGGTGACCAGGTGCGGAGTGAAACCCAGACCTGGCTGTCGATCGGCTTGAGCAGCACGTAATCGAGATTGCCGTTCTGCACCAGCTTCACCAGCTCGCCGAGATTGGGGCGCAGCAGGGTGCTGGCGACACCATCCATCAGGGTGTGGAGCCCCAGCACCACCAGCGCCGCCTCCCAGCTCCAGCCCCCGAGCTGCTGGCCATGGCGGTAGAACAGAGACAGGGTGAACACACTGCCGGCGAGGCTGCCGAGCACCGCCAGCAGTTCGATCAGCAGATTGATCCGATATTCCATCTGCGCAGCCAGCGACGACGACCCGAAGCGCCGCAGGGTGCGCAGATGCCTTCGGGCCGCGGCAAGGAGGGCCATCAGGCCCCCATGGCCGCGTAGCG
>Ga0172376_10005671_pt1 | contig 13826 bp, 24 predicted proteins | sample Lak35m_FD_121114 | JGI IMG/M metagenome (GOLD analysis project Ga0172376, IMG submission 121114) | Freshwater microbial communities from Kabuno Bay, South-Kivu, Congo - kab_092012_35m | ecosystem: Environmental > Aquatic > Freshwater > Lake | place: Democratic Republic of the Congo: South-Kivu...
GGGCAGTCAAGAATGTTGCAATGTCAGATGGAACTGTGCCAGCCGTACCAACGGTGTTTGCGGTACTTTCTACTGCCAAGGTTGTGCCGTCAAAGTCAATTTTGTTGGCAATGGCAGCGATTGCGGGTTTTAATACGCGATCCGAGAACATATCCAAAGACAGAGCCAAGTCCTGAGTCGTGAACTGAGTGTCCACATGGAATTGGGTTGAGAGGGTTACAGGCGTAGAGGTCTCGTTAAAGTCTTCTACATTAAGGGCTGGACCGGTGGTCCCGATGAAACGACCTGGGCGGCGTACATTGACTGTGTTACCAATCTTTGCACCGACTACCGCAAATTGATCATCATAGTTACGATCCACACGACCAGTAAAGGTCAATTCGTTTTCCAAGACCATCAACGCCTCGTTGGTGATCATGGAGATGGTTAGCAAGTTATTTGCCATGGTAATTCTCCAAATAAATTTTAAAGTTACCCATTACCGAATTTTCCCTGCGATTCGCTGCGCTTTCCATTGCTGGTAAGTGCCGTGAAACTGTCGGTCAGCATCTAGCGTTATGTCGCTAGGATTGCTGCCGGCCTTTAAAGGGCTAATCGGAGCCGGAGCATTTGACTTCTTTGCAACAGGCTCTTTAGCAACTTGTTTGGGGGCTGGTTCCGATTTCTCAAATTTAGCCTCTAAACGCCCGATGGCTCTTAATTGCGCCGTGATGGTTTTATCCGCCAAGGATCGAGCAAAATCTGGATTTTCCGCCAAGTAATATAGGATTTGTGGGCCTACATCACTCTCAATAATTGCATCGGTGACCGGTCCTGAGACCGCAACATCACTAGAGGCAATCATCTCGTCATAATCCGGCAAATCATTTTTAGCAACATCTAACCGTTCTTGGAACTTCTGCCGCATCCGCGACTGCTCCTCCTCGGCTTTACGCGCCAAATCTGCCTGATCTCGCTCCCGCAATTTTTTGTCCGCAGTCCATTCGGCCAGAGCCTCCGCATACTCAAGGGCATCATTGAATTGCGATGGATTAGGTTTGGGGTCCGGTTCATCCGCTTTCGGTGGATTTACCTTTTCTTCCAACTCCTTCAATCGCGCCTCAAGAGCCTCTCTCGCACTACGCTCGCGTTCCGCCTCAAGACGGGCCGCCTCGCGCTGCTTGGTCAGTTCCGAAAAACGCTTTTCAAGTTTCGGGTTTTGTTTCTTTTCACCTGCTACTGCCTCACTCTCGGCCTCTGGTTCACTCCTACCTTGCTCAACAACCGGCTCCGTCTCTACGGCCTCAGTTGGAACTTCCTGGGTGGCTAAACCAAGTTTTTGTGCTTGGAATTCGGCTAAATTTTCACTTGTTACTAGGTTCGCAGCTTGTTTCCTTGCTGGTTCCTGCACTACTTCTGCATCTGACATGGATTAACTCCAAGAATAAACCCGATGAACCCATCGGTAGGTTAAATCTATTAGAATCTGTTTTTTAATAGTTGTCAACGAGGCCTCATCGGTATGCCAGGAATGGCTGGCTGCTGTAACGGCTGCGGCTGCATCTCTTGCATTGCAAACTGCGCGGCCATCTGGTCATCAACGTTAGGATTAATCATCGGTTGCTGCGCTAACTGCATTTCTTGCTGCAAAAATGGTGAGTCGGTTATATGAACTTCGCGTTCAGAAAACGCTGCTGCCTGGCCTAGTTCTGCATCCCTGCGGGCAATTTCTTCCTGTAGGGCGCGAGAATCCATGCCTTTTAGCAATAACTTAGTTACCGCATCCAGTTCAGTACGGTTTTGATCCGTAATTGACTTCATGATGTTTTGGTTAACTTTTGCCTCGTTAATGGTCTCGGTGTTGTACGCCCTAGAGGTTACATCCATGAGTTTGCGCTTAGTCTGGCCTTCTTCTTTCATGCGCTGCACATCGGTTTGATGCTGCAAGTTCAAGGTTAGGGCTGCAATCTGTTGCTGCAAGTCGGCCACCATCTTTTGGCTGGCCATGAGTTGCATTTGAACTTGGGGCGGAACATCGGATTTTTCGTCAATCTGCGCCATCGGATTAATCGCAGCCAAACGATCCGCAATCACATCGGCTCCTGGGAAGTCCATGTTTCTAAATACTAGGTCACCGGCAGCATTAAATAATTCTGGGTTAGCTTGGAGCAGAGGAACCATCGCCTCAACTGCCTCCTGGCGCTTAGATTGATAGCCTGGGCCAGTATCCATATAAACATCGTATTCGCCCACGGTCACATCATTAAGAATCTTTTCTGCGCCGTTTTCGTCAACAATTCGCTGGTTAATGGTCACCATTTCGGGCTGGTTGTCATAGCCAATGATCCGCATCACGCGCTCTTTATCGTAAATCTTGGGGATCAAATCTAGGATTACGCGCCCAGTTTGCTTGAGAGAACGGGTCAGGTTGTCGTAATAATGGAAATTGGTCAAGTCAATCTGCATCTGCTGGCCACGAATGGCCTTGCCGGACTGATTGCCCTGCATAAATTGATTCGGGTCATAAATACCAACTACGGTCTGCAAGTCGTTGTTAATCGCGCTTGTAGCCTCAACAATTCCAGCTGCGGGTGGCTCTGGTTGCAGCCTTTGCGGTACGGGCGCGGGCTGGCCTTCAATGTCCTTTTGCTTGTAACGCAATACCGGTGTGGCCTTGATGTTTGCTAGGTTCCACTCGTTTTCGTGTCCCTCGTCTTGGCCTTCTGCCAATAACCATTTAGCCTTGGGCGCGAGAGCCACAGACTCAGTAAGGGCGGTGCGCCAATAGTTGTACATCCGCTGCGGGTCTTTGGCCATGCGGACGATGCCGTATTTCTTACGCTTATCGTCAACGACCAGCTGCTGGCCGTACACCGGAATGATTGGAATGTATTTACCAATCCAAGTCGATTCGTCTAATATTTCTATGCCGGTCAACTTAGCCCACTTAATGGTTTTGCGCATGGTATCGCGCTCGGCCACCACTTCGATTCCAGCAGCATCCATGATTTCTGGGCTGGGCGCGTCCTCTTTGTAAACTTGCGTCCCATCAGAAAACAGGAGCAGCTTGGTCTTTTTGCGCTCGGTGTACCACCACTCAGCAACGCGAATGTCATCCTTCATGATCCAATCCGCGTCTGCGTCACCAGTTCCGCGCATATTGAAGTTGCCACCATCGTTTGCGTTAGGGTATTGGGCTTTAAAATCTTTTTTGCTCATTACTTCAGTAATCAGGCAGGATTCGGCATCCGAGCCGTCTGGCATCTGGCTGTTTGGATCGTAGTAAACGGTAAATGGATTCGGAATCGGCTTGATATAGATTTCTTGATCAAATGAGTCTTCCCGCACATAATCAGTCACGATGCGCCAATAGCCCCATCCCATGCGAACCGCAAACTCAAACGCCGTATCGTAGGCAGTATCTGCATCCGAGTTGACTTCGATGTGCTTAAAAATGCCCGTCAGGATGTCAGCGACCTTTGCGTTGGCTGCCGAGTTCATGCTGTGAGCCTTCATGCGGGGTCTAGCCTGGCGCTGCTGGTTGCAGACCTGGCGAATAAATCCGTCTAGCTTATTGATCGTGAGGCAAGGTCTAGCCTCTAAGTTTCTGGAGTTTTGGACTTCAACAGGCCATTGGTCTCCAGATGAAAATTTAAGGTCATCCAGGGCATCCTGGCGGTTGTAAGAATCCGCATCATTAGCGAATCTGAGATATTTCTTTGCGTCTTCAATACGCTTATCGTCTGCCATAATCATCCCATCCATGATCCAGCCGGTTGTAATGCGGCTCGTTTAGCTACCGGTTTACGGGGCTCATTCACTACTAAACCTAGATATTTAAACGCATCTGCGCCATGTGAATATATGTCGTGCAGCGGCGTTTTACTAAATTGTTTCGTATCTGGGTCCACATCGTACCGATAATGTCTCAAACATTGTAATCCTTGATGGCAATTTTCTCTATCAAAATAACACTTGCCAAACATGGTTCTGGCTGCGTTGATCGAGTCTGCCGTTGGTGTTCTGGGAACAATCTGCACTTTGTAACCAGCTGCGCGGACAATATCGGCGATAGACCGGCCAGACGCTGCCAATGTTGAGTTCTCGGCATCGTGCGGCAGCCAAATAGTGTCAAACACATACCCAAACTTCTGCATCTCGGCCATGTAATACGACATGGTTTTTTGGTTGTCCTCCATGTACCGCAGCAATCTAATCTCAAACCCAATAAATTGCACAAACCAAATGGCCGTGTTATCGGCCCAGCCAAGGTCAAAGACCGCATGAACTGGCTTAATTGGGTCATAAGGAACGCGGGTGATCCGCTGCTCTAGGTCGGCCATGGTAATTTCATTGGCAAATACAGCACCATCAACGGTCTTACGGCAAATACCTTCCCAGACGGTGTTATAGGCCTCAATGTCTCTAACCTGGAGATTGTCCTTTTCCTCCCGCAGGGTCTGGGGAAACCATGGGTTATCGCGCCAGGTAATCTTTTGGACTATTGCGTTAGTCGGCGGTGAAACAACAAACCGCTGGTAGGTATCATCGGTCTCTAGTTCTGGGTTAAAGGTAATCCATATCTCAGAGTTGTCTTTACGGATGGTTGGGATTAGGACATTCCAGCTAGTTTTAGAAACAGTCTGCGCCTCCTCGACCCAGCAGATGTCTACGCCCTCAAAGGATTTGACATTGGTAATGTTATTTTTAAGGCCAATAAAGAAGAACTCGGACCCGTTTTTGCCTTTAATACTGATCTGGGTTACTTCGTAAAAGGATTGCAAGCCAAGACTGTCAATCTGGTCTGTCAGTAATTTATGTACAGAATCTTTGATTGAGACCTGGAACTCACGGGCGCAGAGTATGCGCATCGGTTCTTTGGCTGCCTTGATCAATAACGCCCTGGCAACTCCCCAAGACTTTGCGCCACCGCGCCCACCGTACAGAATCTTGTACCGTTTGGGCTCAAACAAAAAAGCCAGTTTTATAGGGAATTCAGCTTGAGCAACTACTTGCTGCAGCTGCTCGGCAACTGTTAAGTCTTCAATCATTCGGCTTTACAAACATGACTTGGATTCCAGCCAGCAATGGAGTTCCATCGGAGTTCTCCATTTGCGTAGTCTGAACGGCCTTACCGTCTAGCCGGTCAATAATCTCTTTAACGGCCCAGGCCTCGCCCTGTTCAGCTTGCGTGACTAGCTGCTTAACAATGTTTTCCAGCTTTTGAGGTTCTTGAGTCAGCACCTTTCGGAGCTTGTCATAAAACATCTTGCCCTTTACGGCATTAGAATTTCCTATCGGTGCGGCCATAGTGATTAACTCAATCAATAAGTTCCAGTAACTAAATAATAAATCGTTTCTTCTTGTTTGTGTTAATATTGTTGTGTAAACTGTTTACTTAATAGGAGAGAATATGACACTTGCAGAGATAGAAAAGGTCGTAAAAGAACATTTAATTATTTGGCCAGAGTCTTTTGAGTCTCAGGTTTGGAATGAGCGTGTTGAGCGTTTATTGGCTAAATTACAAGAATTAGACAACAAGGAAAATCATGAAAATCATTAAATCAGAGTTTTGGTACATCCTACAGAAACATATTGCCTTGAGAAAGGGTAAATAATGGAAAACTTACATATCTGTATTACAAACCAAGGGGTTATTGCATTCTCGCAAGAGTTTGAGTCGCTGCCTAGTGAAGAACGGCTCGCAGTATTGAACCGGGCAATGGACTTAATTATGTCCAAAACCGGCCAGGTTATCGATTCTTTGGAGGTGCAATAAACATCATCAGTGGGTCATTCGTTGGTTTGTTACCAATAAACTTCATTAATGGATCGCCAAATATGTCTCCAAACTGGGTATACGCAACAGTTTCTTTGGCTGGCACATCTAATCCGTAAGGATTAATGGTTTCTTTTGCGCCATAGGGAGCAGGATTTAGGCTGGTTCCATATATTGTTTTTTCAAATCTTTCATTAAATGGGAAGTTTTCGCGGCGCTCATCCATCGTCAACTTTTCTCTAGCCTGGGTTAGTCTGGATTCGGCCTCACCAGCTAATCGGCGATATGCTTCCTCATCTGACAACTCCTCAAATAGTTTTTGTTTTGTAGTTAATTCTTGATATTGCTGGCGAGCCTCATCAGTCTTTTTAATTTGTGTCAAAGCCCGTTTTTGAGCATTTTTGGCATCGCGCAAATTGTCATAAGGCAAGTTTTGATACCTATAATCAGACGAAAAACTACGACTTTTGATGTATCGCGCCGCACCCCTAAACCATTCATCTCTAGCTTCTCCTGGCTTTTTAGGTTGTGGACCAGCCTCACGGCGGTAATCGTCACCGTATTTATACCAATCTTGAAGACTGTAAATAGTTCTAGGTTTAATATTGCTACGGTTTGCAATATCTCTTAATCGAATCATATATTCAGACCGAGACGCTGCGCCGTAATCGTCCCAATGTTTGCGATTAATTGCATATGGTGTGGCCAATGGCGCAAGTTCAGACTTAATTTGTGCTTGAGCAATTAACTTTGCCGATCCTGGGCTACCACCGCGCCCCCAGTTTTCTGTCTGTTGGATGGCGTGTTGGATTTCGTGTAGCAGGGTTGATCTTGCTTGTTTTAGTTGATCATCTGCTGTTTGGCCGGCAAAAACACCGCCGCCGGTAGTAACTAATCTGTTTTGTTGGTCATATGTGCCACGAACATCTGGTCGTGTTTCTCTGGCAATTTTTAAATTGTTTACAAGATTTGGATATGCCTCCTCAAGTAAATTATGTTGAAACGCCGCAGGTAAACGCACCGCCTCAACTGTATTGCTTTTTAAATAATTATCTGCGTAATTTAAGGCCTCTTGCTGGGCAACGCGAGGAACCAAATTTTCAGATGAACCAACTCCCAATATATTTTTTTTCTCTGGTGGAACTATTCCTTTATCTACCAAATATTGATTTGCTAATTCAATTCTATTTGGCGTTTTGGGTATTTTTTCCATGTTCAATACCGCAGCTGTATCTGGTATTTCTTGCCGCCAGTTTTTATCTAAACCGCGGGCGGTCATGGTTTTGCGCCAAATTTCTACTGGTCTGGCTCCAGCTTTTTCCATTTCTACAGCTTTTTCGTAATTTGCTTTGTTCCAAGCGGATGATTTTGGCCCAATAAACATTCCAGCCACATTAGGAACCTCAGAAATTAAGCGTCCGAAAGCGTCTTTATCTCCGATTTGAATGCCTGCATCTCCCATTATTAAAGCAGCCTCAATGTCTGCTCTCTGATTTGCAAGATTTTTTATAGCATTCGGCCCAATATTCATTAAATAATTTTTTTGTGTTTGAGCTAAAGTTGTGCGCGGCCCTGTCACTTGACCGCTTGGTGTCACATATCCTGCCTCACGCAAAACATCGGCTAAAGTTGCCATTATTTTTTCTTTTTCTTGCTTTTTGCAGCCTCGCGCTTAACTGAATACGCAATCGCCACAGCCTGCTTAACTGGCTTGCCACTAACAATTTCTGCCTTTACATTCTTTTGGAATGCTTTTTTACCGATGTCTTTAATGAGAGGCATTATTTTTTCTTCGCAGTTTTAGCGGATTCTTTAAACGCCTTGGCGGTGGGCGCACCCTTAGTGCCTGGGGTTCTCATGCGCTCTGGGGTCTTGCCGGCAGCCTTTTGGCGCTCAATCCTTTCCCTTTTTGCATGGATATTTGAATATAAGCCGGGTTTACTCATCTGATTTCTCCAACTGTTGGGTTTGATTGATCAATACATCTAACATCGCAATAGCGCCCCTGAGTTGCTGGACGCGTTCCAAAGCAGCCTGTAAATCATTTAGGCTGCCTTGTCGCAATTCTATTAAATAATTTTTATCAACCATTAGGTTGGTTGCGCAGCATAGAATGGGAGCCAGTAATCAGTTCCAGCAATCCGGCAACGCAAACCGCCTGCAGCTGTACCCAGAGTTGTTCCAGTAACCCACATTTTGCCAGAGCCAGCGGTCACGCCAGCAAGGTTAATAAACCGGCCATTTGTATCCATGGTGGCCTTGTCCGCACCGTTAACCGATGCGTAAATCATGCTAGTCAAGGTTCCGGTGGATGCGCCGCTTGGTAGATTTAATTCAATTTCTAGTGGCGCATAAGTTCCAGACGATGTGCCTTCTGATAAGGTCATTTCAGCCAAGACGGCAGAACCTAAACCGGTTGTGCGGCCAGCAGAACCATATACCACTTCACCTTTAACAGCGTTTGACCATGCGCCCATCGCAGCGTTGATTGTGGTTAAGAACTTTGCACGACCACCAACTCCGCCTGCACCGGTCATCGTAGTGCTAACCAATACGGGCTCAACGCTGGTTGATCCGTCGGTGCTGCTAGATGTGGTTGTAATGTTTAAATCGCCGCCGGTTAAATTAACTCCGCTTTCAAACGAGGTTGATCCCGTGACGATGAGACTATCAAACTGTGGGTCAGCGTATGCTACGCCAATCGATTTACTATTTGCCATGATTAATTCCTTTCGTTAACAATTCCAATTTTTAAGAGATGCTGCTTTTCGGGTGGGCCTACCCTTTTCGTCCTTCATAGGCCCAGGCATTCCACTCATCCTCGCACAAAAAGACTTTTTACGACCTTCGTCAGCTTTTGTTTTAGGGTTTGGAGCAGGTGCTTTAAGGTTTGCATTATTTTTTGCATTGTATGCCGCCCTTCCTTTAGCGGTCATGCCCGCGCCTTTTTCGGTTGGATTGTAGTTTTTACTTTTACCGGTAGTGGTGCGAGCAATAGGTTTATTAGTGGTTTTTGGCATGGTCTTCCTCAATGAAACAAACATCTTTCCAAGACATTACAAGTAATTCCTCACCGTCAATTTCAACACGCGGATATGACAAATAGTCTTCCGCACCACCAAAACGGATGCGCTGGCCAATCTCAATTGGGTTCGGAATTAAACGGCCTTTTTTATCAATTTCGCCAGGACCAACTGCCAACACTTCGCCAATGTTTGGCAACTCATCCATAACCACATGAATTAATTGGCTTTTTACCCTTTCAATGGGTCTGACAACAATTCGATCACGCAGCGGTCTTAGCATTTTTTCTAACCTTTACGGGTGCTGGTGTGGCTGCCAACTCCTCACAAATTGGCTGCGGTGGCATCACGACTTGATGTTCGCCGCACCACATACCAGCCTGTTTGGTTACTGACTCAGGGTAGCGCCGGCAATGGCCAAATTGCGTACCCTGAAAGAATCGGCAGTTTCCGCAGTTCACTTCTGGTAAATTTCGCCAGAGTTGTTTGTACCCATCTTGCTATCACGACCTTTCATGGTCATTTTTTCGCCCATGGGCTTGTTTTTGCCCTCTTGCATTACGGCGTTTTTGGTCTTTTCGCTACGACCAGATTTTTCGTTGCAATTCATAGGGCAATTAAATGTATTTGGCATTTTGTTTTCCTTTAAGAAAGTTGTTGCAGCTTGTACAGCAATGAGTCGATTAAATCGGTAATTTCATCAATAGTATTCTGTAATTCGGGGTCTTTTGGCAAGTGTTTTCTGTTCTCATCCACATATTTTTGCAAAGCCTTAAAGTAACGCACCGGATCGTTGTCAATCTCAAATTCTTCTTCAAATTCGTCTAGCGGCCCATACCGTCCCATGTACGATTCAACCAGACGGTCTACCAGGTCTGGGACGGCGTTATAGTATTTTGCAAGTGCTTTATGGTTGGCATAACTTCTGGTCTGCCAATGCTGCAAATGCGCGCAAGTCGCAGAGTTTAATAACGCAAGAGAGAATGCCTCGATGTCTTTCATAATTCTTTCAATGAGTACATATTGATTACCTTCGGCCCTGTCATTTTATCTGCCTTTGCGCCTTTTGTCGCAACAATTTTTTGTTGTTGATGCAACAATTTCCACAAAACCGCTTTAACTGAATGCGGTTTAGCAACCAGTTCTGTAACGATTTGAGATTGCGTTAAATTAGGTTTTTGTTCCAACAATAACAAAACATCATGGGCCAACTTTGGACGGCGTTTTAGTTTTTTCATAATTAACAGTTTCCTATAAAACCTTTACTTTTACCATACCGCCCTTTTGTTGGCTAAATTTGTATGTGCAATTAATCCGTTTGTCGTTGACCTGCCAGGCATCGGCTAAACCGTCTTGGCCAGCTTTAAACGAGGCAATCATATTGTCTAGGTCCCGTGGCCGGTTATCTGGCGGGTAAAACTCCACTTCCAAGAATATGGGCGCGTCCTCTACGATGTGTTGAATAAACGGTATGGGTTGTTGCAGCGCCAGAATGCGCACCGCAAACCGGTACTTTTTCTTAGCAGCTGCTTGCGGAGCCCAATGCCCACGGTAGTTGGGGCTCAACTCTTTAGGCGGCCAAGGCAGACTAAGTCGATCCGAGGAGTTTTTGGATGGTGTCATTAAGTACCGTTAGTTCTGTTTGTTTGGTTGCATTCCAAATTGATCTGCGCCCATGAATTCCATTGTGGCTGCCTTGGTGGCAATCCTTACAAAGAGGAATACAGAGGTATTGCAGCGTTTGCTCAATGTGGTGGGCATCACTAGGCCCAGCTGCGTTACAAACGCCACAGGCCATGGTTTTAATCGTTGCTAGGTATCGTCTTTGAGCCGCTGTTAGCTTGTTATTCATGTTTGCTCAAAATTTCCCATGCGGTTGCTGCACACAATGAAACTTGTCCGTTTCCAAGGGCTTTAAGTCTGTCCACCCTAGCGGCCACCCCATCAGCCACTCGACCCAAATTGGGTTCAATTGCCCACTGGTTGGATGTACCGATTGACTTAATGATATTTGTTTGCCTATATCCACCCTCCTTCGCACAGATGGGTTGCTCATGTTGCCCCTGTCCCTGTGATCGGATGCTTGTGGCGTTGGCCACATCACTACTAATCTTCCTAGTCCTATTGCCCCATCTATCCCATTCTGATTTATCTTGCGTGGTTTGCCATCCTTGGTTGGATAAAATTTGTCGTTCTTCCCAATTACTGACCCGCTTGTTCCATCGCTTGCTGTCGGTGTGGGAACAAAAAATCCAAATACGGTCTCTTTTGTGCGGTGCTCCAACGGAGTCTGCTCCCAACACTCCCCATTCCGCATCGAACCCCATCTTGGCCAAATCTGCAAGCACTCGTTCAAGTCCTCGATTAACGAGCATTGGACTGTTCTCAATGAATGCGTATTGGGGTCGTACCTCGCCAATAATCCTTGCCATCTCTTTCCACATTCCTGACCGCTCCCCTTCAATGCCTTTCCCCCCCCCCGCAACGGATATGTCTTGACATGGAAAGCCGCCCGAAACGACATCAACAATTCCTCGCCACGGCTTTCCGTCAAAGGTTTGAACATCATCCCAAATCGGGAAAGGCGGGAGTATTCCGTCATTTTGTCGGGCGAGCAATACGCTTGCTGGATATGGTTCCCATTCAACTGCGCAAACGGTTCGCCATCCAAGCAGCTTTCCCCCAAGTATTCCTCCACCAGCGCCTGCGAAAAGAGCCAACTCATTCATGCCGCCTTAACCGATCCGCGCAATACAGCTGCTTTAAACAAATAGGGTTGGTCAAAATCCGACTCCAAAATGCCCAATTCTTTACCTTTGGCCACAATGCCTGGCCAGCTTTCGTGCCATTCTTTACCGTCAACAACACCCGGCAGCGTAACTTTTAACTCGTCAGACCAGCGCTCCTGGCGCAACCAAGTCGCGGGGTAACATACGAACTGACCATCATTTTTGCGCCATTGGTCCGAGCGCATCTGATGCCGAATAGTATCCAGTAATTCTGGCAGCGGTGGCCGGATGCCTTCGGTCTGAGCCCATGCTTTACGGGCATCGCCTTTAGCTACGCGGCGCGGGTACAGTTTCCAAAATTCTTCAAAGTCTGTCATTTTTAGTCCACCAAAGAATAAGGCCAACCAATATGGCCACGATCAAAATAAACCAAGAAAACTCAATAAACATCTGGCCTTGAACGGAATAGGGAATCATTAATCTGCTCTCTCGCGAATAGCATTAGCAATATGGTCTTGCTCAATGCCGTTAAACCAAGCCATTTCCGCAATTTTGGCGCATTGTTCGCGCTCGTAATCGGCGGCTTTTTTTATTGATGTAATGAGTTGATCTCTGGCAATCTGTTTAAATTCTGACAACATATTATTTGCAAACAGTTCCAGCTGCGCTTGAGATGCCCACCAATTTTTTTTGGTTTTTCGCATTCCACATTTCAATGCAACTTCTTCAATGTCATCGAGGGTCATTTAGATTCTCCTTTTTTTAGAGAATAAATGATTAAGAAATAGTTTGCAACTAAGATTAATTAATGCAGTAGTTAATTAAATATTTCACTTTGGTGGACAAGACTCAGCCATCCCTCGCATAACCGAATCTCCCTTTACTATGCTTTCACTTCGGAGCCACATAGACTCGCCAGCCTTTTAATGCAAGGGTGCTGACTTCGCCGCCCTTTTGCGCCATTCTTCCGCATTTCCCCCCAGTTGGCTCTTTGATCTGCGCAGCTGGTCGTTACCCTCCCCAGCGCAGTCGCAGTCAGCAGGCAACAAAAAACCCCAAATCCTTGGGTGGTGCGGCCTTGGCGGGCATCCTTGGAATAAGTCCTCTTTAGATCAAAATGACCAATTCCAAGCATTTGTCGCACCACCGAAAAATTCGGGGTTACTGATCTTAAAGAGATTCCAACAAGTGCCACCTTGCTGACAAGGCCATATTACCATAATTAATCACTAGGCGAATGCCTATTTTTAGTAGGCGAATCCCTATTTTTGGCATTTATTGCCATTTGTTGCCTTTTTTTCCTAGGTATTTACCCTAGTTTTATAGGTGTTTTCCCTAGTTTTGATAAAAAAACGCATAAATCCGTTGCAAATACCTAATAAACGGTTTACTATTCACATACGGTCAACGCTCAGACCGGATCTTTAAAGGAGCTTTACTATGTTTCAAGTTACTTTTTACTCTTTTTCTAAAGTTCTCAACAAAAGTTTTATTAATGTTGAGATTCACAAATCCATTGATGATGCAAAGCTACGCGCTTCTGCGCTTCATTGGACTATTCAGTCTGTTGTACAAATTTAATTAACGGGGCTACGGCCCCATTTATCGGAGAGAATATATGAACGCAATCGACATCCAAATCACCCAAGTAGACCGCCTTGGTCTTTTGTTGGCACAAATCGCTGACCTTACTCAAGAGGCAGACGCAATCAAAGATGAGATTAAAGAGGCAGCCACAGCTGGCGGCCCATCGTCTTATGAGGGCAATCTGTACCGCGCAACTGTTGTGGCCAGCAATCGCCAGATTGTTGACTACAAGGCCCTGATCGCTGACCTGGGCGTTAGCGCCGAGCAGCTGCAGGCATTCACTAAAACCACCGCTGTATTTGCAGTAAAGACCGTTAGTCGTTAATTAACCGGGGCCATCGCGCCCCATTTTTTTGGAGAGAATAAATGGAAGACTTACAAGACTTGTATCACCAGCAGCAGTTAGAGCATCAAGAGCAGTTGTCGCAACTTGCGTTTTGCGATTACATCGCACATCGCATTAAAGAAACCATGAATAAGCCTGATTCAGAAAAGATTATTTATGGTGCAGGGTCTGTGAAGTTTGATTTAAACGCAGAGGGTCAATTTGTTAGCACGAAGAAACATTTGTTTGTCATTGATCGTAACCGCCGTACATACAAAATTACCGTGGAGGAAGTATGAAAGAAACTAAAATCAATCTTGTAGCACAACATTTAGTTAAAAAAAGAAAAATCACCAGCTGGGAGGCCATCGAGCGCTATCACGCAACACGCCTAGCTGACATTA
>Ga0172376_10005674_pt1 | contig 13823 bp, 15 predicted proteins | sample Lak35m_FD_121114 | JGI IMG/M metagenome (GOLD analysis project Ga0172376, IMG submission 121114) | Freshwater microbial communities from Kabuno Bay, South-Kivu, Congo - kab_092012_35m | ecosystem: Environmental > Aquatic > Freshwater > Lake | place: Democratic Republic of the Congo: South-Kivu...
AACCTTCATTCAGCAAAGCGCATGCACGAGTCATATTCACGTATGAGCCGTTCGCGTGCATTCCGTGAAGAGCAGATCGACACGTCAAAAAATGATCCCGATTACCTCAACTAAGGAGAAAGACAACATGACATATGAACCAACATCTCTGTATTCAGAGATTCTTGAAAGACTCTATATGGGAGGAACAGATGACAATGACGTCATTCACCTCCCAGCAAATCCATACGCACGTCGTGACGATCTGCCATTTGATTCGATTGTCACTATGTATGCCTGGGCCAGACCAGCTGACTGGAAAGTCCAGGAATATCGTTATGGAGTTCCAGATGCGCGTATCAGTGACATGGACTTGTCACGACTACGCCAAGCAGTCAACTGGGGATATAAGCAGTGGAAGAAGGGCGATCGAGTCCTTATCCGTTGCCAAGCAGGTTTAAATCGCTCAGGTCTTGTAACTGCGCTGATTCTGATTAAAGATGGAATGTCTCCAGAGGATGCAATCCGCACAATTAGAAAGAACCGTGCTGCCATCGCTCTCTTTAATGAGCACTACGTCAATTGGTTAATGACAGCTGGAGAGGCTTTCATCAACCAACCTTCAAGCCAGCTTCCACAAAGCGCGTAAGGAGATCACAATGAATGAAGCGCTAAAAAAGCCAGTGATATTGGTTCACTCGGACGATTACGCCAATTGGGTATTCGATAAGAATCACCCCACCCAAGGCCGTCGCTTCATAAATGCGCGCAATTCTTTTCTTGAAGATGCGCAAAGTGCTGAGATTCAAGTGCGTGAGGTTCTTCCAAAACCCGCCTCACGCACCGATCTCGAACTAGTTCACTCAAGTGCTTATCTTAAAGAAGTATTGGATGAGAACACTTGTAACGAGTGGGAAGGCAACAGACCTGACCTAGCTAATCTTGCAAATCTCTTTGCAGGTGGAACTATGGTCGCGCTCGAACACCTTCTTCAACATGAAGCCCAAATTGCAATTCACTTTCCAGGTGCCAAACACCATACTCAATATGACCGCTCATCAGGATTCTGCGTTTTTGCAGACTTCGCATTGGCGGCTCAGATAGCGTCTAAAAGGCATGGGAAAAGAGTGGCCATACTCGATATTGATGCGCATCATGGAGATGGAACCGAAAACCTAACCCAAGATAGCGATTCGATTCTTACTTATTCCATTCATGAATATGGAATATTTCCTGGAACTGGACTTGAATCTTTTCCAGAGGATTTTGTATTCAACTATCCATTGGGCACCTCAGAAGGCTCCGGCGAATTATCAAGGGATGACGCGGCCCTATTACGCGGCGTCGAAAAATTCAATTCGATTGCTTCGGAATTTGAGCCTGATCTGATCTTTGTAGCCTGCGGGGCAGATGGGCATAAAGAAGATCCACTTAGTTCATTGAAGTTCTCAGTAGATGTTTATCGCGAAGTTGCAATCAAGTTAAAAAGTTCATTTCCCAATACTCCGTTCCTTGTAGGTGGAGCGGGGGGTTATTTACCCGATACACGAACACCCGAAGTTTGGTCAGCATTCGCGACCACAATTTCTCAAAGATAGAGAGGAATCAATATGTGGATATTTACTACCTCAGGCTTTGTTAGTGCTGTGCAGGATAGATCTGACCGTACGATTATCGTACGGTCTAGGGATCGACTGTCGCTGAGTGATATTTCTGAGCAATTCAATGCAAGGATTGTTGCAACACCCCGTGCGGACTATCCCTATCGCCTAGTGCTAAAGCCTCAACAATTTGCTGACTGGGTAAAAGAGGAAGCAGTCAGTATTGATTATCCAAATTTTAAGTCTGCGTCAAAGATTTACAGGGGAGCGACCTTTGCAAATATTTTGAACAAGGTTTGGTCAGTTATGCATGGAGTCGAAGATGGAGAGGCGAGGTAAAAAAATGGCCATAGAGAATGTAGATCAATTAATCGAGGATATCTTTGAAATTCCAAGCAATGCAGCAGAAATCGCAGAAGTTTGGCTCTCTATAACAGCACAGCTTTCCACTTTTATTGAAAGCTCAAATGATCTTCTAATAGTGCAGACCAACTCTTCACTATATGAGTCCTGCCATCCTTACCTTCAGATTTGCTATGAAGATGATGGGGCAATGACGATTGAAGCAGTAAGTAATAAATTCCTGCGTCCTGAACTATCAATCGATGCTCAAAACACTATGTTGGAGCTTGGTTGGGAACTATCTGATGAATCAGCTCTGCCAAATTACTTTAGATTCCTTCATAAAGAAGAGGCCGACCCAAAAATTGTTGCAGAGTTGTTTACAAAAACTTTAAGATGCGCCTACGGAATCACCCCTCAAGACTCAATAGAAATAAGGGCCGGTCGAGGGATTTGGTCAAATGACAAAACTGACTCTTCCCGTGATTAAGAACAAAAGATAGGCTTAAGTTAAGGAGAAAACGAGATGAGAATAGATTTAGACACACTTAGCTCAATGGCAGATTATGCATTTAAAGAGATTCGCCCAGATGACCTCGCTTTTCTTTTTGCGTCTGGAAAGAGTGAAGGGTTTCTCAGGGATCAACTAGGAATAACTCTGAATCAAAGGCTAGCTATTTCAGGTCAGGAGAATGTGACGCGAGAGTGGAAGAAGCACGATCTGGCTGTCATGAATGAGAATTACCCAGTATTACTCATCGAGGGTAAATCTTGGATATGCCATGACTCATATCGAAAGTCAAAATTGTTAACTGATAAGAAGAGCATCTATCAGGGCGCACTAAACGATGTTAGAAAACTGATTGATACTAGAAAAAGGTATCCTGATGCTTCAATCTATATCTCAACTGTTATTTATGGGATTGATACGACAATGCGTGGAAATCATGAACAGTTCAACATCACATATGGAGATTCACATAACAAGGGCATAACTTCTGCTGGAAACTTCTCGAATCTCGTTGGCATCAGTAGGAGCCATGCAACAATCTTGCATAGCGCCTTTGGTCCTACCCGAAGGTTTCCCTTACGTGTGGGCCGATATCACGGGATGGATATAGAGGCTGACTTCTTCCTAACCCAGATTATTGAACAACCCTCTAAAGACTTACTCCGTGAGGTGAAGAGATCAGTTTTCGAATGAAACTTCACTTTATGGGTTAGAGCCCTAGACCAAAGTTGAGAAAAAATAGTGACTTTGTCACTTGGTCAGATTAGAGTGCGCTGAATAAAGCAGGTGTGAGGAGCAGGCCTTGCAATGAGCAACGAAAAGCGATTCCAAGAGGAGTCTAGTTATCTAGACTTCACCTTGATCAATATTGATCTTCGGGAAAAAGAAATTTCAGAACTTATCGCAAATCCTGGAGGAGCCACCCCCGCCTCGGGTTATCACGTAAAGAGACGTTTGCAGGCAATCGAATTGCCAGATCGAAAATCTCCTTATTTCACGAGAGTGGATTTAGTGGATGGAGAAACTCTTTACTATGGTTTTGGAATGCTTACTCAAGCATCAAAAAGTCCGCCAGTTCCAGAAAGTCATCCTGGTGTATCAATGTGGCTCACTTATCACATAGACACTGACAGCAAGGGATACAGAGCTTTACCTTTAGCAGATCTTCCAGATGTTGCTCGTCGAGTAAGACTTGTAATCAAAAAGGGCGAGCTAGTAGAGATAACTCGTGAAGAAACTAATGATGGTTTTGCAAACCAAGATACATCAGGCGTTCTAGCAGCTGAATTACTAACAGCGAGCATGACTGAAACTAGAGGTGAAAGTCTCGAGGCAGTTGGTTCTACGCTACAGCCAGATCAATTTCGAGTTAGCCGCGCGCCAAACGACACAATACTTGCAGTACAAGGACCTCCTGGGAGTGGAAAGACTGTAGTTTTACTTGAGCGTTTATCAAGGATTGCCTTCAAGGACCCTACTGCGCGTGACAAAGGCTTGGTTTTAATCGGTCCCAATAGAAAGTTTCTAGAATATGTAGAAGACGCTCTTGCAACTCTAGGTAAGTCTGACGTAATCACATCAACTGTTGAGGATTTAACTAAGTGGAAATACGTTGAAAAACCAGAAGATGACGTAGTAGAAGTGCTGAAAGCCAGAAGAATCATGGAAGATATCATTAATGATTTAGTTCTAGATATTCCCCAACTTCTAGACACCAATTATGACTTTAAGATTGCTGATATTAATGTTGAATTCACGGTTAACGACTCCTATGAGCTAATTGCAACACTTAGAGAAGATGACTCCAATTATGATTTGATTAGAGAGCGAGCTGCCAAAACAGTTTTAGGAATTCTTACTGAGCGATTCTTCCTGAAATGGGAAGATGGAGGCAGAGATAGAGCCAGATTTGATCGAGACCCTCAAGCCTTGATTCAGCAGACATCTAACTTCAAAACTCTTATGCGAAATATGTATCCTGAGGTAACCCCAGAATCTCTGCTTAAGAAACTAAAAAAGTCCCCTAATGAATTCATAAAATATGCAACAAGATATTTAGAATTTGAAGATGTTCAGAATTGGCTTCAGTATGTAGTCCCTGAGCCATTTGAAATTCGGTGTTCGGATGTTCCCCTCTTGGATTACATAGAGTTTAGTCTTAGAGGCAAACAAGGAACTGCTTGGGGCCATATTGCGATAGATGAAGCACAAAATCTGACTCCAATGCAACTTCGAATGCTGGCTCGAAGATTAGACAATCCTTCTGCAGTATCTCTAACCGGTGATTTAGCTCAAGGAATTGGTGCAATTTATTATGAGCAATGGGACGACATTGCTGAACATTTTGACTCTGACCACGAGTGCTATAAGGCAGAGTTAACAAAGAGTTACCGAGTACCTAAAGATGTAATCGAATATTCTTTAAAGTTTTTGAAGAAAGCAGAAGTTAATGTTGAAGCTGCTGAGCCATTTTTAGACATACCTAATGCGTTAAATTTAGAAATCCAACCAAGGGAAAACCATCTATTGCATGCAGAGGGTATTGCGCGTAAGCATCTGGAAAATAAAGAGAGTGTTTTGGTGGTCGCACCTGAGGAATTTAGAGAAAAGGCGAAAACTTGGAAGCTGAAGCCTTCAGGATCGGCACACCTGAAAATCTATGCCCCAACAGAAGTCAAAGGCCTGGAATTTGACGTCGTTATTGTTGTTGATCCTGTTGGAATTCTAAATGAACTAAATTATGAGATTGGTAGGTCAGCTCGTCTTATGTATGTGAACGTCACTCGTTCAACAAAAAAACTCTATATGGTTGGTCAGTCCAAGGAGCAACTAGAAGATCCAGTCAAATACTATGAAAATTTGAGTTACCAGAACTACGAAGAGGCGCTACTTGGACAACTGAGCGACTTTGTCCCTGAACTCGAGTCAGAGGATTTGCAAGATGAGTTTGAATTAAACTTTGATAATCCTACTTCTATTCCTAGTCTCTGTAGAGAATTTAGAATCGAATTGTCGACAGTTGATAATAACCATAACTCTGGTGGTTGGAAGTATCGCGGATTTACGCAGAGTAGGTGTATTGAGTGTGGAAGCAAACCGCAAATGTTTTTCACGAAAAATTCAGAGGTAAAAGTTACACACAAAGCCTTGGTCTGCACCAGATGTGAAGTGATTCGAGGCGAGGATTTTTATGAAAGTTCTACCATGGATGCAATACTAAAAGAGCTTGAGTCAAGAGGGAATTAGAGGATAATGAGCTCTACTAGGCGCTTGGGTCCAATAGATCCAGAAAATAATTATTCGATTTATGCGGCAGCATTATCACTTTTAGCTCTCTTTTCCGATTCTCTCTTGGAGATTATTGAGGAGAAATTCTCTAAATTGTATGGCAAAGATTGGCAGCAACAATTTATCAGCCAAGAATTGTTAAGCGAAGATCAGAATCTTCGTGATGTCCATGCCCTGTTAAAGGAGTTATCTCAAAAGGGGCAAAGCCAATTACGGATTCCCATTACGGAGAGAGTTGTAAAGCACAAGCGCCAAAACTTCTATGATGAACTCGCCAATATTCTGGCAGAGAGAAATGCTTGGGTGCATCGTCATGTCCAAGAGAGTAAACGAGAGCTGATGGATCTAGCAAAGACCATCAGGCTAGTTTCAGAGATGGCGGAGGTTTCTTCTTTTCAACAGTGTGACGAACTAATCGAGAGTCTCGCCAAACAGCCAGAAAAAATAGAACCTTCTATAGAGATTGTTGAAGTCCCTCAACTTGGCACTTCTTCTCCAAAGTCTGAATTGAAAGTTGGTGATCCTATACACACCCAATTCACTTCGCACTCCTATTTAATTACACCCGAATTTGATGTCGTTGATCGCGTATCGGGGTTAAAACTTTCAGAAGTTAATAAAAAGACCCTTGAAAGACTTGGTCCAAATTTGAAAAAATTAAGGCCTGGCTCAAGGCTCCGGCTGACACAGGACGGAACCGTATCTGCTTTCTTTGCTGAGAGTTGGGGTTTCCTAGAGCAGATAACCGCAGAAGAATGGTTTCCGCTCCACGTAAATACAATATAAACTTCGAGCTATTGACTGAAACGAAAGGGCTTCTAAACTTACATCATGCTAATAATGAACAATGGCACGGTTCCAGTCAGAACACTTAAGGAATATTTGTCGCAGGATAGAACGCTCTCCATTCCCCTCTGGCAGAGAGAATATGTATGGGAAGCAACAGACTCTGGCCAAGTAGGAGTATTGCTAGAAGACCTTAGGGATTTTCTCAACAAGAATGAAAAAAACTATTTGATTGGTTCGGTCATTTTGTTTGCACCACCAGAGAAACCGGGTCAAAACTTTATTATTGATGGTCAACAGAGAACTCTAACTTTTCTACTTTTTCTAATGTGTGCTCGAAAGTATATGCGGACTCACAATCTAGTGTCTCAAAATAATGATAAGCACCACCAGCTTGTAGTTGACATCAAGAACTGCCTGACAACCTCACCAGAAGAGTATTCTCCCAGAGTAAAAATGAGCCAGGCTCATGCAAATGAAATTTTAGAAGAGATATGGCATTGGTCCAATGCTAGTGCAGGCGTTGCTGAAGATTTCTTTGAGAAGACTGATAAACACACAACAACACAACAGAACCTCGCAGCAGTGGTGAAATACATATACGAAACACAATTTGAAAAGCAGGGTTGGATCGATAAAGAGAAGTTTGTAAATGCCATAGAGACAATTATGAATTCTGTGAGGTTTGTCGAATTAACCCTAGATAATGAAAGAGAAGCTATTTCTGTGTTTGATCATATTAATGATCGAGGACTTGGTCTCTCTGGTGCTGATCTAATCAAGAACAGAATCTTTCAAAATGTTGAGAGTGAAGAGGATTTTGCAATTATTTCGGTGTCCTGGAACGGTATGTGTAGGACACTACGAAACTCTTCTGTAACGAGATTACATGATCCGAAATACCTTCTGCGAGCCCTTGCCTGGACTCAATCAGACGGTAAGAAAATTACTTATGACAAGTTAGCAGAGTTTTGGGGTGAGCGGTTAAAGGATTCCGCAACAAAGGCCACTGATATGGCACAAGACTTTGACACGGATGCTGTTTATCTTACAAACTACAGCGATTTAAAGCATGACATGCATGGCAAGTTTGATGAACTTTACTTGGCTAAACACTTAAGATCCGTTCAACACTACCCATTATTGCTAGCGATACGTAACTATTCTGATCCCAAAGTTTTCAAGCGAGTGATTAAACAAGTCAGTAATCGCACCATATTTTATGTTCTGGCTCAAGAGCGCACCCAAGAGTTTGAAACGATAATTCCAAAGTGGGCTTCGGATCTCGAAAAGCTTGGCTCGAAAGCAACCATTGATAAAGTTGACGAAATTTATGCCAAACAGGCATTAATCAAGGATTCGGACTTTGACAAACTCTATGCCGAAATGTCTGGCTGGAATTATGAGATAGCTTCTGATCGAGTGAAAATACGAGCTGTCCTAAGTCACCTAAGTTGGTTGATGGACGGATACTTGGGGAAGTTAAATGCAGATACCACCGAGTACTTTAGAACTCGAAAGAAAAAGAGCGAGAAGTTTGGATGGGATATTGATCATGTTCTGCCAAAGAGCAAAGGCTCACAAAGTGAATTTGTAAACGGAATTGGCAACTTAGTTCTGTTGTTTCCTCAAGACAACAGGGGTTTACAGGACAAAATGCCTCAAGAGAAGAAAACCACCTATACCCAGCATCCCATTTATTTAACTAAAACAATGTCAGGGTTGAATGAATTAGATCAGGGGGATCAGAAGAAGATAAATAAATTACTTTCAGAGGCGGGAATAACTAGTCTTGATTGGGATATCAAAGATTGGACTGACTTATCGATGGTTGCTCGGGCTAGATTTTACTTTGACCTACTTAAGCATGATCTAACAAGCTACTGAACAAGCTACTAGTTTGATAACTGATGCCAAGGGCTCTTCCTAAGTGCTTACATGGCAATTTGCTCGGCAAGTGCAAAGTCTGCCCTGAAAAATTCTTTGAAGAAAAGTACTGGGTTGAGGGTTGGGCATTAGACGCCTACACCAAGCGAAATGGCCGAAGTGAAAATGGAGAGCTCGTCAACATCGTTAAGTATCGCCTTCACAATCAACCGATTGAAGCCGCAGAAAAGGCAGAGATTCTCCTAACGCGCCTACGGGAATTCTTAGTCAAAGTTTATCCGGTCACTTATAGACCCTTCGATACCTTGATACATCCACCCTCAAATACAGAACGCAAGTTTCACCTTACTGATTTTCTTGCAAACCAACTTGCGGGAGGCAAAATGATTAATCGATCAGGTGAGCTTCTGAAGAATAAGCCGCATACAACAGTCAAAACAATGTCCGGCAAGGAGCGAGCTAAAACCTTACACAAAAGCATGGAAATAATACCCAATCAGGCTTTGCCCAAACCCAACGGAATTTTAATCATCGATGATGTTCTTGGAACTGGAAACACCGCTAAAGAGACTTGCAGAGCACTACAAGAATGTTGGCCAAATGCTTCGAGGTACTATGTCTCTCTCACTTACCTCTTGGACTGGGATAACACGAGATGAAAATAGTTCTTGGAGGATCAAGGCACATTCATGCGATTCCAGAGGAACTCACAAATCTATTACAAGAGTGGCTTGATCAAGGTGCTAACTTCTTGGTTGGGGACGCGCCTGGAGCCGACTCAGCATTTCAGCTAATCTTGAAGAAACTCAAGGCTTTAAACGTGACTATCTACTCTAGTGCTGGATATGTACGAAACAATTTTGGACAGTGGCCTTATCGAAATGTGGATTCAGGCCTAAAGAGTAAGAGCCATGCAGTTCATGCATTCAAAGATCGAGTTATGACATCTGAGGCTGACTTAGGATTGATGCTCTGGGATTGTCAGAGCGCGGGAACACTTTCCAATGTAATCGATATGGTCGAGTCCGGAAAATCCTGCAAAGTTTGGGTTTCATTTGATTCGGACCTCTATAGCTTTGACAACGAAGTTTCTTTAGGTAAATGGCTGGTCCAATACCCGGAAGTCACCATAGAGGCTTTTAAGAGATTGAAGCAATTTCGGAGAAGACAAACCAAACGCCAGAGAGACATTCAGGACAAATTGTTCGAATGAAACTAATTAAAACCTCAGTTACAGATAACCAAGTATCCACTAGCTCTTTTTAGCGGAAGCTGCAAAGCTGTAGCTATGAAAGCGGAATTTCTATACAGAGAGTTCAAGCGTCCAGATTTACAGATAGACCATAACTTGATGCAAGTCACAGAAGCAGCAAGGTCGGTTAAGAAGATCTTTGAGAATCCCGACATTATCGAGGCGATTAAAGAGGTTCATAAGTTTGGTTCCTCAAGTGCCAAAGTTCAAGACGTCATACTTGCTCAAATGCTTAAATTAGGTTTCAGTAGTGAAAAAGAGGGATTGTTTATGGATATGGATGTCTCTGGTATTCGCCCCGATTACTACAAGCCCTTAGAGGGTGGTGGAATAATATTTGAAGTAGAACGTGGAAAGACTATCGCTAATAACATGGATTTACTAGATGTTTGGAAGACTCACATCTGCCAAGAGGCAAAGCACCTATTTCTGATGGTCCCAAGAGTCCGAGTCAACAAGGAGAATAGAGAACAAAAGATTTTCTTTGCAGTCGAAAAGAGAATAGGTGCATTTTTTGCTGAGAGAGTTCACCCTATCGATGTACATACAGTTCATCTATTTGGTTACTAATTTTTCTAAGTGACAAAAGTTTGTCACATTTGCAGGAACTGCGGAACTCTATTTGTAGATGTATCTCTGTCTTTCAGATGTTGGTTTAGTCAGACAAAATGAGCTTGTGGAATTCCAGCAGAAGATCATTGCTCGAAAGTCTTTAACTCTGTAAGAATCTTCTCTCGAAGGTTCTTGCACTCCTCTTTTACTTCAGCAGTGCCAGCTATCTCTTGTATTAAGTCAAAGTTTGAAATAGCCATATCAATAAAGAAGAGCGCTGAATCATTAAGCCCTTTTTCATTCTGTATCTCTGATACCTCTAATTGAGCATGTCCAACAAGAAATGGTTGATCTGTTGGGTAGGTAAGAGTTGCTTCTAGAAAATGAGGCAGAGCTTCATCACTGTTTCCTTGTTCATTAAGTGCAGCACCAATCAAGAAGTGACAAGCAGCCCTATGAAGCGTTGTCCTTGCCTTGGGTAAAAGTTGGGATGCCTCATCTAGAACCTCTTGGTAATGTCCAGAGGAAAGCTTTGACATGGTATTTTCCAAATCCAATTGATTGATGGATTTGGGCGTTTGGTTAAGGTCCATAAGATGATTCTAATTGACGCCTCTTCTATTTCATATAACGAATCTAGTGCAACTTCTGAGCTGTTAAGGGTAATCAAAAGGAACTTTGAGAGACCCCTGATCATTGCCTCTAATCTTGAATCTTACTAAAGCCCTCAAGGAGTAAATTCATTGAGGTTAATTAAGAGGATTAGAGATTGTGAGGCTCACTCCGCGGGTAAAATCAAATTCCATAACCAAGCTGCAGTTTAAGCAAGAAATTTTTGACAACGATTCAAGAATTTTGCGTTCCTAGAAGAACTTGATCCCATTCTTGCCGCGTAGAGGGTATTCTCAGTTCTTCCTGAGAGAAATAGAGAACGATGATATTGGAGCCACTAAATGACGACATCTAAGCCGACCAATATATTACTTTGGGATTTCTCGCTTAAAAACCCAGAAAATATTCTAGATGAATACTACTTTCATGACGTTACGCATTTAGTGATACCAACAAAAAAAAGTGAGTCGGACCTCGCCAGCGAGTATTTCGTTGTTGAAATCGAGATTAATAAAGTGATTGAGGAGATCTCAACCTCAACTAGTCAAGAAGAACTAAAAGTTAAGATAGAAAATAGTATGGGAAAATTGATGGACCTATTGATGAAAGAAGGAGCAAACCTTTCCTCTTTTAGAAGTTTTTGGCCTGTAATTGATATGAATTACTCCATCTATACAAAAGAGCTCACTACTTATGAGAAGAGGCTATTTCTTGAATATGCGATTCCCCTCTACATCAAGCATCGTCATTTAGTTTATAACTCGCACGGATATTCATCCAGTTCGCTACAGATTCTCGCTGATTCGAACGCACACAAAAAGCAAGGCCCAACAGCCTCCAGAAAACTCTCAGCTATATTCAAACAACACAAGCTAAAAAAAGCCCCATCAGTGAAATCTCTAATCTCTAGCCCAGGCTCCTTTGCGCTGATGAAAGATCCAATACAAGTGGAAGACATATCTGTGTTGATGAAACATTTTAAAATCAAATTTGAATGGCATCGCACAAGGCAAGGCAAAGAACCAGATTTTTTTCTACATCTTCCAAATGGCGAATTTTTCATCGGCGAGGCTAAACACAAAAAAGAACAAGGTGGGGGCCAAAATGATCAAATGGGAGAGTTGATTAGCTTTATCAAGTTCCAAGAAGATAGACCAAAATTTGGGTACATTTCATTTTTAGATGGGATATATTTTAATAGACTAATAGCCTCAGAGGAAAAGTCTGGGCGAAGGCCAAATAAAGAAAGTAAACAGAGTCTTGAAATTAGCCAAATTCTCCATAAAAACCGTGCCAATTATTTTGTGAATACCAAGGGGATTAACGAGTTTTTAAGACTCAAGCTAAATGGCTAAAGACTCTTGAAAGTGATGATTATGACCCTCGAGCTCGCACAGTGAATCAGCAAGTATTAAACGGGCATTGGCGAAGTCCAACCTTCGCCTAAATTGACCATCCTTTCTTATGCCTTTGAAGGCAGTAAGCAATACATCCTGAGTACTCTGACGCCAAATTTCTAATCGCCTATTAGCAAGATCAATCAATTCTTGACTTGAAGTTAGATTATCAATGTATATACGAGAAACTAGTCGTGCAGAAATTTTAATTTTATTCGCATTGATTTCACTTGGATCACAAAATGCAATTGATGGACCAATTGTATTATCGATGGCTTTGAGGCCAATTTGCCCATCAAGCACATTAAAATGAATTCTTTCAACACAAGGTTTTTCAGAAAAAGATTTGGACAATTGTGCATAATTACCAATAAAGATGTTTTCTCTCCATACCTCAAATTCTTCTCCAGTAGAAATGGGATTCCAAAGCGCAAGGCAGGTGGGCATTTCGGTGTCATTAAACATTTGAAAGGGAAGAGATATGAAAGAAGTGAGTCTCTCGCGGAAATATCCAGAGGTGATAAATGATTCAGGGATTATCATTGCAACGAAGTCACAATTATCTAAAGCTTCCTTTATAGCTCGCAAGTACAGACTTGGATAGCCCAAGAAATACTCTTTAGGCAGATTGATGCCTTTTCGCTTCGCAAAGTGATACGAAAGATAGGGCGGGTTCGTGATTGTGCATGCATATCCTTGCGGAAAGGAGGAGAGGGTATCTTGACTTATCACACCCTTAATTTCTGAATCAATGTCAAATGAGTCCCAAGAGAAGTCAAAACCAGCTTCTGTTAATAACTTTGGAATCTGTCCATTACCAGCAAAAGGTTCTAGGAATTTTGTTTGCGTTGGAAGCGTTTCAGCCCATTTGATAAAAGGGTCAAGAAGAAAAGGATTGCCTTGTGTATAGAATGACCCAAGCGTTCGCTTCTTTTCGCTATTCATGACTTATGTAAACAAACTTGCTTCGTCAAGAACGATTTTCGCCTGAACATCCCCAATGGGCTGAAAACCTCTGCGGAAGTAAGCAAGAGGAATTCCGGTTTTTTCCTGCACATTATTTGAAAAATTCAGCTTTATGGGTTTGTTAAATTCTCGATCGAATTTTACTGGAATGATGAATCCATATCGTGAGTTTCCACCCCTCCATGGAGTTTCTTCTGGGCTCTTAGGAACTCTTGTATCTTCTGTTGCCACTGCAGTGCCCACAAATCCTTTGCCGCTTACCCAAAACAATAAGTTGTCACCTTTGGATGCCTTGTGGATGAAATCACTTTCGCCAAGAACTGAAATTCCCCACAAATTGTGCTCTTTGCATATTTCCCAATTACGAGAATCAGACTTGCCAATTGTTGCTAGAAGCCATGCCATCGCTGAACCCTATACGGAGACTCTGACACAATACGTTGCAATCTACTTTGTCTGATTTGCAAGTAGTAGAGAAAAAACCTATTCACCAAACTACCGCTATAGCTATATTGCTCACCGAAAGCGCAACCATTGCTAGCCAGGCGCTTCTGGGTAGTTTTGGTTTCTTTACATTGATGTAGCCGATGATCAATATGGCCACCAAGATATTGCTCTTTAACCAAATCTTTACATTATCTATTGCTTCA
>Ga0172376_10005678_pt1 | contig 13818 bp, 10 predicted proteins | sample Lak35m_FD_121114 | JGI IMG/M metagenome (GOLD analysis project Ga0172376, IMG submission 121114) | Freshwater microbial communities from Kabuno Bay, South-Kivu, Congo - kab_092012_35m | ecosystem: Environmental > Aquatic > Freshwater > Lake | place: Democratic Republic of the Congo: South-Kivu...
CATGCTGTATGGTGCTCAAGCGATGCGCGATGACCAAGGTTGTTCGTCCTTGCATCAAAGCCTGCAGGGCTTCCTGGACCTCCTGCTCTGCCACAGAATCCAAAGCGGAAGTTGCTTCATCCAGCAGCAAGAGGCGGGGATTGCGGTACAAGGCCCGGGCAATAGCGATGCGCTGCCTTTGACCACCGCTAAGTCGGGAGCCCTGTTCGGCCAACGAGGTCGCGTATCCCTCTTCCATGGCCGATACAAAATCATGGGCGTTGGCGGCCTTTGCCACCGACACCACCCTGGACGCATCCGGTTCAGGGTCCCCAAAGGCAATATTGGCCGTTACGGTATCGTTGAACAACCAATTATCTTGACCCACCAAACCCAAGTGCGAACGCCAAGACTCGGTACCCAGCGAGGACAAATCATGGCCATCCACTGTAATCGTTCCTTCCTGGGGTTCGATGAACCGACAAATCAAATCCATGACGGTGGACTTTCCCGAACCCGATACCCCCACCAAGGCCACAGTCTCCCCACGTCGGCATTCAAAACTCAAATCCTTAAGGACCCATTCCTCGCCGTAGCGAAATCCAACCCCTCGAAAAAACAGGCCCTGGGACATATCCTCCAAGGCTATGGGATTAGGCCGCTCCAAGACTTGGGGTTTTTGGTCCAAAAGCGCAAAAACACGGCGGGCCGAGGCCAAACCTTTTTGGACATTGGTATAAGCCGCACCCAAGGATTTGACAGGTGGCAACAATTGCGAAAACAAAAGAATATAGGCGATAAACTGACTGGCCGATAAAGAACTGCGTTGTTCAATCACCAGGGTACCGCCAAAATACAAAATACTCAAAACCGCAAAAACTCCAAACGCCTCGGAGACCGGGTTGGCCAAATCACGTCGATCGAATATTTTGCGTAACAACGTAGCATACCCTTGATTAAGGACGTCAAATCGTTGGGCCATCAAGCGACTCGCATTGCTCATACGAACAATACGAATCCCGCTAATGGTTTCTTCCAAGCGCGACAGAAGAAACCCCAACAAATCCTGGCTATTGCCCGAATCCCTACGCAACCGCCTGGTAAGCATGCCGATAAACCATCCCGAAAGAGGCAATACCAAAAACGAGAACAAGGTGAGGGCCGGGGATAGCGCCAACAAAAAGAAAATATAAGCCAATATCAAAAAAGGCTCTCGCAACAATACATGCATTGTATTCACCACCGATCCTTCAATTTCGGTAACATCATTCGAAAGCACCGAAATCAAATCCCCTTTGCGGCGATGATGAAAGAATCGGATATCTTGACGCAAAACCTGCTCGTACAAATCCTGGCGAAGGCGGTAAATAAGCCGGCTACGAAGGCGATTCAAAACCTTTTGGGCCAAAAAACGAAAAAAATTAGCCAGTAAAATCGAAGCGCCCACCGCAACACAAACCAACGCCAAGGCCCCTTTGCGCCCATAATCCGCCAAAATGCCTTCAAAAAACACTTGAAACTGCCCACGAAAACCCTCCAAAAAGCCATCGCCGGGGTTCGTGACTGGGGGGTTGGATGACCCTGTCCCAAAAATCAAATCCAACAAGGGAATCAGCAAGCCAAAATTGGCCAAACCAAAAACGATCCCCCCGATGGTCAACAAAAGATAGGAGGCCATCGGCCTTCCCAAAGGCCTGGCCAGCATCAACAACCGCCAATAGGTCATCGCTGCCCTTTAGCTAAGCCGGGAAGGTTTATCACCACCCGATTTCTCGGATTGCTGTCGCCGCAAAACGGCCAAACGCTGCCGCAATTCGGCTTCCTTGTGCCGGGGACAGACCAAGATACCTTCGGGAGAATCCGCCACGATATAATCTTCGAGACCATCGATCAAGGCAATCCGTTGACCCGTGATATGAATCATGTTATTGTGCGCATCGAACAAGGCGACTTGTTGACCATTCACGGCGTTTCCAAAATAATCCTTTTCGTGTTCCCGGTAAATTTCGGCCCAATACGTCAAGTCACCCCAACCAAAATCCCCCAATTCCAACAATAAAGTCCCTGCTTTGTCCAAGATGCCTTCCCTAAACGAAACCGAGGCGGTTCGGGGGTAAATTTTTTCGATCATCGTCGAACGCAAGGCATGGTCTGACTCGGTTTCAAATTCCGCAAACAATTCAACCAAATCCGGCATCCACTGCCGGTACAAATCCAAAAATGCCTGTTTGGATCCCACCTTGATACCGGTATACCAGGCAAAATCCCCCGAGCGAAAAAAAGTATTGGCCAATTCCTGCGATGGCTGATCGGTAAAGGTTTTCACCTGAAAATTTCCGACCCCATCGCTCGGGTTGCCGGCATGTTCAACATACTGAACATAACCGTAATTGGGCTCGGGCCGGGTTGGTTGCACCCCGAGAATCACCAAGGCCGAACTCTGCGCTGAGCGTTGCATGGCTTGTTGAATAGAAACCGTGAAACGGTCCTGATCCAGAACAAAGTGATCACAAGGCAAGATAACGACATGATCCTGATCGGATTCGGATTGGAGGCTCAACAGACCATAATACGTTGCGGTGGCTGTCTGTTTGCGAATGGGCTCCAACAATAAATTTTCTTGGGGCAAATCGGGCAATTGCTCCCGGACGAGATCCCCCCAGGGCGCCTGCGTTATAACGCGAATTCGATGCGAAGAACCCGCCAAGGTCAAAGCCCGATCGTAGGTGTGTTGTAACATCGTTTGACCCGTTCCCAGTAAATCGTAAAACTGTTTGGGCTTGGTGGACCGGCTAACGGGCCATAAACGGCTCCCGCTTCCCCCGGCCATGATCAATACATGGGGATGGGTTACAGGGTGGTGGGGAGGATTCATCATCAAACAACGCCCTCACGGAGCAAATCGTGCAAATGTACCACGCCTTGGTAAACCCCGGCTTCGTCCACCGCCAGCAATTGGGTGATTTGATGCGTTCTCATGAGGGCCAAAGCATCCACCGCCAGGTCATCCAGGGCCACCGTGCGGGGGTTGGGGCTCATCAAATCCGCAGCACAGAGGGCCTCGAGGGGCCTTCCCGACTCCAGCGTACGCCGCAAATCCCCGTCGGTGACCACCCCAACCGGCTTACCCTCCCGGACCACCGCTGTAGCCCCCATCCGCCCCGATGAAATTTCGTTGACCAAGGCCTTAAAACCGGCCTCCTCGGCCACTTGGGGCCGGGCATTGCGACCCACCAGGTCTTGAACCCGCAAATAAAGCCGTTTGCCCAAGGCACCACCGGGGTGGTATCGGGCAAAATCCCCGGGGCTAAAACGACGCATTTCGATCAAAACCACGGCCAAAACGTCCCCCCAAGCCATTTGTACGGTAGTGGAGGTGGTCGGGGCCAAATTATGGGGGCAGGCTTCGGCCTCCACGCTGCTCAGAAGGCAGTAAGCGCCGGCCGCCTGGGCCAAAGCCGATTGGGGATCGCCGGTGATGGCCACCAGGCGTTGGCCTCCTTGACTCACCATGGGCAGCAGGGCCTTGATTTCGGGAGAATTCCCACTTTGAGACAGCAGAATCAAGAGATCATCGGGCTGAACCATGCCCCAATCCCCGTGCACGGCATCCGCCGCATGCATAAACAACGAGGGGGTACCGGTTGAGTTCAGCGTGGCCGAAATCTTTTGGGCCACGATGGCACTTTTGCCAATTCCGCTCAGGACAACGCGGCCTTTGCAGGCCAAAATAGCTTCGACCGTAACCGACAAGGGCTCCAATGGCAGGGCTTTGAGGGACAGAATTGCTTGGGCCTCAAGGTCCAAAACACGTTCTGAAATTTTTTTGAGGCTCTGTAAATCCAAAATCAAAATTTATCGTTATCTTATGGTAGTCTTAGCACCGGGCCTATTGCCCGAGGCAAAGCACAAAAATACCCTGATTTCCATGGCCGAAGGTCTAGTTCAAGAAAGCATCTCCCATCAGCTCCGCAGAGCTCTACGGGAATTTTTTGGCTTTGATCGATTCAAGGGCCAACAGGAAGCCATCATCGAAAGCATTTGCGAGGGGCACGACACCTTTGTGATCATGCCCACCGGGGCAGGCAAATCCTTGTGCTATCAATTGCCCTCGGTCATCTCCCCCGGGACGGCCATCATCATCTCTCCCTTGATTGCCTTGATGAAAAACCAGGTGGATGCGGTACGTGCCTTTTCGGGCACCGACGGCATCGCCGAATTTTTGAATTCTTCTTTGACCAAATCCGAACTCAAGCGGGTCAAGGCCAATGTGGATGCCGGGATCACCAAGATGCTATACGTTGCCCCGGAATCGCTGGTCAAGCAAGAAAACCTGGATTTTTTGCATGATCACCAGATTTCATTCGTGGCCGTGGACGAAGCCCATTGCATCTCCGAATGGGGGCATGATTTTCGGCCCGAATACCGAAATATCCGCCAAATGGTCAAAGCGATCGGGGACGTACCCCTCATCGCCCTAACGGCAACGGCCACCGAAAAGGTTCAAAACGACATCATCAAGAACCTTCAGATGAACAATGCGCGGCTTTTTAAGTCGTCCTTTAACCGTACCAACCTCTTTTACGAAATGCGCCCCAAAGTGGATACGGTCAAAAGCATGGTGCGCTACATCAAAGAAAATTCCGGTAAATCCGGAATTATTTATACGCTATCCCGCAAAAAGACCGAAGAGCTTGCCGAAATCCTCCGGGCCAACGATATCAAAGCGGCTCCTTACCATGCCGGTTTGGAATCTGCCCAACGGGTCAAGAACCAGGATGATTTTTTGATGGAAGAAATCGATGTTATCGTGGCGACTATTGCCTTTGGGATGGGGATTGACAAACCGGATGTGCGATTTGTTATCCACTACGATATCCCCAAATCGATTGAATCCTATTACCAAGAAACCGGCCGAGCAGGTCGGGATGGCCTCGAAGGGGTTTGTATTGCTTTTTACGACGAAAGGGATGCCGAAAAATTACAGAAATTCATGAAGGACAAGCCGGTTGCCGAGCGCGAAGTCGGCAATCTCTTGATTCAGGAGGTCATGTCGTTGGCCGAATCCGGGTTATGCCGTCGCCAACAAATTTTGCATTATTTCGGCGAGGCTTTTGACGATGCGCAGTGCAACAAAATGTGTGATAACTGTCGCAATCCCCAACCCACCGAACAGGTACGCGACGAAATGATTCTGCTCCTCCAAACGGTGCAGTCCTTCCAAAAAGCCTTTAGTTTCCGGCATATCAGCCATTTTTTGGCGGGAGAAATGACCCCGGAGATCGAGGCCTACGGCCACCAAAAACTACCCGGTTACGGGGCGGGTCGCGACAAGGGGCTTGCTTTTTGGAAAGCCTGCCTACGGGTGGCCTTGCTCCAAAACCTGCTTCACAAGGACATCGAGCAATACGGAACATTGCGCAACACCCCCAAAACCCTAACCTATCTGGAGGATCCCTACGTTCTACGGGTTCCTCAGGACCATCGTTTTGACACGGTCAGGGACAGCGATTTTGAGGGACAGCGCTCGGAGGCTTTGGACCAAGCCCTTTTGGATTTGCTCCGCGATTTGCGCAAAAAACTCGCCAAAGACAAGAACCTCCCCCCCTACGTTATCTTCCAGGACCCATCTCTCGAAGAAATGGCTACGATTTACCCCAAGACCTTGGCAGAAATGCAGCAAGTGGTAGGGGTTGGGCCGGGAAAAGCCCTCAAATTCGGTAAACCCTTCGTGGAACTCATCGCCAAGTATGTGGAAGAAAACGATATCGAGAGGCCAGAGGATTTTGTCGTCAAAAGCACCGGTGCCAAATCCGGCAACCGAGTTTTTATCATCGGGGCCATTGATCGCAAAATTCCATTAACCGAAATCGGAAACAGCCGAAGCCTGAGTTACGATCAGGTTTTGGACGAAATCAAAGGCATCGTGGACTCCGGAACCAAAGTGAACCTGGATTATTTTATCCAAAGCAGCCTGGACGAAGAAATCGTGGATGAGATTTACCAATATTTCCGACATGCCGAAACGGACGACCTCCAAGTCGCTTACCAACACCTGTTGGCCGGTGATTTTACCGAAGAAGAAATCAAACTGGTTCGCATCAAATTCTTGAGCGAACAAGCCCACTAAGCCTGCCCCAACGAGTCCAGCATGATCCTGCAGGTTGCCTGCAGATCAAAACGAGGCGCCCAACCCCAATCCCTTCGAGCCAAGGTGTCATCCACACGCTGAGGCCATTGATCGGCAATGGCCTGCCGAAAATCAGGTTCGAAACTCATCGCAAATCCGGGTAGAATTTTTTGGATTTCGGCGGCTATTTCGGCGGGTGTAAAATCCATCGCGCCCAGGTTGTAGGAGGTCCGGCTGGTGATCTTGGTAGCGGGGGCATCCATCAATTCCAGGGTCGCCCGAATCGCATCGTCGATATACATCATCGGCAAGCGGGTATCCGCCGTCAAAAATCCGGTGTAACGGCCCTGGTCCAGGGCCCGATGAAAAATTTCAACCGCATAATCGGTGGTGCCTCCCCCCGGAGGGGTTCGCCATGAAATAATCCCGGGGTAACGCAGAGAGCGCACATCCAGTCCGTGTTTGCTATGGTAATACCGACACCAGAGTTCCCCGCTCAGTTTGGAAATACCATAAACCGTCATCGGGTCCATGTAACCGGCCTGTTCCGCGGGAGATTTGGGGCTTTCGGGGCCAAAAACCGCAATAGAACTGGGCCAAAAAACACGATCGACCCCGGTAACAACACTCCAATCCAAAACCCGTAACAAACCATCCATGTTCAATTTCCAGGCATCCCGCGGTCGGGCTTCGCCGGTAGCCGAGAGCATCGCCGCCAACAGGTAAACTCGCCTGGGACGAAAACGCTCAAAAACATCCTTCAACGCCCCTTCGTCCAAGACATCCAGGTGCTCAAAGGGACAATCCCCTGCGCCCGCACCGGCCTTGAGATCGGTACAAAGCAAGGATTCTGGGGGGATTTGCTCCAAAAGGGCTCTCCGCAATTCGGAACCCAATTGGCCCTCGGATCCCAGGATGAGGGTAGGGGTAGGGGGATTGGACATGGATGTTTTGAGCGTCCAAAGGTATAGGCCAAGAACTATTTTTGTAAAACCTTTCCAATCCACTTACCACCATGATGCAATTTTTGAGCAGATTCCGTTGGACCTTGGTCATCGCACTACCGTTGGTCATGGTGGGGATGTCCGGGTGTTATTACGATAACGAAAAAGACCTCTACGGCATAGCCACGCCCTGCGATACTTCGGCAGTCAGCTACGCGAACGATATTCAAGGCATCATCAACAACAATTGCCAAGGTTGCCACAACAACCAATCGGCTTCCGGCAATTTGAACTTGGAAAGCACCGCATCACGCACCGCCAACATCAACAAAATTCTGGACCGCATCACTCGCCCTTCCGGTGATCCCTTGGTCATGCCCACCTCCGGTCCTATGCCGGCCTGCCAAATCAACAAAATCCGTGCCTGGTCCAACCAAGGCCTCCCAACCAACAATTAAGGGCAAGCGATGAAAAATGCGATGTTGGTTATCCTTGTGGCAGGTCTTTTGCCCTTGCGTAGTTTAGGGGGTCATCCCGGCTTGGCCACAACCACGCCCCGCGATACGGCCGATTTACTTTCGGACCTTTTCCTTACCGACGAAAACCCTGTTGCTCAACCGGTTGCCTATACTTTCAAATCCACCCGCATCATTAACACGCATTCCATCGAAAACGTGGCGGCCGGGGTTTTGGACTTTCGCATCATGCACCGTTTTGGGGCAGTCAACGGGGGCTGGTACGAGCTTTGGGGACTGGACCAGGCCTCGATGCGTATGTCGCTGGATTACGGTATCACACCGCGCTTGATGGTTGGTGGAGGTCGTTCCAATGTCGGAAAATCCTACGACGCCTTTGTCAAATACAAAATCATTCGTCAACGCGAAGGGGGAAGAGGCGCCAAGCCTTTTTCGTTAAGTTATGTTGCGGGAACCGTTTTGAGCGCCCAACGCTGGGCCGTTCCGGAACGAAAAAATTATTTCAGTTCCCGCCTTTCGTACTACCATCAATTGCTTTTGGCCAAAAAAATCTCCGCGGACCTCAGCCTCCAAATCACCCCTACCCTGTTGCACCGAAACTTGGTACCCGGGCCCGAAATTCCCAATACCTTGATGGCCCTAGGAACGGGCGGGCGAGTCAAAATTGGACCCCGAGCCTCCATCAACGCAGATTACCTCTGGGTGCCCAAAGCCGACGTATTGGGCACGCGGAACAGCCTTTCGCTGGGTTTGGATATCGAAACCGGGGGCCATGTCTTTCAATTGCACGTTACCAACAGCCGTGGGCTGAACGAAGCCCAATTCATTGCCGATACCCGAGGAAACTGGAACGACGGGACCGTTTATTTTGGGTTTAACCTATCGCGGGTGTTTACGGTTCGAGAGCCTCGCTGAGTTCCAACCACTCCCATTCTGCTTTCTCTTCCTCGGCTTCCAAGGCTTGGAGGGCTTTGCCCCAGGCCGCATAGTCATCCGGGGCCGCGCCGCTCTGGTTGAGCTGTTCAATCAAGGTGTGTTTTTGGGCCCGCATAACCTCCAGGTGCTTGGTGAGTTCTTCGTACCGCCGGGTCTGGGCAAAGGTGGGCTTGGTTCCCTTGGGTTTGGCTTTGGCCGGCGGCGCGGCCACCGGGGTTTCGGCCGCAGGACGCCCATCGCTTTGGCTCAAACGATAGTCCGTATAGTTCCCCGGAAAATCCCGTATCGTGCCTTGACCTTCAAACACAAACAAATGATCCACCAAACGGTCCATAAAGTACCGGTCGTGGGAGACCAACAGCAAACACCCTTTGAACTTTTCCAAATAATCCTCCAAAACTTGCAGACTTACCAAATCCAAATCGTTGGTGGGTTCGTCCATGATAAGAAAATTCGGTTGGGCGATCAAAACCAAGAGCAATTGCAAGCGCCGCTTTTCGCCACCGCTTAGCTTATCGACTTTGTCGTGTTGCTGCTTGGGCGGGAACAAGAAGCGTTGCAGGTAATCCCCGGCCGACACCTCCTTGCCCGACGACAGGCGAATATGATCGGTGACTTCGCGGACACGCTCCAAAACGGTTTGACCGGGTTTGTAAACCAACGACTCCTGGCGATAATACCCCACCACGGTCTGCTCCCCCCATTCCACTGCGCCACCATCCGGGCGCAAATGACCGGTCAGGAGGTTCAACAAGGTGGTTTTGCCCAAGCCGTTGCGCCCCACCACCCCGATTCGATCCCCCTTGACAAAATTGTAGGTGAATTCTTTGACCAAATTTCGGTCCCCAAAGGATTTGGTGAGGTACGATATCTCCAGAACCTTCCCACCCAGCGGGCGGCCTACCCCATCCAATTCCAGGCGACCCTGGACCTCGCGACGGGCGGCTTGGCCTTGGACCTTGTAAAACTGTTCGGTTCTGGCTTTGGACTTGGTGCCTCGGGCCTTGGGCTGACGCCGCATCCATTCCAGCTCTTTGCGCAACCAGGCCCGGGTTTTGTGCGCATCGGCCGTTTCGATTTGCTCACGGGTTTCTTTGTTCTCCAAAAAAGTGGCGTAGTCGCCTTGGTGAAAATACAATTTGCCCTGTTCCAATTCCAGCATGCCGTTGCATACCGATTCCAAAAAATAACGATCGTGGGTCACCAGCAACAGGGTCGTTTTTTGGTGACGAAGTCGGTGTTCCAACCACTCGATGGTATGGAGATCCAGGTGGTTGGTGGGTTCGTCCAACAAAATCAAATCGGCATCGGCCACCATCATCGCCGCCAAAGCAACCCGCTTGCGCTGTCCCCCGGAAAGGGTGGACATATCTTGGCGCAGATCAGGAATTTCCAGTTCTCCCAACAACCGATTAAAATCGTGCTGGTAGGTCCACAGGTTTTGTTCTTCCATCACCTGATGAAGACGATTCATGCGATCGATCTCGTCGTCGTTGAGGTGTTCTCGATCGCTCAAGGCGTAATATTCCCGCAGCCATCGGCTTTGGGGTCGGTCATTATACAAAATCGCATCCATCACCGGCCCGGTTGCGCCCAACAAAGGGTCTTGTTCCAGGTAAGCGGTACGAATTTGCTTGTTGATTCGAATTTCGCCATCATCCGGCTGGTCCATGCCGGCTATCATCCGCAACAGCGTGGTTTTGCCGCAACCGTTACGACCTAACAAACCTAATTTTTGGCCTTGGTAAAGACCAAAAGACAATTGGCTAAACAAAACCCTTTCTCCAAGACTTTTACTAACCGACGCGACCGATACTACATTCACGGCACGAAGATGCAAACCCTTAACCCATGTCCGACCCTTTGCCCCCGGTCTCTTCTTCCATGACCCCAACCCAAGCTTGGCTGAGTGCCCTGCGACTGCGTACGCTGCCCTTGGCGGCGGCGGCGATTCTGCTCCCGGCTGGGCTCCTGGCCCTCAAGGGCCAAGTGCAGATCCCGGTGGTGGGGCAGGCCCTGCTAACGGCCTTTTTGTTGCAGATTCTATCGAACCTGGCCAACGATTACGGGGATGCCATGAGCGGGGCCGACCGCAACCGCATTGGACCGGCCCGCATGGTCGCCTCGGGACAAATCAGCCCAACGAGCATGCGCAGGGCCACCATCGCCGCCGCCGCCGCCGCCTTGGCCAGCGGTCTTTTCTTGTTGAGAAACCTTCGCGGTGAACCCCTGATTTTTGGGCTTTGGTTGGCCATGGGCCTGTTGGCTATGATCGCCGCAGTTCGTTACACGGTGGGGCGAGTACCTTACGGCTACCGAGGCCTCGGCGAAGTGGCCGTTATGGTCTTCTTTGGACCGGTGGCCTATGCGGGCATCATGGCCCTGCACGGAGCAGCGTTGACATGGGCGGATGCAGGACCGGCTTGGGGCATGGGTCTCCTGGCCTCCTCTGTTCTTAACCTTAACAACCTTCGGGACCGGGAACAGGATGCCTTGAGCAACAAGGTAACCCTGGCCGTCCGGTGGGGGGATCATGGCGGTCGCCTCTGGCAAAGTGCCCTGGTCATCCTCGGTATGCTGGGCTTGTTGTTCTATGCTTTTCCCCGTTCCGTGCCCCTCACCTGGGGTTGGTCCTTGATGGCTTTGGCCTTTTCGAGCCTCCTGCGCAGGGTATGGCAGGTCCGCGAGCCCCAGGCCTACGATGCTTTTCTCAAACCCACCGCCCTCTACCTCTTGGTTATCGCTTTGATGCCGTGGATTTTGTATTGGAGAACCCCATGAACCTTACCGAGCTCACCGTTCAACCCGTGGAACTCTGTTTCAAACAACCCGCACGGACCTCCCGTAACACCATGCTCACCCGCAAAATATGGGTCTTGCGCTACGGCCATGCCCAAGGGGAATGCGCCCCACTGCCTGGACTGAGCCCGGATTGGGTGGATGAAGCCCATTGGAACCAAAGCCTACAGCAAGCCGTACGTCGTTTCAACGAAGTGGCGGCCAACAGCGGTGATACCACCTCGATGGAGCAAGGCATGCAAACCGAATTGGACCTCTACCGCCGGCAACAACCCTCGTTGGTTTTTGGATTTGAGTCGTTGTTAAAACAACTATCAAACAAGCATGATCCCGAGGACACTTCTTCCTCAACCTTGCCGGTCGCTACCTTACCGGTCAACGGGTTGGTATGGATGAACGAGATCGAAACCATGCGGGCCGAAGCCCACCAAAAGGTCCAAGCCGGATTTACCTGCATCAAGCTCAAAATTGGTGCCCTGGACTGGATGGCCGAATTGGATTTATTGCAAGAACTGCGGGAATCCTATCCCAGCGATCGTCTCCAAATCCGGGTGGATGCCAACGGGGCTTTGGACCCGGACACGGCCGCCAAACGCATGGATTCTTTGCACCAACTGCGGATCCATAGCATTGAACAGCCCTTGGCGGTGCGATACGATGCCGTTTTGCCTACGCTGTGCCAAAGCTGCGCTCTGCCTGTTGCCCTGGATGAATCCTTGCTGGTTCGCTACCCTGACGAAAGCAGCAGGGACTGGCTGGCCCATAGCGGGGTGGCCTTTTTGGTTCTCAAACCCGGCCTCTTGGGAGGATTTCGTGTTGCCGAGTCCTGGATTCAAATGGCTGAATCTTTGGGTCTGGGGTGGTGGATAACCTCCGCGTTGGAATCCAATATCGGTTTGCAAGCCTTGGCCCAATGGACCTTGGCCCAAACCCATCGTTACCGCAATTCGTTGGCCCAAGGTCTGGGAACGGGCTCCTTGTTCACCAACAATTTTGCCAGCTCCCTTCGGGTTCAAAGCGGCTTTCTTTCTTGGGAGTCCCATTCATAACATGCTTTACCTCCTACCGGAATTACCCGCAGCTGCCCAAGCCTTCCTGGCGGAATGGGAGGACTTGGACCGGAACGAATTTGAATTTCGAACATCAGGTACAACAGGTCCGGCACGGATCGTTCGACTGAGTCGCCAACAAATCGTACACGCTGCGGGATCCAGCCAAGCCACCATGGGCTGGGCCAAGGGTCAACGCATAGGATTGGTTCTACCAGCCACCGGGATGGGCGGAAGGATGGGATTGGTCCGGGCCGCGGTTTACGGTATGCGCCTCGTCCCCTTGGCCTTGGACCTCATGAACCTTTCCAGCAAATCGTACGCAAGCCCCGAACGGGCCCTATTCGCCGGTTACCTGGACCATTTGTCCTTGGTTCCATCCCAGGCCTTGGCCTTGTTGAACCATTGGCTTGCCCAAGGAACGGATCCCGGTGAACGGGTAGGCAACTTGTTGTTGGGGGGTGGGCCGGCGGTCTCCGATCTCTTGACGATCCTTTCCAAAGCCCCTTCCAAAGGCAAGCCTTGGCGGGTTTTTTTGGGCTTTGGCATGACCGAAACCGCAGGGCATTTTGCTTTACGCCAACTTTTTCCCCATCCCGAGACTTCGTACACCCCCTCGCCCGGCCTCGAAATCAGCCTCGAAACCGACCTAGAATCCCCGGAATCCCCAACCGGCAACTTGGTCATTCGGGGCCCGGTGACCAACCAACAACCCCTATGCACCCGGGAACGGGTACACCTCAACCCCGATGAGGGAACCTTTGTATGGCTGGGCAGGACCGATTTGACCATACAAAGCGGGGGTCATACCCTCTTGGTGGACGAGTTGGAGGCCCAAATACGTCAAAATGCGAGAGAATATCCGGAATTTTCCTGGCTTTTGAGCCCTTTTTGGTATCTCGCCCCCCTCCAAGACCCCTTTTGGGGCGAACAAGTGGCCTTGTGTCTGCCCCAAAGCCTGCTGACAACCCTCCCAAAGTCCCCCCTCGTCCCCAGCGCCTTCGCCCCCTTTTTACCCAAAGCGGCCTATCCCCGATACTTGGTGGTGGTTCCCGAGGCGCATTTTGAAGTGCCCGGTAAAATCCTTCGTCTGGGCCCCGAGGCCTTGGTCGCGCTCAACCCACAGCCCCTGCACCAAAGCGAATCCTAGGCCTTCGGGGTTAGGTTTTTTGACCAAAAATTCGTTATTTCGGGAATGCATGGTCTGTACCTTCCCGTAACATCGTTACGGAAATTTTCTCGAATTTCTTTTTTTGTTTTTTAATCCAAATCCTTCCAAACCAACCATGAAACACACCTTCCTTCAAGGCTTAGGACGAGCCTTTTTGATGAACCTGTTGCTGTGGGTTCCCCTGCTCAGCGCTGGTCAGGGTTCCGGCTCTATTGCCGGGCGCATTGTGGACAAAAGCAACCAGCCCGTTGTGGGCGCCAACGTCACGGTCAAAGGCAGCAGCACCGGGGCGGCGACGGATTTGAACGGAAATTATAGCATTGGGAACCTGAGG
>Ga0172376_10005680_pt1 | contig 13817 bp, 10 predicted proteins | sample Lak35m_FD_121114 | JGI IMG/M metagenome (GOLD analysis project Ga0172376, IMG submission 121114) | Freshwater microbial communities from Kabuno Bay, South-Kivu, Congo - kab_092012_35m | ecosystem: Environmental > Aquatic > Freshwater > Lake | place: Democratic Republic of the Congo: South-Kivu...
CCTCACGACCCGTTCCATCTGCTCTGTCTCACCCTTGCATTGCCACCGAATACCGAGACAATGACCCCCACGCGCAAGCCATTCATGAGCGGGTATTGCAAGCTTGCCAGGGCGTGGGATCGCGAATCGGGTCGGTCGGGTTATCACTGGTGGATATGTTGCATGGGCACCACACCGTGTTTTACATGCCCAACATGAATGCCTGGGACATTGTGGCCCCCCTGTGTTTAATCACCCGTTGCCAAACATTTGATTGCTGGTTGCGACCACCCCATCAGCAACACCCCCTTTTGATCACCGATACCCAATGGGCACCCTTGTTAACCACATTGCGAACACAGCCCGGCCACTACAAAGTGGGTGACGTTGTCATCACCCCCAGGGGAGTGGGTGATTGGGCCGAACGGATTTTTGCATGCATACCCCTGTCTTATTAGATGCGGTAATCAAATGGCTAGCCATTACCCCTGCTGACCGGGTATTGGACGCCACATTGGGATGGGGTGGGCATGCCCAGCACCTGATTAAAGAAGGCCCCGCACAATTTGCAGGCATCGACCAAGACCCCGTGGCCATTGCCCACTGTCGCCAGGTCTTACCCCTTGATTGTCTGGTGGTGCAAGGCAATTTTGAGTCGTTTGATACCCTCATACCGTTTCAGCCCACCAAAATTATTGCCGATTTGGGGATGAGCAGCATGCAATTGGATGATGCAAACCGTGGCTTTTCGTTTATGCACGAGGCACCACTGGATATGCGAATGTCGCAATCGGGTCGCTCTGCCGCCGACTGGCTGCATACGGCCTCTGCCACTGAGTTGTCGGATGCCTTTTATGTACACGGCGACCTGATTCACAACCGGCAATTGGTGGCCGCCATCATCGACAAGCGCAAAAAAGGTGGGCTGACCCATACCCATCACTTGGTTGAGTTGGTTAAACTGTCGTATCGGTTTGGATCACGCAATATGATGATGAAAACATTATCCCAGGTGTTTCAAGCCATCCGCATGGTGGTCAATCACGAAACCGAAGCCTTGCAACAGTTCATGATGGCCATCTCACGACAGTTGCCCACAGGGGGGCGGGTGGCCATCATTACGTTTCATTCAATCGAAGACCGTTTGGTAAAACACTGGTTTAATGCCCACCCTGACTTTAAGGCACTAACCAAACACGTGATCCAGGCCAGTCAAGATGAAATCAAAGCCAATCCCCGTTCAAAACCCGCCAAATTGCGGGTATACGAACGGATTGACACCACCTCGCCCACATACCCCCCTTTAATCACCACACCACGTGGTTCGTGACAGGGTGCCCTTATATGATGATGCCTAACGCCAATGGTTATGCGTGAAGCAATGGTTATGCGTGAGGCAATGCAACATACGCCTTTAACCCACTCATCACACTGGCGACATGGCGGTCTTGCCTAAGGGGCGATGCAAGAGGCAGTTGATCCCAGGCCGCGATAATGCCACTAAAATCAGTGCCGGAACCCGATCGAATCACTCGCCAACACCAATCCGTTTGCAGCGATTAAACGACACGGCATGCCCTGGACACCCCCAGCCCCCTCAATACCCCAAATACCGGCCCACTAACCAGCCTGCGCCTGCTTTGATCAAACAGGGCAACAACGCGTAGGCAACCGACAGCATCCACAACGCATGCGGCGTGTTGACCCCGTTGGTGACAAACCCTGCCCATTCAAGCATCGGCAGGGCCATTACCGATGCCCCCGCCAACGCCAACTTGCCCACCAATACCAACCACGCATAGTGGGCACCCGCCCGATCCGCATGCCCTTCGGCATGGGTTTGATTCGCCAATAACACTGGTGGCAGGCTCAAATCGGCGCCCAAGGCCACCCCAGAACACACACACACAAGGGCAAACCCAAGGGCGTCTCCTGCTCCCAAAAAGAAGGCCCCCACAAACCCCATGCATGCGACCCCATGGGCCCATGCCCACGCACGGGCAGGGCCCCATCGGGTGGCCATGGCGTGCCATATCGGTAGCCCACAGGCACCCGATATAAAATACAGCAACAAAAAAAATGGCAACAAGGTGGCATGGCCCAGGCGATCCCGAACAAAAAAAATAACCAGTACGGCCGGAATCGACGACGCCAACATGCTCACCAATGTGACCCCCAAAATCGACCAGGTACGCCCTGACATCTCACGAATGCCACGCCATAACGAGGGCCCCTTTTGCACGCCAGGTGCTCGCAACAATGGCATCGGCAAATAGCGAATACCCAGCCACGCGCCCATCAGCAACAAGCCCCACAATGCCGATGCCCACCAATACACCTGATCGGGCGGTACGAGCATCGCCAAAACGGTGGGGGCTGACACCCCCACCATGACACCCAACAACCCAAAGCCTTCACGAACGGTCGCCAATTGGGTTTGCTCGGTTTCGTCTTGTGCCCACCAATTGGCCCAAGCACCCAACCCAATGCCCATTACACTATACCCGCTTACTGACACCCCCATCCATAACAAAAACCACGCAGCCGGAGACCCCAAACGCGTGTTAAATAACAGGGTCATCCCCCCCCACATCACCACCCCCGCCCCCACCAACCACCATTTAAAATGGGCACGAAACCGATCGATGGCCCACCCGATTAACGGGTCTTGAATCCCATCAAACACCCGCAACACCCATAACAATACCCCCAACACCGACAAGGATACCCCATGGGTCACAGCATAATAATCAGGTGCCAACATATACAACGGTAAGCCCGCAACGGCCAACGGCATGGCCAGCATACCATACCGCCATTGCAGAAACCGTGGCCCCCTCATGGCAAGGACAACAAGGCCTTCCGCAACACCGGTTCGGATGTTTTGGGACCAAGCCAAATGTCAAAAAAAGACTCGCCAAACGTGTCGCCCGGTACCCGACCCAATAATTGCGTACCCTGATAAAAAAAAGTGCCCTGACCTGGAATGAATACCGCCGATAAGACGGTGCCCGACTTAACCGTGGGCATGATTTTTTTGAGTTGGGCATGCCAAGACGGAAACAAGGCCGCATGGACCTTGGACTGGTGCTTGATTTCATGCATCGAGCGATCCGCAATTTTTTTGCCATCCAAGTTCAAATGATACTGAATGCGAAGGGCCATCGGCTGGTGCGGTTGCCATATCCCCTTCGGCGCATAGAGGGTGGCGGTGTAAACATGCCAAATCGCATATTTGAGCTCCCCCTGCCCTACTTTTTTGGCATCAGGGACCCCTGGTATCTCGTCCAGGGCCAGCAAAGAGGGTGCCATCCCTATCATCACCCAGCACCCCATCAAGACCAACCCTTTTACTAAGGCCAGGCTACGAATGGCAAAGCTCCCATTGGCAGACATCGGTTCGTTGGTGTAAAAATCCGGCCATGCAACACGTTAAATAAAACCGCCACATGCGAATAAAGGGTTGGTCAAATCCCATGCCCACCAGGTCATCAATTACCGATTCGAACTGCGCCAACCAAATCCCCAATGTTTTGGCATAGTCCAACCCAAATGAAAACCGATCGGTTACTTGTAAGCCCGCCTGCTGGGCCTCGAACTGAAAGCGTGATTTTGATGGGAGCATGCCACCCGGAAAAATAAAGGTGCGTATGGCATCCCCGGTGGTGCGGTATCGCTCAAAACAGTCGTCGGCAATGTCAATGGTTTGAATCATGGCCTTTCCTCCCTTGGCCAACAACCGTTTGATGGTTTGAAAATAAGTGGGCCAATACGCCTCGCCCACCGCCTCAAACATTTCAATGGATACAATATGCTGATACCACCCCTGCTGATGGCGATAATCTTCTAGTGCAATGGTGGCGTTGCCCGCCAACCGTTCGGTGGCATACGCAAATTGTTCGTCCGAAATGGTTAATCCTTTCAATTCAAAATCCCCTTTTTGAAGGGCCCGCTCGGCAAAGCCACCCCATCCGCACCCAATTTCTAACACAGACCCAGACTGTCCCATGCGGTCAATAATGCGGTCATATTTTTGTTGTTGGGCGGTGACCAGCGAATCAGCGTCATGATGAAAAAGGGCGGATGAATACGTCATGCTGGCATCAAGCCACAACCGATAAAATGCATTGCCAATGTCATAATGGGCATGAATGTTTTGTTTGCTACCCGATGGGGTATTGCGATTCATCCAATATTGCAAACGAGACCACATCATTCCCATTTTGCCCCCATATACCACCCGCGACATCACCGATTGGTTTTGCATGCCAAACAAAAACAATTGGGTTAAATCGGGGCATTCTAAGCGTCCATCCCGATACGCCTCGGCCAATCCAATGTCTCCCTTACGAATCAATAACCCCGCCACCCCCCAATCCATCAAGGTAACATGGGCCGTGGCCCCCTGGTTCACCCCTTCCACCCTATGGGTGGCACCATCGGGGGTTATCAAGGTCATGCTGCCATGGTCACACTGAGACAATTGGTTTCTCAGGGCATGGGTAATCAATCGATTGATCATATTGGGTCTCCTTTTTGGGTCGGTTCACCTGTCGCCAAATGGGTGGTGGTAACGGTAACAGGATGCTGAATGGGCTTCTTAATATACTGTACCCCTTTTAAAATCAAGCGGATGGCCTGCCAATGTATCAGCCCGATGGTTTTGAGGGTCACCAATGGGTGCGTCCAAAACGCCCGCCGAAGGGTGGCACGGGTACAGGGCACCACCGTCCCACTCAATGAAGTGATCAATTGGGGGGTACCATTTTCGTGGTGATAATGGATGTGAATGGCCACCCGATGATCCGTTACGTCAAATCGAAACCGATACCCACCCTGCCGCGCCAAAAACGGCGACACATGAAACACCTTGTCGGCAACCATCCAATCGGTCGGTGAAATCATACGATGATTGGGGTTCACACACACATAGGCATGTTGCTCACCAAACGTATTGTGTACCTCGGCAATGACGGCACGCAACCCATCGGTTTCGTCATAACACAAATAAAAACTGACCGGATTAAACACATATCCCAACACCCGGGGCATGGTCAGCAACACCAGGCGATGGACACCCACAATCTGATGGTCACGCAACACCTGCCATGCCCAGTCGGTGGGGTCCGATCCATTTCGATGGCCCAAATCCCGGGGATCAAACCCGATCAACCACCTCGAAAATCGCCCCGTGAGTGGGGTGGGCAGCGGAGACGCTGGCAAGGGCATCATGAGGTAATACACCCCATATGAAAACCGGTTTTTTTTAGGAAAAAGCCGCTGATGCATCACCCGGGCCAAAACCAATTGGCAGCTGGTTACCAAGGGGGCGACACCCCCATTTTGGCCCCCATTTCAACGGCACTACGGAGGCCATCTTCATGAAACCCATTGTGCTGATAGGCCCCACAAAACCAATAGCGGTTAAGGCCTTGAATGGTCGCCACCTGAGACTGGGCATCGATGGCACCCTGATTAAAAAGGGGGTGTTCAAACACATGCTCATTGTAAGCGGGCGACCGTTGCACTGGTTGAGTGGGATTAAGGGTCACCAAAATGGGGGATTGGGTGCCCAATGGTTGCAAATTATTCATCCAATAGGTCAATGACATGTGAGGCGAATGGTCCAGGCGATCCTCAGACCGATACACCCAACTGGCCCATGCATCGCGACGGCGTGGCATAAACCGGGTATCGGTGTGCAATACCACGCGATTGGGTTGGGTGGTAAAGGAAGACAAAACCGCGTGTTCAGTGGGTGAGGCATCGGCCATGGCAGCCAATGCTTGCCCGGCTTGGCATGCCCATACCACCTCATCATAGTGGCGTTGCTGGCCTTGGGCATCTTGCACCATGACCCCCTCATCGGCACGCCATACCCGTGACACCCCACACTGGGTCAGAACCCGGTCTTTGAAAGGGGCAATGAGACGTGAGACATAGTGACGGCTCCCACCCCGAACAGTGAGCCATTGGGGCTGATCAAACAAAGTCAACAAGCCATGCTGATCAAAAAACCGAACGAAGGCATCGGCCGGAAATGACTTCATGTGTTGGGTGGGGGTACTCCAAATGGCACCCCCCATGGCCAATAAAAAATACCGCTGAAACCAGTCTCCGACACCCAATTGGGTCAGCAGGTCTTGCAAGGTAAGAGCGGGGTGCCCCATCAGGCGTTTGGCCCCCCGATTGAATCGGAGGATGTCACGCAACAACCCCCAAAAAGCGGGTCGAAACACATTGCGCCGTTGGGCAAACAATTGGCGGGGATGGGGGGTGGCATATTCGAGCCACCCGTTGTTAACCGTCACGCCAAACGACATGCAACTATCGGCAATCGGAACATCCAGGGCTTTAAACAGGCGGCATAGCAAGGGGTAATTTCGACGGTTAAACACAATAAAGCCAGTATCAACCGGCACCGAGCCACCCGACGACAGGGGCACATCAAGGGTGCGTGAATGCCCCCCAATGTAGTCGTTTTTTTCGTACACGGTAATGTCGCAATGGGGATGCAACAGGTGGGCTGCCCCCAAACCCGAAATGCCCGTGCCAATAATGGCAATCTTTCGTTTGGATAACTGCATGGGTGTGTCCTTTGTTAAGAAAATCACTAGCATACTATTGAGGGGATCATCCAAACAAGGATCCCGATTCATTCCCCCCAGCTACCCATCATGATGCCCCCCCTGCGATGGCACGCCGTTTAGGTTTCTTGGATGCCCCGTGCCATGACCACTTTACCAGTACGAACGACCTCTAATACCCCATAAGCACTCAAATAAGAAAGGGCGGCGTCAATTTTGTTGGCACTGCCTGTCATTTGAATGATCACCGATTCGGAACTGAGGTCAACGGTCTGGGCCTTAAAATGCCCCACGGCTTGTAACACTTGGTGACGGTTGTCATCCATTTTCACTTTAATCAAGGCCAATTCTTTTTGAACGGCGGTCACATCTTGGTGCTCGGTGGCATGAATCACATCCACCAACTTATTCACTTGTTTGACAATTTGTACCAAGACCGTTGGGTCGCCCTGGGCCCCAATGGTCATGCGAGAAAATTGCCCATCCATGGTAGGGGATACCACCAGGGAATCGATGTTAAAACCGCGACGCGAAAAGATGAGGGCAATGCGTAACAAGGCGCCAGGTTTGTTGGCCACCAACAGGCTAATGGTATGGGTTGACATGACTAGGTGCTTCCTTTCGGTTTTTCAAGCTTCACTTTGGGTGCGTCAATGATCATATCGTCGGCCGCCCCACCAGCTGGAATCATGGGGAACACATTATCCGTTTTCATTACCTCGCAATGAATCAGGCAGGGGCCATCTTGATAGGCCAACGCTCGCATCAATGTTTTTTTGACATCGCCGGCCCGTTTGATTCGAAACCCTTTCATGCCATAGGCCTGTGCCAGTTTGACAAAATCTGGGTTGCCTTCGAGGTCGACCCCTGACAAGCGGTCATCATAAAACAGCTGTTGCCATTGGCGAACCATCCCCAAGTATTTATTATCGATCACCACAATTTTAATGGGCAACCGGTGAATCACGGCGGTGGATAGTTCGAAGGCAGTCATCTGAAACCCCCCATCCCCCACAATGGCAATGACGGTTTCATTGGGGCACCCAATCTGGGCCCCGATGGCGGCAGGAAAGCCATAGCCCATGGTGCCTGCCCCACCCGATGTTAACCAGGTACGAGGCCGATGGGTTTTAAAAAACTGGGCCGCCCACATTTGATGTTGGCCCACATCGGCCGTCACAATGGCATCACCCTTGGTAAGGTCATACAGGCAATCGATGATGTGCTGGGCTTTGAGGCCGCCTTTTTTTTCGTATCGCAACGGAAATTTACGCCGATAGCCTTGCACTTCTTTCACCCAGGTCTTGGATGTTTTGGGTGTGAGATGGGTCAAAAGGGAGTCAACAATCAGGCGGGCATCACCGACCACTGACACATCGGGCATGACAATTTTATTGATTTCGGCGGGATCGATATCGATGTGCAATTTCAGTGCGTCAGGGCAAAACCGTGAAATATTGGCGGGCGTGATGCGATCATCCCAACGGGAGCCGATCGACAGGATCAAATCGCAACGAATGAGGGCTTTGTTGGCATAAGCAGTGCCGTGCATGCCCAACATTCCCAAATTCAAGGGATGGGCCTCTGAGACCACCCCTTTGCCCAACAGTGTGTTCAAAACCGGAATTTGCAAGGTGTTCACCAGTTGAAGAATGGCATCCCCTGCATCCGAGATTTCGGCCCCATGGCCAATGAGCAACAGGGGGCGTTCGGCATGCATGAGGTGTTTGGCCATCTCTTTGATCGCGGCTGGTTCACCGTGGGTGGGAAAGTGATAACCGGGCAAGTCGATGGGAACCTGGCGGGCCGGTTGGTGGCAAGGGGCACTGGTAATATCTTTGGGCAAGTCGATTAACACAGGTCCGGGGCGACCGGTTTGGCAAATATGAAACGATTCCGAAACGATGTGTGGGATATGATCGGGGTTTTTAACCAAGTAGCTGTGTTTAACAATGGGGGCTGTGATACCAAACACATCGGCTTCTTGAAACGCGTCTTTGCCCAGCGACGCGGTAATGGTTTGACCGGTTAATACGAGCAACGGGACACTGTCCATGTGGGCCGTGATAATGCCGGTGACGGTATTGGTGGCACCGGGTCCACTGGTAACCAAGACCACACCGGGCTTGCCGGTGGCACGTGCGTACCCATCCGCAATATGGGTGGCACCTTGTTCATGGCGCACCAAAACCAATTGAATGGATGAGTCAACGAGGGCGTCAAAAATAGGGATGGCGGCCCCACCTGGGTAGCCAAAAATATGGGTAACCCCATGGGATTCGAGGCATTTGATGAGGACTTCGGCACCATTGAGTGATTTTTTAGTCATTTGAGCCCTTCTTTTCATTAAAATAATGTTACCACAATAGATATTACATTTTTTTATACCAAAAAAACATCGAAAAAAAACAATGTATTAAAAGTGAATAAAAATAATGGTGATTTAAGCGAATAAAACACCATTTTTACGAGGGAGTTATGAGGGGAGGAACGCCCTCATATAAAAACAAACCCCTGGGGATTCTGAAGGGGCGAAGCCCCCAGTCGGGGATTCTTAAGGGGCGAAGCCCCTTAAGGCGGGCGCGGGCCAAATAAAATATATTGGGCACCCGCTAACAAATTGGTTCAGGGGGGGCGTGGGGGGGAACGCCCCACATTAAAAAAAAAATCATCTTAGGGGGGGAGTTATGAGGGGGGAACGCCCTCATATAAAAATTTAACCACGGGGGGTGTGGGGCCCCGCCCCACATCTAAAAAACCACCCCTTTTCAGGGGCCTGGGGACCGAAGATCCCCAGAATCATTTTTTAGGGGGGAGTGATGAGGGGGGAACGCCCTCATATCAAATAAAAAAACCGTACCGTTTAAGACCCCTTGAGATTGGGTACAACATCACCAAGAAGCTACATGCGGGGGGCAGTGGCCCCCCGATGCTTTTGTAATGAATCATGAGGGGCTCATAGGGGGAAATAAAAATGGGAAAAACACAGGGTGTTACAAGTGGTGCTGGGATGCGGGAAAATCCTCAAACGCATGCATCATCTAGCCTGTTTCATCGTTTATTAAAGGCTTTAAGGAGCTTCAAGTGTTTATCGCCAGAATTATCGCCAGAATTATCGCCAAAATTACCGGCAACAATAGATACACTACGCTTACTATCAAAAAATAAGCGTGGCATCTATACAGGGGACTTGAGGGAGATGATTAAGGAGGTGATACTGACGACTTTAGCTGCGCGTGAGAAAATCAATGTCGGGATTTCTCATAGTGGAAAAGATTATATCGAGAGGATTAACAATAGCAACCATTTTATTTTAGAAAAGGGGGATCAGAAATTTTTCATCTACCAATTGTTTCCTGAAAACAATCTCGACTTCTGGGCCATTATCGATCTTCATCACCCAGATCCCGGCAGCATGGGACTCGATGGCTTATACCCTAATCAAGATGGTACTACAGGCTATTATCCGCATTCAAGTATAATGGGTAGGCTAGTACCTAACGTATTCTTGCAGTTTTTAGAACAGAATAAAGATGCAGTAGCAAAGGAATTATGTTCTGAGGAAATGCCAGAAGCATTGACAAAAAATCGTATAGATAACATGATCGAATTGATGAATAAGATTAGCAAAAGGGAGGATGACTGGGAACTGAATGCCGACACACTCAAGATCAACGAGGAGACTCTACAAAACATTTATTTACGAAAATCTTTAAGCAAAGACGAGAGTGGACACGCGATAGCGATGCATATTAAAAGATTAGATGAGGACAATTTTGAGGTCACCATTCTGAATACAGGAGACGGGCTAGAATATCATCATAAGACAGAAAATGAGAGAGGAACACAATTTTATAAAGCACAAACCCAACAATTAACACTCACCGAATTACGTGAGTTATTAAAAAAGACTGAAGGAGGTGCAAATCGAGAACAAAGTATTCTGACCCTCAAGACATTCTACACTAGATGGAACTCTTTCAGTAGGGAAGGGCTATTTGACTTTTTCAAAAAAAAGCATGCCGATGGCCCATCAGAAATAGGTGGTGCGGCAATTGACGCCACATCAGCCCCCTGGATTATGCGCAATATAACTCACCATTCACTGGGCCCTGCGCAAACTGGGTCTAATTGTGCGTCAATTGCTATCCTAGAACTATTGGTAGTCACATTAACAGGGCACAAGGATAATCAAACGACGGCCATATTGAAATTATTTAATAATTGGCACCTTGAGATGCAAAAGAATGCAGGGACGTAGAATTAAGGACAAGTAACAACGCGATTTGCTTAATTGCTTAGCGGGTGGGGGGTTCGTTTCAACCCCTCCCCGGCCCTCCCCAGAGGGGAGGGAGAAAAATGTGATTCGGGGACCGCAGATCCCCAGAATAAAACTTGTTTGCTGGGGTCCAGGGGCGAAGCCCCTGGGCGGGCGCGGGTTTCGTTTCAACCCCTCCCCGGCCCTCCCCAGAGGGGAGGGAGAAAAATGTGATTCGGGGACCTTCGGTCCCCAAACCCCAGACCAGGGGCGTTGCCCCTGGACCCCAATTCAGATGCTTGCCCCATACCTTGGGGATCTAAAGGGGTGAAACCCCTTCAGAATCCCCAGACCCCACTTGACTGAACCATCCTATTTATAATAAGACTACCCATTGTGCGGTTGTCCCCCATTTAATCCTTCACCACTTTCTTCCCGAGGTCACTGATGCATCAAATTGCAACTCAACCCGTTCACTCTTATGCCATGCCTAGCCTGTTTCGATCGAGCCTATGGATGGTTACCATTGCCCATGCCATTCATGCCGCAATGGGTGACATATACCCATGGCGACACTCACAAACAACCCCCATTATTCAGTCATGCACTGCTCTTTTATTCCCCCTCCCGCAAGGTACCCTTAGTCTCAAAAGCCCCATTCAGGTTGCCCTAGATAACCCCACCCTATTTGCTAAGCAAAATCAAAAGAACGGCATGCAACATGATGAACTTATAATTAAGGGTAATATTATAGCCAGCATAATGGATTGCCTGATTCAATCCGTTTTAGACCGCCATGTCGACCATGCACAACGCTGGATCAACGCCATTAAAGTGTTGCTGCCAACCATTAATGAAAAAGACCGTTGGCAAGATATTCGAAGCAATTGGGAAAACGATCCTGTTTTTAGACCATTCCACAAAACGGGTGTGTTTAAGCAATTGTTATTTAATTGGCTGATCGACGCAATCGAACATGATACGATCTCCCTCACATTGCCGCCCACACCCAACGACTGGGCTCAACTAACATACAATATAGGGGCTGTAATCAATCGCCTTAAAGAAGCAAACGTAAATATTGAGGAAATAAACGCCATCACATCCATATTAACCCAACCCTTTACGCCGAATCATTTTGCCACCAATGCTTACGGGAATACACCCTTCCACATTGTGGCAGGTTTTGATTTAATCTTTAAAATCACAGACCAAAAAAGACATATACAGCATCGATTAAGCCTCAATATCACCACCCCTCAAAGCCCTGATTTAGACTTATTTATTACAAATAATAACCCATCACCATTATCGACTCATGATCACTACTCCCACCCCTTCAGTGCCGTTGCTATCCTATTTATCGCCTATGTTTCACATGTTGCAATCATTATAAGTCGCTTAGTCAGGCCGTCGATACACACCCATTCATCTCCCACCCCTCATCTACCGCCATCCCCACACAAAAAACCTCTGTCCAAGCAAGCGTCGTCATGGGTTCCCGCTATCGTATCAGATCAAGATGCCCAGATCCCAGCCGCGTTACATGCGCAACATAAAATCATTTTTAATTGTCGAGACAGAATCAATGATACCAAAGAAGCCCTTGTGCAACTCAAAATCGAACTGGATGAATGGCGATCAACCAGCATATGTCACTATCGTCCAAAAGACACCTCAAAACGGCACCATGTCAATCAAGTCGCTCAAACAAAACGAATCAGCATCATAATCAGCATCATAAGAAAAAAAATGAAATCCCTCGAAATAAGACTCACAGAACTTGACGCAAGTCTCGTCGATTGGCAACGTTTGTTTTTACAAACCCCACTCCCTTCACGAGACACCCTTCGTCTTAACCAAACGGTGGATGAAATCGCTACAAAGCAAAATAAAGAAAGGGCTTACCTGTTAGCCTTGCATACCGAACTCACCCAACTTGAATCCACATGAAAAAGCATTGCCCCCATAATCGATCGTTCGATCGTGATCATGCCCTGCCACATCCATGGCCACCCCTACCCCTTGCGAATCCCGTCGCCCATTCGGTACACTATTGTCATCATGGTTATTTTTAAACCTTTTTCTGGTATTCGTTTCACCCAAACCCCCACCATTGGGGCACAACTGGCCCCACCCTATGATGTGATTTCAGCCGAGGAGCAACGCATCCTCTATAACCGACACCCTCACAACATCGTCCGCATTGATTATGGGCACCCCCATCCCAACACCCCCCCACACGATACCGTCTATACCCGTGCCCATACCTATCTAACCGAGTGGTTGCAATCGGGTGTGTTACAGCGAGATGACACACCGGCTTATTATGTATACCGACATACCTATGGGTTGCCCGATGGCACTCAAAAATCATTAACCGGGGTCATGGGGGCATTACAGTTACACCCATTTGAGGCCAGACAGGTCATTCCACACGAAAACACCATGCCAGGCCCCATTCAAGATCGACTATCCCTCACCCATCATTGTCAAGCCAATCTTAGCCCCATTTACACCCTAGTAGATGACCCTGATACCCAATTAACCAGCCTGCTTAATCAGTTAACCCAACCCCCTCCCACTATGCAAGCCCAAATCGCCAACGAGTCGTATGAGTTGTGGGCGGTGACCCAAATGGATCAGATACAAAACCTGATGGGTATTTTAGCCCCTCGACCCGTGGTGATTGCCGACGGTCACCATCGGTATACCACGGCACTACACTACCAAGAATGGGCCAGACAACAATCCAACACCCCAGATCCCGAATCAGACTACACATTGGCATTTATCACGACCACACAAAACCCTGGCATCACCATCTATCCCACCCATCGGGGGGTATATGACACCACCCTGCTGGCGTCGGCGAACTGGCTAGACACCATTCAATCTGTCTTTAAGGTTGAAAGCATTGACACGGCAGAGCAGTTTTTGGCCACGCCTTATCCGAGTGGCACCATTGGCATGATACGGCCTGAGAGTGGTCC